>JAABUS010000109.1_pt1 | contig 195434 bp, 158 predicted proteins | sample 5560161 | NCBI WGS metagenome assembly JAABUS01 (sample SAMN10711885, study PRJNA513376) | rock metagenome | isolation source: Antarctica rocks | place: Antarctica: Victoria Land, Trio Nunatak nord | collected 2016-01-04 | reverse complement strand
TAAAATATATATACACGTATATATAATTTATTACTCTTTATAAATTATATATAATTAATATTAAAAGGCTAGTTTAAATAAAATATAAAATTTAATATTTCTTAATCGCTTTCCTAATTATACTAATCTTTATACTATTTAATAAAGTATATATACGCGTATATATAAACTATATATAGGGATAGTAATAAAATATATATAGGGTATATATACGCGTATATATAAACTATATATAAAGATATATATAGGTTATATAGGAGTAGTAAAAGAGTATATATATATATATATATAAGTTATATAGGAGTAATATTAAAATATATATATACGTATATATAGGCTATATAAAAGTAGTAATAAAGTATATATATATATATATATATAAACTATATATAGGGGCAGTAATAGGGTATATATATATATATATATAAATTATATATAAAGGCAACCCTATAGGGAGAGTAGAAAGAAAGAGAATAATAAAGAATTTTTTTTCTTTTTTAATAGTCCCTACTCCTTCTCTTCTACTCCCTTCTCTATTAAAAAGAAAGGGAGTAAAGGTTATTCCCTTCCCTTCCCTTCCCTATTCCATAACGTAAAGATAATTAATAATAAATATATTTTAGGGTCGAGTCTAAGGTTATTGAAACCTAAAGATTTAATTATCTAAAATTAAAACTTTAGTTATTTAATATTAAAGTTTCGGATTTATTATTATTATAATTATAACTTTATTATTATTATACGTAAATTTTTATTATTATTACTATCTAGAAATCTAGGACGTTAATATTAATATATTTATAATTATAGAAAATAGAGTTAATATATTTATAATTTTAAACTCTAGTAGTAAATTCGAAATTTCAGTTTTATTATAATTATTTATAAGTTTAGTATTACTATTTAAAGGATTATTATAAATAACACGATAAAATTATACCGCGCGGATTTACTAACTTTCTAATCGTTATTAAGAATTATTATAATTATATTTAAAAATACTTTACTAAATTACTATTATTACTTTATTAATCTCGGTTTATATAATATTATTTATAATTAAAAAAAAGGGTTCCTAGGCGGCCCCCTCTATAAATAATAATAACTTAATATATAATAATAGAGTTAAGAAAATTAGGTCCTCGGGGTATCTAAATACGAGTTAAATATATACTTTATAAAATCGTTTTTATACTAGTTTTTAATAGCGGATCTTCTTTTTAACCGGATATTTAAAATATAAATTAATATTAAATATTTTTTATCTACCTAATATATATAAACCCTTCGTTTATATATAATATTATCTCTTCTCCCCCGTTATTAATATATTCTCGTCGATATTTATATCCTCTACCGCTTTTTATTATTTAGCGGTATAATTGAGAGGGTATTTTAAATTATATATTATTCCGGTTAAATCGAATTCGTTTAACTAATTTATAAAAATTCTAGCCGGGTACTAGTTAATTATAAATAAAATAATTTAATTATTTAAATAGATATTAGATTTAAGAATCTAATCGACTTTTAAAATTCCTAGATTTATAAATAAAATAAAGTAATTATAAGTTACGAAAGTTATATATAGGCGCTCGGCGGGTTTATTAATATTCTTTCTAATTAAATTATAAAAGTTATAATAAATAATATTATATATCGTTATTTTTTAAATTAGAGATTTAGCGGCTTTAATATCGCGCTTCTTCTTTATAAATTTATTAGAGTCCTCGTCTTCTTTAATCCTAGGGTTTATTTTTTTCTTCCTCTATTTTATAAACGTTTCTTTAATAGACTTTATAACTTTATTCTTTCTAAATTTAATAAGTATTTTCTATTTATATTTAATAAGTATCTCCTCGTTATTAGGTTAATCCTTTATATTCTTATAATTATAGTTAACGTCGTTATCGATTAATATAGTATCGTTATCGATTAATATATTATTATCGTCGTTTTTATCTACTTTTTCCTTCTTCTTTTTATTACGAGTTGATTATTTCTTTTTAATTTTTTAAGTTTTAAATACCGCCGGTTTAACTTTCGGGACTAACGCGTTACTTTTATTTAATTTATATTTTATATCTAGCTTCGGGGTAGGCCCTTTATATTTCGGTTTAATATTATTATTTTTAAAAACTAGTCTATAATCCTCCGTAAAATAATTCTAGTTATAATATTAATATAATAGATAGTAGAGGTTAACGAGTAGGATTTATTAAAGTTCCGTCCTCGAGTATCTCGCCTAAGGTTATTTTTATATTTATATTATTAAAGAACGGTTTACCTAATAAATCCCCTTCGTTATTATTATTATTAAAGTAAATTATATTATTTGAGAGATCGTTAATCTCCGTAATTAATATTAAATTATAAATACTATTATCTTTTACTATAATTAGTATTAAAGTATAAAGATTAAATAAAGAGATTAAGAAAGTTAATTTAAAGAGGAGAAAAAAGAAGTAAAAATTAAAATAAGAGTTAATTTAAGAAATAATTTTGAAATTTAAAATTTTTTAAACGGGGTTAAGGGCGCCTAAATATTATTATTAATAATTATATTATTTAAAAGTGAATTTTTATTATTCGAAAGTGAATTTTAAATTTTTATTTAGTTTAAAGACGTTTAAGATTTAACCGTTACTAGTATTAAATAAAGAGATTAAATTAGAATATTATTATTTAATATTAAATACTTATTTAAGTTTTATACCCTAGCTAAAAATATTTAAATTTCAAAATAATCTTCTAAAGTAATAACTTCGTATATTAATTAATATTAAATATTTATTTAAGTTTTACCTCTTAACTAAAACTATTTAAATTTTAAAATAATCTTCTAGAGTATTAACTTCGTATATTAATTAATATTAAATATTTATTTAAACTTTACCTCCTAGTTAAAAATATTTAAATTTCAAAATAATCTTCTAGAGTAATAACTTCGTATATTAAAATTTAGTACGTAAGGTTTACTAACGATTATTATTACTAGTATTATTATTAGTATTTACTATATTAATTTTATTATTATTATTATTGGTAGTATAATAATTTACTTTATTTATTAATTTTATTTAAATCTTTATTACCTTTATTCGTTAAAGCTCTTTACCTCTCTTTACTTTTTATTAATTTATTATTTAATTATTCATTATATTATCTTTATTAGTATTTTATAAAGATTCTTCTTTTTTAATAATCGCTAGAGCCTCGATCCTCGCGTTTATAATTAGAGTAACGAATAGATTACTAGTAAATATATACTAGAAAATTAACGAAATAATATATTAGGCCGGAGAATTAAAGGTATAAATTAATCTAATCTAGAATATATTAGAAAAGTTCGTTAATAGTACGGAGATTATTAACGAGATTATTAACGAGATTATTACCGAGGTATAAAGTATATTAATAAATAATAGACTTTAGATAGTAAAATTCGTAAATAAATAAAAAGTATATAAAGCGCTAGACTCGACGATTTTATAAAATATATAAAAACGGGCGATAGTTAATTATAGACGAAAAGAGAAATATATTAAAGGTATACGAAATATATAAAAGACCGTAGTATAGAATTAATAATTCGATATTATAAAGGAAAATTACCTCGGTTATATAAATTAAATCGTTAAGATATTTATTTATAACGATATTTATTCTATAATTACTTAATTAACGGTTAATTATTTAAAACGGAATAATTATAAACGAGGATCTACGCGTAAAAATATCCCGAAAAACTAGTAGATATTAAGTAATTTAAATAAAACTAATATTTATATTTTTTTAATTAAATCGGGTTTAACGGATAAGTAATTAATAAAATTAAAAATTAATTAAAAGTATCTAGTAAAGTTAAAGATAGATAATAGCGAGGGACCTTTATTATAAAGAAAATATAGAAGATATAACCGTCGAGTTATTAATAATAAGGAGATTAAACCTGAGTCGGTAGATTATAAAGTTAATAATAACGATTTAAATAATATCTCGGAGAATAAAGATATAGTATCTTTATTATAGTATAGTTTTATTTACTTTAGATTTAATTTAAGTCTAAATTATCTTAATTTAATTTAATTTATTTTAAATTTAATTTAGGTTTAAACTAGTTTCCCTATTTCTATTTTAATATAGTTAGGATAGGAAATAAATAAATACTTTATATACTAACTCCTATTTAAATAATAGTTAATTTTATTTTAATTTTCGTTCTTTATCTTTTATTTTAACCTACTTTTATATTATAATTAAATTATAGTTTAATAAACCTAGTCGTTAATTTAATAAATATTTAAATATTAATCCCGTTCTTTAATATTATAAAAGATTAACTATCTAATTAATACTCTTTAATATTAGGATAATTATTATAAAGGATTAACCTCTTAACCCCGAAGACCGTATATAATAATTTCTCGTCGAAGTTTAGAATAACTCTACTAGCTTCCTAAATATCTTCGATTATTTATATATTTAAGTCGAGAGTAATCTCTTATTCGATACTTTATCCTCGTCTACGTCTTTTCCTCCTCCTACGTTAGATATATAATTTTTAATTTATATTATCGTTTAAGTAATAATTTAGGTCGTATTTATTATAATTTAAATTATATCTTAACCCCCGCCCTAGGTATTCGATAAGAATATCTTTAATAATATTATTATTATAGGCCTACGCTCGTCTTTTTTTTTAAATATTTAATAATTTACCCTTTTTTAATCTCGAACGCTTTTTAGATCCGAAAAGTTCCTAGATATCTCGGAATATAAAGAGGACTAAAATAAATTAGATATTTAAAAATAAATATTAATATAGTGGATATATATTAATTATAACTATTACCTTACCGATAGCGATAAGATCGTTTATATAAAGTTTAAATTAATTATTAGTAAAAAGGTTTTTAATTTAATAAACCGTTACTAAAAGAAGAGTCTCTATACTTTAATTAACTTTATCGATTAACGAAAGAAGTTACGGGAAATATATAATAACCCGTTTAAATAAGAGGATACTCGGAATTATATTTAGGAATTTAAATAAGACTTTATATTTTTTAACGAGTACTTTAACTTTATTATTTAAAAGAAGAAATATTCTCGAATAAAGAACGAATCTTTAATTAATATTATAAAATATAATATTAATTATATTACCTAATAGGCCTCTATCTCTTAAAGGAAAGTTAATAATTAACGATTATATACCTTCGATAAATACGTCCGTATATACTCCGAAATCGATTAAGAACTCTAGTAGATTAAGTATTATTTATCTCGTTAGAGTACCGCTTTTATTAGATTAAGATAAATCTTAAGAAGATTTATTATATTTTTACTAGTTTCTACCCTTATAGCCCGCTTTATTATAACGAGTACTTTTATCTTTATTATCGTAGTTTTAACTCTTTTATTTAAGAAGTTAATAAACCTCGATTCTACCTAAATTATTATTAAAGGTAAATTAACGAGAACCCTAGTTATTAAAATTATTTATAAGAAATAGAGGTTTTACTTTTATTATAAATCGCCTAGGTATAATATAAGAGTTTATTTAATTAAACTAGCTAGTCTCCGATCTAGTATTATAATTATTATTGACGATGATGAGAGTATTATAGGAGGAGTTACCCTAAACGCGGGAAAAGAATAATCTCGGTATAAAGTCGTATATTAGGGCTATAGGTACCTAGAACTTTATATATACTTTTTTATTTATCGGTTATATCGTTTAATTTACCTTCGTTATTAATTAAATTTTCGTTTAAATTTATTATATAGCTTTTTAAAACCGACCCTACTTTTCGTAATAAATATATAATTATTTCTTATTAACTACGGAATAGTTAATCCCGAATTTAAATTAAAATTTTAATTAATATTAATATATCCGGCTACCTTTTTATCGATTATAATTTTATATATATTTAATATTTACCCCTTCGTTTTCTTCGTTATCTTTATATTATCCGACTCTTTAATAATATATTTACCGTTATAAGACGTATTATTTATATCGTAGAAACGATTTTAAATATTTATAATTATTAAAAACGAATAATTTTCTTTATTATTAAATTTAATTAATACCCCGTCGTAATTAGCCTATTATACCTCTATCGTTATAAAGTTATTATTAATTTCTTAGATAATTCCTTAACCTTCGCTTTATATTTTTATTTAAGAAATTATACTTTAAATTTTATAAAAGTCTTCGTGGAAAATAAACTCTTTTTTATATTTTAAGAAAGTTTCTAGACCTAAGAATCTTAGTCCCTAATTTTATTTAATACCCGTATAGAGTAAACCTTAATTTAAAAGGAGTCGTTAGTATATAAAGAGCCGTTATTATTTATAAACGATAACGTTATTATTAAATAATTAATTCCGATTTAAGAGAAGTTACTTTAATTCTAGGTTTATTAATAATATACTTAGTCCTAAATTTATAAAAAGTAAACCTCGATTTAAAAAAAATTAATTTAGTTTTAGGTTTATTAATAATATACCTAGTCCTAAGTTTATAAAAAGTAAACCTCGATTTAAAAAGAGTTAATTTAATCCTAGGTTTATTAGAAGTAAATTTAATTCCTAATTTAGTTTAATACTTATATAAAGTAACCTAGAACTTAAGAGGAGTTATTTTAATTTTAAATTTATTAATAATAAATCTAGATTTAAAAGAAGTCTTCCCCGCCCTAGTCTTAATTATTTATTCTTATAAGAACTAGTTATAATAACGAGTATAGTTATATTATTATTATTATTAAATAAAGAAAGATATTTAAAATTAAATATCGTAGCCTAGCCTCGCTTCGTTTTAAGTTTTAATATTAAGAATAACGAACCTAGTACCTAGTTACTCTTAATATATACGAGATAAAATCTCGATTATTTACCCGGCTCGTTAGGCCTAATAAGTAAACTATATTTAATTTATTATTTATAGAAATCGATTGATTCCTAGGTATTCTAGAAGAAATCTCGATTTTAAATATTTAGTTTTATTAAGAATTTAAATATTATAAATCTAAACCCCGCCTTAATTAAAACCTTAAATTAAATATTTACGATTAAGTTTAGAACCGAGTTATATTTAAAATAAATAGGGAGTTTTACCTCGCCTCCGCCGTTATTTAAAAAGAGTTTTAAATTTATCGAGATAATAAGAATATTAACTTAACTACGATCCTACCTACGCGGTATTATAAATTCCTAAATATTTTCTTGAGAAAAGACGTTAATACTTTACCCCCGTATTAGTTATATAATTATATTATTAAATTTAAAGAAGGGTTATAACCTCCGTTATTTAGTTTATATAATATAAATTATAACGAGATCCTAGAGCTTCGTCGTTACCTAAATAAGAACTTTAATAAAGGTTTTATTCGAGTTAATCGGTTTTATACCGCGTTTTTTATCCTATTTATAAAGAAATTTAACGGAGGTTTATATTTCTATATTAATTACCGAGAGTTAAATATTATTATTATAAAGAATAGGTACTCTTTACCTTTAATATTAAAAACTTTAAATCGATTAAATCGTATTAAGGTATTTTTTAAATTAGATATTATATTTATTTTTAATCGCCTCCGCGTTAAGAAGGGCGACGAAGAATTTATTATATTTTATACCCGATTCGGTTTATTCGAATACTTTATTATATTATTTAGATTATATAATAACCCTACCTCGTTTTAATATTATATTAACGATACTCTTTATAAATTTCTCGATAAGACTTATATTATATATCTCGACGATATTCTAATTTATAGTAATATCGAGGAAGAGTATAAAATTTACGTTAAATATATTCTTTAGAAACTCCGTAAAGCGGGGCTCTAAATAAATATTATTAAATATAATTTCTATATTAAAGAAATTATATATTTAAGATTAATTATTATTATTTAAGAGATTAAAATAAATTTAAAGAAAATCGATATTATTTTAAATTAATTATAACTAGTTAATATTAAGGATATTTAAAATTTCTTAAGGTTTATTAACTTTTATCGGCGCTTTATTTATAAATTTAATAAACTCGTTATACTACTTATAATTTTAATTAAGAAAGGTATTATCTTCGAGTAAAGTACTCGATATTAAGTAATTTTTAATATCTTAAAGAAGGTTTTTACTTTTAATATTATCTTAGTTTATTTCGACCCCGACCGTAAGATTATAGTAGAAATAAATACGTTTAATTATATATCTAGGGGGGTCCTATCTTAATACGACGATTAAAATATCCTTCGTTTTATTATTTATTTTTTAAAGAAGTATAACCCTACCGAGTATAATTATAAAATCTATAATAAAGAGTTTATAGTAATCGTCCGCGTATTCGAGGAATAACGTTTTAAATTAAAGGGATCTACTCTTTTTATTAAGATAATATTTAATTATAAAGTTTTTAAATATTTTATTTTATTTAAAATATTATCTCGCCGTTAAACGAGGTAAAGTAAATTTTTATTCTATTTTAATTATAAGATTATTTACCGGCCCGGTAAAGAAGGTAGTAAATTTAATATATTAATATATCGGTTAAGAGACCTCCTTAAAGAGGGGGATAAGTTAGACTCTAGATATTAATATTAATATTAAATTATATTAAAAAAAAAAATCCTAGCCCTAGAAGTCCTTAAGGATTATATTTATAATATATCGTTAAATATAGCGACCTTAGTCTTAGTCCTAGTTACTTTAATTATATTAATAATAAATCTAGAGATTCTTATTTAACTTTTTTAGTTATATTTTATATTAATTTATATAACCCCGATAAATCTCGATATAAATATTAATTTAGAATCTTAGACCCTACCTATATCCTACGAGTTTAAATTAGATAAAAACTAGTATATTAACTTAGATAAAGACCTATATAATACCCCGATTTATTAATTATAAAATATAATTAATTAAGCCGATTAATTCGCCCTTAAAGTCCTAGAAATACTATATTCTAAAACGCGCTATTATAGCGGAATTCCCCTCGCTAAATACGAAGATAAAGATAAAGTTCTCTATTTCCGAGGAAAGAGATATATTCCGAATTCTAATAAATTACGCCTTCGTTTAATTTAGTTAGTTTATAATAATATCGCGGGTAATTACCTAGGTCGTATTAAATATTACGAATTAATTAGTCGGGCCTATTAATAGCCTAATATTTATATTATTATCTAGCGCTTTATTAAGAATTATTATATATACCGAAGAATTAAACTTTCCCGCTAGTATATTTAAAAATAATTATATTTATTACCGCCCCCGTAACGACGTTAGAAAAACGTCTCGATAAACTATATAAATCCCCTACCGGTTTATACTTTTATAGGAACTATTTATTAATATATCCTAATTTTCGTAGACCGTTTAATTAAGATACGGTACCTAGTATTAATTATATCGATAAAAGTAAACGAAGTCTATAACGCTTTCTACTAGAATATATAGAAACTCTATAAACTACTAAATATATTTATTTCGGATCGAGGATTTTAATTTATATCGGAGTTTTAAAAGGCCTTATATAAGTGTTTTAAAATTAATTAATATATATCTACCGAGTATTATCTTTAGACGGATAATTAAACCGAGTAATTTAATATTATAATAAAATACTACCTCCGTATATATATTAATTATATATAGGATAATTAAGTAAAATGGCTCCTTAGAGCGGAGTTTTTTAATAATAATATTAATTCTTCTAGTACTCTAGCCTCGCCTTTCTTAACTAATTATAATTAATATTTATATATTAATTTCGAGCCTACCGAATCTTTACCCTAAGATTTTACTATTTAAATCTATATTTATTTAATCGTTATCGATAAATTCGTAATATAAATAAAAGTTTTAAACGACTATCTCCGCGATAAAATATTTATCGCCTAAATTATCTTTAAATCCTCGGTTAACTAACGAAGGCGCCTATATCTAATATATTTAATAGACGATTAAATATAGTTAAATACTAAGAATCTAAATACTATATACTTTTTAATTAAACTCGACGATTATAATATCGGCCTCTTTAAGTTCCGAGTCTTTAAGGTTTTCGATAATCCTTTTATAATTTAATTAGATTTTCTATATTCTATAAAAGTTTACCCCGTTTTTTATATTAGTTTATTATAATTAATAGTTAATAACCCTCTACCTAAATAAATCTAGTTTATCCGAGAATTTATAACTATCGAAAATAACTAATATAAATAGTATATTAACGATATTTTAAATTTTAAATATAATCGCCGTTATAGTCTACCTTTATTAAAATATTACGTTAATTAGGAAGGCTACGTCGTTATATAAGAACCCTTCTAATATCTTACCCGTTATTAATAATTTATCGATAAGTATTATATCTCGAATCCTAGCGCCGCTAGCCTCTACGAATTACTATATACTATTTAGAGGTACTAGTATAAAGAACCTCTATTATTTTTATTTTTATCCGATTTTTAAGAAATTAACTCTTATTTATATTATAATTTATTCTCTATCCGTTATTATCCCCTCGGTTATTATTTTATATCGGCTTCGACCAATATTTTATATTATTATATAAATAAATAGTACCCTATAACCTAGCCCCGCCGTTATTATTTATAGATAATAATATTAATATTTAGTTTTATTTATATACCGCCGTTTATTCCCCGTTCTATCCTTTATTTATTACTATCGATAACTCGAATACTCCGACGCGCTTTTATCTTAATTATTTCGTAACTTTAAATAAGATTTAGGGTTACGAAATTTAATTAATCGAATTAATTATTTATTTATCTCGTAGGAGCTCGACCTTAAAAAGGGGGTTATTATTATAATATAACTTTATTTACTTTAAATCTAATTTAAGTCTAAGTTATTTTAATTTAATTTAATTTATTTTAAATTTAATTTAGGTCTAAACTAGTTTCCCTATTTCTATTTTAATATAGTCGGGATAGGAAATAAATAAATACTCCGTATATTAACTCTTATTTAGATAGTAACTAGCTCTACTTTAATTTTCGTCCTTTATCTTTTATCTTAACTTACTCTTATATATAACTAGATTATAATTTAATAAACCTAGTTATTAGTTTAATAAATATCTAGATACTAATCCCGTCCCTTAATAATCTTCGAGCGGTAACTTTAATAAAGACGATAATAATAATAATAATAATAATAATAAGAATTAAGGAATAAATAATCGGGTTAAGTATTTTAATTATAATTATATAAATTTATCGGTTAATTCTCTTAAACGAGTAATAAAGAAAAATTTAAAAGTTATTAATATAAATAACGAGGCTAGTTAAATCGGTACCCTCCGAGTATTTATAGAAACTAGGTCCGATTTACGATATATTTATTATATATATTTATATATTATAGCTAGATATTTCGGCCTATAAACTAAATTATTAAACGAAGAGAGTATCTGTTTATAATTAATTAAATACTAGTATTATCGAAGTAATATAGATATTTTTAAGATTAATATAATTATTAAAAATTAATAACGGATAATAGCCCGATTATAATAAACGATAATAAATATAAAGTCTATAAATACCGAACGATTAAAACGAGTATTAAAATATTCTTAATTAATTAAATATCGCGGTCTATCGTTTGTAAAATAGGAGGGCTAGAAGTATAGGATACCTAGAAAAAAACGGGTAACGTTATTATTAAAGATATATTTAATTAATTATAAATAAGGGTAAGTTTAAAGGGTAGCTCTAAAGTTAAAATTAAAGATATTATAATAAAGGAGTTCGATATATATCTTTATTATTAAATAGAGTGGAATAAATAACTTAATAAAGGGTAGTTATAGATAATATTTTATTTATTAATATAATAAATTATTTAGTAAGATCCGATATATTAGGCTCTATATATATACCTACGACTTAATCGTAATTACCGACTAATTTTATATTTTTACTATATTAAATATACTCGGCCTAGAGACTCGATTTTCTTTTAATATATCGATATAAATATATCTAAATATCTCGCCTATAGATATAAAATTAATATTATATAAAAATCAATATCTTTTAACGACGAGACTATTAATAATTATATAGAGATTATTCTAGGTTTTTATAAAAATATAACCGAATAATAAAAGAGGGTAAAGGGGCGGGGAAAAGTAATAAATAATTATATATATAAAATAAATAAAATTTAGGAGCTAGTAAATACGACTAATTATAATTAATTCGTTCCGGTATTATATATACGTAGAGATATAAAAATTACTCGGCCTAAAATATTATATAATTTAATATTAGGCCGCCTAGATATTACTCTTTAAAGAATTATCCTCCTATAATTTATAAAGATAAAAGAAGATAATAAGACCCTAAATAACGAGGAGTCCGATAAATAATTAAACCTCGCCTTTATTTATTTAAAATAAACGGTAGTAAATCTTATACTATCGGGGTTACCGAATAAATTTAATTTAATTCTTTATTAATTTCCGGCCGGTACCTAACTCGTTTTAATATTACTTATTAATTAAATATTAATATATAAAGTAACTTAAGAGGACCTAGTCGTCTAAAGTTATATTAATTTATTATTAAAAATTAACTAAATACGCGTATAGAAAATTATTTAAAGATATTATTTAAAAGTATTAAAGTTATTTAAGGTAGTATAAAGTAGGGTAAAATAAACGGAGAAAAAATTTTATAGCGAGAGTAGTTTTTTTCGGTAAACGGATAATAAGATTAAAAGGCGCTAGTATTAAGTTATATAAATAATATAGAATATTATTAATTATAGGGTAAAACCGCGCGGCGCGGTTTCGCTTAACTCTATTATTTTAATTTTAATTATAATAATCCTATACTAGTTATTAATATTAATCTTTAATATTAATAATCCGCGTTATAAATTATATTAAAATAGAAACTACGTTATTATTTATTAGTTTATTATTTAGCCTTTTAATATCGCCTCCCTATTTATCTCCGTTATATATAAAGACCGTAAATTATTTATTTAAACGAGCGCGTTATACCCCTACCCTAAACCTCCGCTCTTATATAGTTTTAAATAGGTTAATTTTTTTTTTTTTTTTTTTAAATTCTTCCTCCGTCTTTACCCCTACCTCTATTAATAGTAATAATTTATCGGAAGAGACGGTAGTAGGTAATAAAAAATATTATCGACGGTAAATAAAGAGCGAAAAAATTACTAGTATATTAATAGTAATAACCGATATATAATAAGATATAAAGAGATTTTTAAAAGCGCTTTATAAATTATATAAAATTTATACTTTCTATTTAATATAAAAATAATTTTTTAATTTCGTTTATAGCGAGTTACTTAGTGATTCCCGATTCGAAAAATAATTAATACCTAAACGGTACGATTCGCTAGTTAGGAGGTAGGGCTAGTTAGTTATTAATATATTTTAATAAGAAATTAAAATCCTAAAGGAGTACGAAGTATTTAATATTTTTTATTAATTTATAAAAGGGTTTAAAAGCGGTACCTTATAACTATTTAAAAATATTATTCTAGTTATATTACGACTAGTCTTATAATAGTTTAATATTTTCTACCGAGTTTACTACGAGAATAAACTAAATAATTTATTATTATTATTAATAAATCCTACTACCTAATAGCCCGCTATTTTTATATTATTAATACTCTACTATTTAATACGGTCTTATAGGTTAACTAATTTTCAGATAATTTTAAAACTTTATTTATATTAAAGGGGGGTACGACGACGAGTTCTCGATACTCTATATTAATTTAGTTTAATTATTTCATATTTAATACTATAGCGATATATAGTAACCCTAAAAAAAACACCGAAGTAAGGGTTTAAATAATAAGGTAGGCCGCGAGTATTATTTTAATTTATAATAATTTTAAATATATAGAAGGAAGGTATAGAGAAAGAATAGATAATTACCGAGAATTCCGATTAATTACTATTATATTAATTTTAAAAGGGCGTTTTTTCGATAAAGGGGCCCTTCGGTAAAATATATAATACCCGATAATTATATTATTATTAACCGAGATAATCGCTCGCTAGTTAATATTTATTAATATAGATATAAAGGTACGTTCTTTATTTTTAATTTTATTACTCTTTCTTTTATATTTTAATATTAATAAAGGTATATTAACGAACTAGAGTTCTAAATTCGGCTATATTATATCGAGTCGGTAATCTCGGCGGTATATATATTTTATTTAGGTAATATAAAGTTTTTATAAATAAAAGTAATACTAGTCTTAAAGAAATTAGACCTAGTAACGACGAGATACTTCCCGATAATACTAGTATTTAAAGATAAGAGTACGACGGTTAATAATATTTATATATTAGAGGATATATTTAAATATTAATTTAAATTAAACGATAAGAGTTTTATTTTTAATATTAATTTTCGATTAATATATAGTAACCTTAAAATATAATTACGTATATAATTTATTAAGGCTTTACGTAGCGATATTTCCGAGTTTTTATTTAATATTTTTAACTAGTTATTACCGGGTTTAGGTCTTTAGTACCTTCGCTTTAATATATTATAATTATTTTATAAGATTTATTAAGGCCCTAGTAACTCTATAGATTTATTTATATTATAATACGCGGCCGATCGCTAGGATCGCTTTAGAGTTATTTAATTAATAAACTTTTAAGTATTAAAGAACCTAATTATCTATAATTACTAAATATATATAATAGGAACGTAGATTAAAATCCTAAAGTAGTAATTTATAAATCTTTAATATATAAAGGATATTATATCCTAGCTCGCGGTATAAAGTATTTTAAATATTAATACCTAGCCTCGCGTATTAGAAAAGATTTTTAAAGTTATATATACCTAACCTCTATCCACTCGCGATTAATAATTTTAAAATTATTAAAATTTCTATATATACGTCGAAATCTATTTAACCCTGCGATATATTATTAAATATATTAATATTAACCTACTCCGCTATACTTTATATTACGTTACGATTTTTTTCTAAACCGACACTATTAGTACCCTAAAATATATATAGGCCCTACTCTATATACTTTATATAATAAATTTACCGGTAGTAATAATAAGGTTATAAAAGTATATATTAATAAATAATTTTATAAATTTATAAGGAATAATAAATATAAATTTCGAGCTCGATTATCTTTTTAAATTATTTAATAATAATTTTAAAATATTCTAATACGACCGGTCTTATTATTTTAAATATAATAATATATTATTTAAAAATTAGGCCCTTAATAGCCTATACTTTCTAAAGTTAAAGAGGATAATAGAGTTTATATTCGGAAAACTCTCTTTAGTTATATATTTAGTTAAAAATATTATTAAGGATATTTAAAGTATAGTCTTTAACCTCGTTTATAAATCGTTTATTTATTATACCGAGTAGAATAAATTCTCTCTAAATTTAATTATTAACCTTTTCGATACCGGGTTTAAACGGTTAGGTAGGAATATATTAAAATATAATAAATAATATACCTAAGAGTATATATTATTAACGGATAATAAATATAAAGATACTCTAACGGCTAGGCTAGAGATTAAATATAATTTTATATTAAAAAGTTCTATAATTCTAACTTCTATTTTAAAGTTTTTAAATACTATATTTATTAATTAACCTAGTAATAAATCCGCGCGGCGCGGGTTTATTAATTAGTTTTAAAATCGCGTAGAGCGTTATTTATATTAACGAGATCGAGAGGGGGTTAATTTTACCGGTTTATTCGCCGATACCTTTTATAATAATTAATATAATTATTATAATATCGTTAATTCCCCCTTTAATTTACTCGCCTTATTACGAGGGCTAGATTATAAAATATAACTTTTATTATTATACTACTCTTTAATAATATAATATTTACTACTTTTATACTAGGTCGTCTTCGGCTCCGTATTCTAAAATTTATTAAATTAACTCTCCGCCGCGTTAATTTTAATACGAGATTTACTCTTCGTAGCGGGTATATTTAGTCGCTTAGTTTTTATTTTACTAGTTACGGTTCTACTCTTAATACGCGCTTTTTTAATTATTAATTTATATTTTACTTTAATTAACTAGTTATCTCTTCGCTTTTTAAATTTAGTTTATTTTTTATTAAATAGCGGATCTAGCCGCCGCTTTCTTTTAATATTATTATATATTATTTATATATTAAATATCTTACCCCGATTTAACTCTTTTTATCGTCTCTACTCTAGGATATTTAATATTTTAATATAATATAAATAGAGGCTAGACTACGCGCTATTAATTTATTAATATATAGTTCGTTTATTATAAATACTCTCTACCTATATCGCTAAATCTCTTAAGATTTTATTAGGTATTATTAAAGATATAGGGAAATATTAATATAAATCGACGAATTTTTTATTTAATTTTTAATATCGCTAAACTCGAAGTTTAGATATATATTATAAATATTTAAATAAATTCTTATCTACCGATTTATTTAACTCCGCGTAAATAGTAATAAATATTTATAATTCTAGATTATAAACCGAGTAATAGGGGAATAGTTTCGTATAATTCGGTATATTATATTTCGTATTATTAAAAAAGGCGAGGCCGATATCGCGAATATAACTACTCTTAGGTATATTAAGGAGATTATATAGACTAAATATTATTCGAGCTCGTTAATTAATATTTATATAATTTATACGAGCTCTTCTCGGCCCCGATAGAGATTTTATTATTATATTATCGAGCGAAGCCGGCTCTATTAAAGACGCCCCGTTTCTAGGGCCTATATATTAAGGTAGATATAATAAAGTAAAATATACCTACCCCCGACTATAATATATCGCGCGACCTATACGTTAATATACTTTTTAAATAGACGAAGGGAGTAATTATTAAATAATTTTTTTTATATTTAAATTATTAACCCCTAGCCTATAAGTATCGATTATAATAATAATATATAAAGATAAACCTTAGGTAGATAATAGACCGAAATATATCGCGATATTTTATTTATCTCGAGTAACTATCGCCCCGAAAAAAGATACGATTAACTTCGTACCCTCGATTAGATATAATAATCGTCTTATTTATATACGTATTAATTAATATATATCTCTAACCTAGGTTATGGAATTTATAAAAATAATCGTTTTCGGAATATCTTAGGCGGTAGTAATCTACGACGGTAAAATATATTATAAATTAAATATACCGTTAATAGGATTATAGGTAGTATTAATTTAAATATATATCTTTAACCGATTAAATAAAGTCTTTATAATAATAGTATCTTCCGAGAAAATATATTATTTTTATATAATCTCGAGTATTTCGATATCGAGTATTATAGAGACCCCTAAAAGAGGGACGTTAAATAGTAATTATTTTTAAAGAATATTTAAATTAAAATATATTAATTAAAACTCTTTCTACTCGGTTATTAAATAAAACTCGTCGATTATTAATAAATATAACTATAATATAAAGCTAGTATACCGTAGTACGTTAATATTAAAATTACTCGAACTAGTAATTTTAGGACTCGTAAAGATTATTATTATTAACTATTTATTTATAAATCGCGTTTAGTTATTATACCGTAGGTAAAGTAACCGGAGCGTATCGTTATAATATTAATAAACTTATTACTATCGCCGTTTAAAACGAAGAGTCGATAATTAAATATACGATTTAATTTCTTATATTACTCTTCTAATAAAGTATTTAAAAATATAATAATTAATATTACTTTAATAAGTAAAAATATTAATAATAAAGTCTAAAAGACGATACTTTTACTAAATCTAGTTTTCGTAATTAAAATTAAATTCGTTCTCTAGTTTAATAATATATTTAAAGTATTATACTACTTTTCTTTAAATTTAACTCCGAAATAATATATCGCGGCGCCTTTTATATACTCTCGATTTAAAGTCTTATATAAATTATTTATCTTTATTATAATAAGTATAGACGCGAAATCGCCTACTATATATAGTACTATTATAATAAATATTAGTTTTAACCTTAAATATATTTCGCGGAGGGTTTTATAACGAAGGGGATTTACCGATAATAAAGAATAAAAACTAGCGATAAATAATTATTATTATAATAATAGTCGAAACTCGAGTTATAATTAAGGATTTTTAGATAACCTATATTTATTTCGCTATATATATAATAGATAGTATTATAGATAACTATATTCGAAAGAGTATATATAAAAGTATTAGCGCGCGATTAATTTAAATCTTATTCTAAAATAATTAAATAACGATCGCGTCGTAAAGTTAATTATTAATAAAGAAAAAAGTTAACGGAAAAATTTATATAGGCGGCCCGCGAAAATAATACGAATTTAATAAAAATATAGGGTTTTACGCTTAGACCTGTCGTCGTTTAATTACGAAGTTAATATTTTTAACCCGAAGGGGTTTAATAAACGGGAGTTAACCCGAAGAGGTTTAATAATAACTCGGTAGGTCTAAAGGACTAAGATAATAACTATTATTCCTACTCAACCTAGTTTATTAAATAGGTTTTAATTTAGGGCTAGGGCAAACCCTTTAAAATAATATATAATTAATAATTACTATAGATACTACTCTTTAATGAATTATATTAATATATAAAAGAACTATATTTATAGATATTATTAACGGGTTATAAGCCCGGTATATAATATATTTATTATATAGTTTATTTAATATATTCCTAGGGCGAGCTAGAGAGCCGTTAAAATAATAATAATATTTTTTATTTTTTATATTATTACTTTAAGAGTAAAATCCTTAAAATCTCTAATATTTTTTATATTAATTACTTTTTATTTATATTACTCTTAGGTATAATAGGAGGTAATAATAATATAAAAATCTCTAAATTAAAAAGTAAGAGTAATTAGGAGTTATAGAAAATTAATATTACTATTATTCTAGGGGCTAAGAAAGTCTAAGGGTATATTATCGATAAAAATAAATATTAATATTTTATCGCTTTAAATCCGTTAACTAGAATAATTATCTATCGAGACGTCGAAGGGAGATTATATAAAATTATATTTATTATACCGGAAGAGAAAAAGGAGTATAAAGTAACTAAAAAAATATATTCTAAAGAAACTAGGCGAATAAAAAAATAATTATAAAATAGTATATAATTATATTTTATTTAACCTAGAACCGAACCTAAAGATTTATATTACTAACGTTACGAATAATATTAAAATAATAAATATTTTATACTAGTTATTCGAGTATTTTAACGCGTAGATTATTAATTTATATATATATTAAATTACTTATAAAGACTAGGATAATTTTAAGTTCTTACTAAATTATAAAAACTATATAAAAATATATTAAAAAAAACCTATTAATATAAGAACTTTATTACCCGATTAAATACTAGTATTATATTTTAGGGTAGGAATTAACCCTAAATTATATATATATATTATTAATATATAGAGTCTAGTTAAAAAAAATAAAACGATATTTATTTTAAATAATATATTTAATAAACTCTTAAAATATAATAATCGTCGATAGGATTTAAAAACTTTAATATTAAGAAAGTAGAATAAATATAAAAATAATAAAAGTAAAAATCGTAATATTTTTAACTATAAATTAGGATTTAGGAATAACTCCGTAAATTTTAATTATAAAAAGGGTAAAAATAGTAAAGATTATCGAAAATATAGATTTAATAATAAGTTATATAAGAAAAGAAAGAATTACGAGGGCTATAAAGAGTATTACTTTATAGAAAATTACTACTACTTTTATAAAAATAAAAGACCCGAAGGTTAAAAAGTATATAAAAGTAAATAATACCTCTTAATTAAGAACTATATTAACGGTTTAAATAAGAAGTTTATTAGGGTTAAAAAAGTTAAAAAAATATTTATTTCTAATTATATAAATAAGATTAAAATATTAGACGATAATAAAGATAATACTTTCTAAATAAACTCGGTTATAAATATTTATATTATATATAACTTCTTTTTATTCGATAAGATTATATATAAAGAGAAACGATATAAATTCGTAATAATTAGGGATAAATCCTAGTATAGGATTTATAATATTAATATTATTATTTTTAACCCGTTAATTAATAATAAATATAAGGAGTTAGATCTCGTTAATATATATTATATTCCCGATATAGAATATAATCTCCTATCGTTAGGAACGCTAGAGCGGAATAATTATAAATTTTAAATAATTAATAAAAGAATAGATATTTTAAATAAATAGAGAGAGTTTTATTTATCTAGAACCCGTATCGGGACTAAATACTCGCTTAATTTAAAAAAATCCCTATTTATATTTAAAACTAGGGTAGATTTTTTTCTTTTACTTTTTATAATTATTAACTCTTTAATTAAATCCGGATTATAAATTTAATAATATAAAAGGCTTTATTATTTAAATATAAATAATATTAAAAGACTAGTATATATATTAGAAGGAATAAATATTTAGAAAATTATATCACTTTAAACCCTAAAACTACCTATTAAAAAGTATAAACTATATATTATAGGGTATTAATATCGTATTATTATTTATATACCTAAACGATCCGACTAGATAAAGAGAATTATTAATTAAAATAAATTAGTATATACCGATATCGCCGGCGGTAGTTAAATTATATATATACTAAAAGGAAAATATTATATATTTATTCTATTTAATAATACTATTAACGAGATAACTATTTACTTATTTATAAAGAAATTAGATATAGTTAATATAATAAACTTTTATTTCGAGTATATTAAAAATATTAAAAGGCCTATTTAGTATTTTAAAAATAATAATATTAATAAAAATATAAATAGGAGGATATAGGCGTTATTTATTAAATATAGAGTTAATTAAATTCCTATTACTATATATAATCTTAATTAGAATAAAGTATTAGAATAATATATTTATATATTATTTAAATATATAAGAAATATTCTATTTAACTTCAAATTTCCGAAAACCCTATAGAGTAAAGTAATTAAGATAATTATATATTATTATAATTATAACCCGACTAGGAGTCTTAATATTATAACTTTATATAAAATATTAATAAATACTAGGCCCTTTATAGGATACCTTTATATATTCGGATATATTATTTATTATTATAATAAGAATCTTAATAAGAAGAAACTCGATAATAAAGATATTAAATATTATTTTATAAAATATAATAGTATTAATAAATTCCGTTTATAAAATAGTAAAAAAATAATCGTTTTAACCTATATAATATTCGATAAAGTCGTCGATCCTAAATAATTAAACGAGAATAAAGAAGAGTAGTATACTTTTTTAAATAAATTATTAGAAAATAAAAATAAAATATCGAACGATAATTATAAAGTTAAAGAATTCTCTATTAATAAAAGTAAAATAACTTTTAGAAGAAAGTTAGGCCCGTTAAAGGTAAAATATATAATAAAAGCGTCGGTAATAAAACGTAGAATATTAGATAAGATTTCGCTATACACGTTATTAAGGTAAACGTTAATTTAATTTTTAATATTTTTATAATTATTTATAAAACTCTAAATAGCCTAGATAAATAATAATAACTAATAATACTTTAAAAATAATTTAATTCTTATAAAATTTAATAGATTTAGGATTTAGTATTAATATTTAATAGTAGGAAAATTCTATTAGGCCGCTAGGTCTTATTTATTAAAATTAATTTAACTAGTAATATTACTTAATATAAAATATACTAGGTCGTGAAAAGATTCCGATAAATAGAAGGTATTAACTTTAACGAGATATATTTAAAAATATTAAAGTTATAGTCCTAGAAATTACTACTAGTATTTAATACGAAATTTAACCGAGAAATCTATTATATTAATATTATTACCGTATTCCAAGAGGCCCTATTTAATAATATAATTTATATAGAGTAATATTATAGTTTCTAGAAAAGTAACGTAGTTTATTTATTTAAGAAGGTTTTATATAATTCTAAATAAATACCCCGAGAGTAGTATATAACTTTTAGGGAATTCTTTGAAACTATTAATTTTATATAAATTAAAAAGAATTATTTAGTATTCGTTTATAAAAATAACTTTATAATTAATCTCTATATTAACGATTTATTTATTCTTACTTTAATAATAGTATTAATAGAATAATTAAAAGAATAATTAAATATATATTTCCGTATTAAGGATTTAAGCGAGATATCGTACTATTTTAATATAAAAATTAAACGAAGTCGTTAAAACTATACTATTTATATAAACTAGGCTAGTTATATTAATAAAATATTAATTAAACTTAGTATAAAGTATTATAGAAAATAAAAGACTTTTATAAATTCGTTAATTTAATTAAAAGTAGTTACTAATAATTATATTACTAGTAAAGAAAATTTAGAAGAGTTTAGAAAATTAATCGGGTATTTATAATAATTTATTACTATAACTCGCTCTAATATCGTATATATAGTTAATATTTATAGTTATTATTTAAAAGTACTATTTTCTATTTATAATATTATATTTAAAAGGATTATTAATTACCTAGTTAAAATAATTAAATTAAGACTATATTATAGTTTTAAAAAAGAAATTAAAAAGTTATTAATAAGATTTATAAATTCGTCTTAAAGAGACTACCTAGATACTAGGTATTTTATTTTAAAATATATTTATTTTTTATAAAATAAACTTATTAACTAGTTAATAAAACGTTAAAAGATTATCGCTAAATTAATCGTAGAAATAGAGTACGTCGGCGAGGTAAATATTATTATAAAGTTAAAATTCCTAATATTTTTATTAATAGAAATAGGATATATCTAGGAGGATATAAAGACTATTTAATTTATAATTAATAACTAAGTAATTATTAAAATAGTAATTAACCTTATTAATTATCTTATTATTAAATATATTAATTCTAATTATTATATTATTCGCGAAATAGTCGTTAAAATAAATATATTTTAAATTAATTATATACCGACGGCGGTTATAATTATAAATAAATTAACGAAGTCTTTAAACCCTATAAAGTTCATAGCTTTTAATATTATATTAGGGTTTATATCGGAGTTAATATAAAATTATAATATCGCTATAGTAGTATTACTAACGGTTAGGTAGTTAATAAGAGTATTAGATTATAATTATTATTCCTGTTTAGCCTAGCTTATTAAATAGGTCTTGGCTTAGGGCTAGGGTAAACCCCTTAAGATAATATATAGCTGGCAATTACCATAGATACTACTCCTTAATGAACTACATCAACACATGAAAGAACCATACCTATGGACGTTGCTAACGGAAGCTCAAGCCAACATCAGGGACTTCTATTGAGCAGCTACCAGGTCTTATCATCGAGGCATTGAGGTCCTAGTCGCCGCAGCAAAGTCGAGTGCGTAGAGAGCAAGGGAGGAGGTCGAGACAAGTGATGAGCGCCAAGTGTTTAGTGAAGCTTAGCGGCTTGGCGTATTGGCAGCCTTGCCATTTCCGAGTTCCTCCAATTAGTGATGGCTCAATTCTATCTGCGGTGTGAGAACAAGAGAAGCGCTCGCGCGAAAGATCTTTGAGCCTGCGGCGAAGTGACGCGATTTGAAGTGTTGTCTGTAAAACTGCCTCACCAAACGGCAATTTCTCAAATATAAGATCATACATTCGTGGGAAATTCTTATCATTATAATGGCGCGCATACTTAGTTATCAACCTATCTGTGACTCCAGTAGTACTATTGGACGTTAGTATCAGACACAACTGTCTTTCCTTCTATAACACCTTCACCAACCTACCATATTCTCAGACCGCCACATCATTACATCATCAGGCCCCCATCCCCTAGATCTTTCCTCCGTCTCAGAACCGTAGCCCGTCTACTCCACCCCATCTTCCATAGCCTCTCAAATACCCCTCATCGAACCGATCAACCTACTAATCCTCCTCTCCCTAGCAGCATCAGCAATTGCCCGTCTCATCGGCGCAAAACTCGGATCAGTGCTCCAACTACGCCTATCACCAGTGCTATTGCTTGAATCCGCACCACGAGAAGAGTTCCTAGGCGCGAAGTGCGCAATGAAGCCAGTGACGAGCGCAACCGGGAAAGGGATGAAAGGAGGCTGGTCAGACACTTGCCTGGAAGGCCCGCGGCCTGCTTGAAGTGAGCTCGGCATGACACCAGAGTTATTCGAAGCTTGCGCTTCACTCCTAAGGCGTTTGGCGTGGTCGTTGGTCCGCGCCTTCTCCTCATGTCCATGCTCACATCTACGTCGCTGCCCTTGGGTCTCATGTCCTAAATGGTTAGCGTGCTCCCGCGATTCCACACCATTTGCGCGAACGTCACTCTCGAGCGCATCTTGCGCTTCCTTCCTTACTTGCTGCGGTGAGAGCGTGCGAACGATGTTGTGGGGGAAATGGTATCCTTCGCCTTGCATAGCAGGGATCGATGGAACGTCCTCACTCGTCAGCGGACCGGATAAGTGAAGACGCTCTTGTGGCATTGTAGCTGTGACTTGGCTGCCGGCCACTGCAGGTTCGGCGGCATGCCGAGCTGGTATGATGCCCCTCCGGATCTGGCAAGCTTCAGCTGCTAGGTAACAAGTGGTGGTCGTGGCATTGTTCCAAGGAGTCTCTGCACTGCTTTGAGCATTTGCGCGACCCCTCAGGTCATTGACTCTGCCTTGTCTCCGCAGAAGATGCTCTTGTCCTCGTCGTTGACCAGCAGCTTCATTATGCTGCACTGGCATCGCAATTATTCGACGTTCATGCTGTTCATTAGTATGGTCTCGCACTGCTTGGTTAGGTGGAATTGTTTCATTATTTTCTTGACTATCTACTACACTGGCCATGATGACTGGCCTGTCAACGACCGCCGCTGGCGCTGCGAACATTCGAGCTGCCGTTCGGCTGACATTTCCCCCAAAACGAGGAACACTACTTGCGGGGAACTGGACATTGGCCGATTCTGAGGTTTTGGTTCGAGGCATGGCTTTGATAAAGACGATTGCAGGACTGCAGCAACTTGCTTGTGCGAGGTCTTTGGGTCTGAGTGGCCAAGAAGAGTGGATGTAGTCGATTCTTCTCTTTAGGTCCTTGGATGTTGACTGATCTGGTGTTCTGGAGTTTGAGAACGATGCTGATGATCTGTGTAGTACTCAGGAAGAGATGTAGAAGGGAAATCAAGGTTTTCTCTACCGGAGACCTTTCGCTCGACAAAGGAAATACTTTCAAAGTGTTAATCGCACAACCGTAAGGCTTTGTGCGAATAAACCCATTGTAGATTCTTTGTTGTTTGATATCTACCAAGATGGGGAACACAATGAACAAAGGATTGGGACAAAAGGAATAATAGACATTGTTCTAAGGAAGGCAGTGTACTGTATACGCCGAGGAAAGATGAAGAGCGCTTGTCGTAGAGACAATCATTATTGTATAGTGTCGGTACGAATTGCAATTATTGTGAATCGAGTCACCCGACCATTATGGGCGACAGGGAGGTTTATGAGGCGCTTTTGATAGAGTAGAAAAGCACATAGATGAATGCGAATACGCGAGCAACTTCGTATAGGAAGCAAGTTGTACAAGCTTTATGCATTCTTACGGAGTAGCACGGACGGCTTCGCTAATGAAGAAGAGAAGACTGATAAGAAATCCAAAGAACAGTACAGATGGTATACAATGGTATCAATGATCCCGAGTGGTCAGCACCTCAAGATTTGCTAATGTTCTTAAATGGCTTTAATAGACGCCGTTCGTGCCGTTGGTCCCTGGTAGCGGCGAGCCCATAGGCGTAGGCTTCTTTGGCGACCTTAGGGCAAGTGGGAAGGGATAGTCATCTGGGTCTTCCTCCTCACTATGGAAATCGTTAGCAATGGTTGCCTATCATGACATCCATCTTTCAAAGGCAGTTCACATACGGCAGCTTCCAAGCTATGTAGTCCTCGGTGCTCAGACCTTCCCGCCCTTCTTGTAGCGATGCAAAGTCACCAGGTGTCATCATGCCTGAGCGGTTACGAGGAGATCCAGGAACAGAAAGAGGTCGCGCGAGCTTTGGTTCTATTGCATCGAAAATTGCGGCTTCATCGTAGTCATCGTCGAAGGAAGCTGGGTATGCTGTGGTCATTGTCAGTCTCGCATTGGAATCCAACCTGCCCAATTGTAATCTACCTCTTCTAAGAGCCAACTGCCTAGCCTTTACGTATTCCATGCCCATTCTCTTCCAATCCAGCAAGTCGCTCAAGCGCTCAGTTCTATTCCGCTGGTTGATCCTTTGCCGCTTACTCTTCGACGCAAATTCAAACATGAAGTGGGTGAGCTGGTTGATAGAGTCGTCCACGCCCTTCATGCGTCGATCAACAATGTAGATACCATAATCCGAAGAGTTTTCAATTAACTCTTCCATATAGCATCCGAAGCCAGACAGGTTTGTAGTGATGCTGGGAACGCCCATGACAGTACATTCTGCTGGCGTGTAACCCCATGGCTCGTAGTATGACGGGAAAACGCCCATATGTGTGCCGCGAACGAAGTCGTCGTAGTCGAGAGGTAGGACAGGATTTGCAGAGTTGAGAAATTCAGGGTGGAAGATGACCTTGACGCGATCGGAAGGATGGTTGAAGAGCTGTACTCGGCGAATCTGGTTCAGGATTGGATCTTCTGCGTCGTTGGCCATGTTGTGCGTAACCACTGGAGGAAGAGCGTTTCGCTTCATGGCAAAAAGTCGTCTCCGCAGCATCACTCTGTCAGAGCTGCTTAGCAGATTCTTCTGCTCGGGTAATTCCTCACCATCATGCCATTGTAACGCCCGGTCAAAGATACGTTTCCCAACTTCTCGCGTGATGATCTCTACCGTATCGTGGAGTGACTTGATGACTGCTTGTCCTTTCAATGCTTCCACTGTCAATGATGTCGTTTGTGCTGGCATGATGATGAATGCAACCACTGTCATCTTCGACCCAGAGCTCTTCAGACTGTGATTCAATCGAGCTAGGGATTCAATGAACATGTCCACGCCTTTGTTTCTGTACTCGTATCGACCTGCTGTAAAGAAGTAGAGGGTATTGTCTGGCTCGAAGTCATTGTGGCCGTAGAAATGTCCCCGTACGAAGTCGTGGATCTTCTCTTTGGACTGTTGGTGCAGGTTTTGGAATTCGTGGATAGCAGAGAATTTCTTGACGTTTAGGCCGTTGGGCAACACACCGTCCGGTTTCCTCTTCAGTAAGTGCTCGCTCTCGTACGCCGTGATGTGGGAAACGGTAGTGAAGACATCAGTGGCATGTGTTGCTGCCCTTTCGATGCAGTATCTGTGGTAGATGCCACGTTTGCCAGCTTCTGCGTCCACGTCGAAATATTGTAGGTTGTTGTAGAAGTCCACCGACCCAGCACAGAGATATCGCCCAAGCAGTGTGGCGTGCGTAGTGAAGATTGTGGTCACGTCTATCCTCCTCTTTTTGCACAGGGGTAGAGCAACTCCAGCTAGCCATTCGTGGAAATGGGCAATGACAGCTCGCTTCCTCTCATGGGAGACGAACTGTAATACTGTCATCTTATGCCCAAGGCTTTGTCCTCTCGTTGCAGACTCCTACCTCGCCAAGAAACCAAGCCACAAGGTACCCAAATACCACTGCCTCATTTGTTTCATCATCACCAGGTGGAGAAGGTATGCCAGCCGTGTTCCATAGATCCGACTTCCACTCGTCTAACCATCGATAACCAGTCTTTGTGTCGATGAGCAGTATCCGTGGCGCACCCTCGATCAACCATCTACCGTACACGAGAGTGATGCCCCTAGCCTCCATAGATCTGATCGTTTCAGCGAGTTCCGGATTTGTGGGGACGAGGGGCTCGACTTCGACAGCGGCCTAGAGCTGTGAGCTTTAATCTTTTGGGAAGATATCAACTACCACATACCGAAACGCGATTCAGAGGGCCAATAAGGGTATACCGGTCCCCATACTCAGCTGTAGTGACTGGGGCTTTCGACTTGATGACCGAGTATATACCTCCCACTAAGATGTATCAGCTGCAGGTATCCCAGTAGCAGAGGCAGCTTCCCGTACCTCGATTGGCAGCTTCTGTAGAGACCTCAAAGAGCATGTGATTCCGAATGTCTCGGCCTGTTGATTCTGCGGTGTCCATGACTCTTTGCTCAACAGACCCGTTCGTCTGCGGCGTGAGCGTTGACATTGTAGTGGAGGTGCCTTTGCTTCAGGAATGCGATGGCGGTGATGGAGGAATTTGTGTCAAGATCATTAGGTATCACGAATCTGCTGGCAACACCAAATATCAGTAAAAAGCAAACAAACAACGCGTTCGGAAGTAAATTGGCTGTTGATATCGATCAATCTGGGCTGGCGGTTGAGCTTCCCCGCATTATTTGGAGCTGCACAGTGACGTACCAATGCAGATGAGTGCCCCTGTGATACCTGACAATGTTAATGGCAAAGACAAACAGCGAGGCAACTGCTACGAAGGTGGGTCCCATATCCAATCTAACGAGGATTGCCAATCCTGCAGCTTAAAAACAGTCCGGGAGAGGTTGAGGATGGGATTAATTGGGAGATTGCCAAGACCGGCTCTCGGCAGCGGAAAAATTCAATTAGAATTCTCCACGTAGGTATGAAGAGAGCTCTTTGGAAGAGCTGTACACCTACATGAGGTAGTATCTCGTGCGACCTCAAGATGGCATATGATCTCTTGCAGCGTCCGTAAACCAGCACAAATGTCGCAGAGCGAGCACTTGGCCGATACAGACCTCCGCCACGAAGGTAGCTTCCCCTTGTAGCCATTAACTTCTGAGAGACCCAGACCTTCGTCTCTATACTTCGACATTCTTAGGGTGACGACTTTTCAGTAGTACATTTACGAGTTCTGGACTACTAGCATATCGGAGCGTCGTCATAGTATACCAGCATGGCAAGAAACCCCAGCCCAAAGGAACCGAGGATGATGAAGATGCCGGTCCTCCCGCCCAACCTTCCCCTTCACTTTGCTCTTGCTCACTTTACTCTCACTTAACTACCTCACTTTACTCTCAATCAAATGGAAGGCACACTCGAAGCCATGACTCACAGGCCTATCGACCTAGAAAGGTCTCTGCCTCCACCTTATCAAGTCACATCTTACCGATCCACGTCTTACCCTCCCACAACTCAGGACAAGAACTCAATGGCAAGCACAAATCCCAAACCCCCCAATGCTGGTGGTGCTCCCAATCTCCCTGCTCCTCCTCAGACTTTTCGAGGCCAGCTCTGTACTTGGGCCAAACTACCATGGAACATACCGGGCCTCAACCTTCTCATACGACTCTCATTATTCTTCGTCATCAGACAGCTTATCCTCTTCGAGATGGAATGCAGCTCTTCCCTATGGGCGACTTTCTTTGAAAGCTCAACGCAGGTCTTTATCTTTGATCTCGCAAGCTTCCTCTTATTTCTCCTTACGCTCGGCTGTATCTCCGAAGCCAGAAGCGAAGAGCTCAAGCCTTACGCAACCTGGGTCTTGACATACGTAGCCGTCCTTGGCTGGTTGTCCAACGGCTATGCTGTGTATGCACAGCACTGGAAGATCAAGCGGTGCTCATCAATCACTACGTACGTAAAACCAATCCCATCATGAACAAGAATGAATGCTAAGTTTGACCTACAGATGATATTAAGACCTACAACTTCCCAGGCAGAATGACTACCCACGAGGTGCATAGTTCCCTGGAAGCAGTAGGCTTTATAGCCAGGCCTAGAGGATGGCTAGCAGGGAAGGAAATGGAACATGATAACGTTAGTAAAATCTTGCATGATCATTTGTTCGTGCTGGTTGAAAGGGCGGAGGAGGCGGTGCGGGTTTTGGCTGTGGTATTCTACGTGGCAGGTGTAGGAGGGTTTTGATCATCTGCTAAAGCTCCGATGACTTTTGCCTGTCGGAATGGAATCATGTCATGGAGGCTCACAGCAAGCTTATCGTTCTCAGCATTGATAATGGCATCCTCAGCTTGCTTCCCCTTCCTTTCCGTGTCCTTGCTTTGTGACTTGTCAGGATATGAAATTTGGTCAAGCTTACTCCTTCAAGAATCGATAGCCATAAGCGTCATTCCCATTAAAAGGGTTGAGAGAGTCATTGCAGGCGATCATTATGCTCTCCCGCAACTTGTACATCATAGACCTGATCTTCCCTTTACGCTCGTCGTTCCCTTCGACCAGCTCCGTGAGATTTCTAGGATTTGGAGAAAGATTTTTAATGAGATGTCCAAGGTGTAACGCTGCGGAGAATATGCGAGTTTATGATGAAGGGTTGGAATGGATGCCTAGATGGAAACAGCTAGTCTACGGAGACCCTACATTTCATACGCAGATACCTGATGATCCTTAACGACAACACTTTGTTCTTCCGTTGTCATATTTGACTCATTGTCTTGTCGCTTCACTCAAAAATTCCTCATCCACTCTAGAGGCTTCATAAGGCCCCTGGCCCGACGGGTACCCGAACCAAATCGCGCCTCTTCGCCGCGGGTCAGGGACAGGATCCGCATAACGCTCTTCAGGCAGATTGGGCCGGCCACTGTCCTCATTCATCTTTCTTACGGAACATTGATGATAGGTAGTGCCTGCAGCAGGGACTTCCTCAGGAGTTACTATCGTATCTTTGACAAGAGGTTTGGTGCCTGATGAAGCCGCGTTGGACTTTTTCCTCTGTGGCTCTGCGAGCGTTGTACTTGTTTCATGTGCTTCGTAATCTCTTCTTGACAGATCCTCCTCGTCGTGGTCGATATCTGAAAAGGTTTGGTATCTCTCGGATGGCCTCTTACCGAACTCTCCTGGCTCGTTTACATCCCTTGATCCCCATTTGTTTCTCTCACCGCCCTCCTCATTGAATATGTTATTGCTGATCTCGGTCTTCCACTGTCTGCTTGTTGGCTTGTCCATGTTTGGCAACACTCAACGTTTTTAGTAGTCTCAGATTTTAGATGGGGAAGTGTCTTCAGATCAAGAGCATCGATTTTATTATGGCGCCGAGTAGGGAGGAGATAACAGAACAAGAACAATCTTTTTGTTTCGAAAATTATCTAGTCGCTACTGCGGGTAACATAGAAGGCCTTGGCAGCACTTCTGTGCAACAATAACACAACCTTGCGACTCCAGAGACGTGAAGAATTTCGAAAGCTAGAAATAAGAGGTATGGAGTTGTGTCGACATAACTGTGTGCTTGCTGTGCGATCTACCAAAAACGAAGTGACATATATAATGACTCCTCAACTGAGTCTATCAAAGACGAGTTTTGACCGCCGTATTGAACAGGAAAACGAAGACATGTGCAGGATCGTACAAATGCTGCCTCTTGGGCGTCGAACCACGATCGGACAAAGAATAAGCTGATTTCAAGAAGAAGTGAGTTTATCAATCGTGGTCAATCTCAATTGGTTACCGTTCGGCATGTAATCATCTAAAACACAACGTCTGGTTTCATTGTAGACAAGCTTAGTGGACAACTCATAGACGGTGAACCACCCATAATCTCCTCCTGTACACCCAACTCTTCGCAGAACCGTCACAAACATATCTTCCACTGTCTTGCCCTATGTCTTGAAGCATGCCTTGTTCGCCATGTCCAACAGCTCATACAACCTCTGGGTATAACCACTAGATGCGTTGTCTCACTGTCAACCATTGAAGCTCTAGTAATACTCGTTGTAAATGCAGTATTCTTCAATACCCGCTTGGTCTGATTCATTGTAGATGTCATACTGCTCATAACTGACAGCTTGGCCCCTGAGCTGGTCAAGGTATTCTTTCATGGATTTCTGTTTCTTCTGCTTCATCTTTGCTAACTTCTCGGCATGCTCCGCCACGGAATCGAAAACATCGGCAGTCCCAGTCTGAGCTTCACCGCTTGAAGGGGCCTTGCGCTTCTTCGAGTTTAATGCCTCTGACTTCTGCGATGATTCCTGGACATGCTGCTGCGAAGGCGGCACACTGTTGCTGAGAAAGGTCTCCCGAAGTCTCTGGGACAGACGTGGAAACTGGCGGATTCGAAATCGATGCGGTGTTAGTCATGTTCGAGAGCTTACCATGGCAAGAGGGCGTTGTAGCAGACCCTTCCTTCGTTGCAAGATGATTTACTTGGGAATGTTCGAGACTAATGGGCGAAATCGGACGGCAAGAAATCTATTTTTGGCTCACTGCATTATTGGAATGAAAAGCAAGTTCCTACGATGAATGCAAGTCTACATTACTGCAGGTTTCTCGGGCTCAAGGACGCCTGTAGGCTACGAACTTACATTAAACCACGGTTTTACTGTTCCTCTTGCAGATTTCTAACCTGCACTACTTAATTCTCTACCAGCAATCAATCTGCCCTTAAAGCCAATGAGCTATCGGCAAGGATAAATCTCGCTTAGACCCTCTTATGCAAAAGCATGCATGTGGAACTACAGGAATTCACAAGGCTGACCATGAACAGAGGACTATGGCCTTCGCAACACACTTCAGAGCAATTGATATGAGGTATTTATAGTAACTTTGACAAACGAAATATAAAATTAGCTGCTTATACGCCGGTCGGAATAGTTTATTTATCTTTTTAGACCGGTCGGAAGATTTTATTTGTCGCAATTTGTGCATTCCCACCTCAGTGGCCTAGAAGCGCAATTGGGCTTTGAGTCACTTTGTTGTTCACGACGGAGCTGAAGTCTATGGTTATGGCTGAGCTCTGATCTATACCTATTATTAGCTAACCCCAACCATGAAGAATCTAAAGAACAGCTTACCCTAGCATAAGTGGTCTTCCGTGCTTCTTTCAATTGCTCATCAGTCCCAATGTAATTATAGCTCTCCTGTTTGCCCACATCTGCGCAGACATAATCAGTATAACCCAAGGATAAGCTCTGAGGCCATATACTATAGAATTTTTGACCTAAAAGGCCACAACAGCAGTGCCTTCCCTCACCACACTCTTGAGTGCCTCCTCGAACTTTCCACAGTCCACGGCTTACTCCTTTCCCTACTCCGAATATATACTACAGGTCAGCAGCTATCACTCAAAGCCGCAATCCTTCCACGTACCTCATAATTGCTCATCCAATATTAAAAACGAAAAGAAACAGGTCATCTTCCCGTCAGGGACATTCCACAGCATTCCCCGGCTCGTTACGACGGTTTGGTGTGTAAACAAACGAGCGACGCCTATGAGATCTGTGGATCTCGCATGCCTCGACAATTTGCCCCAAACAGTAAAAGTCTTTGCCTACCCTAGCCTTACAAACGCCGTTCTGCAGCACCAGGCTACAGTCTTCTAATCGGAATGTCCTCGGTATTTCTTAGTCGTGAGCACAGACTTGAGAGGCTTGCGCCCAAGCAGGTTCTAGCAATTGGGGAATGCGATACTTCGTGACTCTGCTAGTGAATTCACTCGATGTGCTGTTGTTCACGTGGACTTTTGGCATGAGGGAGCAGCAAAGGCGCTTGTACACTGATGATGCGGTGAATTAGTGCTATTGTTCGCTCCGATGTATAATGGATCATCCATATCTGCACACGCTGATGAGCAATGACACCCACTACTTGACCGAAGTCAGAGTAGATATAACGCCAAAACAGAGGTATCATGCACTGTACCCACGAACAAGCTCACACCCGCAGCCCTATCTTTGCGTAGAAACCCTTCGCCACCACCATCTACTGCACCTGGCTCACAATCTCGCTCGCCTTGCTCAGACTCTCCACCATTTGCATGCATTCCTTTCGTCTCCTTATCGTATAATCGCTCTCTCTCAGCAAGTCGTCAAGTTCGTTGGTTCGGTACATATTCTCGAGGAGTTCGCGTTGCATTTCGTCCTTCGTGAATCTGCCAAGGTAGTGAGTATGGTTCTCTCTTCGTTCCGAACTGAGATGGTGCAAGCAGAGGAAGAGGCATAGACCTACTGCACAAGATTGAGCATGATAGCCTTGGGTACCATATCAATCATGGTCCGACGTGTGATGTTGTAGTAAGAGTTGATCAGCAGCTCTGCATTCACGATCAGTCTGAGTACTTCATAGAAATATACTTGGAAGCTGCATGCATACTGATAACCTCAACCTCATTCGCCTCCTTCTCCGACAGCGTCCCGGAAGCCTTCAATTGCGGCGGTGGCGAATCCATAGCAGCCATCTTCTTCTTGTTCTTCGGCGCAAAGAAACTGCCAAAGAAACCTGAATTGGCATCTGAAGGCAGATCAAGCGAAGGGCTAGCTGCTCGTGGTGGTACCGCAGGAGGAAGTGGACGTCCAGTCTTGGGATCGACTTGGGTGGGTTTGGCGTTTCGTTCGTTAACGATTGCCATTGCCTGTCGAGGGCCACAGATCTTAGTACTTTGAAAGTGATTAGATTGCATAACAGATGACAGACTAGATGTATTCAAATGAGATACTTGAGGCCTGTTGAGATCCTCAAGGTCTGTCTTTGAGACCAATTTGTCGAGCAGCTTGGGTGGAAGGAGTTCGCAAGCACACACGCGACGAAAAATATCACCTACCCTGTGTCCGTTTAGGAAATCCGGGTGACCAGTATTGACGTAGCAGGCTTCCATAGCGACAAGATCCCTGACGAGCTTGTTCGTAGGATCGATAGCCTTCTTGAAAAAGCTGACTACAACCTGGTGGAATTTCTCCTTCAGTGATGGATATCTTCGGAAAAGTTGCTTTTGTAGAAGGCCAGTGAGGATGCGGATGAGTTCGTCGTAAACTAGCGAGACACATTTCAAGCTTGGATCTTCTAATCGCTTGATTTGTTGCTTGACAATAAGTTCGAATGCTGTGGTGCCAACGAAAAGTGCCGGAGATGAACCAGAAGAGTTGTAGAGGATGGTGCGGATGTCGATGTCCTTGACCTGGTCGAAAGGGTCCACTGCCTTGACACCATTGGAGTATAATTCGTGAAAGACAAAGCTGATTCTGGCACCACCGGAAAGCTCAATGCTCGAAAGCTCTTGGTTGTTACCATCCAGGACTGTTCGATATTCGTTACAAAATTCTGTGATAATTTGAAGGACAATGTTTGCGCTGTTGCCAAGCATCGAGTCGCCTAATTGGTTTAGCTCTGTAGAGTATTTCTGGAGTGATGAAGATATTCGGGCTTTGATGTCAGGTAGAGTGTTTTTGATATGCATCATTAGGATCTGGCAACGTCAGTATATGCATCGAAAATCTCATGGAGGGGTATACAAGATTAAGTTTCCGAGCAAGGTATGGTGTACCACAGTACGAAGCCTTGTTTTTGTAAGCTCTGTGATTCTCGAAGAAGCTCTTTTCGTGTTCCAGCGCAAAGTGGATCTCCCTCTTGTTCTCAATATCCCTCTGCCCTCTATTCACCACTGGCACGTAGCCCAGCCGCAACGGTATGATTCTTCCAGCCAGAATATCCACGACATCGGTTCCCTCGTCCATCAGATCAACCTTGGTGAGCACACCAATCGTCCGTTGGCCCTCTGGATCAACTTCTCTGGCTAGCTTCAGCCCATCGGAATTGGCCAAATCCGTATTTGCCGCCGTAACAGCCAGGATGATGGCGTTTGGCTTCTGTATCTGCTTCAAGACCATATCCTTGATCTGCTTCTCAATATCCCTTGGCTGATCCCCCACCGGCACTTTGGTCAACCCAGGCAAGTCCACCAGCGTCAGGGTAAGCACTTTAGGAGAGTATATCCGCAGATTGATCGGCGAGGGCGATATGCCTGCATTTTTCCCTGTTTTTGCGTCCGTCTCTTTGACAATTTCATCTCTGATCTTGTTAAAGTCGAAGAACTTCTGGCCCGGTATGTGTAGAAACTCGCCCCATTCGTCCACGTTGGCTTCTTTGTCTGACGTCCCGTCGACCCCATTTACACCGTTCGTTTGGAGGTTGGCAGAAGGAGCGCGGTTGATGAGTTGGAGAATGAGTGGTCGTCGTGTGACTATCCCAGTTCCTCTGGGTAGGCTGCAGGATTGCTGTCAGCGCCGTCTCTTAAGCACTGCAGGCGTATCGTACAAGTCTCTGCCAACTATGTTTTCCAGTACAGAACTCTTCCCGCTTGACTGCGATCCCACCACTGCTATCTGGGGTAGATCTATGGGATTTTGGACCTAGGGGACAAAGAGTCGTCAGCTTGCGGAGCGGCGATTGTAGTGGAGCTTGGGCTGGAAGCCGAAACACGTACACCGACTGTTGTGAAGACATCCTGGAGCTTGTTGACGAGGGTGATGAGCTGGGGGTCGTTGACGCTGATACTGCACTGTCTGTCAACTTAGGCCGCAATGTTTGGTACTTTGGGGGACTTACGAAGGGCCAGCTGTCGCGGCCATGGTAAATAGAGCTAACAGTCGATCCTGACGTCGATTTGGGGAATGTATGAGCTTAAAAAGGTAACACAAGACACTGTAGACGCTGTAGAGAGGTATGGGGATTCTTTGGGGCCGCGACAGATTGACGTTGTTGATACCAGTAAACCCCTGTCTCACGCTACACCCAAAGCGGCCAGCTGCCAAGAAGGAAGCAGCTACCTACGGTACCCATAAGACCAAATTCGCTGCGTTAAACAATCTGTCAAACGGTCTGATTGTGGTACATTGAAGATGAACGTACTTCTATTCAAGTATGCTATTTACAGTCATCAGCATAATCGTCGATCGCCCAGTAGCCCCTTCGTTCGGCAGGGAATGAACTCCTGACACTCGTGCTCATGCTCCCACATCAGAATACCATCCTTCGCCACGCAAATGCCGTTAGTACTGTGCTATGCAAAAAGGGAACCGGAGACAAGAACTATGCTCTATATAATGCTTGTAGAGAACTCAGTCGTACATTGAGCGGCCACCATTAGCACGATGCGTTGAGGAGTGAGAGCTGAATCTCCGTCGTGAGTTGCTAGGTTGCGATTCTTTAGACCAACTATTGTGTATGTCAGAACGGTCCAGAAAGGTTGCAAGGAACGACGGGGTTGTTTGCTTACATGCGAACTATCATGTCATCGCCAGCAGAGGCAAACATGCCTGGGTTCGCTGAATTCCAGGCAACAGCGTTTACGCAGCCATTTCCGTGGCCTTCCAGAGTCTCAATCAGCGTGCCGTTCTCCTTGTGCCAGATGTAGATTCGCGAATCTGTAGTTATGTTTAGCATGGTAGGGTGCCCCTGTAAAAGAACGCAGTAAGTACCTTCGCTACCGCTGATGATCAGGTTCTCATCCGCGCCACCAAAACAGCTCCGTATGACACAGCTCCGCTGTTTCTGGCCGAGAAATCTTCGTACAATCTCTGCTGTCTCGATGTCAATCAATTGGACCTCGTCATCTGCCATATTGACGAGTATGTATCTCGAATCGCGGGTGATGCTGACACAGGTCATCTTGGACCGGAGCAGCATGCTGTACTCTTCATCTCTAGTAACGAAGTTGTAAATTGTTATTTGCTTTTCGGCAGATATCGTGACCATACGCTGTCCATTTGGGGAGATAGCACAATCTTGTACTCGGTAGTCGATTGACCAATTGAATGAAGGTCGACCGTCCATAGTCCACAAACACAGCTGGGTTTGCTTATCGAGAGCACCAGTCACAAGTGATTGTCCGTCCGGGGCCCAGCAGGCGGTTGAAACTGGCTGGTTGTCATGCTTGATTTCAAACAGCCTTTGCCCGGTCTGTATACGATGTCAGTCAACGCGCGACATTAGTTAGATAGACCAATACGTGCACTTGTATCCCAGACTTTGGCTGTATGATCCTGTGAGCATGTAATAATTCGCGAGTCATCTGGACTCCATGATACAAGTACTACCGCAGCATCGTGCTCCCTCAGCGTTTGACGAACGTGGAAGGTACTCGTGTCATAGATCACCACAATGTTGTCGCCGCCGCCAGCCGCTAACCGTTTACCGTCGTGCGAGAACTCCACACAGTATACTTCACCATCAGCTTCTTTAAGTTCGATGAGAGTCTGGAGAGGGAATTGCGTTCGGTCACACATGTGATCTGTGAATAATGATGGCGAGGTTGAGGGATTGTGGTAGAGGCATTTGGAGATCTGGCTTTGCTTTATCTGGTCAAATAGGACAGCCAGCCGATGATCGGGAATCATGACTGATGCGGATATCGATTCTACGAAAAATGATTAGTCTTCGTCTTCGCCGCAAGGAATACTATTCTCGTACTTGATAGCTCATGAAGAAGATTAGACCTTGAGTTACCGGTGGCACCATCCCATTGGGCCTCATTCCTCAAATCGTCCGAAGTAGAGCATGCCAACAGCCTATACATGTCAGCATTAAGACCAATTTTAGAGGAGCTAATAGTTTTCCCTGCGAAACTAGCATCAAAATGACTTACTTAGCCAGCTGGCCGAGACGTAATTGGTCATGATGCAAAGGTTGTAGTTCATGCCGTAATACGATCATGGCGTTCGCTGTATCCTCCTTCTCCAAGAGCTCTAGGTATTTCTGTTCCCGTATGCTGAATCTCATACTGTCTGGATCCGCACTCTCCGCAAGTTTGAGGCCACCCGGATGAGGCCATCCTCTATTATTTACGTGAACGCCCCCACCATCCGCTTCGGAGTCCACTCCGAATAGTAACGACTCCGCTTCTGACCACCGCCCTTGTGAAACAGCATCTCGAAATGCTGCTACCGAAGGGCTTTCCACCTCGAACCCGCTTTCCTGACTCAGTCTATGTGCCGAACTGTCGTATCCCAGGTCCCCCAGCCCTTGTATCAATAACCGTGTGACCTCTTCTCTGTCATGACCATAAAATGTAGATGTTAGTTTCCTTGCTACTGATGTTGAGAACCCATTCTGGTGTGAAGTTGTGCCGTTGGTAGGAGAGGAGTGTCCATTTGTTGCAGTTGAGATGCCATTTTTCTGGGCCGTGGAAGATGTGCCGTTTGCGTGATGCTGTGTACCGTTCGAGCTTGTAGTAGCAGGGTCAAGGCGCATATCTTCATTCATCAGGCGTCGGCGCTTTGGCTGTCGGGCTTTCGGCCTCGCCACCTGAGACCGCCGGCTACCCTCCTCTGGCTCGACTGTTGAAGGACGTCTAGGGGTATAACTTGACTCGGTGCTTGCCTCGATCTCAGTCTGTTCGGGGTCCTGCTCAGTCTCGTCCGGGTCTCGTTCAGTCGCGTCTGAGTCTGGGGATCGGCTTCGTCTTCGCCGTCGAGGATTGGTAGCAAACTCCGCGACTGGGGGTCTAGCTGGTGGTGGTATATTTACTTCGAATGAGGTTGACAAAAGCCTAGATTGATTAAAGGCAACTGCCTGGTGAATGTTGGCCAGTAGTGGAGGCTCTGGAGATGGTGCTGTGTGAATTGGGTGATCGGGAGCGATTGGGGCTTGTTGGTTATGGGGGGCTTCGTCGGCCAGGTCGACTATAGCGGATTGTCCGCTGATGTTGGCTGGGGCTCAGTTCCCAGAGCTCCCAACAGTCCTGATCACGAGTATAGCCCACAGCATGTGTCAGGTGCACTTGTAGTTCCCCAGCGGCTCCGCTCTTTCAGATGAGATGAACACCACGCTTCGTTAGCTTTAGGAACGAGGAGAAGATTATCTGAATGTTTTGATAATTGATCGACTCCGTGATGAGTGCTACACGTTGTGGCTCGGCTTCAGAGAGGCAGGATGTCAAATACAGTCGGCGGTATTTGTTCAAGCCAGATAGCGAGGTGCGGAGCTAGTTGGGTATTTGTAGGCGGGCCAGCGGTCAAGTTGGCAGGTATAGAAGCAAAGAAAGCTTCACCAAGCTTCTTCGACTATTGAGAAACACTGCTGGAGGTGGATGTGTTTGTGTAGAGGGCCGGAGAAGTGGGTAGTAGTCGGTCGTAGGTACCTCGACTTGGAGCTAATTGCTGGGCGGCCGCTTTCAATTCGACCGATCTCAACTACCAATCATACGCGGTCTTGGTACGTCAAGAGCTACGCGTATTTGGATACCGAATCATGTGTTGCACGCGTTCGACTAGAAATACAAGTACTACGAGTATCTGTCTTCATGAACTCGTTTCCAAGTCACTGTATGATTCTAACGCTTGTCCGTGGCTATCAAAACAGTCACAAATGTGAATGAACCTGCAAGATATGTGGCAGCTGTCACGTTCCTTCCCAGATAGTTCTCTGTTCAATGCTCGTATGAAACCCTTTCCTGGAGTGATGCTGCCTAGCCGTACACCGAACCTGGTGATCCAGGTTTCCAGGCGCTAACAATCAGGCCAAATATAGACTCCCTCGCTCCCTGCGTCCCAAACAAGGAAACCGGTCTTCGAATTAGGCAGAGCTCTACGAAGGTACTGTGGTCTTCAGTGCAGCTCATCTGTATAGCAAAAGATACTTGAACACTTGTACATTGTAAAGACGAAAGACGGGACATGAATGGTCGACTTTCGAGGTGGACTGGTGGGTTGGCGTGGTTGATTCGGGGAGATCTCTCCTACGGTAGCCTAGAAGTCCCGTATAGCAAGATCCCTACGGCAGTTTGACTTTAGCCTTATCATGGAGTCATGATGAGGTGACTTTTGAAACCCACTCCAAGCTTAGGCCGAATACCCTTTGACCTATCAATTTCCGCCGGGGTATATGCTGGGACTTCGACCTCGACTTAGAGCTCGCACATTACCCTGGAGTCTTGTCAATAAGCACCCACACGACCTCCATTTAAGCTCTCAACCTTCTTGGCAACAGCAGCCGGTCGAGGAAGGAGCCGACAGTGGTCTGCCACCTTTGCCCACTTCTCCAACAACTCCTGCGACCACATTACCTAACTTAAAGCTCCCCGCCGAAGCTCTCGTTGAAGAACAGACATCTGCCAATATGGCACCTGTAAGCTGCAGCTCCGTCGCTTGTCTCGCATTTCCGCCAAGTCGCTAATTGCCTTTCTCCTCTGCACAGAAGAAAGATGCGAAACGGCACCGCCAAGAAGCTGGAGAAGACCAGTATGGCTCCATCTACTCTGTTTCAGGACCCGTCATTGTGGCGGAGAACATGATTGGATGTGCTATGTACGAATTGGTTCGAGTGGGCCACGACAGCCTGGTTGGCGAAGTCATCCGAATCGACGCAGACAGAGCTACAGTGCAAGTCTACGAAGAGACAGCTGGTGTGACCGTGGGCGATCCAGTCGTGCGAACGGGCAAGCCTCTCTCAGTCGAGCTGGGCCCCGGTCTTATGGAGACTATCTATGACGGTATCCAACGACCGCTGAAGTCCATCTCCGCCATTTCCGACTCCATCTACATCCCTCGCGGTCTTTCTGTTCCCTCGCTCAGCCGAGAAATCAAATGGGACTTTGCGCCTGGAGAGCTCAAGGTTGGGGATCATATAACTGGGGGCGATATCTTTGGCAGTGTCTACGAAAACTCTCTACTGGACGACCACAAGATCCTCCTCCCACCCCGAGCAAGAGGTACAATCACACACATTGCGGAGAAGGGCAGCTACAACGTGGATGAGAAGCTGCTAGAGGTGGAGTTTGATGGAAAAAATTCGGACTACAGCATGATGCACACATGGCCTGTTCGAGTGCCCAGACCCGTCACGGAGAAGCTGCCCTCAGATTCGCCCTTCATCGTCGGACAACGTGTGTTGGATGCCCTCTTCCCCAGTGTGCAAGGAGGTACTGTCTGTATTCCCGGTGCTTTTGGATGTGGTAAGACTGTCATCAGTCAATCGGTCTCAAAGTTCTCGAACAGCGATATCATCATCTACGTCGGATGCGGCGAGCGAGGAAATGAGATGGCTGAAGTGCTGATGGACTTCCCTGAAGTAAGCTTTTAATTTTTGGTCACGATACTGCTTATGCTAATCCTTTTTCAGCTCTCCATTGATATCAATGGCCGTAAGGAACCCATCATGAAGCGTACGTCTCTGATCGCCAACACCTCCAATATGCCCGTGGCCGCCCGAGAGGCCTCCATCTACACCGGTATCACTGTCGCAGAATACTTCCGTGACCAAGGCAAGAACGTGGCCATGATGGCAGACTCCACATCTCGATGGGCGGAGGCTCTCCGAGAAATTTCTGGGCGTCTAGGAGAAATGCCGGCCGATCAAGGTTTCCCAGCCTATCTTGGTGCCAAACTCGCCTCTTTCTACGAACGTGCTGGTCAAGTCTACGCTCTTGGAAGCCCAGAACGCAAAGGCAGTGTCAGTATCGTCGGAGCCGTCAGCCCACCTGGTGGCGATTTCTCAGATCCTGTAACTAGTAGTACGCTTGGCATTGTGCAAGTCTTCTGGGGCCTCGACAAGAAGCTGGCCCAACGAAAGCATTTCCCATCGGTCAATACCACGCAATCCTACAGCAAGTACACCAACATCCTCGACAAATACTACGAGAAAGACCATCCGGAATTCCCAAAGCTTAGAGATCGCATTCGAGAGCTGCTCTCCAGCTCCGAAGAGTTGGATCAAGTTGTGCAGCTGGTCGGCAAGTCTGCCCTTGGTGACCCAGATAAGATCACTTTAGACGTCGCAGGTCTGCTCAAAGACGACTTCTTACAGCAGAATGGCTACAGTGACTACGACCAGTTCTGTCCCATGTGGAAGACTGAGTACATGATGAAGGCGTTCATGGGCTACCACGACGAGAGCCAGAAAGCTATTGCACAGGGCCACAGCTGGGCCAAGGTCAGAGAATCGACCAGTAGCCTCCAGACTGACTTGCGAAGTATGAAGTTTGAGGTACCTTCGGAGGGTGAGGAGAAGATCTCGAAGAAGGCAAGTCGTTTATAGTCCAAAATTGGAATGACATACTGACATCGACACAGTATGACGAGCTGCTGGAGAAAATGAGGGAGAAGTTCGCTTCAGTCACAGACGAGTGATTGCGTGGGGCTAGGTATAGATCGCTTGTAAATAAAGACTGCTCACCATGTGCTTCCTTGCGTTTCATTTGATGTGTTGAATGCAAGCATCTATTCAATACTAAATGTAAACGAAAACATTCTCGGCTTCAACTCGCATGGTTGTAAATCCCGCAGCTCATCCTCCACTCCATCCCGCGCTCTTATCCATTTCAATGAGCCAAGGACGCCCAAAAATCCACCACCTTAAGCACCCAACACCATCACATGGTCAGCAAAGCGATTGTGATTACCAAAAATCACATCAAAATAACTCCCCTCAGTGCCAGCCGCGGGCTTCGAGCCATCATTACTGCCCTCCTCGCACTCAGGAATGGTGATATCGGTTGCCGTCGTGCCATTAGAAGTCGATCGCGAATGCGAAGAAATTGACCCATTGGACTCGGCTGACTTGGGTAGCTTACCGCAGCATTTCTTATATTTGTGCTTGGAACCGCAGGGGCAGGGTGCGCCGCGTGGGATTGGCTTGCTGCTCCATAGCGATTCGGGGGTTACGACTCGGGTTTTGGATTGGGGTGGGGTGGTGGGGGTTTGGTGGGGCACTTGTGGCTCGAAGGAGCTGATGATTTGGCCTGTGCCGAAGATGGGGCCGGGTTGGACTTTGGGAGATGATTTGGGAGAAGGGGGGGTGGAGTTAGTGGCCTTTTGGGGGAGGGGTTCGGGATGGTTTTTGGCTTTTTCTGCGGTGGGAAAGTCGCTGGAGCCTAGGGCGGTGATGGGGGCAGCGGTGCCGCTTGTGAGTGCTTCCTTACGGCTCATAGGAGCGTTGGGCGTATTGACGGGGATCTTTTCTGCGATAGTGGTAGCGGCGGGCTTGGTGGGCTGCGGGTCTGTGGGCACCGATGACTTGATCTCTGCGGTGACGGTTTTGGCCGGATCAACGCCTTGAGGCGGATCAACAGCCTGGAGCGGATTGAGGACCTCGTGGGAGCGATCAACGTCTGGGGACGGATCAACATCTGTGGATGGATCAACGATTTGGGAGGACGGATCAACAGCCTGAGGTGGATCAACATCCTTCGCAGCCTGGTCAACTTCCTGCTCATATTCATTCGTCTTCGGGTCCGTTGGAGGAGTAGCAGCTAGCATCTTCTCGAAATCCTTGAGAGAAATGCTGCTAGTGTCAAGCACAGTGGCAGGCAAAATCCCAGCGTCGAACACTGGCGACGACGTAGCGGGCTCGACTTGGACGTCGTTTGCCTCCTTCGACAGGCATGCTGGTGCCGTTGCGACGGCTTCTGGCGTCTTATTGACCGTTGCTGCGTTATATTCTGACTGTGTGATGATGTCCGATGACGCGCTCGAGTCGGTGTCAGAGTCTAATTCAGAGGCAAGCGATGAGTCTGTCTCGATAGCTTGAGCACTAAGATCTTCCAGTCGCGGCTCGTCCTCAGGCTCCACCTTGAAAGGCTCCGGTTGCAGAGGTGTTTGCAAATCAACTGCCCACTCCGCCATAGCGGTCTCGGAGGCTGTCAAAGCTTGGTCTGCTGCGGCTTCCTCTTCGCCATGTGGCTCCGCGTTGACATTATCAGCGGCGCCAATTGGAACATCATCTGTCTGGTGTTGGCCGACTATTGCCTCCTGCATGGCGACGTCGGCATCGAAGAGGACGGTGGCGACCGGGATTGAGTCTTCGTGGACTTCTGGGGTGGTGACTGGCTTGGCGTCTGAGTTTGATACCGTGGATGTCTCTGTCGTGGAGAGATCATCTTCTTGCTTGTCTTCGTCGTCGTGGATCTCTCCAAGTATTTTGCCTGAAGTGTGGTCGTGACAGTCAAACCATTTCGTGTATTGTTGGTGAAGACGGCTGATGATGTTTTTCAGCCAGTCTCGCAAGTAGCGGAGGAAGGCTTTCAAATTGTGACATGCAATTGATACGGTGCCATTGCGGTTCGTTTTATTGGCATCTGCCTTGTGCAAGATCGTGCTCGCACTCTTCAGGTTCTTCTCAGCTTTGATGGCTGCGTATTGCAGCGCTCCGATCATGCGGACGGCGGTAAGAGAGTACATCATGGTTGCTAGCCGCTCGTGTGGCTGTCAGTTTTGATGTAGGTAGGTCAAGAGGGTCAGTATTGAGTAAGTAATTGCGGTTGTATTTATCGAGTGTTGTGACAAATGTGTTTGATAGAGGTGAAAACAGGGTACAACGACGGTAACAAGTCCTTAGACAGTGGTGTTCAGGTACGATTGAGATGTAGCTATGGACTTCTCGAGGGAAAGAAGCTGGTGTCTTGGATGTCAAAATGTAGAAGAAGGGGAAGATGTTGAGATGTTGGAAGGTAAAAAATCAGTTGCGCGTTAATTTATAGGCAAGATATCAGAAAAGTGGGGCGTAACACTGCGCGTGTATCAGTAAAAGTGAATAGAACGTGTCAATTACCCAGCCACCCTTGCAACACTCGAAGGCCAAGATGACGTAAATCAGTAACATCATTTGAGTATTGCCGTTTGCCCATTATCGAAACCCATTGCAAAAACGTAACACTCGCTAGATAGCAGACGCATATAGTAGTATCTACCATTAACATCTCAACCAGCCTTCTTCCGAGCTCTAGCTCTTTCGCTTGTCGTAGTCCCAATGAAAAGCCAATCATCCCCTCCCAGCCCACACTTCTCTACTCTGATCTCGCGTGACTTTATAGAAGCTTGGTCCCGATCTTCCCTATCTGCAACGATAATTTTGGATCCTGCCTCTTCTCTGCCAGCCCTCAAATCGAGCTTCCGTAGATGATCTTTGATCTTTTGACCCAGAATGACTTGGTTCGAGCTTGTGGTCCGGGATCTTGACTGGATGTTGCGCTCGAGGTCATTGTCTATGGCTGATTGGATATCAAGCTCCTTGGCCAATCTACCAAACTTCTGCTTCATGGCTAGCTGTCTTGAGGGAGTTTCTGTGAGGTCATCGGTCTAGTACTGGAGATTAGTTAAAATCCTCCGAGATACTAGAGCTCTACGTACTGGCTCGATCCAGAAAACGTAGGCCAAATCATGGCTCTTGCCCCAAATTTCGTATCTCTGTGGCTGCGAAGGTTAGCTGAGAGTGGAAGCAGAACGGGAATATGCGCATACCTTGTAGAACGCCACCCAAGTCAAGCCCGTGTTGTCGGGGCCATCGCAAGAGAATCGAAGTGGTCCATGCATCTTGGATACATACTCCTAATGTCGTGTCAGCAATAAACCATGACGTTGTCAATGCTATGAGACATACTACTGCTGCCACAAGCTTGCCGGGCTGACCAGCTTTCAGCCAATGGGTAGCATTCGTGAGGTTACCCAGGAGATTGCGATCAGTATCTTTTATAGGTTCCTCAAGGAGCTTCTTCTGCTTGAGAGCGATCTTGTAGGCTGTTTCCTGTACCCAGGACGTCTTCTTGATTTGTTCGTGTTCTAGATCATCCTGCTGTGGCTTTGAGAGGGTGGTCGGCGGTATGGTGGCACGGTTTGCGTAGGTGTACAAGTTGTTGACGACTTGCTGGAACATCTTGAAGTACGGCTTGAGTAGTAAGAAATGAAGAGATTAACGTTGGATCAAATGGAGGTTAGATTAAACGGCGGCGACGGAAGGTAGAATTGATTGATGATGGGTAGAACAAAGTTACGGAACGCTTGCCCGATGGTGTAACACTGGTTCTGGTAGGGCATCATTGTGTAGCCTAACATCACTTACAGATACCGGTGATTGGAAGGGCATCAATCTCAAAGGCGAGGCTGATAGCCAAGATTGTTGTAGTAATTGAGGCTAGATGTAGGAAACAGTGGCAGTATTGGATTCTGCCAGTGCCAAGTTGAGCACAAAGGAGACTGGACCTGAACATCGAATCAGAGTTTCGAGCCGTTCTTAGAAACACATTTACCCGTCCATGACTCAAATTGAGCGTTTGGTGACCAGTGTTTTGCTCTTCCGTACCTGCAGTGTGTAATTTCGGAGCCCTCTAGGCATCCCACCTGCAAAATGTTATCACAGCTTTCCTGCTCTTCAAGACGTAGCAAAGCTCGATTCTTGTAGACTTTCAAGCATATGTGCCTCAAGCTCATATGTATCAACTAATTTTCTTGTTTTTCAAGCGATTTTGACAGAGACTTTCCAGTGCCGAAGAGGTTGACAACTAGAAAGCTTGACAACTAAGAGCTGGTACCTTTAGTCGGGGTATTTTTTTGCCATTGCGAACCACCATCGTTTGGTCTTAAACTCGCAGTGTATACAATTGGATCGAGGGCTGACAGAATATACAGATTGGCTCGCATGAAGCTACGGGCGTACCGAGATTGCACCAAAGCAAACGACAAAAGGTTATGGCAGCCAAACGTTAGACGAAAGCTGTTCAACTGGCGATACTCTAGAAGTCCAAAAGCAAAAGATAAATATCATTTCAGATTCAACAATTTGGTCCTACCTGACATTTGCACAAGTCTCCACGAGAATGTTTGCGCTCATAGCTGCCTGGATGAGGCACGTTCCGCATTGTTACTGGTTCAGATGCTTCGTCTGGCCGCATGCGCACAATCAGTTTTCCCACCCCTATCTGACTCACCTTGCTTTGGTGCTACAAACAAGGACTACAGTCCGTGAGGCCTGGACAATCGAAAAGTGTGTACAACAGTATCCAGAGGCGCGATAGCCGCACGCGTGGTTCTTGGTATTTCCACATCCATGTTCGAATTCGCCTAAATGTCTACAAAAAGCCTCAGCACAGCTTTCTCGCTGTACAATCTCATGAAACGATTGTCTCGACAGATGTGATTTGGAAGCTGAACCGAAAGGCATTATCAGACCAATTTCAGTCGTCTCAATAAGCATGACATAGGCCCGATGAACAATTTTATGTGGGAGAAGCATGCTTATGAATACTCATACAGCTATACAATCAATGCTAGTCTGTTGGTCTCCTTAGGTCCTCTAACGCAGCTGCAAGGGTCTTGTACCCATCTAATCAAAATCGACATCTCGACGGACAGCGCTGAGCCTGGGGCAGAAGATCAACTCAGCTTCGGCTATTGCAGCCTATGCTCCTATGACCGAAAGCTGCAATAGTGGCTCAAAATTGACCACGGAATTTACTCTCATTGGGTAAGATGTTCAGTAGCGGCCTATCTGTGATCTCGACATTACCTGGCTAGCGTAACACTGCTGAGATTTACTTGTCCCTAATACCCCCTCTTGACACATACCTACTGTTCAATCTCGTAAGATCCTCCATCTTACATAACGCTTAACCTCGTCCTCCCAATTTTCCCTTTGTCAACACTAAACACGATTCCGTAAGAAATCACGCGGTTTACGAGTTCGTACAAATTATTCTACCAATTTTCGCGTTTCTTGTTGCGGTATCACATCATGGCTCCCTCCACAGATCCATAGCTCGATGAGATGATCTCCGCCTGGATCAAGTCCAACAAAGATCCTAAATGCCTCCATCCCAACAATATGGATAATCTCGTCAAGCGTCTTCGAGCTTGGGTTGTCCGCGCCAAAGAGCATCGCGAGAAGCATTACACTTCGACAGCGGCGATGCAAGCAAATCAGATGGAGATGATCGAACTGATGAGAGCGCCTATAACACCACAATTCTTTGCCCAAAAGCCCGCCATGAGACAGAAGGTTGTTGACATTATGAGGGGGATGCAGGTAAACTTTCAAGACCTAAATTGGAATCACTTACTGACTGTATATCACAGGACCTTGACAAGGAAGCAGATGGTAATGCTCTTCAAGCGCACTATCTCTATGACAGCCTCAGGAACATCGGCGTCCTTTGGCCACGCACCGTAGTCGTTCAACCAATCTGGCATTATTTCTGCTCCTTCTTTGGCACTGTCGACTCTTCCTTCGACGCCCACGCCGGGATGGCCAACCTCCAGGACACTGAGAATAATGAAAAGCTCGCGGTGACTCGTGCTGAAATCCAGAAGAAGCAGCAAGTAGTCCATGAAGCGACCGCTGTCGAGGCTGTGACCTCGAAGAGCATAAAATCACAGAAGGACGCTAAAGCTAAACTCGAATCCTTCGCGGACGTTGAGGACATGTTCGGCAGGGACATGATCGCCGAGCTTGAGGGAAGGGCTCCGCGAGGATCGTCCTCCCTGAAGCCTAAGTCAGCGTTTCGAGGAGAGACCCCGGCAGAGTTCGTCATCAGGCTGGCCAAGTCATTCGACGTTAAGGTCGATGACAAATGTGAGGAGCATGGTGGAGACAAGACAAAAACTCAAGCCCGACGCGAAGCAAGGGAAGAGGCCAAAGCGAAGCGCCAACAACAAGCTGATGGGGAGGGGGCTGCTACTCTATGAGCATGAAAGTCTTGCGAGGCGTACCAGCCACATGATACGGCGAAGTTTACAAAGAGATTCGTTGTAGCTATTCATAAGCCTTGAAGCGTTTGCAGATGGGTCCTCCAAGTCGTTGAGCATGTCGATCAGGCGGTCAGGATACGGTTACTTCTGGATCCTACAAGCAGGTCCAATTCATCTTGAGCGTAGTCTTACCATCCGTCGTAGATGAAAGATCACGACAACGCTAAATCGTCTTACCAAGTCTCAGCCTTTGAGGGAAATGCTTGCCTTTAGAAGTGTATTGTAGATAGGCCAGTCCCGTATGACTTTCCCTTTCTAGTAATGCGGGATTGGTAGGGAGGCGCGATTTGGTGGGATGCGGGATTGGTAGGGATACGCGATTTGGCGTAATGCGGGGTTTGGGGGGTATACGGGATTTGGTAGAGGGCGGGATTAGTAGAGAAAGGCGAGATTGGTAGAGAGAGATGCATGCGGGATTGGTAGGGATGCGGGATTTATAGATTTGGCGTAATGCGGGATTTGGGGGAATGCGCGATTTGGCGAGGGAGGCGGGATTGGTAGAGAAGCGGGATTTGGCGTAATACGGGATTAGTAGGGTGCGAGATTGGTAGGGTGCGGGATTGGTAGAGAGGCGGGATTGATAGAGCGATGCGCGATGCTTTGGCGTGATGCGGGATTTGGAGGATGCGGGATTTAGCGTGAATGCGCGATTTGGCGGATGCGGGATTGGTAGATGCGGGATTGGTAGATGCGGGATTTGTAGGGGGATGCGCGATGCGCGGTTTGGCGGAGGGATACGGGATGCGCGATTTGGCAGAGAAGCGGGATTGATAGGACGCGGGATTTGGCGTGTAGGATCTATACAGAGATGCGGGATTGGTAGAAGGGGGGGATTAATAGAGAGGCGGGATTTATAGAGAGATGCGCGATGCGGGACTTGGCGTGATGCGGGATTAATAGAGGGATGCGGGATTCATAGAGGGATGCGGGATTCATAGAGGGATGCGGGATTCATAGAGGGATGCGGGATTCATAGAGGGATGCGGGATTAGTAGAATGCGCGATTTGGCGTCAGGCGGGATTGGTAGAGAGGCGGAATTGGTAGGTGCGGGATTTAGAGAGTGATGCGGGATTGGTAGAGAGGCGCGATTTGGTGGGATGCGGGATTTGTAGAGGGATGCGCGATTTGGCGGGATGCGCGATTTGGCGGGATGCGGGATTGATAGAGAGGCGGGATTTGGCGTGAATGCACGATTTAGTAGTATGCGGGATTTGGCGGGGATGCGGGATTTGTAGAGTGCGGGATTAATAGAGACGCGGGATTTGGAGGGAGGGATGCGCGATTTATAGAGGGATGCGCGATTTGGCGGGATGCGCGATTTGGTAGGAGGCGGGATTTGGCGTGAATGCGCGATTTAGTAGTATGCGGGATTTGTAGAGTACGGGATTGGTAGAGAAGCGGGATTTGGAGGGAGGCGCGATTTGGTGGGATGCGGGATTGGTAGGATGCGGGATTGATAGGGAGGCGCGATTTATAGGGATGCGGGATTGATAGAGAGGCGGGATTTGGCGTAAATGCACGATTTAGTAGTATGCGGGATTTAGCGGGGATACGGGATTTGTAGAGTGCGGGATTGGTAGAGACGCGGGATTTGGAGGGAGGGATACGCGATTTATAAAGGGATACGCGATTTGGCGGGATACGCGATTTGGTAGGAGGCGGGATTTGGCGTGAATGCGCGATTTAGTAGTATACGGGATTTGTAGAGTGCGGGATTGGTAGAGAAGCGGGATTTGGAGGGAGGCGCGATTTGGTGGGATGCGGGATTGGTAGGATGCGGGATTGATAGGGAGGCGCGATTTATAGGGATGCGGGATTTATAGAGGGACGCGGGATTTATAGGGATTCATAGGGATGCGGGATTCGACATTGACCACGGCGGACATGCCATCTCCTCTCCAATCTATGGTTATTACGTTATCATTGATACTGGTCAATACGAAAGCCTCTTATTTCTAGGCTCATCCTATGAGTATCCACGAAACCCATCTTGCAAAATCTATTATCGCAGCAAGCTACGAGACAGGTCTACCTCAATCGTGGAGTCTGCTAATCAGCAGACAATTTTCACAAGAAGTGTTGGGCTCACAGAGTCGCATGGCACCGAGCCGGATCTTTCCGGCTTTCCGCAGCTTGGGAAGATAGTAGTGACCAGAAAATCTTGTATGCCAATCGCCAATCCTCAACATCTCGAGGTTGAGATCGAACCCACAAGCTCGGAGGACCCCATCAAAATGATCCAGCTCCTTTGAAATCCTCAAGAGATATGCCACAAGCTTCGCCCTCTTGCCAATCTCGAAGAATTTTCCATCATCTTTCTCGAGAAAGAATCTGCGAAATGGTCTCGAAGCTATAACGAGACTGATGATCTTGGTGAAGCGGAATACGCAGGGGGTGAAAACGTGCCACTAAGATCCTCTAGATTGATACGAGGATTGGATGCCCGAAATGTCTCCGAGTGCTTGCGACCATGTATAATGCAAGAAAAGCTACCATTTATCTACCGAAGTCATTGGTGCAGGACAGCAATTCGCCACACTTGATGGGGAGGCCTGAGTCGATGACAATGGAAGTCCGACCTAGTGGGGAACCATGCACGGACCGCAATGTAGGAATCCTGGAGTAATATGTTAGCAGCATAGGGGTGGAGCTAGAGCAGACGACAGGAAGACTTTAAATACGTAGCACGTGTAGCATCTCCTTCGGAGACGAGCAACCAGATATGGGACTAAATTTGATAATGAAATTAACGAGACTAGATCATGGCCGAGACAGGACGATACTAGTGACCACTCCACACGCGTTAAGCGCGCTTCATGAATCACGTATGACCTCATTATATACATTACCTAGTCTGCACCCACCGCAAGCAACTAATATGGCTCTCCTACATCATCATCTCAAGTCTTTCCCTCCTTCCCACCCAAAACATCTCAACCATGGCATCCCGCGCAGAAACCCTTCAGCAAAACTACGAGCCCCGACCTGATCCTCAGGAGCTGACCTCCAACCCCGATCCATCTCAGAACTCCTCCACAAACGTTGACTATGAACCTCATCCCGAGCATTCGATAAAAGTCTCTCCAGAAAGGGAGAAAATAGTAAAAGCGATCACGAGTCTGTACAGTGGCAGTGCTAGTGAGGAGGACATGCATGTCTATGCGCAAGAGGCTATCTACGATGACCCGTGGAGCTACTGCGATACGAGGTATAAGATTGCTGGGCAGTGGTATGGTACGCAGAACCATATGGATCGAACGTGTCGCATGGTATATGGAAGCTGATATGGTGTGGGCATTCAGGCATCCCCAAAGTCATGGCCTCGTCCAAAACCCTAGCCACGGAGATCGTCTCCAATACCGACACCCAACTCGCCTTCAAGATGAAGCAAGAATATACACCACGTGTCGTACATTTTACGAAACCCGTCAATAGTCTGGTGACATTGACGCTGGATGAGCAGGGGAAGGTGAAATACCACAAGGACATGTGGAATGAGAAGGATTACAGCCATGAGGGCTTGGGGAAGATTATGAAGACACTGAATGGAGATCAGTTGACGAAGATTACGAGACCGCCTGATAGCTTGTGAGGATTTTGCGTTTGAGCGTTGCGGGCGTGGTTTGGGCGGGTATGAGAGACAAAACTCATCTACACTACCCACACGAGTCACGCGATAAGCATTGGACGTTCATGATTGAAGATCACTGTTGTACGAGACTAGAAGTAGTTGAGTTGTATTTAGATTCTAGTCTCGATTTATCCTCGGGCTAAAAGTCCTTTCTTGCATATGTACTTGACATCCGTATTCTATCCCCGTAGAGATAAAACACGAACGGAACAGGCACAAATGCAAGCCCAATCAAGCCCAGCACTGTACTTGCCCAAGCAGGCCCCAAACTCTGATTCATCGGGCCGGCAAATAGCACGCACACTGCGCCAAATGTACACTTAACGAAGTTGTTGCCCGCAAGTACGGAAGCCGCGTAATCTGGATATGCATCTGGGAGGTAATTCAGAATGGAGATCTGCAATGCATGTCAGCAGAGATCTTCTACGCACTAGCCCAAATATTGACCGACGAGACTTACGAAGAGCGAAAAACTTCCCAAACTAAACAATCCACTACCAATGATCGGCACTATCCAGTGTATATCATTTCTCGCGCTCCACCCAAAGCTGAACAGTGACAATGGGATGAAAACACATCCCACCATAAGTGGCACAAATCGTTCTTCAGGCTTTCTCCGGCCGTCATCATCAAATTTCTTTCCCTCACTGAAGCGAAACCATATGACGAAAATGATATAAGCTAGGCTGCACCTACAAGCAGTCCCATAAATGCGAGCCCAAGCTGGCACAAATCGAAGCCGTAGATGTCCACGAACACGACGGAGAAGCATTCTAGCCAAGCGAAAAACAGACCGGTAAGGAAGGCCGTATAGGCGTTGAGGAGGAGGCATATGGGCTCGCGGAAGCAGAGCACGAAGGGCCGGATAAGGGTATGATGGACAATGCTCCACCTGCTCTATTGAGGCACGAGGCTCAGTTCCCGCTCGTTTCGAGTCCCCGCCGGACTCTGACCTCGTCGCTTCGTGCGACGATAAAGGATATTGCTCGCACTCGTCTCGGGTAGAAGGCATACGATGAGTACGAGCATTGTGCCATTGATCCACATCAATTCCCAGACGGTCCACCGCCAGCCCTTCGCTTGTGCCGCCAAGCCACCGACGAGTGGGCCTAGGGTTGGTGCAATCCATGCGCTAAGCTCCCATAACCCAATAGCATAGTATCAATTTTGAGGCAGGTACATGTCGCTGATTGTGGCACCGCCAGTTGCTTGCGCAGGTGAACCAATGAAGCCGCTTAGGAAGCGGAAGATGAGCACTGTCTCGATATCCTTTGCACACGCAATGGGTACTTGGAGCAGCACAAAGAGCGCTAAGGTGGCGATGTAGATGGGGTTTCGGCCAATGCTGGGGGCTTCAGAGAGGGGTGACCAGACCATGGGTCCTGCCGCATAGCCAAGGATGCTGAGAGAGGTTCCTAGTGTAGCGACGGAGGGGCTGACGTGGATCGTGGCTGAGGGAGGAGATACCAGGAGAGAAGATTGACGAGCCGAGATAGATGCACATGGTGAGTAGGCAAATCAAGTTGGTTATGAGAAGCTTCTTGATGCTTGAAAAGTTCAGCGGATTCTATGCAGGAGGTTAGCTAGAGTTGCTCTTGAGTCATATTGATATCGTGTCTATGATAGAGTCTGAATGTATCTCGGGGTCATCTGGACCATCCCACCCCTGCTCGCCATCAATTGCACCACACCTCAGCGCCGCCAAAGATTCGCCTGACTGCGTCGATACCGAGTCACTACTTGGCCTAGGGCTGTCCTGCTTGGCTAAGAAGTCCGCTACTATTCTTTGGCTCTCGAGCTTGAGGCACAAGTTATAGTTCTGTGACTTCGCTGACAACGATGAATTGGTCGCGGACTCTGACTGGCTGTTCGCTGATACAAATCCAATGAATTGGCCAAGCCCTGTGTTCCGGAAGAGATCCGCCATAGTGGTAAATTTCGGCGGAGGCTGTGTGTATTATATCGAGCTCATGGGAGAACTTTGAGATGACATTCTAAGGAACTTTCGCGGTCGAGGTTTTAATCGCAGAAACTGAAACAGCTTGAAGGCGCCTCGGACCTTCTGCAGGGTGACGATGTGTCTCGTGGAAATGCCCCTGTAGCCCACAGTTGGGATGCCTTTGGTCGGAACATCACAGCTAGTCAAACACGTCGCATGAAAAAACTCAGTGTAATCATACTATGCTGCAGGAACGCTTTGCTGAACGTAAAATCTCGATATCAAATGGCTGATAGCGCTAAACGGGAAGGGAGATAATGATGGAAAATCCGGGGAAATGCAGCCACCGATAGTAGCTGCTTTTTTCGAGCAAAGAATTAGATCTACACTGCTTGTGATTTGGCGGCTGCCGAGCTTCCTGCATTGTGTGTGATCATAGCGACTTGAGCATCGCCGAAATGAGGATCTCATCATGTTCAGCAGGCCTAAGTCGGCTTGTTCAAGTATCAAGCAGTGTCGTAACGTGTGATCTCACAGGAACTTCATCATCTCGTTGAGGTAGGAATATGCTTCGAAAATTGTGCTGCATCAAGGCTCCTCCCGAATTTCATGTAGCCGTATGGGTGGCGTGCGGCTGGCTTGCGGCTCACAGAGCTTGGGCATTTCTTGGGCATTTCTTGGAGTACTCTGGTGCAAGAAGCTTGGCTAATCGCCGATTTCTTGTTGCTAGGGCTTGCAACTGCAATTAGCAATGTTTCACGATCGAATTATGTAAAGCGCTGAGGCCAGTGTGTCGCAACTGAACGTCATACGCGCTGCTATTGCGCAACGCCCCGACCCGATCAGCCGATTAGACAAAGCAACATAACATGGGTATTTTTGTAATTTATCCGAGGATCTTACCGCTGACTTAATCAAGGCTCGAAAGTAGAAGCTTTCACATGTACGTCACGTCGCAGCAACTGACAAAAAGACTAAAGAAATTGAAATTCAACGCAAGCGCTCGAGCCTCACAAGCTTGAATTCTTTGACGTGGGAATGCGCAGACGATTTGTAAATGCGTTATCGAACATCCCAGTCGAATTCGACTGCCGATATACAGAAAGCCAGCGTTTATGACTCGGGAACATACCATGCACCTCGGCGCTTGCCATTGTATCATGATCAAGTCCCCAGTGGACCCTTACTTCTAACCCTTGGATGCACATTGCTTACCTTACTTGCTTTAGGAGGTCCTCGCCATAGCTGATGCCAACAAGCAAATCGAGCTCCGCAATGCAAGTAGTTCTCTCAGATTGACGGGCGAGGTAGGCATCCGCAGCCACCTCGAAGCGCAGCGCAACGCCACCGGTCCGGCTGAGTACCACTTCTGGTTTTGTGCAGCATCGGCGAAGACGCCGAGTGGCTTATCGACTTGCTGCACAAGATTTGTAGCAACGCTAGTGGCGTCCGTCGCATCCAAATATAATTCCAGCGCCAAAGCTTTTTGAAATGTCCACAGCGCCAATCTTCATGATCTCGAAGCCTTTGTTGACATAGTCATTATCCGCAAGGGGGTTGAGAGCCTGATTAATGATCCCAGGAGCTAGCGTAGGGGCCAAGTTGAGCAGGTGGACGACAACCCACTCAGCTGGTGTCCACTCCGCAAGTAAGCCAGAGATCCGATTTTTGAAGCCACGCCATCCGTTGGCGGGCCCCTTATAGATGTTCCTGACTATGTTTATGCTAAAATGATTACCGCCCATTGCATAGGGGTTTATGTCAACCTCGAAGTGTCGATGGTCTCTGAGTAGCTGAGGTATACTGCCGGCGCCCTGTCTACTTTTCAGGGCTTCCCAGGTATTGAATGTTCGTTTCTCTCTTGAAAGATAGGCCGGCAGCACTTCCAGGGCATAAGAGTAGACAAGACCCATACACCCCATCGGAACAATGTTTGACTGGAACCAGTCATCATCCTGCTTGAGTATGACGACTGGCTTTGCATTGGCGAACGCGGCTGGATCCGTGATCCCATTAGTAGGTTCTATATGGTAAATCATTCCCTTCTCTGAGACCAGGACGAGAAACCGCACGCTACTCGCGATGGGTCCAAGGGATATTCCTGTTCGATGAGTACCGGTGGAAATCGCACCAGCAAGAGTCTGGCTGTCGTAGGCGCCCATGTTGATCAAGCCTTTGCTTTCGCTGTCGAGCGCTTCGTTGAGAGCCTTGACAGTAAATTCACTCTCTATGGAAAACGGAAAATCACCAAATTTGGTTCGTGGAGCAACGAGGTTTCGATATTGGGGACTTTGTTCATGCCGTGGGGACCCAAAAGCACGTTACCGTCAACAGATGGAGCAACATCAGAGAATGAGTGGCCCGAGCCCACCACACGTAGTCAAAGACCCTGGTCATTTGCATCGTTGACAGCAGACACCAGAGCTTCAATAGAAGCTGGGTAGAGGATCATTTTGGGCTGGCATAATTGTTGACCAATGCAGTTGACCCATGTCAGAGGTTTGGCGCCGGCCACGTGATCGATGGCTTGCGCAAGGTCTTGATTGTGAGAAGGGTCCCTGATGCGTACTGTGGTCTCGTAGAGCAATTCCTTGTTCTCTGGATGCTTCGACAGCTTGTGAAGAATTTCGTGTGATGATAGCGATGATAATGCCATCCTCGTGGCGGTTGCTGATATCTATTAAAGTCCTCTTTGGTGTGCTTAGTGATGAGTTACCTCGTATGGAAAGCATCAAACACCCTGCCACAGAAATTGTATATGTTCTGTTGCCGGGCAAATGCAGCACAAGCGAGCTCAGCTGTTATTGAGGGCGCCACCGCGTCTCTTTGGGTCAAGCCCATCAATTCGGGACATTCGACCGTGCAAGGCTAGCTTAAACTGCTGCCACATGGGTCCACTAGCCTTGAATGGCACCATGATTGTGGTAGTGGTGGCTTGATGGCCATGCTGACTACCGGCTACAGCAAGCAACCCCACCTTATGCAAGCTACGCCTCTCTATTACACCCGGAGGTCACATGTAGTACTCACTACTTCCACCGCACATTCATAGAGTGGTCAGAGCTGGAAGTTCAAATGGGAAGTCTGCGAAAGGAGGACGTTGACGTCCCAAGAATTCTAGACCTTACCTGGTTCAACTAGCGGCTTACCAGGTCTTGGCGCGCTGGAAGCCGAGCTGAAAGATGCATTGTTGACAGCTTCCACGCCATCTCTGACCTTCGCGACCCGAATTTTTTTTTGATTGTATGTGTGTCTGACCAGAACGATGGCTTCCTGTCAGTCCAGTGACCGTGCGGTGCCTAATTCACAACGGTTTCACTACCGTCGCTTGCGAAAAGCGTCCAACATACGACTTCTGACTATTGGCGATACTGTCCCACAATCGATTTATTCCCTCTCCATCAATGCCTCTTAAGCAACCTTCTATCAACATTGAGCCTGACCAAGCCCACCAGCCCCGACGCCCCAAGCGTCATCGACCCTGCATAGAACATAGCAGGATGATACGCCAGCAATGTACTATTCTCCCCACCATATGCTTCAAGCAGGTACCCAGCAATCGGCGCCCCCATCAGATAACCGCCAGCCCACCCAGTCACAATCATACCCATAGCCACTGACACCCTGGCAGATCCAAACACAGTACCTACTACCGTTGGCATAGTGGAGAAGAAGCCACCATTTGCTGCGCCGTTGATGATGACGAAAGCTACCAGTGGCCCGAAAGAGTTTGAAACTGGCCATATCACAAGCATACTCGCAGCGCTCAGAAGAAGGGAAATGAACAGCGTATTCAACGGCCCCATAGCATCAGCAGCAAAGCCACAAATCAGTCGTCCAACAGCAGAGGAGAAATTGAATCCAGCTACCATTCCGGCGCCAGCACCAGACGACAGTCCGAGAGACTTGCTGTAGAGGGGGAGGAAGAAGGGCGGGACGAAGAGTGGGAATACGGCGATTGCTCCAGCCAGGAAGACGACGATGAACTTGAAGTCGCGGAAAAGACGCCATTCGATGAATGTGGGTGTTCGGATGGGTGCGCGTTCCTTGATGAGCCACGCGGCTGGTAAGCCAGTCGCTAAAGTTACAATTCCGAGTATTCGGAACGTCCAGGCTGGTCCAACTTTTTGAATCACGCTGTTTAGGGCTAGACTGATAATGGTTCCACCAAGCCCACCGCCCGCGTAGACAATACCGTTCGCCAAGCCTCGTTTTTTGTTGAAGTACTGAGCGGGCGTGACCGACATGACCATGAAGACAAGACTCGTCCCTACCCCCATAATCACACCAACCGTAATGAATAGTCCTGCAACATCTTGAGTAGCAAAGCCACTCAACAGCTCTCCAGCCGAAAAGAGCGAGATGCCTACGAGTGCAGTATTCCGCGCCCCAAGAAGGCGGATCACTCTCGCATTGATGATAGCCAAGGCGGATATAGTTGCACTTGCCAGAGACCCTATAAAAGATAACGTAGAAGGTGAGGAGAGCTTTTGCTCGAGCAGCGCGGCTTGGATGATTCCCCAGCTGTAGATTGTGCCAATGATCCAGAAACTAAGGATGGAGCAGCCGAAGATTACGAACCATCCATAACCCCCATCAGGGGCTTCGGAGTCTGCGAGTCGAGAGCCTTGGAGGACTTTGTCTGGTTCTCTGGAGAGGCGGTTGGTACTGTCGAGTTGCTCGGACAGATCTCGTGAATGTGGCTGGGTGGGTTCGAGCTCAATGGTTGTGGTGTGGGTCGAGGACACCATTGCCAATGGATAAGCAGGTTGATCACTAGATGACACACGAAAACGAAAAACAGTTCCAAGGAAGCGAAGTAAGACGAATAGATCGAAGAGTTGTTAGCTAACCATGTCGAGCTACAGGGAGCTAATGTTAGTATTGATCAGTGGAGGGGAGTAGAATGACGTCATTTTAAGTGCAATCCTATTATTGGTATTCAAGACACGATAAATCAAGATACTAACCAAAGGGTGACGTATGAGTTCAGCTCAGTGCCCGCACGATTAGTCTTTGTGTCAACAGAGACATTTGACCCGTTAAGAGAAGTCACATTGAGCGTCAGCCCTATGGCTTGGCGCTACCGATGTCATGGAAAACTCCTTACGACCCTTAGCTTTGCATTTAAACTGATGGTTAGATCCCAAACGTAAAGGTTTCAAGGCGTATCTTCTACCAGAGACGAGGCGACTATGGAAAGTCCAATTATACTTGTCATCGGCTCGCTGAACACTGACCTCATCACTCGCACGACTCGTGTGCCTGCTGCAGGAGAAACACTGATCTCGCAATCCTTTGATACCGGTTCAGGAGGCAAAGGAGCCAATCAAGCTGTTGCATGCGCCAGGCTCTCTCGTCGAGAACGCGATGATGGCAGCTCGGCGGATGTCGTGGTTCGAATGATCGGTGCAGTTGGCGATGATACTTTCGGCCAGGATCTGATCGAAGGACTACAGCTCAATGGAGTGATGACTGAAGATATCAGTGTAATGAGCGGAGAGAAGACTGGAGTAGCATGTATCATTGTTGAGGAACAGACTGGAGAAAATCGTATACTGATGTCGCCGAACGCGAACTTCAGTCTTAGACCAGCGGATTTTACAAGCCTGCCAGCGTCGCTGACGAAGCCAGACTTGATTGTGCTGCAATTGGAGATACCGCTGGATACAACACTACAGATCCTCGAAACTGCTAAAGAACAAGGGATACCCGTCTTGATGAATCCTGCTCCAGCCCAAGTACTGCCCAAAGAAGCGTACGGAGCGGTCACTCATCTGATAGTCAATGAATCAGAAGCCGCTATCATCGCTGAGATTTCTGAGCAAAAGCCACGCTGGTCAGAATGGGGTGAACACATCGAGCGAATCATTGCTTTGGGAGTGCAGCATGTGACAATCACTCTTGGTGCAGAGGGTGTGATCTACCTTGACACTTCGTTGCAGATGATGTGGCAATTGCCCGCCGAGAAAGTCAAAGTGGTGGATACCACAGCTGCTGGAGACACTTTTGTGGGGGCTTATTCTGTTGCTTTGATGAAGTATATTCGTTCTCCGGTGCATAGCTCTAAAGGGATGGCGGCTGTGGTTTCGTGGGCAAATGCAGCGGCTGCCAAAACTGTCGAGAGGAATGGTGCGCAGTCTGCTATTCCGTGGCTCGACGAAGTTCGGGAATACACGTATGCTGGTGGACCTGGAGGGACAAGCTTCGATGAATGGAGAAGGCGAGAGGCAGACTGACAAAATAAGTCCGGCAGAGTCTACCCTTTTTGGACACGATACTAGAGCCGTGGGCCACCTATCTTCCACTCGATGCCCCTGATGACTGTCTAAAGCTGAAACAACCCTCGATTGGCCTCCTCGACATATGACCATGTCACGTGATCTCAGCCCTACAAGGCACTCCTCTCTTTTGCACAATAGCTTGTTGATACATCTCCTTCGCAGTCGATGCCATCAATAGCGTTGTCCATAATCGAGTGCTGTGAGTATCTCATATGATACTCAAGGTCTGCATTTTGTGCCGAATTTGAGCATAAAAAACCTCCATCAGAAGCTGCTTACCATTCCCATTGACATTGCAAAGTTCTTTTTCCTTCTTTATTTTCAGTTGTCCCATACATCTGCAAGACCTTCCGTTTCTTTTGAAGGGCCATACAATCCGCTATGGCCGAATCCGGATAGTGCCTCGATTTCGGCCATTAGAGAGTTATGGTACTACTAGGGTTCGCTAGTCTAAGCTAACTTATACTTTGCAGGTATCTACTTGTTCGGCTGCGATCGGGCTGGGAATATGACGCAGAGACTGACATGCCTAGTGATACTGTAGCGATGAAGCGAAAATGAGCTTCAAGCCCACCGGTCTCTCGACCTCGGCGAAAGTGGAAATCTCGAAATCTGACTCCTTGATAATTTGCATCATAAGATTTCGAGCTAGGCTACCAAGACACTCGCTCTTCAGAAATCAAAGGAAAAAAATGAGGCCTACAGGGAACTATGCCAATAGAGCTTACAGGGGAGCCTCAGAGGTTCGGAACTCGCGCTGAGCTCGCTAGTCAACGCCATCAGGCTTTACGTTGAAACTCCTAAGCTTGGACAAGCGCATGCACTTGAATATACGGATCAGAGCTTTTGGTTTTCCATGAATAAAACACCCAGTCCTCTACTACCCACCATCTCCAGAAATCCTTCAACTTAGAGTTCAAGCAATCCAGTCAAAATTCTCGAACCATAATCCAATCTTCCTCTCCCTCTTCCACATCCACCTTCTCCCAATCATGTCCTGCCTCCTCAACAGCTGCGGTCTTCGCACCATGTGCTCCACCGAAGTGTGTGCTATGGTACTGTAGTGCGTCTTGTACAACATTTCTCCCTGATGCCCGTCCTGGAAGTTCCTTGCCTTGAGGCATCTGGATTCGAAGTGCCTTTGCTCGAAGTGCCATGTTGTGTGCCGCCTGAGCTTTTACCACATGGTCCTGTGGTGCCTGGTCTTGAGGTGCCTGATATTGAGGTGCTTGATCTTTAAGTGCCTTGAGCCGAGGTGCCTTCTCTCGAGCTACCTTCCCTGGACTAGCCTTCTCTTGAGCCACCTTCCCCTGCAGCGCCTCATCTTTCACTCCATCCACTCCATCTCCCCTAGCATCAACTTCCCCCACCCGCAGCCCCTTCTCCCCTGCCTCAATCTCCAGCCTCTTATTCCTCACCCTCGCAGCCTCTGCCGACATCATCAGAGGTCCTGTGAAGGTACAAGTGCGAAATATCTCCAACACTCTCTTATTCTCTGCAACTTCGGGCGGGAGATTCGAAGAGGACGTGTGGGTGCTGGTGATGGTTTGAAGTGTCTTTCAAGCTGTTAACGTCGTGTTTAGCCGATCGGGTGTGGCTGGACGTACCTTGACTTTTGTGCATAAGAAGATCTGGTGCTTGGAATGAGTTTTGATTGGAGTTGCGCCCTATTGGCTATCTGTCAGCTTGAGATATTTTGTCGAGGGTTTTGGGGCAAGACTTACGATATAACACCCAACCCAGATAGTGCCTGTTACGTCGTGGTGTTCGGTAACGAGTTTGACGGGGCCGTGTTGGGTGTAGATTTCTTTCTGCGATGTTCGTCAAGACCGTCTACATAGAGCAGAGCTGAATACTTACCAAAACGTCCCGCAAAGCCACCTTATCACCCCACTGAATCTGATAAGAATATGCTGCTTTCATCTTGGGTGAAATGGGACAGTTCCAAATCAACTCTGGGGCGTCCCTAGCTTCGATGGTGATATTGTAGTAATCTTGTTTCGTCGTACGAAGCCAGGTATCAGAGCCTGGGGCGGATTTAGACATATTTGCTGGATGGAAAGGGTAATTTTGGATGCGAGCTCTGTTAGAGGAGAGTGAGAAGGTGGGGTTGGTGGAAGCGGTGTCAGGTAGGTAGGGGAAGGGCCAGATTAGGTGTTGGAGCATTTGTGATGTGGAGAGAGTGATGTTGCGTAGTGTCGGGTTTGTATTGGGACATTTACCTGTGAATAGTGGGCTTTATTAAGTGGTAGAGACGGAGTTGGGGTATTGGATCATCATTGGTGCGTAACATGGTGCATTTCGAATGTGATACAATCAGTCGCAAGGTTATGTTACACAAGTGAGAGGATTGCAAGCGAGCGAACACTGGATAGCCCTGCCATTGTAGAGTGCCTGTGCCACACGAGATAGACAAGAATAGTGCTCAACTTTTGGTCCACTTCCACATTAATGACCACCGCCCCCACCGCGCTACCCAACCAACGATATCCCAGTATCACTCCTTTCTCGCCCTCTTCTTCTCCAACTCCAACTCTATCTCGTCTCTCTTCCTCTTTCTGGCGTTGGCCGCAGCAATTTCCTTTTGCTCTTCGGTCGCATCTTCCTTCTTGACCATACGTACGTTATCATTGAAGACTTTGTTATATTCCTCAGAGCCGCATTTCACCTTGCTAAGCTCTGCCCATGCATCCGTCAAATCTCTTGCGCGGGCTCCTACGCTCTTTTTCTCCTTTTTTGGCTGTGCTGCCGCTAGACTTTTCTCAACTCCCGTGCCTGGAGTGTCCTGTGTGCGGTCTCCCTGGTCTGTAGACTGGGTTGCTGGCGTGTTTTGAGCTGGCGTTTTCGGTGCTGGTGCTCTCGGTGCTGGCGCTCGAGAAAGCCTTCCAGATGCTGCAACCTGGAGCTGTGTTGGCGCTGTCTGAGCTGGCGCTCGAAAAAGTCTTCCAGATGGTGAAACCTGGAGCTCTGCTGGCGCTCTCCATGCTGGCGATCGATAAAGCCTTCGAGATGCTGGATCCTGGACCTGTGCTGGGGCTGTCTGAGCTGGCGACACTTCATTTGGCACGCTTGCTGGCGGCTCATCATGTATGGTATGCTCAACAATTGGCCGTGATCTCGGATTTCGGATCTCCCTTCCCACAGGCCTCGCCGTGTCCGGACGCAGCCTCTTGGATTTCAGCTTAGCTTCTGCAGCCTCTTTCTGAATAGCTGCTCGACGCGCAATCCATGTCTTCTTCAGGTCCGCAGACCGCTTCTTCTCCTCGAGAATCTTCGCTGCCTCTGCTTTCGTAGCCAATCTCTCTTTCTTGCTCATCTTCTCCAACGTTGTATTCGCGTAGGCGGCCAGTCGGAGGGTGATGGTTTCGATCTCTTCTTGCTTGACGAGATTCTCTTTCTCGCCAACGTCCTCATCTTCTTGGTCGTCTATGGTGAGAGCACCTACAGCTGCAGTTACGCGTATAGTGTCGTTGTCTGCCTCTTCTGTCACCATTGGATCTCCAGCTGTGTCTCCGGTCGTAGTTTCGTGAGTAGAGTTATTGTCTGCCTCGTCTGTCGCCCTTGGATCACCAGCTGTGATTCCTGTCATGGCGTCGTCTTCTGGCTTGCGCTCCATTTGATGTTTAGCTATTTGTAGAAGAAGTAGAAGAAAGAGAAGAAAGATCGTGTGTGGATGATGGGTGAAGAGGAACCTTGACCTTGACTTCAAGACGTTTTCTTAATGAGGGAAATTCGTTAGCGTGTTGTGCGTTATCGGCGGATGGTTTACCCGAAATCTCGCCTCCCCTTTTCCAAATCAAGATAGAACAAAATCTGTCCGACGCGACGTAGCGGGATAATTCTCTACCTGAGATGGCTCAGATTGCCTCTTGAGTGCAAAGTTCAGATAATGAGACGGGTAACAACATTTGGCTAGAAGCTTCTTCCAACAAACAAATGGGGGTGATCCCCTAGGGCTATCATTGCCTCTTAAATGCCAGATGCCAACAAAGAGACGGACAATGACACGTTGCTGCAAGCTTCTTCAAGTAGACTAATGCAGATTGAGCAGACGTCCGCTAAGGCCCACCTCGTGAAATGATACCACGATGTTTGAAGTGGCGAAACCCAGAAGCTCATATCGAGTCTCCTTTCCGTTCAGCATTTTTGGCTGAGTCTTGAGGACTTCTTCCCTTTTACTACTGCAGTAGAAGAAACGTTTATCAACTTACACACCTTGTAAAGCGGTTCACGATGGCACTGCACCCAGTTGGCATCCTTTCAAGTAGCGAAGTTTGTACCATCTTACCGAGTATTCTCTGCGTCATTCACCATCATCTGGTTGCATGCTGTATGGGTCAATCTCGACGTGCTTCAAAGTCTTATCTTACTTTGTACAGAAAGGTTAGCTCATCTTCGATCTGCACGGCCGCAATTTTTAAAGAGGCAAATCCAATAGGGTCATACTGAATACCCTTTGCATCCAGGATTTCCAGTGCGCAAATTCCATTGGTTCAGGCTGGCATTTCTCAGAGCCAACTCGACCTCTTAGCAGCAACATTAGCTCGTCCTCAATCTCCCTCGCAGCGAAAAACCGACTTACCCGCCAAAGTCTCAGCCATCCCACCTCCATCACTCGAATGCTATATTTTTCTATACCTATACAAAGGACAAGTGCGCACACCTATATCTCACGGAGTTCTCAATCGAACAACTTCACGTTTAGACCATGTGCTCACCACACCCAGCTTGGCGGCCTCACCCTCACCTCCGCCACAATTCATCAACACTGGCCCTTAGGTCTGGTAGACATGACACTACCAGCAATTCACCCATCGGCGCATTCATTGCGCACTCACCTCACAGAATCCTCACCTTGCTATCCCACAAACCTCCGACGCGTCCTCGGCCATCGTGCACCCCCAAATCTCACGCTGGGCAACTAAACCTCTCACCATCGCCCGAGCGAATGCCAAAGGCTGTGAATGATCCCAGAAGTGGCTGCATCCACCTCAGAGTGTCTACCAGCGGTATTCACCTACTTCCAGTACCTTAAGCGGCATTTACGCCGGCAACAGTGCTTGAGCTATATCCGGGTGTTTTTTTTGACATCTAAAGAATTATTTTTGAATTAGAGTGTGCCGGCTGACTCAGCCGGATAAATTATAGGGGAATTGCGGGGACCGGAGTATAGTTTACCCTGAAATGCTTCTTTTCTACGCTACAAACTGTGATAACGCTCTTAGAGCTTAAAATCTATGTACGCCGGATTCACTTGAGGAGATTCCCTCCATGACGAGATGTTTTGGCCCGACGAGTGACATTGTATTGGCTAACAAACAGTCAAACGCTCTTTCACATCAACTATTATTACATTTGCTACTCCCAAAACCAATCTGCAATCGCAGTCTCATTGCTGCTATCACGGGAGACTCTAAGACTCCCACGCGTGCTTCTCAAAGCCTCCTCACTATCTACATTGATGAGAGCCTTTCCATGCAAGCAGTAGAGATCCTTACAAATTCCCATATCGCGCACCAAGCGAGACACGCAGCTCCCCAAGGACCAAAAGAGCACCTCAAACACCATGCACGTTGCTCCCGTATATCGCAGTATACTTTCCCCTCCACCTTCCCCTGACATCCAGCCAGCCCGTCCCATTCCTCGTCCATCCATTAGCCGGCATATTGCTGGGCTTACGCTTCGATCCAAGCTTTTCCAGGTGTAGCTAGTAGGCTTTCTTTTTTGCGCGAAGCTGAAAAATCCACAAGTCCCTTCTGAATAGTTATCTTTGATGTGCTAGGATATGTGGTTAGAAGACGAACCTTGAGTGGTAGCATCCACAGTACGTATTTGATGCTGAACCCGGTTGAAGTGATCTACTCTTGTGTCAGTGTGGAAGATGCTTCGAGTTTTTGCCCCCAGATCTGACTTCGTAGAATATGACCCTAATAGTACCGTCTCGGCAATGTCGCCGCGAGGCTGTCATATCCAGATGTGCGGCGAGGTTTGCATAGATGACCAATTGCGGGAAGCGGGTCAGCCTTGGAGCAGTAACTGTTTCTCTGTTAAATGGCGAGCAAGGGCGAAGTATCTCGTACCAGTGCTTCGCGAAATGCCAGCATGTCTCCACAAAGAATGTTCGCCTGGTCAAGGGTGTTGTCTTCCATGAGCGCTATATCATCCTCGTATGCTGTTGGAGGATATCCATCCTTGGATCGGGTGATCTCTGGACGTGTTTGGTGCTCCGATTCTACGAAACTGGGGTTATACGAAGACATGGTAGTAGACAAGAACAAGACCTATGAGAAGAGAGAGGTATGGGATAGAGCTTCAAATTGACTAAACGTGTGATGCTGTCGAGACAAGGTTTGACGACGTGTCAGGACGGAGACATATACAGTAGGTGGGGAGCGAAAGAAGACAGATCATGAGCGAGCACCACATGACGACCCAGATCCGCCAACATTGTGTGAGGCGTTGGTAGACAGCAAGAGCGATGTGCTCGAGAGTAAGAATTCCGTATTCCCCGGCTCAGTGTGAAGCTCTGACCAGGCTAGAATCCAAGGCTGACTATCGATTCCGAATTTGGGCAATTGCTTCGCCAAAAGGACGGTCTCCACAACTTGACTGGATTGAGAATGTAAGACATTCCTTGACTGGACTGGTCTTTGGAAAACAGCGCGTGTGGCTTGTCAGGAGCTTCAAGTTCCAGGATAGGTTGGTCAAGCGAACTTTTGTAAGTGGCAGAAGCTCTGACCAAGTCTTTATGGTTGTTCTCCTAGAGCTCCGCCACCACTTCATCTATTGAGATGAGCCATCTAGATACCGCCAATCCAGCTCTTGCGCTTGCCTCTCAATGGCATGTGCTATGGCTTGCACGTTGTTTGCAATTGAGCACAAGACCTGTGTTTTCATCCAATGACAAGGAGGTGGTTTCACGCTCTGGTCTATCTCCTACGACAGACTACAAGTAGGCTTGATTGTAAAGAACGATGAATCCTTCAATATTGTCGATCGCCGCAGGACTTCAATGATAACAGACAAGGTCGAGACCCACAACGGACACTTCAAAGTAGTGGGAAGGCTAGAAACGCCTTGCCTAATTAGCACTTCAACTTGGACGTCAAAGCGCATCGCAGTATTCAGTGCCTAGTGTGTTGATGGATACAGTTCCATTGACAGTTGACAGTTGACAGTTGGCCGTAGTATGCATAATGCAGTCATTTCGAATAGACTTTAAAGAAGCGAGAGATTCGATCTTTTTCGCGCTAAGCTGGCTAAACTACGGGCGCTACAGCCGCGCATGTGCCACTATCAATTTTGAGTTTGAGGCGAGCCAATCTTGACCCCGGATTCTCCAGATCTACAAAGCCCATCACGTACTGCGCAAAGCCAAGCCTACCACACCATGCCGTTTTGGTAACCCCTGAAGCCTGCCAATGGCGAATATTCTCCGATTACAGGGATTCCCCACCCTTCCAAAAAACGTTCTAGCTTGTGATAGGGCTCGCTGATCTGAATACGATGTCAGATTTCCTGTTCCTGATATTAATGATCTTGTCCCGTCACCGTGTTACCATCCTTTCGGGATGCCTTCCGTCTGGAGCACAGACGATTATGAGCCTGTCACAGCTCTTTGATGCTGGGACCTGTTGGTAGATTGCTATGGGCCACAGTTGTCGCATGTACCTTATATCGGCCATACCGAAAGAGATGCTGTTCTGCGGCGAAGCAATATCAGACAATGGAAGGAAAACCAGTGACTCTATACTCAGTGAATCCAGCTTTCCATGCAGAATACGGCTATGATATCAGTCTTCGCTTGAGCAGGCGACCCGTCAGTAAGCACAGGGATCCAATGTTTTTGCGCGGCACGTCGCTGGCCTGTGCGTGCATAGGTCCGAGACTTTACGCGCAAATTAATTGGATGCCACCAGCAAGCCATAGTTTCGTTGGCGGACCATTCCTGTAATCGCTTATTTAGAACCACACTTAATCTCCTCCAGTCCCTCATCTTGCATGGGCACAGTTCCACCACTTTCAGCTCCTCCACTCTCTCCGAAAGCTCCTGCTACCTCCTCACTCCTACCAGTGCTACCTGATTCTGCCAACGACCCTAACGAGCAATGACCACCACTGCGTTATGACCCAAGCAAATCTTTCTCATATATCCCCTACTTGCTGTGCTTCCCTCCTCTTACTTCCTGAATTGTGAGAAATGCGCACCTGTCGGAGAAAATTTGATACGATTTGACTATACCTCAAATTAATTCTACGAAAATGTTTCAGGAATTAATTGAGCGCGCCGCCACCAATGGGGTTACAGGCGCCCTTGCTTACAATCCTGTCGAGTACTGTATAATTGCTGCAGGGACTGCAATTGCATGGGCATATACTGTTGAGCTTGATTTGGTTATACTATACACATTCAGACGACGCAAGGGGTTGTACTTCTGGTCTTTGCTGATCAGTTCGTGGGGAAGTTCGCTACACGCCCTCGGTTTCATTCTCAAATTCCTCGTCGGTACATCATGGCTGGTCGACCTTCCCTTTGTGGAAGTCGGTAAGTCTTATCGATCACCCTAGCCACATTCGCACCCCATCTAACCTCAACAACTACAGGATGGGTATGCATGGTAACGGGCCAAGCATTCGTGCTCTACTCGCGCCTCCACCTCGTCGTCCGTAACCAACGCACCCTCCGATACATCCTCTGGATGATAATAGTCGACGCCATCTGCCTGCACGTCCCCACCATCGTCTTCACCTACGGCTCCAACAGCAACAACGCCGATTTCTGGACGCCCAAATTCGACGTCATGGAACGGATCCAACTCGTGGGCTTCTGCATCCAAGAATTCATCATCTCCACCGTTTACATCACCTCCACGGTCCGCCTACTCGGCTCAATCTACCACTCCATGACCCGCAAAGTCATGATCCAACTCCTAGCCATCAACTGCATCTGTATCGGCATGGACATCATCCTCATCGGCCTAGAATTCACAAACAACTACGTCGGCGAAGCAGCAATTAAACCCATGATCTACGCCATCAAACTCAAACTCGAATTCGCAGTCCTCAATCAACTAATGGGCCTAACGAAAGCAGGCTTCACAGAAGAAAACAACGGCCGCGCCGAGAATTCCGCCAGCCACGAACTCCGCAACCGCACCCTCGCGGCACGCACCCACGACACCGAAAACCCGCCCGAGCGAAAAGTAGGCACCTGGACCACGGCCAAGGGTCTCCGAACGGGCTCCTTTTCCGGAAACAGGATGAGCGTCACGCACCCTGACCAGATCTACAAAACGCAGCATGTGGACGTCATCAGCGAAGCGGCCAAAGACGGGAGTCAGACTTCTTCGTCGACGGCTGTGACTGTGGGGGCACAGCAGGAGTTGCCGAAGACGAAGAGTCTGATGGGGACGACGATGATGGCGGGGCGGTCTTCGAGGATTTCGAGACCGGATCCCGAGGGTAGGAATCATAGTCCGAGTGAGAGCGAGAAGGAGATTTTTAGGAAGAGTACGGATAGTGAGAGGGAGGGGACGAAGTGGATTGAGGGTGGTGTCGGCGGTTGAGTATGTGTGCGTACATACATTTGTGCAATAGTGGGGGGATAAAAAGTGAAGGGGTTTTGTGTGGGTGTACTACCTAGCAGCGTGCGTGTGGAAGAGATCTCCTGTACAATTATGTCAATCTTTCAATCTCACAGCCTTTGAGATCTAAATCTGTGAAGCTGTACCTGACACTATCCCCACTATCGTAGCACAGAACGAAAAAAGCGGCCTCGGTCCCTCCGCGGCCTCAAGCTGCACCTCCCAGCACCCAGCTCGCACAAAAATTCACAGCCAGTATCGCATTGGCCTTGCATCCCATACGCGAACCTATCGCAACGATGGCGTAGCACAGGCCAAGCGCCCATAGCGCATCCCCTCCACCTGCTTTTCCCAGGTTACAATCACCGGCATGACGCACCACCATCGGAAAAAAGATGGCCAATGCACCATCAGACGTGTATCTGGGGTGCATTAGTGGGGTACGTGATGCACTCTTGGTGACAACAGGGGGGTGTGCCGTCTCGGGAGGGGATGATGTGATTGGTGGGGCTGTGTGGCGGCGGGGGCTAGGTGATGGCGTTGTGATCGGCGGTGTTGGCAGAACATATAGATTCTTAGGGTCGACTTTTTGCCTGATCGGTCGCTTGGCGCGGTGGTAATTAGCACCGCCCTAGTCCTAGGCCAACAGCGGCTGTTGTTGGCTTTTGGGGATTTGTGGGGCGGGGCTAGGCGCGGACGAGAACTTTGTCTGTCTGTGGTGGAGTTTTGCGTCGGTGTATGCATGGAACCCTCAGAGCCTAGTCTGCATTGTTGATCTTGACATCTCTGCACAAGCATGAACGCAGGTGCGCGGCACGCGGGCCTGCTTCCCCGGGCGATGTGACGCTCCTTCTGCAATCCTTCGGGCTTCAGGCGGCCATATGTGGTGAAGGATTCATGCCTTCAGCGTGGCCGTCTGTCTAAAAAGCTTGGAGCTGAATTGATTCAGGATCTGAGGTCAAGCCCTGGCGACCTGCAATTTTCGGCTCCCGCTGCTGGTATCCCACGTGGTTCGGAGAATTAATTGCAAAGGCGGGATGGAGACGGGATGATGACGGGATGGTGAGGCTGAAGGATGGGTGGGTATATCTGGTTGGTCTGTTGGGTCGCGTCAAGGCCATCTTGGAGGTCGGAGACAAATCCGAAGGACTTGAATTGGGTGTTGACGGTTTCTTATCGCTATTGATACATTACGTGGTTCGGAGAGTTGTTTGGTGTGGGACGGGATGATGATGCTGAAGGACTGTAGGATGGGCCTTGTAGGCCGCAATGAGGTAGACGCCGAGGGACCTGCATGTTCCTTCTGTTTATCGTTCCTGATGATACGTGGTTTGGAGAATTGGGAGATCGAGTGACAGATTCACGGGACAATAAGGCTGTAGGATTATGAGGTGGATTTGTGAGGCCGTACAGAGTATCGAGACCGTATCCGAGAGATTTCGTACAATCCTTTGGGATGGAGATGGGAGTACGAGATGCGGGATCGATTTTTGGTTGCACGTGACTGACACAGCTCTTTCTCTTGTAGGAAATGGTACTTTGACAGGATTAGATGTCTCAATGCTTATTCCGACTGTCGAAGATTAGCTACACCCTACTCGTCTAAGGAAATGGTGGATACTGTGGATGGCGTTCTTGGACCTGTTGTATCCTGAACGCTTCCATATATCTTCAACAGAGATCGAAGATTCGTTTGGAGACCGCTATGGCTCTTCCGAGGTAGATTCCTTGACCTAACTTGCAGATTGCTCGAGAGATTTACGCCTAGCTCGTCACAGCAAAGACTTCGCAAGGACCGCTGGAGACTAAAGTGAAAGTCGTGTCAAGTTGCCAATGATGTAGAGAAAATTATCAGGAAGTCGTACGATCATATCTGTCTGCCTTTTTCGTTATTTAAAATGTGGATCTTGATAGTGTTGCACGGGGAATGATTGTTCATGTCGCAACAAAATCTCAAACCCTATCAAACTATCTCACTTGATAATCGCTTCTCGTCAACAGTGATGCCGTTTCGCGTGTGTAAACCTAAAGCGCCTGTGTTCCTAGTCCATAGCATCAAAGACTTCTTCACTAGAACGTGGATCCGGTACAGAAAAACTTATTGTGGGTATGTGGCTGCTGCTCAATCTTCATGTTGCAGCGCAATGGTATTGATTTAGAGGCGACTCATCCTCTGCACAGCAAAGTCAGCATTTACTCCATCCTCGACATTCATGACAATCCAAAGCATACCCGTTGAGGTCTCACCCACAAGACTGCCACGATTCGCATCCCATCACTGCAAGGCTGGCCATGATCAGCTTATCTTGCCCACTCAGTCAAGAAAAGGAACGCATACACGTCCGCACTTGAACCACAAACTCATCCCCCTTGTCACCGCCGTCTCATGCCCCCCAAGTTCGAGCACCAAAGGACCGTGGGTCTTAAAAATATGATACTGAGAAGCTAGGTCAGTGATCAAGTCCTCCATACCATATCATTGTGCACTTGAAGGGCCTCACCAACACTGCGGTCAAGTATCGACCATCTGTCGCATTCTGGACTGTAGTGGAGCTGACTTGATACACTGGACACTGGTACCCCTCAATATCTCCTGGTCTGATCTCAGAGGGAACACGTTGCCCCTTAAGCTCTTGCACGGTGGCGCTGATTATGGCACCGACATGCTTTGCCCAAGATATGAATGCGTCGTTTTCCCCAAGATATGAAGGCATCTCTTTGTTCGTGTTGAGTGGGGTGGTTGATATCGCCAAGAATGTACTCGCTTACTTATGTATATATTGCGAGATTTATGGAAAGTGAAGTCGCGGTGTTAAGGCCGTGGTGTTATACATGTATGCCAAAATATGTGAGACTCAAAGATTTTCTTTGGCGTGGCGGAAAATTTACTGAGCCAGATCGAAATCTTCCATTATTGTGGCTTCTTGTGATCCTGATTTTCCCAAAGGTTTCAACGGTCAACATCCTTAAGTTGAAAAAGTTTGGAAAACCTTCTCGCTAAGCCGCATCTTCGAATCTCAAATTGTCCTTCCCTTTTGGTTTTTGTTTATATACCAAATTTCACTGAACACTATCGTTCGCCACATCACGAAATCTCTATAACCTTCGCTCAACGCAATCCTCATCTGCGCTTCTCAGGGCTAAAAACCTCCTCTCGGAAAACTTATCTTCTCATTTTTTCCAGCACTCGTAGTCAATCCAATTCTTGATACCCAATGATACAAGACAAGATAATTCCGTCGGGCAGATAATCAAGAGTGAGTAAAAGACCCGGCTTGAAGATGTGGAGCACTTGGTGCAGGCAGGCAAGAGTAGTGGAAAGAATCTATCCAAGGATTGGGAGGACCTAATGGCACGCTATGGTCAATTCAGGACGAATCAAACCGTGAACAAAGACGTCGTGATTGAAAAAAGCGTGGGGTCAAGCTGGCCGCCAAAGACAATGAGGAAGATGCGTAGCTCATAGTCTGAAGAGCTCCCAATATTAGGTAGGAAACTAAGTATGAGTCTATTGGTAGCTCGATGATAACACTCGGTAGTCATGCATGCTTATTAGTACAAAACCAGTAGTCTTGAAAGAGACGTCTTCCCCTTTTAGCCCTTGACTCTTCAATGAAGTATACCCTCAACTCATAACCCTGCCAGAGTCCGTTCGTAGCGCAGAAAGTGGAGTTCCTAAATCATCTAGACAGGCTCAAAGGCGTGATTAGGTGGCGTGATGCGCTGCATGCTGTCGCGACCAGGATGCTCACGCGACCAGGATGCTCACGCGACCAGGATGCTCACGCGACCAGGATGCTCACGCGAGATTGCCCACTTCCGATATGATTCGCTTCTGCTGGGTATCGGCACAAGCGCCTGTTCCAAGTCCTCTTGACCTTGGTTCCATCCGAATCTTGTAGAGTCGTTTGTGTGGATTGAGACAAGCAATGATTGTCTCAAGAACTAGGTTTTAATTCTCATGTTTTGTTTCTCGCGAATTTCTGCACAAGCTGCTGTGCTAGCCTTGTTGGGAAATAGCAATTATCAAAGTGTATCTTGCTAATAATGATACCCTGCGGGATTCTTCTAGACCCATTTGTCAATTCTTGGGGTTGGCAACTGTGTAGTAGTAGCTTCACAGTGGTAAGAAAGCTCTGGGTGGAAGAGAGTTTCCTTACATCATCGCGACTCAAAGAATATAATCGTTGGCGAATTGACAAACATGCTTTCAAAACGCGGATTATATCGGCGTCATGAACGCGAAGACCGCAACCAAACTCTCAGCATTGAAACGCAGACCATTTTGGTCAAACTTCCGACATAGTCGCAGCCTCAGGGATTTCCTCCACCACCGTCGTTCTTCATCCCAGCCTCCTTACAGCCCTCCGCGTACCACTAGCCGCCTGCTCATCCTCATCACTCGTATCCACCTCATCCCTTACATCCAAAAGATTCCCACTCTCAAAATGATGACATACCCCACGCTCATCCCTCCTCCCACCGCTCACACCCACGTAGCTTAGCATCCCCATCATGAGCTGTTGGGTACCAACATGCCTAATTTGATGTATGTCCGCCGCTGTGGGATCTGTAGCACTTCGCGTCCCGAGAGCGTAGATAAGGCCGTTGTCAGGGGCGACAGCGTTGGCACCTCCGGCGTGGTATGGCATGCTGCGGAAGAAGGCGGGCATGGTTTCTGGGGTTTCGTCGGGTTTGGTGAGCTGCAATGTGGTTTCCTATATACATAGGAGATTGGTACCACTCCAAATAGAGCGGGGTTTGGCTCGTGCGACGTATCGTGGGAGTGAGGCATGGGTTTGAAGACAGGACAGATTGTGCAAAAGTGAGAAACGTACGTACTGTTTACTGGGCTCGGATTGCCTCGAATGCGGCGCAACTCGGTGTTGAAAGCGGCTTTTTGCTGCGCTGAGAGAGCAATAGGATCGCCATGTTGGTCAAGCAGGCGGAATGGCATCGTGGCAGTAGTGAGATAGGATCCTGTATTCTGGGATTTGTTTGGAGACGTTTGGGGAAGTACTATTGTTTGGCGGATAGGGGAGCTCTTTCTACCCAGTAATAATGAATTAGGCAAAACGGTTTGTGGCAGTTTTAGTATCCAAGAATACGAAGTTGCATGAAACCCGCTTCATACATAGCGAAAAGCACAATCTTAGTCACAAGTTGCGATATGCCCAATTTCTAGTGGTTGGAGCTCAAAAACCACTTTAGCTCCTCATGCAGAGCAAACAATAGAGCAGTGAGGCGCTAAAAGGATAACAAACCCTCCCAACGCAGGTAGCCGCATGTCAAATAAAGAGTGAATAAAGCTCACATGGGACTAAAGTTAGGGATAAATAGCTTCCGAGACCTCTGCTTGCTGCTCTAATCTCTGCAATTCCACCTCCAATTGAGCAGTATTCTCCCTGACCCAGTCTGCATTGGCTTCAATTTGTGGCCCAACCCGGCGAATATTGATGATAACATCGTAAGGAGTACTGAGATGAGCAATCTGTGATGTTTAAGTCTTCGCCTCGTTTAAAAGTGGAGTTGATATAGCAACCTGGCGTGGGATAAACCACAACACACATTTGTCCCTCATGACTGGGTGCGGTCCTCCCGGTACCGTACCCTGCTGTGTAGTTGTCACTTCATTACACAGCCGGAGATGAATTGTCGGACTAACCTGCAGCAACTTCATCCAGCAGTATCCCTGGCTATCGCGCGCGCCAACCCATTGAAGAAGTGGTCCATGCTTTGCATATATATGAGCTAGACTGTTGCGTAGGCTTTGTAATTCTCCCACAATTATAGGATGTTGGTCCTCGATTGGCACGTTCCACATAACGTCGTCTTCGAGCTCATACAACGTGGGCATCTGGTATTTTGATTTCATAAGGCCTCTGTTGATTGTGTTCGTCGAGAAGCTGATCCAAGCGCTTAGATTCATTGGCGGGTTCGACATGTTGCTGATGAAAATGAAGCAACGAGTGAGATTTTGCAAGTTGTATATGTGTATTCCGAGGGTAGACGAACAATGTAATCAGTACTGGCGAGGTGACACGCCCAGGCATGCGCTTGTTGCACGAGCACAATCCACTCATTCAAGGCTGCCAACTCACACAATTATCGTGAAAATCCGAAAGGGAGACAAACAGCGCACAGTCCTATTCGGACTTCAACTCCCGTTCATTAAACGTTTGTTACTTCGCCTGTGCACGAATCGTTTTCTTAGTAGCTCCGGGATGTCATCCATGGGTAGTATGATCTAAGTAGATAGATCTTTTATGACAATGATTGTGTAAGTAGAATCTTGAGCTGCGAGTGGCGAGCGAACAGTTGAATAATTTGAGCCAAGGTCCTTAACTAAATGTGGCCCCATAACGCCATTGAAAAATTCGGACATGGCGTCCGACCCACTTATGAAAGTCCAAGAAACCGTTGAAGGCGTACATTGAGAACTTGATCTTCCGTCTTTGATTTTTAAATCTTGGAGTGACTGGAACGGAGCGATAGCCTTTTTCTTTCATGGAATGTGAAGCTCATGTGGCCTTGGCGTGACAGGAATGGGAGTCTGAACACCAAAACTGGTTTGAAACTCATAAGTGTCGGCGCTGATTCTCAAGAGGTACCATTGCCAGCTTCGCAATTTGTCATAATGCCGCATACCCTGATTCGATCAGCATTGTTATCAACCGGCTACTAATGTGAAGAACGATGTCATGCTCCGCTCGAAGGAAGCTGTGATGGTGGTATGATTTAGCTTAAGTTACTGGAGAGATGTAGCTATGAGTAACGAGCTCGTGATTACTCCATTCAGGATACCAAAAGCATAGAAGTAGGGGCTCAATTCAAGTATTTGACCATAGACTGGTGGGTTGACTCAACGAGATGTCGCGCTTGTGGGGCGCTCTTGCCGTTGAGCAGCAGCAAGCCAATGCCACAGCCTAAAGCTTAAATTAGCAGCGGCATCGGTGATATTCGCCAGGAAACAGGAACACTAACTACATCTTGAAGTTACAAGAGGATGTCAATTAGATCTGTGAGAGCTGCCGACTATATCGTGGGCTGGTTGACTAATTTATTGGTTAAGCAACACTGATAGGCTAGGGAACGTTGAGTAGGAAGGATCACTCCACGTCGCCCCTCTGCAAAGCGTAATTTGCCCTTCTCATCTCCTGCTTTGCGTTGCGCGCGAGCACCTCTTTTTCACTCCATCGAAGGCATTCTCGAATAGCAGCTGCGTCCTCCGCGCAGCAGAGGTCAGGATCAGCTCCACTAGCTATCAATTAATTGCTCGAGCTGCTTTCTCTTTAGCAAAGACAAGAATATCTTTGCCTTCGTCCACAAAGTCGTTGGTTCGTGGAACAGCTTCTTTAAGAGCGTCCGCTTGTTCGACGTCCTCACAAGACATAGCGAGGAGTTCGCAGATACGGAGTCCATCATCGCCAGTACACAGGCCGGGCTCTGCATCAAATGTCATGAGGACCTTCAGCATCTGCAAAATGTTATGCGTGTTGCCATCCTCTTGGCGCTCTCGAAGAACCGCACTAGTCATAGCCGTACTGAGGTCGTCGATGGCGAAGTTGACTATTGCGCCTCGTCCTAGTAGTAGTCCTGCCATATCCAGCCTGTAGTGAAAAGCTGATGTGATAAGAGGAGTGGTCCTGTTCTCTGATCCAAACCCCGGAATCTCGTTAGAATGTTTACCCCAGTCGTGGACGTCCCCAGCGGATACGCGATTTCACATCAGCGCCAGCATCGATGAGAAGCGTAACGGTCTCTAGATTTTCGTCGGGTTTACGGAACCACGCGTTAGATATTGCGTTGACTAGAGGGGACAAGCGTTCTTTGTTAAGGAGCTTTGCTCTTAGGCTATAGCGTGGCAAGAACGGCGTATCTTCAACGTCCTTGTCATCTTCCTCTCCATCGTCTTCAACTGTCCGAATGCGCTTGAGTATTTCTGCCACGTCGCTGTCCTCAAAGCCGTTCGCGTTAGCTCCCGATTTCAGGAGGAATCGCACAGCATCGTTGTACGATTTACCAGATGCGACTCTCAGAGCAGCCTGGGCACAGATCCTGCTGACACCGTGCCTGACATATTCTTTGAGTGATTTCATATCTCGACTGAGCACGATTTCCGATATGCTATCGATCTCAAGATCCTAATCTGCACCTCTTCCTATCAACAAATCAGCAGCTGCCGTTTGACGACCATAGTGGGCGGACGATAGTGCGGTTATAGGTCCAAGGATCCTTGGCTGCCGCTTGTTGATGTCTGCACCATGTTGCAAAGGCGCTTTGATACTGTCACAGTTGCCTTGGTAGGCAGCTAGCGTGAGTGGGAGAGTAAACCCATACATCATGGGTATTCTTCGAATACGCACGCCTTGGCTGAGCCAGTTGGGGTTCGCACCTTGCTCTAGTAAAAGCCTTGTCGTGGTGGCACTGTTGCCTTGAAGAGCCTAATGGAGGGCGGTGTTTTTGCTGTTATCGAGTTCATCCACGTCAGCGCGATCAAGTATTAATCTCTCTACGATCTCATGGAGATCGAAAAATGCCGCTAGATGTTTTGGCCTAATGAGCGAGCCAGCTTGTTCCAGATCAAGCTCGTAAGTATCTTCGTCGTCCGTCTCAAGGGTATGAGGCCACTCAGACTGGGTCTCGCCGAATACAGAACCAATGCTGTTGGACAGCAGAGCCTGCTTTGCTGCATGCCTAGCCCCGTCATTATTAAGAAGCCCAAGGATTTTGTCATTGATCGTCTGACTAGCTTGTTAACTGTGCGTGAACACCCCAATTGACGGCAGCATAGCCGAGTAGTTGATAACGTTGCCAGCGATCAGTGAATAGTCGCGGATCAGACAGGGCACCTTCATTGCGGAAATTCTGGAGATTAAGATATGTCAAACAAGTAGAGGCCATGACTTTGTGCGCCTTGGGAAAAAGATCTTTCTTCCGAGCGTTGAAGAACTCTTGCGCCGTAGCATGTACCAAGCTCAGACTCTTGCGTTGCTCATCAACTACCACAAGCCCTGCACAGTACGAAGTAAGCGTAGCAAGACTAATGAAGCCAGTGGTATCGAGCTCGTCATCACCTTCTCGAATGGCAAGCGCATGCTGCATTTCGATCAGTCGAAGTGGTCGTTCAGCATTAACAACCCGTAACAGGATCTGCGTTCCCAGCTCTCTCTTGCGCGCTGTCTGCATATTTACTCGATCCCATGCCTGTATGTATGTTTCATCATGGCCTTCCGGAAGTATTCGAAGCATCTCGCACATCGCGTTGAATTGGCAAGTCTACCAAACTATCAACGTAGAGTCGAGCCAGTAGGAACATTCCATCGAGCCTGGGTAGAATAGCATCTACAATGATTTCGAAGAATTGTGGATCGTTATCATTGAACTCCGAGATACTATCACTACTCTGTAAACGCTGGTGTATATAACTGCGGACATCCGCCTCACTACTTCGGATTTCGAGCAACTCAACGACGTCGAGCTTATGTTCGACGTCGAGCTTATGTTCGACGTCGGAGGTGCCAATTCGGCAGGTAAGCAAGATATGTATGGCTGTTTCTGATCCTGATTGAGTGAGGACTTGTCAATTCTGTACGAGCCTTAGTCTCTCATGGCACTGGTCCAACGCGTCAACAACAATCCTGACTATTCGAAAACACTTGAGGGCATTAGACAAGACCGAAGAAAGATTAGTGGCATCTGATCGAAATTGCTCGTTGATGAAGCTGGGGAGCACTTGCAAAGACTATAACTACGCCAGATTGGAGTCAGCTTTACTCTGTCTCGGGCGATTTTAGTGGCACCATAGGTTTTAGGAGCAAATCTTTTCAAGCGCCACTCTAAACATAACATCATTCAAGGCGGAGAAAGCATATCAGAAAGGGTGCATACAACTTGCCTTGACACACTCCGAATAATACTCTCAGCAGTCTGAGGATTATTATAGTTGCATTAGATCTTGACTATCGCTACTCCTTCAGTTCGTTGCTGGCGCAGATGATCAACGATCGAGCTTGACAGAACAGTCTTTCCGGAGCCCGGAATTCCCTTGCAAAGAAGTACACCTGGTTTCTCTTCCCAGTTACGAGACTCGTTGAACTCGAGAAGCCAACCACCGGTGTCTTTAGCCCGAGAATTAGCGACGCCAGCGTGGAAGTCTTCATAATTATTGCTCGATATCTTGTCCAGGAGTACAGCTCTTCTTTCGTCCGCCTGGTGAGCACTGATCCTCTCAATATCCTTGGAGATGTCATGTATCCCACTCCGGATCTGGCGAGCTAGGTTGAGGTTGTCGTTCGTTAGAGCTGGGTTCAGCAGAGATTTCTGGCGTTCAACGGTAGCAAAGATATCCTGAGTATCTTTCTTGTCAAACGGCCACTTCAATGCCTGCACAAGTGTCTTCGAAGCATTCGTTGGCGGATCCAGCTTGGATTTGAGACCCCCAAAACACGTCTCAAGCTGCCCGGTTGGGCCGTCAGAGCCATCAAGCAGAGCCAACGTCGCTCGCCAATCGGCTATTTCACCGATTTCGATACTGTCTTGAAGACTTTGGCATACTGTTACAGTCGAGCGGACCTCGCATAGCAGTCTTTGACGATCTGCGTTGCTTTCTTTTGCACTTTTGATGTAGGCTATGATTTGGGGCCCGATCTGAACAACATTGACAATAGCAGCGTTGACTATGAGCAGATCAGCCAAGATTCCAAGGAAAGTCTCTCCGTCTACGTCTTCGAGTACAAAGTCATCAAATCGATATCTCGATGCCCTCAGTATGCTCTACAGAGTCTAACCGAGCAGAATGGATCTCAGGCGATGTTTGGGTGCTATCCTAGGCGATGTGCAGTCGACCTAAGTATGAAACGGGGCCTTCAGGCCTATTCCAGATACGATCAACACTTGATCACTTCAGCTTGAGCGTTTAGAGGTCAGCTTTCCACTCTTCTGCAAGTGTTTTTGGTGAAAGAGGGGCTTCTGCAACTAGCTACGAGCTCGCCTGCTGAAACAGCATCAGCAAGTATACCTTGAGAGTGGGCTTCACCCTTGATATTGCAGCTAATTTTACGGCCAACCTTGGCAGAGGGGATTTTCGGCTGGTTGAAGTGGCGGGGTCTCTTCTGAGGCATCTGTTTCGTGTATGCCCTAATCATGCGCTAGCTACATTGAGCATATCTATATATAGCAACCAAGCCGCGCTCAGATCCCGTCTCATCTCCACAACTTCGAATTCACGGACTCCTCTCCGCAGAACCATTTGACAGGATGGAATATATCATCGAAGCATATTACCAAGGGTAACTTAAGCAGCTTTGTTCGTGCGTCTAACAAAAACCCGCGCTCCTCTCGCATATCACCTACAACAGTAACAGTGCCAATACAGCGATTTTCCACACAGGCATCAAATTTACCAAATCCCAGGTCTATGCCACACTATGGAGCCTCACCATACAAATCTCGTATTTATGCAAGGTACGGCAGTAGCACGTTGCCAAGTCGGAGAATTTCAGACGTATGTGGGACTGTTGCGACGTTTTAGGCGTTTCGCACGGGCTTGGACGTCTCGAGAAATTGCCGTCATGCCGCGTCAACATGCATGTACTGGGACGGCTATGGCGATAATTTCCCTCATCTTTCATAGTCAGTTTCGTTTTCACTGACACCTGTTCTGTAAACTCCTGACTTTTCGTTTCCATTGACAAATCCCCCCTGGAACCTCGTCTCGCCTGGCGTCTAAAAGCTGTCATGACTATGACGAATACGCTCGTTGCTCGTTTGTTCTTTTTCTTGTCTCTTGCAATTTTAGCCAGCCACGCGAGTCCTGTCAGCAATTCTGATGAATTGGAGCCCAGGAATAACAAGTATAAGTTGAAGTGTAGCAACGCACCCTCCGTCGTTGCAGGAACGTAAGTCCTGTCCTTTTATTCAAGTCTAGGGACGCTGGAAACCACTCTTCGAACACAACTGACATGAAAGCTACCAGACTCCTAGATACTGCTTCCGTAAACCTCCAGAACACCCTCCCAGCCAGCGGCTCCAGCCAGCCATGGTACCATTACATCTGGTGCACACCCGGCACCGAGACCTACACATTCTTCAACTTCGGTCAAGGACCAGCAGCCCCTGCGCTCTCCAGCCAAAGCGCCTCAGCTGCCCAGCCTTCCAGTACTAGCGCATCCACCATCGCCTCTAGCCAGAGCACAACAACATATGACGTAGCAGGCACACTAGCAAAAACAGTTACGATACTCCAAAAATACCTCAACAAAACGGCGGATGGACCAATATCCGGAACATATACTGCAGCCTATGCAGGTATGAATGTGGAATTGTATGTGCAAAACCATGAAAAGGAGAGGGTGACTTATGGGGTTTTGGTCTCTGCGTTTACTGGGCTCTATCAGGTGGTGACTGATTACAACCACAAGAATACGCCTATAGTAATCCAGATCAACGATGGGAAGTGGGGCGAGCTGGGCATCGGCTACGTGGGTTTACTTGTTGGTGGAAACGTGACTGATTGTCAGTACAGTGTTGTCCCTGGGGAGGACTTTCCGTGCGAGCAGGTGGTGAATGGTACTGTCGTTGGGGGCTTGACCTAGACTGGTAGCTCCGAACCCGGGGAGACACATGGGGCGGCGGTAGACCGCGAATGAGGGTATCTGGGAGGCAAAATGTAGCCTGAAAGATGTGAAACGGTGATGTATAGTAAAAGGAATTGAGCAGAATTAATGCATTGATGCTTATACTGGGCGCTTGACTGACTACGAGTCCCAGAAAGAGCAAGTATAGCTCTCGTCAGCTTCATGGAAAGTTGGCAACAACGCTCAAAACCTTTTATAACAACAGGAATGTTGCTCTTTACTCCATACATGGAACCCATTCTCTTAGTCTCTGTTCCTGCCTGCAATCAGAAGGTTTTCGGTATCCAAGTAACCACAATATGCACCAGGAGCCGTTCTACATGTGTAGAATGAGCAGAGCAATCCACTCACGTTCAAAATCGCTACCAAGTCTACCCGCACAACTGAGTGGGGGTAATACACAGCCTCTCCTACGAGTTTCTGCCTTGGTGTAAGTCTATTTACAAATGCTTCTCAATGCGCGGCCGTTACCAAGGGATCAGAGAAGGTTTCAAGGGTATCTATAGCCCTCCGGGTTGGCCTTAGTAGGGGCGAAGTCTCTGTGACAGCGTTCATGGCCTCGTGAAGTACCGCAGATTTTTTGCTATTTGGATTAAGCAGAGGGTTTAGAAGCGGTGAAGAATGAAATAGCATATGGGCATGTTTTGCTCCACAATTGTTTCGGTCGTTCGCCTCTCGAGGTGCTTTTGAAGGAGATGTGAAAGCGGTGCTATTAATGACGGATGGGACATGGCCCATCGTCAAAGAATCTTATCTTCCTCAACTAAATACTATGCATGCAGTTTATGTCTCGTCCCAAAACCTCTCTTGCATGCAATCTTCGTCGTGTTACTCCATAATTCCCGCCCTATCCTCGTGGATGTCCCCCGCACGCAGCCATCTCGCGAAGCGCTCTGGCAGAGTTTTTGTAGTCCAGCTCATACCTTTCAACCGAGAACCATCTGTTCTCCTTGCTATCCCTCTTCGCATCCTCCATGCCAGCCTCAAGAGCCGAAACAAGCTCAGTCTGCTTCTGACGAAGCATACAACCGAGCAGCTTGAGCATAGCCGGCAGCGTCGTATTTTTGTCCTCCAGCCACACACCCATGTCGTTAATGGGCTTCTCGGACAAACAGCTGTTGAGGTAGCGGCGAGAATGTCCTATCGTCCGAAAGTAATAGAATGCCCGAGAACACAGAAAGATTTGCTTCTTCAGAAATGTGAAACCCTTCAATGCTTTCGGCATGGTCGTCGGTGAACTGTTGCCACGGCTTGACTGGTTGGTAAAAGCGGAGCTGGGCCGCCGCGGCGTTGAACAGGTATTTCTCGCCGGTTTTCAGCCTAACTTGGAGGAGCTCGTGCCGGTATTTGGCATTGTCGTTCGTAGCCAGTGTTTTTGAGGATGAATTGGCGGCCGTAATCCTTGACGAGAATTAGGACTTTAGAAATATTGGTGAAGATTCCTGGAGCAACGTTAGATTCTAGAATAATCTTAGATGTATTTGCTCAATGACCTTTGAGAGCTCCTCTCACAATGCCATAGTGTATACTGTAATTCTAGGAGACCGTTCTTGCTATCATTCGACGCGGCTTAGCAACCATGGATGAGTAGAGATCATGTACCATTGATCCTAAATCCTAATACTACAGCTTAGACAATCGATTTCGTAATGCCAGCATTGTAAACCCTCTCCGCCACTCAAAGTCTGCAATTGTTCTTGAGAGCAGAATCAACGGTTTTGAGGACCGCGCGGCCAAAGTCTTGTCGAGATCAATGAATCATGGAAGTGTGCTATGGGACACTCCAGCGTCGCTGTGTTCGAGCGATTTGCTCGCCTTTTGCCAGGATTCCCGACGTCCAGACTTAACCACAGGCTTCTTTTCTTGCAAATCAGTGTGATTCTTTGCTCGCCAGCCTTCCAGTCCCGATCGAGCCAGCTTCTATTCCCATCGTTATCGTCATTCCGAACTCCAAACATGCCAAGCCGCTTGTACAGGTTTCTGCCAGGGCTTACAAGTTCCAGTACCAGACCTTCGCAGCGCAATGTCCAGATGTCCTTGACCCAGGTCTCACATCTTATCGACACTGGCAAGCAAAATACCCCCGCGTAGTCAAGTTGGGTCCCAAGGTATACGTCTTCGAATATTCTACCTCTGAATATGACACATTGGAGATTCAGGCTGATGTCGAGGTACTCAAATTGGTTGTCTTGTTTTCGGGAGAAACAGCTCGGAATTTCACTCCCACTCAAGCAAATGAAGCCATCTGTGACCTGCTCAGTAGGACCTTGTGAGGTAAGGTCAACGTCGCAATCCAAAATTGTGATGATGATCTTAGTTCGGAAATGTAAGTACCCAGGATTTATAGGAGCATCCACACTTGCCCAGCTCCAAGTTGGCGCCCGGTAGAAGCCTGGCCGAGTGCTAGGATGATCGTTAGATATGCTACAGACGTTCCATAATAACTGGTATTGTAGATTTGTAGAGCCCTTTTCCATAGACCAGCTGAGTACTCATCACCTAACAGCGACTGCACCCGCCTCGCAAGACCGGATATGGCAACCAGCTTGTCTTCGGCTTTAGTCAAATCGCATCTAGTATAGGCTCGCACAGTATCTTTCCAGTATCTGTAAATAGACTCCCGTTGATCAGGCTTCAGAGTGAGACCTCGGCCTCCGAGGACTTCGCCGCCAGTATCAAAGCTTTCAAACCGTGCTGAATCGATACCAACGCGGTGTTTTCCCAGTCGAAACCACTCTGGGTAAATTCGGTCAGTTTGCTTTAAAACCCCCTCTGGGTAAGTTTCACAAGCGTCAAGTTCACGACATTCCCAGAGTAATTGCTCTCTACCATAGTGCAGAATCCGAGGAGCCAACAGACGCTCTTGAAGAATCCACTATCTCAAATTCAAAGGAGCTGTGGTGACGTGATAGTCCCACATGGAATCATGGATGACGTGATAAGATAAGATGAGTGCATCATTCCATTGTGATTGGACTAATATTGGAGGTATGAACGAAGGATCACGTTGGAAAAAGCAACCTTGCTCACTGTTGAAGGCGCCTGTCGCGGCGATGTTACAATAGGAGTGCTCGTAAACGTTCATCATCTCGGCGGATTCGCGATTCCAGTCTTCTGCAGAGTCTTGGACGATACACAAGGCGTCTATCCATAGATGACGGACATCGAATACTCTAGTTATATCTACTGCGTCTCTGAAAGTTTTGGGTAGCTCTTCTCTCTTGAAACCTGTTTTCACGTGCCCGAGTGTCGATTTGGTCAGCTTGAGGAATTCAGCCTTGCCCCAGCAATGACTAAGGGTCATATCGGTCTGTGTGTGTGGCATTTTCAGTGATACAGAGGTCAGTATCATTGAAAGGAGGCTGTAAGTCTAGCAGCCGAGTTGGACGGTAACCGTGGAGGTCCGCATTGACATGGTGCGTACATCTCCGATGAGGTTTCACACAAGTCGATGTCCATTTCTGAGCTTGACTCCAGCAAGCAGCCGATGAGGTGTTGTCCGCGATGCCTCGTCGGTGTCGAACGGAATATAAGCCTGGTAGCGGACGGTCTGAAAGGAGGAATGCTTATCAGCTCTGGACTTCTTGCGAATAAAATATAGAGCAGACCTCGTAGTGGATCAAGATAGAATATAGCTATAGCTTGATTGATCACGCAGACTGAGTGGAACCACACATTACATAGGTATGCCGATCTATCAATAGCTATTGTGTCCATATCATATTGGCCTCGAAAGCGGTACACCGTAAAGCTAGACTCGACTTGTTGCTCGGCCATTTCAACAGAGCCTTTTTCAGAGATGGTGCGCCAAAGGACTGTACAGATTTGACAACGCTCTTCAACAGCTTTAAGTAGATCCTTTTTAGTTGCATGATGAGTCTTTTCAACCGACTGGGGAGGCACCTCATCATATTCTACGAGCTCTGGCAAACTCCCTCGAAAGATACCATGACAGGTTGTGCATATCATGACAGTGGAGTTCGATCTATGTGTTCAACCAAGGTATGCAGTGGACGAACAATAGAACTCCGCAAATTCGCGCTGTCAGAGGGAGACCAAAGTCCGTGCTATTGTCGTTGCTACACGTATCGTATCACAAGGCTCATATTTATCAAATCTGCTGTTTTCCATCTATGGCCACGACGATCATTTCTCGCACAATTGCGCACTCGCCCGGGGTAGGCTCCGCAAAAGCACAACAAAACGTCCCTAGCATACCATAGCAGAACCTACAAGCATTCTCATTGCGGTCCACGACTAGGAATTAAAATAATTGTAGTACACTAGTCTTGCCAGATCCTCCGTCATGGCATCCGCCTCCTGGACGAGTATTGATCTTGACAAAAACCGCTCTAACATTTGTAACACTCGTCTACGGTCTCGTGAGGGCACTCTCGACGGCAATTCGGCGAAAAGGAGCAGGATACTGAGGAGCTGTATAGAATTTGTAGCTTAGGAAGCTTATAATTTGCCCATTTAGAAATAGTGAATAGGAATTCTAAGATCCAGGGCAAGCCGGGGGAGAAAAGGTAGCATCTCATGCGCTCGAGTAGAAGAAATGCAGAAACACCATGAATGTGGTTAGGAGGCATAAGCTGCAATCATTCCAGCTAGTGTCATTCGGTCATTCCTCATAGCCTACCCTCGTAGCATACATGAAGCCATGCAAGACGTAGTAGGGCTCGTTTCAAACTCAACCTTAAACCTTGCTAGGATCACTAGGCACAGTCTTCTCCACCAACTTCGCATCCACCTTCTTCCTCCCCGCCATCAACTTCCCCATAAACCCCTCATCCCCCTCCATATTCTCCTTATGATCCCACTCCTCGTCATGTTTCGTAATCAAGCCATCCTGATCCAAATGCAGCGTCACCTTGCTATTGACCGTCTTCTCCGTCCCCTTACTCTTCAACGGGATCGGGCTCTTGAAGACATAATGCTGGGTGAGATTGATCGCGAGAGCGTTGGGGGGTGAGTCGGCCATCAAGTCGCATTTTTTGGTGATGGATTCAGCAAACACTTTGGGCATGCCATTGAATTCGGATCTGATGCTGTCGAGGCCTTCGGCTATGGAGACGGGGTCGTGGAAGACGGCGGTAGGGGTATAGTGGGAGTAGGCTGTTTCCGAGGGTTTGAGCTGGTAAAGGAGGAGGATGTCGTCGATGAGGCGCTTCTCGTTTGCAGTTGGCTCACGCGTGGTGTGAGTACCGGCTGAGGAAGTGGTCGCCATTGCTGGTAGATTTTGGAGAATTTTGAGCAGAACTTTTCATTCATGTGTCGGCCGAGCTCTGAACATGTCACACCAGCACTCTGACATCACCATCGAGTCAGATCTTAGCGCCGATCCGGTACGTCTACACGTGACAGTAGTCTTCGTACTCGTAGATATCAGGCGCATGTGTGTAGAAGATGCGTCGCACAAGAGGATGACTTGCTACCTCGAAGGTTAAGCTAGGCCTATGGCAAGCTTTACTAAAGGCTCAGTCATTTAGCGTATTCAAAATCAATGCGAATACTTGGCAATGTCGATCCATGCCACACACAACTGATCCAAGAATCAAATAAGTAATTATCACCCTTAGCTGAATATTTTATATGTATACAAGGCAGATAAAATTACTGCGATAACCCCCTATAAGATATAAGAATTAGTCCAAGGGTAAGTAAGTTATAATAGATAAAAGAAATCCTATAGAAAACGATTCTTGCAAGTAATACTACGACAGATATTATAGATTTCTAAATCAACGAAAACGGCCCGTATTAAACAGTATATATAAAATTTATAAAGTTTTATGTCGCGATTCTAAATATACTATAGTAAATTAAATGAGTATGTTATTCGTTGAGATAAATAGGTTTGAACCTTTGGATCTTTGTGTGTGGCATGGATCGACATTGCCAAGAATTCGCATTGATTTTGAATACGCTAAATACGTATATCAAACATTCAACGCCAGCCTGATTGGGACGTCGGAATGATCGATTAATACGGATCCAACTATGAAACGTTACTCGGCGCTAGCAGCGAAAATTGAAGTCGCAGAGCGGTATTCGAGATACCTCCGTAATTATAGTATCTACAACGAAGAAGCTGATAACAAGGTTGTAGAAAAGAAGCTATCCTAGACTTTACTAAGCGACTTTATACGTAAGGGAGTCCTGGTCGTCAAGCCATTGACGCTGGAAAATGACCTCTGAAAAGAACTGTGCAAGGCGCATATCTGAATTTCTCAGGCGTACGAGTACACCTCGAACTGCTTCCTGTGTCAATATAAACGTCAGTCTTGAGTGGCAGGAACAAGACTCTTCGATCCATTCCCGAGTCGTTACATATATGATCACGAATCACGTTAAGTGTTTCAACTCCCCAATCCTTCGTTCAAGTGCCTATTGGTGCGGTCTTGTCACTGGCATGGAATCTTGAAAACTGCTGACTGTTTGCAAAGAAAATGGTGTCAAGCTGTCAGTGGTTTAATCAAACATCTAGATGCACGCTTCATGGCTTCGATAGGTACTTGATAGACTTCCCAGGGAAGGCTCATGAATGTCTCTCAAAATGCAACTATGATATCCAGGGGCTATCAGATGCGTCAAAGCATCCAACAATCAGAGTCTTCTAGCAGGTCTCAGATGGTCATGCCCAAAATGCAAGCACTGCCGCATAATCCAAATCTCCACCGTTGACCTCTGCCACACCCTTTGCCATTTCACCTGCTCCCTTTTCAATCACCCGAAGACGGTCCAGCTCTTCCATTGACACCCTGCTGACGCTCCAATTACGCCACTGGACCTCCACCGTTCCCTGACCTTCCGAATCAGGGTTCCAAGACATCTTTGCGAAGAAACGCTCCTTCGCCAGCCTTGTCTTCTCTGCCTCGTCCCCGACTTCGTCCTTCAGTATAGCTTCGACCAGCCTCCAATCCCATATCAGCACTTGCTGTGGGTGCCAATGAGGTATGTGTGGGACAAGACGCCACACGTTCTTGCCATTTACGTGGTTGCTATCAGAGTTGACAAGAACGTAGATATTGCTTTTATCTTTTATATCTGCGGGCAGAGCTGACATTGGTGATGGCAGATGATCTGGGAATGGAGAGTGTGGGATGGAATGCTTGGCTAGAACTGCTTTCAGCGGATGATCGCCGTCTGCTAGGCATGGGCTCAGAATGAGATGACACTTTCGTAATTTTCGAATTTGCCTCTGGGTGAAAGACTGCTCAGCTGAACTCGAAGGCGTAAGCAACTGAGTAATTTTTGTGTCTTTCCAAACAGGCGAAGGAGCGGGTACGGGGACAGCATCTCGGAACACTGTCTGCTGGGTCATAGTAGCTGTCGTGCTTGAGGAGGGCGTAGTCTCTCGAGCGGGCGATGAAGGCTCCATGAGTATTCCAGGCTTCTTTTGGGTACGGCGAAGGTGCTCGTCAGAACCTATGGCAACTTTCCGTACGAAGGAGAACTCAGTCGTCGGAGAATGCTGGCGTTTATGAGGAGATATAGCAGATCGTGGTGAGAGAGCTGAGTGAGCAGAGTTTGTAATTGCGCGAAGAGGGCTCTTTTGAGCGGTAGAAGAGGGGTTTGGTGTGCTCTGTGACTGCTGCAAAAGCGGCCTGGCCTTCTTCCACCTTCTGGAAGCCTCTTCCAGATCTACAGCGTCCCAATTGCGTTTCCTTGGATTCCTCGATGGTCGTCCAACACCACTGACCACATGTGGCTGTCTCGGGTTATTGCCACTGCCTTTCGAGAGCGGCGACGAGATCGGTGGGGTCTGCAAAGCACCGTCGCTAGTGATGCTGGACATCGAGTGCTTTGAGCTTGGCCGTTCCACCACTTCGCCACTGCTCATACGTCGCTCTTGATCACGCATCTCCTCAGTGTCCATGCGGACTAAAGGTGGAGCGCCGTTGGTTCGTGCTCTTCGAGGCTGTTTCGAATTCCGCGACATCGAAGCCTCCTCAACGGGATCTCCATTGTCGTCCTCTTCATCGTCGCTATAGTCCCAAGAAGGCTTTTGATCTCTGGCACCTCGGTCCAGCTGATCAAGCTTTTCCACCCAAGCTTGTACTTCTCCGCAGACCAAATCTTTTGATGGAGCCGTTCTCGCCTCTGTAGCCATTGCTTGCAGCTCGTCAAGACTCACGGCCTGCTTCCAATCTCTATCGTGATGAATTTTCATCACGCGCGGGAAGCGGAGTGTGAAGATGTCACGGTTCGGTGACTTATCGAAGCCACTTCCTGCGATATCGAAGACGAATGGTTTCCTGAAAAGAGTCTTAGGCCTCGCAAGGCCGGATGCAAAATTCACATCGAAGGCTGCTGCCGCATCAGCAGACCCCAAATCCATTGCTCGATCAGGAAATTGACCATGCTGATTGAGGAAAACTAAGTCATCCTTGTTGATACAATCGCTAACCTTATCAAATACCAGAAAACGAGGCTTTGCTCCCGATCGTAGGACAGCTTCCTTGTTACGGAGGCAGCCAATGTAGAATTTGGTCCAGGCCAGCTTTATTCCAGGATATTTTGCAGCCTCCTTGACATGGTAGCCGGCGCCAACGACAGCGAAGTCAGCAGTGTCACCCAAGCCTTTGATGCAATCTTTCTTCAGCTTGATCCACCGGCTTGGGAATCGACCTCTCACAGGTCTTGCTAGGTCAAAGTAAGGTTCATCAGCAGGCTTCAAGACCAATCCTTCATATCTTTGCACGAAAGCATATGCCAAGGCCCTCTTGAGATACTTTGGACCCCTGGGTGTCGAAAAGTCGACATCTTGATGCCACACTAAGCCTGCTTTCCATTTGATCTCGGTCACAAGATTCTCCAAGAGGACTCTCCTTTCTTTTTGTGGCCGATGAAGCACAGGATCATCGTCGATGAGCATAACGTCATAAAACATGATCATCAAGTGTTCCCAAGGATGGGGTCTATGGTCCAGTCAGTAAAATAGCCGTCCTCTAGAAGAGTCCCTGCTCACTGAGAATCCAAATTTGTACCCAAGAAACTCCCAGACCGCGAAACATGCTTGCGGATTTTATGAAACTCCAAAACGTCCTTCCCTCGTTCGCTCGAAACCAGAAGTTCACCCTCCAAAATGCACTTTGAAGCAAAACAGCAATCTTCATATCCAACGCGAAGAGCATCTTTGATCGCCTTATGAACACCACTCCGGTCCACTGTCGAATCTTTCCCGCTCTTCGAAAAGATCTGAACGCAATCGTCGCCCTTCGAGAGATCGATGTGGATCTGGCAGTATTCTCCATCATGCTTCCTCTCCATGCTCATTGTCCGTCCATCAATGACCGTCACAGCGTGCTTGACCCCTCCTTTTGCTTTGATCCACTTCGGTGGGCCAAGCTTTGTCCCAATTCGCGGTGGCAGCAGATGAGCATCATTCGCACATTGCTGGGTCCAGCCACCCTGGCCTGCATCCGCCATTTGAGAGGCCGGCAAGGCTCTGAGCTCGCCCACTGCGGCCTCGAAGTGGTCATACATCTGCATTGCAACCCGCAGACGGAGGTCGATCTGATAGTAAATCATGTTCTCCGTCAGGCCAAGGCTTGGGTAATCTTTCAGAATCATTCTGGTAAACCACTTGGCTTCTCTTGATTGCAATCTCTGGTAGATATTCTCCACAGTAGTGCTGATCTCCACATCGTTCTCCAACTCCCTTGCTCTCACTTCTGGCGCGGAGAAGCGACATCGTGCGGCCACAGTAGCAAGCGCCTGATCGACTTGCTGGAGCGTGACCCGATTCCTCGCATATTGAGGAGGGAACTCTGCCGCTCGTAGCACTCTTTCGACGCAACTACCAAGGTCTCCCCGACCAGCCTCCTTCCATTGGTCTAGCTGTGGCCATCGACCATTACCAAGTCTCAAGCATCTTCTGAGTAGCTTGGTAAGCTTAGGGGGCTGTATGTTATAGACACGATCGGTACGCTTAGCTGGAAAGAGAGCTGAAAGTAAGGCTACGGCATCCATGTCGGGTGAATTGATGGTGACTTTGTGTGACGCGAACCATGATTTGATCGTTTCGTTGAGCCGCTGTCGGTATCGAGCCGGAAGTAGTGGAGGGTCCCTCGTAGACAAATCTTCTAAAGCAGAAAGTAAATCACAAAATCTAGTGAAAAGCAAAGGCATTGCGCCTGGAAAGAAACAGCAATGGCCGGTACCGGGAGTAAAGAAGCAACTGCATAATGCAATAAATCCGGTAAAGAGGCAAATGCAGCAAAAGTGAATTAATGCAGAGAAGGGCGTCCAACCACGTGAGCCGATAACACTGCTGCTGCTAATGCTATGTACAAAGAAGTGAATAATGCGAAAGTGAAGAAAGAAAAAGGAAGCCAAGGATGTCCGAAAGGAGATGACGCGATGTATTTTGCCGCTAAGCGCGCAATCACGTGCTATATACGCTAGTGCAAATTACCCTCTTTGAACCCAGCTTTCTTTCACCATGCAAATAGCAACGGGTGGTTTTCAGTACTAACACACATCGAGATCACATGTGCAAGGCACTCCAGTGGCTTCCGTTACCTAAAAGCCCCTTACCTGAATCAGGACCCACGACCTGCGCGCCGAGACCTTAGGTATCCCAGAGACTGAATTGGACCCCGCGTTGCGGAGATAAGGGTGGCCGATACTTTCCACTAAATTGTATAGACTATACAAATTGCTTCCGTTTCCTTCTACTTTGCAATAGAGCTTTACAAGTATGAAGGCAAGACTTCATGCCGCTGTACGAAATGCTGTGAGGCCAAGAGCTGTTCGTGCGAATTGTTACTATGAACGTTATGCCGTCAACCTAAAATATTCTCGCTCCTCATTCTCTACCGCTTCAAAGCCACAAATCTACGCATCCCTATGGCCCACACTTTTCGGTGCAAGCATATCGGTAGCAGCTGTCATCGCAACCTCGATAAGCTACGCGCCAATACTTCATGCGGACGCGCCGCCTCCAAAGAATGACTCGGACTTGACCAAAATCCGGCTATCTGAAGTCCAGAAACATGGTCGAAATTCGGAAACGAAATGGGTGACCAAAGGTACCCGCGTCTACGACATCACGGACTGGATCCCTGGACATCCTGGTGGGGAGGTAATCTTGCGCGCGGTAGGTGGTTCCATAGATCAATACTGGAACATTTTCACCATCCACAAAAAACGGGAGGTCTACGATGTGCTTGAGAGCTATTACATCGGGGATGTTGACCCCAGAGACTTAGTGGATGGGGAAGTCCCCAAGGATCGTGTTGAGGATCCATTTGCGAATGATCCGAAGCGGGATGAGAGTTTGATAATGTTGAGTGACCGGCCTTGTAATGCGGAGAGTCCGATCGAGGCGCTGGGAAGTTTTGTGACGCCGAACGAGACATTCTATGTCAGACATCACATGTGGGTACCTGAAGTTGGGGAGCCCGGGCACAAACTCACAATCGAGCTTGCTGATGGCGAGGAGGTGGAGTATTCGATTGAGGATTTGAAAGTAAAGTTTGAGGAAGTCAGTGTTACGGCAACTTTGCAGTGCTCTGGCAATAGACGAAAGCATATGACCGAGGGAGCTCGCTCGACAAATGGTCTTCAATGGAACGTTGGCGCGATCTCTAATGCGGTATGGAAAGGCGTGCGTCTTCGAGACGTTCTGGCAGACGCGGGGTTCGATGTTAATGATGTACCGGACGACGTAAAGCACGCACAGTTCATGGGCGCCGAAGCATACGGTGCGTCTATCCCCATCGAGAAAGCCGTAGACAAACTGGGAGATGTACTCCTAGCGTACGAGATGAATGGGCTGCCGCTACCACCCGATCATGGCTATCCCGTACGCGTCCTTGTTCCAGGTACCGTCGCAGCAAGAAGTGTGAAGTGGGTGAACCGCATCACAGTCTCGGAGGAAGAATCGGCATCCCAATGGCAGCAACGTGACTACAAATGCTTCGGTCCGAATATTGGAGGAAACCCCGACTGGTCTTCTGCGCCTGCTATTCAAGAGATGCCCGTGCAAAGCGCCATTACTTCACTTCGAGACATATCATGCCACGCGACCAAAGATCGTAAATTGCTGCAAGTCTACGGTCTTGAAGAAGACAGCGTATCGGTCGAAGGCTACGCCTTCTCTGGCGGCGGACGGCGCATCGTCCGTGTCGATGTGAGCGCCGATGATGGACGTACCTGGCATCAAGCTGAGCTTTTACCAGATGAAAGTCTGGGCAAGAAGGCTTGGGCGTGGAAGAGGTGGCGCTGGGTACTGCCGAGGAGTCAGGCCGGAAGGTGTTTCCTTGTCAAGGCGGTTGATGAGGCATACAATTCCCAGCCAGATACTTATGAACCAGGCTACAATTTCAGGGGAAACCTGACTAGTGCGTGGCATCGGATTGGATATAGGCCGAGTGGAAGCTGATTAGCCGTGGTCACCTTTTGTACACCTCCGTCTCTGTAGTCACAATGCTTTGAAGATGCTCATGATTTGCTTGCGGGAAAGGGGCCTTGCTGTCGAAGCGCCATTGCCAGAGCAAGCCGAAGGAAAGGAAAGGCAATAGAGTCAGTTGCAAGAGAGTTGAGTCCGAAGCCCATTAGCAAAATGGCTGCAGTCGTTGCCATGGCTTGACATGGCGTTACAACATTCAGCAAGCCCGCTTGGAGTCAGCCAAAATCAGAATAGGATAGTGCAATGCTGGCGAGGGATGTCCAAATTATCGAAGGTTAAAGGCTCGCCACATGCCAATATTTGAACTCTTCTATATTCGGATACAAGTGGATGTTCAGCAGACATCTAGCTTGGAAATGCTAGCTGCTCCTGGCGCTGAAGAGATAACAACGATACCATCCTGTGGACACAACCGAAATGGTTTCCGCATCTCCTTGCAACCTCACTTCCATCGATTCTTTGGTACCTAGAATGTTGGGCTATTCGGCAGATCTCAATGAGAATAGCACTAGCCTAGATTTGCAACATCCGTAAAGGGGTTCGTTGGTCAGCCCAGATATGTAGAATGTAAAATGACTAAATTTTGTCTTCAGATCCTAGTGCTGCTATCTTAGGCATGATCGAAAATTTGAGCAGACTTGGCAAACTGCGACTGCAAGTACTCTCCTAAGACAGGTATGCTCAACAGGATGAGGATGAATAGAAGGATTGGCGGCTGATGCGAGTCAATGGCCCTTATCCTCCTCGCTTCTATGCGTACCTCATCTAACGTCAAATGAACCCCTACAATGTCTAAAGATTGCTGATTCACTTCAAGCTGAGGCAAGGATTGTCCCAGCATAACACCGAATTGATCAAGACGCCGGAATCAATACCTGTCTATGAATACGTAAAACCGCACCATTGGCATTGAAAGCAGGAAAAGCGAGACAGCATGCGTTTTGAGCCAAGGTGCAAACATGGAGTAACGTTAAGTGTTTCGCACAACACCAAACTTGGGTTTCGCAGTGCTCGATGACGATGGCAGGCGTCGGGGCTCAGCAACACTCAGGCTCCGTATACCAATGGTGATGGTCCCGAATCAGGCAAGTGTGTCATTAAAGTAGAGAATGAAGTGAGCCAGTGAATTGTCGTCGTCCGTGCCAAGACTTTCCCACGTCAAACTCTCCTTCCACGCGCATCACTCTCGGCGGGTACTTTCAGACAACCTCCACCTCCGTCAACTCCTCAATCAATTGCCCAACTAAGGTATCTTCGTTATTTTAGGTGTACAATATCGGCATCATAGCTGCCTGTGATCTGAGGCATCAATCCCTGCTCTGTGAATTTTCGATCACTTCTCGGACCCCAGCTGCAAGACACGCTTCGTCGCGCTGCAAGCAAGCCCGCCCCAATCTCGAACGTGTTCCCGTGCATTGCCCCTCCCACGCCAACACACGACTACGCCGATCCAAGGACGCGGCTGTACCACTGTACCCTTCACTCTATAGTCGACCATTTCCGCTGCCTTCTTTCCTTGCTTCCTCAGGCTACAAATTCCACCTCCATCCACTCGCCACCACCTCGATACACTGTCAGCTCTCGACACGGCCTCATCATTAGCAAGCCTCAGAATTACACCATTGAATACTTCTAATACTGGTCTATTGTGCTCAGAAAAGATCCAATATTTGGCTCCTCAACACGATTTGCAGAGCCTCATTTTACCTACATAACAGCCATACTCGATAGTCTATATCTACAGTACAGCAGCATCATTCACTATGTCGAATGTTGCAACCATGGCTATGCCCTCTCGCCAGCCGTTTGCTTCCCTAGGTGGAGCTCGGGTTAGGAACTTGACCAACATCAAGAACAAGCAGAATGGTAGGTCCATGTTGTTTCTTGGACATAGAGAACATGCAAGCACATTTCTGTCAACGTTCACCGTCCTCAAACGTCAGTGTGAGGGACCAATTGATTGACATGATAAATAGCACTTCCTAGCGTCGCGGCTGCCCCACTCAAGCGTCGTGCTCCTGAAGAATTCGACGACATTGACACGGAGAACATCGATCCTTTGACGTTCTCGTCACCCTCAAAGAAGCCTAGGACCTCTGACTTCGACCTGACTAAGTCGGAAAAGACGCCCCTCTTCGCCCTGACGCCTGCTCAGCCTTCGCAATATGTCGAGCGTGCCAAAGCCACCCCCAACACTGGTAATCGACTACTCAAGCACAAGCGCGCAACACCTGCATCGGCACCTGCCCCTGCTGGTCGCTCCCCTACAAAGGTCAAGAAGAACGGCATACTTTCTCGTCGCCGTATGACCGTTAGCCCGTTCACGCGTATCAATCCTCCTACCTTCTCTGCCGACGAATCCAAGACCGGACTGCCCTTCTCCATCGATGCTGCCCTTGCCGGCACTATGCCTAGCTACAAGTCCAAGTCTACTCATCGGAAGGGATGGCAATTCGACATCCACGAGGACACTCCTGATGATGAGATGGCCAACCTGATGGAGCACTCTACATGTACGCTTGACATCTCGGATGACGAGAGTTCGTCTCTCAAGGGTGACAAAGACAACAAGGAGAATATCCCGCCTGTTGATTATGCAACTCAGATGAGTGCTATGCGTCGCGACATGATGACGGATGAGTCTCGTAGCCCCCTCGGTGACCTCGACGCCAAAGACTTCTATGCTGAAGGTTGTGATTCGTCTTCGTTCATCATCATCCCTGTTGAGGACTCGGTCGATGAGAAGGCTGCTGCTGCTTCCAATGTTGAGGAGCAATCCTCTCCGTCTCACTCGCGTCCCAATGCCGGGACTGAAGGTCGTGAAGGCTGGAAAAACCTTCTGGCCGAGCTTGCAGCCAAGGCAGACGATACTGCTATTGAAGCAGACTTCAATTTTGAGCCAGAGGCTTCCAAGAACGAGGCTGCCACCATCCACATTTGGGAGAGCGAGAGTGCTAAGGGCGATGATGATGCGAAGGTTCAAGTACCTGAGGCTGCTGGTACCGATCAGCTGTCATTGCTGGCTTGATCACCACCATCACAATCGACCTCTTCCCCATTGCCCGAATCATGATCAGCGCGCAGGCCGTTTGCTTCTCAATCTTATTTCACCACCATGCCTTGGTCGTCATCCACTTCGACAAATGATACCCGGCCGCCCTCCAGCGATCCATCTTAAAATCTGTATGCATAAAATGCTTTCGATGGATTTGGACTCGATTCTAGCCTGACTTGATTCTGCGATATCAAAGTCCACCGATAAGGATTATCAGTCAAACTCGCCCCTGCAAAGCCGATCGATCAGCAAAAAGTATCTCGACCATATCGTCACATGGCCTCCATGTGGACTGACTTCGGTGTATGTCTGTGGACCTAATCTATGACTCTGCGAGAGTCCTCTCATCAATCTCTACCCCTACACGATGAAATGGCGTTCTGAGCTTCTGGTATTGACTGACTGCGGTGTATGTCTACTGGTCGAGCTCGCTCGCTCTCTGTGGGTAGGATAGATGGCTGTGGCTAAACCTCATGCTGAGAATTTGGGGCAAACATCTCTGTACTATGGTTCTTGTGCTGGTGGATCCTGTCAATGTTGCTTGCTATTATGTTACTATGGTGCGCTCAAAGACTTGTACTACGAAGTGATATTCTTGAATGATGTTGCATTACATGTGCGAATTCTGAGGGTGAAAGCACTGGATGTCTTGCTTGTAACACACTTGCGTGCTCGGGAGTCGACTGGCTTGGTTTATATGGGTAAATAAATTTGGCTAGGAAGCTGTTGCTCAACTTTTAGGGGCTGGGAGTATTTGGATGTTCTATAATATGACAAAACAAGTCTACCTAAAGTAATCTCATGCTTGAATCTCGCTTCAAATGATACATTAAAGTATGGAAGGTATGTTTCACTTCCCAACCAATACAACTACCACTTCTTACGAAGAAAACGTGACGTCATGGGCTTTCATCTCCCGTCTCACATTATGGCTTGTCAAGGCAGTGAAAGGAGTTGGATGCCTGCCCATGGGCGCAGATGGATCAACGTCCATGATCCATATTTTTGGATATGCATGCAGTGTTAGGTAACACGTGAGTCTCGGCTAGAACACTCTGACGCTCTGGGATTTCTCGTGTAAAATCGTTAGCTTGAAAAAAAGATTCATGATATGTACTCGTACATGATGAAGTGCCATTATCGGTCGATTTCATTTGGAATGATTTTTACGCAAAATGCACACCCTATGAATAATTTCCCAAGTCGCGATTCCCGACTTAGATAGACATCCCACCTCCAGCCGCATAATCCTCATGTGCAACTTTTAAGATCATGTATCAAGATCCACTATCCCCATCCACATCCCCAGCCGCAAGCCCAGTCGGCACCACATACGGGTCCCTAATCAGCCTCGAACCATACCAGGAGCGTAACCCGAGACCGCAATATCATTTCCTGGGCACCGTATGACACCCGTGCGCGGGAGGTCTTTCGTAAGTTGCTGTACTGATGGCTGGCCCGCTGCTACTCGTACACGGTAAAGATTGTCAGTGTGCTTGCCAAAACCCCTTCAATATCAGATGATGATACGCTCGTACCAATGAAGCCAACGTGGCTATAGCCGTGGACAACGGCAAGGCCTGATTTAGGAGCTGTGGACTGGACAAAGGTGGCCCATTCTGTTGGTGCACTGATTTACGTTGCGTCTTTCGTCAATTTTTATTCGGCGGTTAGCAAGAGCTGCTTGGGCTCACATGGCGTCGAGAAATGATGTTAGTAACGGCATTGACGCGTCGATGTGGGGAGAGGAACACTGGGAGGTGTGGAAATGGCCATGCGGAGCATCAGAGCTTAAAATGGCGGTTTATCAGCAGTTTCGGAACATTATCCTGTGAGGGTATGGTTTGGCTAATCTGGGTCTGCCCGGCTAGGTTCGTATCAATATTGTTTTTGTCAATCTAGGGTAGGCAACATAAGTAAGCCGGAATTCATTGTAGTGACATACAGAGTCTATATGACCCGAAGCGCTGATTCTAAAGACGTTTGGAAGGCGGAAAAGGTGTTCCTTGTGGATCTGAGAGGATTCAAATCAGCAATGATGCGATAACGAAGTGGCATTTTTACGATAATCGTTGCACTCGAGAGGCATAGCCCAGATGAGATCTATATTTGCGATTGACCCTCCTGAAAATCCGCTAGCATAACCTGATTACACCGATTCAAGAGCTTCGAAAATGGCAGGGAAATCTGGCTGGGTGGTGAGTTGGCCTTGCAATGCCTGCTGCACGTCATGTTCTGTTACAGTTGAATAGCATACTGTGTTGTTGGCGCAGGATTTCGCTGGTAAAGGAGCTTTGTGAGCGGCTCCGAGAATCTGCTGGTATGCCTGGGTAGAGAATGGGGTCAGCACAGACTCTAGATCGATTCCTTGTCCAGTGCCAACTTTAACTTTCCCTTTAAAGTGAAAGAGACAGCGTGAGTTGTTCTGGCAATAGGCATCTGCACGGAGCAACGCCCGATTAAGGATGGCTATTTCGTCTTGCGCTTGAACGGTGAAGTATTGTGGATATAGGGAAGTAGATTATTTTGTGCTGGACTTACCAGCCCGTGGGGAACAACAGCATCAAGCACGAAGTGGCCAACACGGTTAGGGAACATAGTGGCATATTGTGCCGCTCTAAAGGAACCACTGGGCGATGAGGAAGATCTGCATCACCAGGACTGCGAGAGATGGAAATCGCTCACTATAAGACGCCGAGGAAGTGTATTTTGCGATAGCTTAGAGCTTGGCGAATACTTTTAAAATCCCGGACAACCTCCGCTGAGCCAACATACTGAATGATGCCCGGCGAAGAGCTATTGTCAATCCACGATCTGACGGCTGCTGCTGCTGCCGCACGGAAAGTGTCATATTCATGTTGATTAGTAGAACTACGGCAGCGCTTGTCATTTGCTGGAGAAGCGCAAGGAGATCGGAGACTGACTAGAGACCAGTTATGCCGCTACAAGCTTAAAGAGAAACGTTGAGTGGATTCGAGCTGAAGGTGCCTCTAACATCCACCTCTAAAGCGAGAGAGGATTGTTTGTCAGAAAAGGTCATGTGGGCAGAGGCGTATTGCTTTGTTGCCGTACTCATCAAGTCATACTTCAAGAGTCCCGAGAAATCATGCGTCTGGTTCAACGCAACCTCCCATGCTACGACGGCGGCAGCATCGGTACCTCCAGGAATTACTGTAGCACAGCCTCGTCAGAGAAGTTCTGCCTCCTTTGCGCACACATCCAACATGCTAGGAGATGAGGCCTTTGGGATGGCAGGACGATACATGGTCAGGCCAAGAGTGATGGAATTTGTGGCGCTGATAGGTTGGGTGTAGTCCATTGGGACGTCGAGCTGGCCGCAACGGAGCGTTGAAGGGAGGTCAGTCAAGTTACCACCGGTCCCTTCCAGGAGTGTGGTAACAATTAGACTGCAGTCGACCCACTTGATGGCGTAAAGGTAGTTGGCCAGAAGGCAACATAGAGCGTTCAGAGCGCGAGAGCTAAGACGAGTTGAGCAAGCAGCATTGTGGACGTTTTGCAATAGCAAGCGACAAAGACTACGATAGGAAAGCAGGAACGACAGCTAAAAGCTGGGACAAGAAAATGGAAGTGTGATTTGACTCAAATACTTAAGCTTTGAGCATTCTAGGAGCAATATAACGGCTGAGCAGCGAGCGGTGACTATCATCATTTCCTACACAAGCCACAGCCGCAACCCGTTCAGGGCTTACACATCAGGCTCGTTGAACGTAACTCGAGATACGAGATATAGCTTCTCCTCTCTGATTTATGAAGCGAAGAACATTGTTGGAACGTGATTAACGGGCTCGTACTCTGAGGTTTAGTCATTGAGCTTCATATGCGTTATACCCTGACGAGGAGATGGCTGCAGTCAGCGATATTGAGGCTTGCATGCGTCCCCTTGGACGACGCGTTAGAAGCAGGTTTGCATATTGGCTATGACTTTGGGGCCTCATATACCTGGCAGCATGCTTCTACCCTATGTATTGCCTAGCGGCCCCTTCGAATCATACCGCAGTAGCTTCAAAAGCCTTAGAGCAAACCCTGCTTCTGCAGATCGTAGTACACCTTCTCGGGCATAACATTGCCATCCGCATCCTCCATCTGTACAACATCCTGGCCCGCTGTCTTCTCCTTCTTCTTGTCTCGCTGGATCTTGTCCCACAGCTTTAGCGCGTCCTCGATACCTGTGATCTCCCTAAACAGTGTAGTATTCGTAATTCCCAGGCACTTCAAGCCGTAGATATGCCTTGCTTCGTTGAAATGCTTATCAAACGCCCTTCGTCCCATGTACACAAAGTTCCCACAAATCTCGCACGGAAATTCTACTCCCAGACCGTGAAGTTTGTAGAGCCAGTAGGGAATCGGTTTGCCATCCCAGGCTAGGGGCAGTTTGAGGGGGTTGTAAATCTTCTCGTCGCCGTCGGATTCTGAGTCCTCATCACCATTCCGTTGAGGAGCCTCCGTAGACTCGGCGAACATGGCATCGAGTTCCATCTGCCGCTCGCGCTCTGTCATGCCTTGTTTCCGCTCAACGTTGACGCGTGTGTCGGTGCGGACGGTTTCCATGGTTGAGGCTAAACGCTTGACACGATATTCGCGTTCTGCTATGGCGCGTTCTTTTAGGCGTTGGATCGTGGAGCCTCGTGCGTTTGCTGACTCGCCATTCGTATTTCCATTGGTGGCACCGTTTGCTTTCCGTGCTTCAGCATTTTTGAGGTGCTTCTTGCCACTAAGATGGCTCTTGTAGACATTGTCATTCTTGAACTCTTTCTCACAGTCTGGGCACCACACGCCTTCGCCAGTGCCTTCCGTGACGGGTGCTGCAGGACCTACAGGCTGAGCTTCTGGCCCCCAACCTGGTATTGCGTTCTCTTCCCACGCTTTTTCGAAGTCCTGATCAATCGATGTGAAGAGTTTCTCTAGATCCTCCAGCGGTCTCGTTCGCTTCAGAAATTCCTCTAAGTAGTCTGCTAGTCGCCCAACGTAGCTGAAGTACTGATCTGTATTCTTGTCCGCGCGCTTCAGATTCATGTGTGGCGGTCCAAAATTGTCGAACAACTGTAGGTATTGCAGGTATGACACCCGCTTGAGGTTGTGTAAATTTATGGATTCCTCATGTAATGTTGTCAAATCTAAAAATCGGCCAAATGCCTCTTCGCCAGCAAACATGTTATCCACCTCCATGGTCGCTGATTCGCCTTCTCCGGGCGCTTTCCGCTTATATGCCCTCTCTAGATTCTCCACAGGCTCGTTTGGATACCGTCTGTGGAAGTCCTTGATCTCGGTCATCTGCTTGTAAAATTCGTCGAATGGGTCACCCGTAGATATCGATTGTATCTCCTTCGTTCGTAGGCCTTCTGTGTCATGGTAGATGTCGAGAAGTCGCTTGGACTGTGTCTGGATGCGGTCGAGGAAGCCTGCGATTTGGTGGTCTCTGTTCAATCGGTCGCGGATCTGAATGGTGGTCAACAAGGCTGATGAGTTTCAGAAATCCCTGAAATAATACATACGTGTCGTGGGTCCTCTGCTACTCGGTCACTGATCCCCTGCTCCAATCTCTCCAGGTCCTCGTGGAGGAACCGCTGCTCTTCGAGCAACATTCTGGTAGCGGGTCTTCGTGATCTAGTCGTAGGAGCTGGTTCAAACGTCTGGAACTCATAGATCACTTGAAAGGTTTTGTGCTAGGAGAGGCTATTGAGCGTCGTTCATTGAGTCAGAATTGCAGTATCAAAATTCTGGCCCTGTCACTGGGGAACCAATCAGAGCGCGACTGCGGCAGAATCGCGGCTAAACTATCTTCAACCTTGCGAAGAGCTTTAGTGATGATTTCTCAGCTTCATCTTTTTTGCTGCCATAATTGAAAAATTACATGAACAATCAGCAACAATGGCGGGCATTGACAGAAACACGGAGGGTACGCAGTCTTCCCACCAGCTTTCCCAAATACTTACTGATAATGAGCAGAAAAGATGGAGTTCTCAACTTCGAAGGAGGTCACAGTTGCGCCAACATTCGAGAACATGCAACTCAAGGAGAACCTGCTCCGTGGGATCTATGCATACGGCTACGAGTCTCCCTCAGCCGTGCAGTCCAGAGCTATCGTCCAGATCTGCAAAGGGCGCGACACCATCGCCCAAGCCCAATCTGGTACAGGCAAGACAGCTACATTTTCGATCAGCTGCCTTCAGGTCATCGATACGGCGGTCCGGGAGACCCAAGCGTTGGTTCTATCACCTACACGAGAATTGGCAACCCAGATTCAGTCTGTGGTGATGGCGCTTGGAGACTACATGAACGTGCAATGCCATGCTTGCATTGGAGGGACGAACGTTGGAGAGGACATCCGTAAGCTCGACTACGGCCAGCACATCGTCTCTGGAACTCCAGGGAGAGTTGCTGACATGATTCGCCGCCGCAATCTGCGCACTCGCAACATCAAGATCCTTGTGCTAGATGAGGCCGATGAGCTGCTCAATCGTGGTTTCCGAGAGCAGATCTACGACGTCTATCGCTACCTGCCTCCGGCGACTCAGGTTGTCGTCGTCTCAGCTACGCTCCCATATGATGTGCTCGACATGACTACGAAATTCATGACCGACCCTGTCCGGATATTGGTCAAGCGTGATGAATTGACGCTTGAAGGTCTCAAGCAATACTTCATCGCTGTCGAGAAGGAAGAGTGGAAGTTTGATACACTATGCGATCTTTACGATACTCTCACCATCACCCAAGCAGTAATCTTCTGTAACACACGTAGGAAGGTTGACTGGCTGACGGATAAGATGCGCGAGGCCAATTTCACTGTGTCATCGATGCACGGCGAGATGCCGCAAAAAGAGCGAGACAGCATTATGCAGGACTTCCGTCAGGGCAACTCCCGTGTGCTGATTTCCACGGATGTGTGGGCTCGTGGTATCGATGTGCAGCAGGTCTCGCTTGTGATCAATTACGACCTGCCCAGCAATCGTGAGAATTACATCCATAGGATTGGCCGAAGTGGGAGGTTTGGAAGGAAGGGCGTCGCTATCAACTTTGTTACGAGCGACGACGTTCGCATCTTGCGTGATATTGAATGTGAGTTGCGAAAAATATTACTGTACTAAGCTTGAGCTAACGGCTCAGTGTATTACTCAACCCAGATCGATGAAATGCCAATGAACGGTATGTACCACATTTCGACTCTCTTGCATTGTGCTGACCGTTCGCAGTTGCGGATCTTCTTACTTAGTCGTGGATTTCGAATTGAGGGCGTTTGCCGCCGTCTACGTTTGCAGTTTGGTGCACATCTTGAGGGCCTGAAGCAGATGATGAAAATTCATGACCAAGATCGTGTGAGCCTTTTCAGGGCAAATCATTTGCGTGGAGGAACGGGCCACAATTGCCAAAAGGCATGTTCCAACAACCCTCCAAGCCAGCCATTTACTGACCAGCTCTGCAGACAAAATTGATTAGAATTGAACCATTTTCTTGTAACGTGTATTATAGTAGACTGTGAAACTCGCCCAGCCAGCCAAAATCGCGATCTCCACCACAAAAACATGTGCAAAACAGCTTAGGGGCTATGAGCACCACCGATATGAGGCATGTAGTTGGGATTTGGCAAGCCTAAGCACGTACTCTTTGCCTTGATATACTCGATGCACCATTCATGGCTAGATCAATAGGACTCACGCTCACGCTGCCATACCTTCATAAGCACTGGCTCGCCTCCTGGCAGACTTTTGTCTTCCACCAGCTCCTACATGGATCCGAAGGGACAGGATCCCTGCTCTCTTAGTGAGCTAAGTGTCACCCTTTCTGCTTCAGTTGATGTGTGTGACACACATACTTCACGCTTCTTGAGATTAAAAATCCGCCTCTTCACTCTCCGGGGCCCAATTTAACCTAAGGAATTCGCTATTCCGGAGTCGATTTATGCAATCTACTATGCAATTTCGCCATTATTTCCTCTATATCCGGGCTTTAATTCCCACTTCTGTGTTGTTTACCTGACCTTGTACAACATACATCTACTGTCATCTGCTGCTCAGATTGCAACGATAAAGATCCAAAAGTCTTGTCACTTAGCAATTACCCCGAGGGGGGGCGAATCACAGGTGTGACAAATTTCCCCAGTTGTTGCTTCACTACGAGACTGAAATTTGAAAATTTTGGAAGACTTCGAGTCAAAAATCCCGCCTTTTGGGCTCGTCCCCCTCCCAAACAGCCAAGTGTTGTGATCCATCGTCGAAACACGACGACCTCCCGAGCTTACGTCGCCACCGAAAAGCTACTTAAACACGCTCCGCTATCCGAAATTCTCTCCCACTTCTTCTATCTACACCCCCAACAACCGTCACCTTTTCCCATTCCACAACTTTCGAAAGTTCTTGCCTTAGCTCTATACTGTACACTACTCATACACTCTCATTTCGCTCCATAATTTACGGTAAAACCTCAGGAATGTCATCTCCTGCAGTTCAAGAGGCTGCAAAAGTCAACATTATTGTGGCGGCACCCGCTTTAACTGGCGAGTCCGCAGCTCCACTAACTCCTTCTCCTGCATCTTCCAGCAAGTCTCGCGTTGAAGACGCTACCATGCTCCTGGCGCTTTCCAACGGTACCAACAAATTTCATGGGAAGGCGTCCACTCCAGTGGCACCCACTGCGCCCATGGGGCCAGTGAAGGCACAATTTACTCCAGTCAACACTAACATTCGCAAGAGTGTATCCAGCCCACTAGTAACTGCTTTATCCCCCAATATCGACGAGCGTAGCATCGCTGATTCCACTGACACCGACAATGTTGCCTCTGACTACGCCGCTGACCATGCAAACAATCCTTCCGAAGTCGATTCTCCAGCTTCCGGCTCTATTGCCTCAGCTTCTTCTGCCTCACTCAACCGTACTCGCCGTACTCGTCGTGCCCCAGCTGCTAAGCCTGTCAACAAGTCTCTGAAGCGTGTTCGACGCCGTGCTGACACCGGCTCTGCTGCTGCTACTCCAGCCAAGCGCGTCCGTAGCACACCGTTGATGCGTGCAGCTCCCAGCGCTACCTCTGCTACCAACATGGTCACTCCAGAGTTCACGTAAGTCCCCAATCTACTCAGCTCAAATCAAAGCACCCGTGCTAACGTTCCCCTAGTAACTTCACCGCTACCATCTTCATGGTCAAGCTCGGCGGCGGCGCGGATTGCCCTCAGTTCCATGTCCACGAGTCCGTCCTGGCTAAATCTCCTCGCTTCGTTCGCGAGATCAGCAAGGCTAGATCCAACAAGCGTGCCACCAAGCAAAATGTCTTGCTCATGGACTCCTTCGACACGATCGCTTTTGAGCAAATGATTTCATACCTCTACACCGACAAGTTCACGCTCAAGAAGGATTCACTTACCATTTTCCTCCGTATCCGGGAGATCCACGAGGTTTTCTCTCTCGCCGCTTATTTCGAGCTCCCAGGATTGCAGCAGATGGCCGTCAAGTCTTTCTCGATTAGCAAGATGTTGTCCAAGATTAATCCCGCCACCTTCTTTGATTGGGCCGAGGACATGTACTATGAGGAGCTTGACAAGGAGAACGGATCGTTCGTCAGCTACTTCCGTCGCGTGTCGCCCATGCTGTTGCGCAACTGTGACCCGGATACCGTCAAAGATCTTTGCCGTGTTGCGAGCTTGGGAGGAAAGTTTTGTGGTGAATTGTTCCGTGCTTGCTATAATGTATGTCTCGCGCTCTTGATTGCTCTTGGTGTATTGTTGCTGACCATGTGCAGGCGCTGGAGATCAAGCCTAGTCGCGCCGCTGTCGTCAAGAAGGAGGAGGATGTGTCCGCCGAGCAGCTTCGGCGTGACAATGCTGCTTCGTACAGCACCGGAGGTCGCTTCGGTAAGCATGGTATCTTACCATACCTACACACCCATAAGATGCTAACCAACCCCTTAGTCCGCGGATAGACACCCTCCCTCACCTCCCAATGATGAAACACCTCCGGCTACATACCGCTCTTTGTTCCCATTGACCATTGGATAAACCTCACCATTGCTCGTGTCATCTGGATCCCAGACACTTGCTTGACAACATCCTAGGCTTAGCGACACATATTTTTCACTTCTTCGGTGGCCATACACCACGCTCTTTACTCACCGCCATGGCATTTAATCCTTCTTTAGTGCACCACCCTAAGTCCCAACTCCGCCTTTTCGACACTTCGTCGGCCTTCTACCACTGAGTTACTACACTTCACCGTACGCACGACAGCGATAATCAACCTCACCAGGGCTCCTTACCAGGACTCTAGTGACAGTTGGGCAACTACAGTCATCCTCTCGGTCGTTTTTCCTTCTCCATGACCCGTTGAAATGGTGTTCGGCGAGGCTCCTTCGCCAAAAAGTATGCATGTTCCATTCTTGTAAGCTGGTAGCGCGGCCGAAAGTGGAGCTCGGAAGCAGAGTTTGTTTGATCGTGTATAGACATGCACTGTCATAAATAGCTCAATCGATCACTCTACTCTCATCAAGACCGTGGCCAGTGATTTGGTGGTCAAAGGGTTTAGTGCCACTTTTGATAATGACCATGACAAGGGCTAAACCATCAAATCCGTTCGTTCAAATGCTCCTCCACAGACTCTTGTTCTACTTTGGCAGTACAACTGGCTCTCTACCTCCCTCAATTGCTACCATGACCGCTCTTACTATCTTTCCACCCTGCCTTGCGGGATATGCATGCAGGCGGCGTCGTCCTTGTCCCTACTTTACTGGCGTTTAGACGTGCAAGACCCTCGCTCTTGACCTGATTCCGGGCTACGTTCGGTTACGCTTTTCAATCACACATATCTCCGTCTCTCTGCCCTTCGTTGCTCCGACACACGCTGAAAACTTCGCTTTCTTGCGCTACATTGGAGAGATAGCTCACTCTTTTTTTTTATAACGGCCAAACATGGAAAATTTCTTGATTTCCACACTTTGCGAATATCCGTAGTCCTGCAGCGATTGGTCGCTCATGAAAGCCGAACAAAAGGACGAAGTGCCCAATTATCTGCATTTGTTGTGCCATTTTGGAAGGCGCCCGAGCAACACCAGCATTGAAACGAAGTTCCACGCTCTCTAAGTGCTCTAAGTAGAGTATGTATGGCTCTAGGGTATCTATGTTGACATAACCACGCCTTATCATACAGCCGCATCCATCGTGATCATCATCCAGTGACGCTCTAATATGCACACCAGGACTCCGCTCGCTAGATGCTGATCCCAAACTCCATTCCATCGCAGGCCAATACCACTCATTCCTCCTCATCACTCATGATCATCATACTATCCTCCCCCATCCCCATCCCCATCTCACTCCCCCTCCCACTCCTCCTCGCCCTTCCCTTCCCCTTCGCCCTCCTACTCCCAGCCTTCTCCTTACTTCTCCCAATAAAGTTCTCAAACTCCCTATCCTCCGCATCCTCCTCCTGCATACTACTCCCCCATCCCTGCACACTAGCATTCTCCTCCAACGCCCTCCCCAGCAGGTCCGTGGCGATTGGGTCTTGCGGGCTCACTGCTAACGCCTCGTGTAGAGCGCACACCGCTTCCCATGGCCTTCCCACTTCGAGCAAGACAAGCCCTTTGGCGCAGAAAATGCCCGTGTCGCGACCTCCCTGGCGAAGGACTTCTTCGAACTCTTGGAGCGCGAGATCAAATTTACTTAGGCGGCGATAAGCATGGCCTAAATTAGCTCGGGTAGCGATCCAAGCTGCAGGATCGCTGTCGATCTCAGTGGCTATGGCGAGGGCGTTGTTGAACAACGTGATGGCCGGCTCGAGTTGATCTTGATGGTAGAAAACTACACCCAGCTCATTGAGAAGCAGGGGATCTGTTCCACAGACGTTGTGAGCTGCTTGGAGAAATTCATTTGCGAGATTCATGTTATTGAGTTGCAAATGCTGCATGCCGAGAAAGAGCTGTGGAAGGTGGGTTCCTTGGAATAGACGGGCGGCTGTGCTGTAGGCGGATATGGCTTGGTCATGCTCGCCTTCTGCGGCGAATGTATGGGCGAAGCCGATCCAGGCAGGGCCAAAGTGGGGATCCATCATTGAGGCTTTGGAGAAGAAGCGGCGAGCTTCGGCGATTTGGGATATGCTAAGGTAGTACACGCCGACGGCGAGCCAAGTTTCTGGCTCGTCGGGGTGAAGGTCAGCGAGTCGGTGGGAGAGAAGGAAGAGCGTGTTCGTTTGAGCGAGCTCGTGGAGGCAGGCGAGGTGTAGAGGGTAGATCGAGAAATTGTACTCGTCGGTGTCGAGAATGGAGGTTGTCAGGGCAAGTGCTTGCTTGAAGCGGCATTGGGTGAAGAGGAGTTCGGCTTTTGAGAGGAGGATATCTGGGTTTGTGGCGAGATTGTAATGGGTTGAGAGAGTTTCGGAGGCATGGTTGAATTCTGTCGGGTTCTTGTATTTGGACAGGCGGGTTGTATAAAGCATCTTAGCGAATTGAGCAGCTTCTTGTGACGAATCGGTGTCTTCGCCAGAGATCGAGTCAAAGTCCAGTGATTCGAGAAACGCCCATTCCTCATCTGGGGACATGAGCGAGTTCTTCATGAGCTGGTCGAAGGCTTCGAAGCACTGCACGTCGATCCTTACAGCGTCCTTGTAGCACTCCTTTGCCCGGTCGAAAGCGTTTTGCTTCGCATAGCAGATCCCGCGTAAATAGCACATTCCTGCTTCGTACTTGATGTCCGACAGATTCTCCCTGTCTCTCTCCTCGCTCTTCTCTATCCTGTCCAGCTTCCCATTTGTCTTTCCGTTCTTAGGTCCAGGCCTCAAGTTGCCACTGGTATGTTGCAGTTTCCGCCTAGTTTTACTTGGGGATATGATGAGGTGACTAGGGTTCTTGTCCCCAAGTATTGACAGGGCCTCCTCATATTTACCTTGCCGTATTTGACAGTGGGCCGCCAAATATCGACATGAGGTATTCCGTTCCACGAGGTCGTGCTTTTCAAGGAAGCTCTGGGCGCGAGTATAATTTCCGGTGGAGAAGTGGACTTGGGCGAGAAAAAAGGCATCATTGTCGCCATCTATAGCAAGTGGTAAGTTGCCTGCTTTTGTGAAATACAGTTCGGGTGCTTACTCGTGATGGCGAGCAGCTTGTCTCCAATGTAGATGGCAGATTCGTATTGGTGCTTGTGCATGGCATCTTGCCGCCAGTCTTTAAGCAACTGCTGCATGATTGTAAAGAGCTACAACTCTCTCTACTGGCAGTCACTAGTGTTCCTGAATGCATGGCATTGTTTACGGGAATCGCGTTAGGCGCGTTAGTCAAAAGCTTGATGATTCAAGTCACGTGACCATAGAAATGCACTACAACATCATACCGTTTGTATTGATTGCAGTATCCTTATGCACGCAACGAGCCAATTTTCTGGCTGCGAGGCTAACAGCCTCTGGGCCACCTTATGGTGTGAAGCTATGTAGTCCATAAGTCTACACTGTTGGTCAATATATCCTGGTTGGCTTAGCAAAGGCAATACGCCAGCATGAGTAGCTCATGAACTTGAACCACTAGTGACCCAAACAGGTAAGTGAAGGATTTGGCCGTGAAGATGCGCTGGACTAGAAATACTTCAGTTGAAAGGTGCCCATTGCCTCATTCTTGCCAAGTCAGACCTCTGTCAGTTGGAATGTCTACAGTCGCCGGAGTAATATAACGTACAACTTTCTTCCTCGTTGACAGAGTTGAAACACAACATCATCTCCATTATTCACTCGTCTTTGTTGTACTCCTTTCGCATCTCTAGCCAAGTATGGCTTCTTTGCCAGCAGGAACATGGCAGAGCTAGCAAATCCTCAAATACACCATCGTCAAAGCAGCGCACCTGGAGCCCAGGGTTCTTCGGACAGCTGCCCTGGTTGGGCCTACTTGCACTACTTTCTGTTTTGACCTGTGGCGCCCTCTCTGCCATGGTCTTGGCGCTCTGGCATGGCAAACCTATGGATCAAGCCTATGGAAAATCCAGCCGCCAGTCTGCATGTCCCTGCTTTAGGAGCAGGGAATTCACTTCTGGCCTTTTCGTTGTCAAAAGGCGTCAAGATATCATGGTGGTGTCGGCTTTGAAAGGAGGTACAATATGTAACATGCATCACTACTGGGCGATGGGTGTTGGCCCTATGTCTGCTATCACAGCCGGCAGGTACTTCCGCCTTGTGGGCCTGGCCATTTTGATTGTCGCAGTATCTTTTTTTGGCGGTGGTTTACTTCAAAAGGCCTCTTCAGTCACAGCGCGAAATTCGGTATCATCAGGAAACTTGACTGCCAACGCTGTCCAACAACTTCCCCAAGGTACACTAGCACTATAGTTGGTAGCGATGGGCCAGGTGAAGCGGGGTCGTATGGTGATTCCCCAGCGAATCTACTGACTCCTACACTTGCTGCAATAATGAGTGATAACATAACCGAACAACGATGATCCTATCTTCATCCGGCTGTATTGACCAGTGCACGACAACTATCAATAGACTAGGTCTCGTCGCTAATTGCACTACCGTATCCACATCAGTCGATCATGGAGGTTTCTTTCTTCGTGATTCAGTACCTCCATCCGAGCTGCGGGTCAACTACACCTCTAATCCTATCTTTGGTGTTTGTTTCACGTATTCTGGCGGCTTGGCAGACGGCGAAAGTATGTCATTGCACAGCGTCTACATCGACAATTCCTCGCACACTTCACTGGGAAGTTGCCCAGGAACCTTGTGCACCAGAAATTGTTCCTTATTGCCTGCCATTGTTGAACACCCCATCACAATCAGCCAGCACTCTAACGCTTAGCCCCGCAACCCTCGTAACCGACAGCAATCTACCCAATTACTCAACCATTAATTACACCCACATAACAAGCAACATCAATGCACAAAACATTACCCTTGGGAGTCTCCAATTCGCCGTCACAAACGTATTCGGGAGCAATGCTACTCAAATCTACACCCAAGGTGCTGCATGGAACATAGCATACAATGGATTACTCGCCTTCCAGTCCATCCGACTCGACTCTTACAGCTACACCGAGCTGAATCAATGTTGTGACATCACGTTCTCGGACCCAAGCGCATCCATACCAACCCAGCTAAATAATATCATGCTCCGCACCGCTCTTACAGCTAGCAATCGCAACGCCGCGGGCGCCCAGAACGTCGCGGGGACTTGATGCTACAGCCAGAGGGTCTACCAGTCGAATAACGCATACCTAGGAGGCGCGCTCGCGATAATGTTCGTCGCCGTGTTGGCCGTCGCTGCCACGTTCCGGGGCTGGAGAGGGATTGGGAGGACGATGCCGCTCATTCCTGTGGAGATTGCGAAAGCATTTAACGCACCATTAATGAGTTGCGGGGAAGCACTTGCGAATGAGAGTGATTTCTTGAAACGTTTTGGTAAAACCCATGTCAAGTCTGGATTTGTGACATTGAATAGTACGAGGACGCTTGGCATGAATGCGCCACGGGAGGTGCAGATGCCTGAGAGAGGGGATGTGTATCAAGCTTGATCCCTCAAAATGAGAGTCCTGCTGAGAACGTGACGAATTTTCTGTGATATAAGTGATATGATCATGATCGCCATGACTCTAGGGTATTGCTTTTAATAGTTGATAAATTGATCAGACATCGCCACCCACAATGTTTAGTAAAATACAAGCTTAAAAAAGGAGCCATCATTGCGCATGAACCCAGTAATGGCAATGTCCTCGACACTCGTGTCTCTTTTGCTCTTCAGATCTCTTCCTCTTCTTGCGTCACGATGTTTTCCTCATTACATCTTCAGCTTCTCTCACAATCAAGCTGGGATCTTCGCCAATATGGGCCAGAAACGCTCGCCATTCTAGTTCCCTCGAAGAGTTCGCATTGACTCCTGATGAAGAAGCTCTTCTACGGTGAAGTGATTTAGTCCGCTTCGAAGTTTCTTCATCCTGAGCCCGCTCATTCATCCTCCTCATTCGAGTCTTGAGTAACTCACTGTTATACTCGGCAACCCGCAGATTACCGTCTCGTAGAGAGCTGCTTAAGATTGGGGTCATGGCTGCATAGAATGCATTTCCATTTTGGGTCTTGCTGCCTCAAGGTCTCGTGCAAGAGCAGGGTCCCAGACTTCTGGTCCATAGAGTCGAAGACATGCATGAGCTCATTGCAGGCAACGTCCTTTGTTTTGACTTCTTGAAGAAGCTTTGACCAATCGTCCAGCTGTAGTGTGGACCTGAGCCCCCGTAGTAACGTATTTCTATTGTAGTTGCAAGCAGCTGTAGCCTGGAATTCAAGAATTTTCGTGTACAGATCGGTTAAGCTCTTGTGATAAGTTGCCTTCAAATAGTGCTCTACCCGGTTGAGGTACAAGTCCTCGACGACAGCTTGTCGAGGAATCAGGGTGCTAATCTCTGCTAAGCCATTTAGAGCAGCGTCGGTTTGTTTCGAGTCATTGAGAACAAGCTGAATCGTCAGTACTTTTGAATAAAGATGAACTTCTTCAGGCATTCACAAAGCAGAGGCGTATCTCAATGTAGAGTTGCGTACATCTTGTGGTATTGAGCTTGACAGTCGGATGAAAAGATCAGAGGCTTAAAGTCAGGAGGACATTGACACCGGCCCACGGTAGCCCAGCGTGGACGGTGTCAATGTTTGCTACTACGACGCCAAAACTTTGTGCTTATTGAAAGGGTCCGCTGAACGTACTCTCTGACTTTTAGACCAAGAAGTGGGGACCCAACATCACCTAGGGGAACGTTGAGTAGCAAAACACGCGCACACGTAGAACACATAGCTAGCGAGATAAATTGACAATGCGAAGCGACGACGAGGTAAAGAATACGAACAAGATCACAACACTATTGTACCAGCGCCATTAGGAATCGAACTAATATAATTAAGTATTGAAACAAAGGGAGATGGACGTTCCTACCGTATCGACAGGAAGCGACCAAGAAATCTGCCTTTAAAGCCTTCTCGGCATTGGCACCCGGCCTTAGCCCCGAGTTTTGCCGGTGCTAGCTCACCCATCAATGGCATAATAAATTCAACAACAATGGATGTACCGAAACTTTTGGTACATCGATGCGTAGAAATAAGCCTTTTTGTACAAGCTTGTAGCTAGACTTTAAGACTATGAAGCAATATCTATGGATCGATTCTAGTGTAAAGGGTGAGCAACAGCCAACATCGGCTTCCGTTCCACGCCGCCTCCTTCGCGCCACTGTCGGTTGATGACACATGCCAGCGGCCATCCACCGAGCATGCAAAACAACGTCTCGCACAAACAAGATGTAATGTTCTATTGACTCTTACATAGAATGGACAAAGGGGTCTTCTTCGCGTTCCCAGATTTCAGCGTATTCACTTGGCCTGACTAGGCTGTCTTCCCCACATTTGACCCAAAAATAGAGGGGTCTAGTTGCGAAAGCTGCGTCAGTGCCTGCATCAGAGAATTTCGCTGGCTTGTTGCCCGCTGGTGCCCACTTCCCGAGTCATTTCTGCATTTGGCCGTACGCTAATACGAAGTCAACACGGGACTCTCGGAGAATTTCACGTTGAATACGAGCATGGAAGTCACGATGTCAGAGCTAGATATAACCATAATTCCTTTTCTCTCAAGTATCTTTTCTTCTTCTTCCAACCTCCATCTCATTACCTACTGCAACATTTCCTATTTCCTTACCTAGTCTTATTGAGCAAAGGACACCTTCGTTTGTATCATTATGCTTACCTCAACCCTCGTTGCCCTCACGGCGTCTCTTTCAGCAGTCTCTGCCCAGGTATATAAGGGCTTCAATTACGGAGCTACCAACAGTGCAAATGCCCCAATGACCGAAACAGACTACCAGAATGAGTTCACAGCTGCGCAGAACCTGGTTGGAGCAAGCGGCTTTACCAGTGCTCGTCTCTACACCATGATCCAGGCTGGGACCATAAACACCCCAACCGAAGCTATCCAAGCGGCTATCAACACCAAGACCTCCCTCCTCCTAGGCCTCTGGGGCTCTGGCGGCCAATCGGGCCTCAACAACGAGCTCGCAGCTCTCTCATCCGCCCTCAACTCATTCGGCACCGCCTTCACAGACCTCATCGTCGGTATCTCAGTAGGATCAGAGGACCTTTACAGAATCTCACCCACCGGTATTGAGAACATGTCCGGCATTGGTGCTGGTCCAGACGTTATCAGCAGCTACATCAGCCAGGTCAAGAGTGCTATCTCGAGCACCGCTGCGAATGGCAAATTGGTTGGTCACGTCGATACTTGGACTGCTTGGGTCAACGGCTCCAACGACGCTGTTATCACTGCTGCCGATTTCATCGGTGTTGATGCTTATCCGTGAGTCTTCTCCCACTCTGTACCGTTGTCTGCTTTGGAACAATGGTGCTGATTCCGAGAATAGATACTTTCAAAACACCATGGCTAATTCCATCGACAACGGCCCATCCCTCTTCTTCGCTGCCTACCAAGCAACTGTCAGCGTCGCTGGTGGCAAGCCTGTCTGGGTAACGGAAACTGGATGGCCACTCAGCGGTGCTACCGAGAACCAGGCTGTTGCAAGCACGCAAAATGCACAGACATACTGGGACCAGGTTGGGTGTGCTCGTCTCTTCGACCAGGTCACCACCTTCTGGTACACTCTCTACGATGCCCCTGCTAGCCCAAGCTTCGGCATTGTCGGCTCGGAGACAAGCACGACCGGGCTTTTCGATCTTAGCTGCTCTGGCGTCTCGTCTGTTTCCTCTGCCGTCCCTGCGGCTAGTGTTACTGCAGCCATTGCCCAGGCTGAGTCTGGCTCGGCCCAAGCCGGCTCCCAGCCAACCGGTGCAAAGATTGGCTCTGGCAGTGAGGCCCAAGGCGAGGTTTCAAGCGCTGGTGCAACTACTGCCCCTGTCCAAACCTCAGCTGCTGCTCAACAAGGAAGCTCCGAGGCATCCTCTCCTGCTGCCGCTGTTCCCGCCAACGCCGTGACCAGCTCTCCAGCCCAGCAGCCCGCCCGGGGTGGAGAAGTAACCGTCCACTCCACTGATGAGATAAGCATCACAAGCTGCTCAGGCGGATGCCCCAAGGAGATTCCAGCTGCACCACCCGCGAGCGTTGTCGCTTCTGCACCAACTACCCTCATCACCCAGACTTCCGTCCTCCCAGCTGCTTCAGGTGTCTCGACATCAAGTTGCCCAGCCAGCCTCTCCGGCACCTTCGAGTACCCTCACTTGATCGTCCCAGTCGACAAGGCCAACCCAGACCAAGCCGGCGGTATTAGCTACAATGGTACGATATCCTCAACCATCTCCTCGATCTTCAACTTCGACATCCCAAACATAGACTCTGGCAAGACCTGCACCCTCGTCTTCTTCTTGCCTCAGCAAACCCAGTTGACCACTTCTGCCTTCAGCCTAAGCGGCTCGGGAGGGTTTGACGTGGCTCAGCTGTCCAGCCCGGCTACCGAGCAGACGAGCTACAACACTGTGCCATCTGTGGCTAGTGACTTGGGTGGACCCTCAACCGTTAGCCCAGGCAATGAGTATATCATTGCCAGCGGCTCCTGCCCTGCTGGATCAAGGATCGGGTATGAGGTTACTGCCACGGGCAGTCTGGACCTAAATTACTTCCAGAACTACAGCCCATCACCAATCGGGTTCTACATCACCGTCTGCTAGAGTGATTCATGATGATGACGGGTTGGGATAAAAGCATTGCATGCATACAAGGAAAAGCGCAAAGCACACTTGTATTCTTTAAACCTTAGACCTTAATGTAATACAGAATTCCTAAGGAATCATCTCATGCCTCTGATCAATGAAACTGGACTCCTAGATTCGTACAAGAGAGTGCTATCCGTCGGCAACGCAGTCTGGCCAGCTGCCCCTTCGCTGTGCACGTGACTAATAAGGCTGGACCAGTCATCCAAATTCCAAGCTCCAGACTTGCCTCTCATACAATATTTCATTCTCCCAACCTCTCCATCTTGCTCTTCTTGAAGCTCCAGATTTCTCAGGATATATACTCATACAATACCATCGAAGCCTCCACTAGAGGCCGACTATCTAATCCATCACCCTATCCCCCATCTCTCTACCTCTCCAACCACCAACACCCTGACAGCACTCGCCCACCATGTCAGAGCGTAAAGTCCTAACAAAATACTACCCTCCCGACTTCGACCCCTCCAAAATCACCCGCACGCGCGGCCCAAAAGTCGTCGGACCCAAAACACAAACAGTGCGCCTCATGGCACCGTTCAGCATGAAATGCATCTCCTGTGGGGAATATATTTACAAGGGGCGGAAATTCAATGCGGTACGTATTGGTTGCCCTCGTTCAGGTTCATGTGTTCTAGATACTTCTAAAGAGTATAATGCTGATGCAACGACGTTGGATGTGCGCAGAGGAAAGAAACCACGGACGAAAAATACCTCAACATCCCAATCTACCGCTTCTACATCCGCTGCACACGCTGCTCCGCCGAAATCACTTTCAAGACCGACCCGAAAGCTATGGACTACACATGCGAACGCGGCGCCAAACGCAATTTCGAAGTCTGGCGTGACCCAGACGCCACCTCCAATCCTCTCGAAACAGAAGAAGAGATGCTTGATCGGATTGAGGCTGAGCAGGCGGAGGCTGGGGGCGCGATGGCGGAGTTGGAAACGAAGGTTGTGGATGCGAAGAGGGAGATGGAGATTGCGGATGCGTTGGATGAGATTCGGACGAGGAATGCGAGGATTAGTAGGGCGGAGGGACGGGAAGCGGAGGGGGAGGCGCTGGAGGCGGCGGAGAAGGTGAGGAGGGATATGGAAGAGGAGAAGAGGAGGGTGGAGAGGGAGGATGAGGAGGCGGCTAGGAGGGCATTTGGGAGGGGAATTGAGCTGGACGAGGATATCACAGAAGACGGCATTTCTGCAGCTCAGTTGAATGGGCAGGCGAATGGAAGCTACGGCGAGCTGGTGGCAGCACAAGTGGACGATGGGATTCCTCCTGCGAAAGGTGCCATGGCACCACCGCCAAAACCAGTGATGGCGCCTGCACCAACACCAGCGCCGGCTCCAGATTTCAAGAGAGTCGTGAAGAAGAAAAAGGACTTTTCGGCTGCGTTGGGGATTAAGAAGAAGCCGAGCTTGGTGTGAGATGGGACATGGATGAATGGGGGATTAGGGTATTGGAGGTGATTTAGCAAGGCGTTGGGGCATGGCATGCGTATACCAAGTGAAACAAATGTATAATGGTCATATAGGAGAGTATGAAAGCTGGCATGTATCCAACTTTCAGTACTTGTTGCGCGCAGCTCAAGCAGTTTCTTGGGTATGGTACCCTGCCTCTGCCTCAGATTTCGAGTCCTGGAGCAGAAATATCCATCTTGCCAGCAAAGTTGAGCAGAGCACCTTCACCTTGCTCACGAACTTGAGCAGGATGGTTGCGCTTACTGTAACACAAGAAAGAACCTGATCTCCTTCCCATACATAGCTTGTAAGAGTAAGATATTTATTAAGTAAAAATCCTGTGTATGTGAAATTGCCGTTTGAGACATGAGCATGCTTTGAAAGGACCGAAGTAACACACGCAATCTATGCCTGCATGTCGGGTAGTACAGTCCATGCGATTCCGTCCGCTGCCAACAGAGGAAGAAAAATGTGGTGAACCTATCGAGACATGAAGGGTGAGAATGACAAAAGTCCACGCCGGCCTTGATCGACCTCTATACTCGCTTCGACCAATCCATGAATGAACAACCAATGGCTCTAGCTAGACGCTTGGATACCTATTCCGAACGTTTTCATCGCTTGTAGCCTATCCACATGAAGAAATGATATCACTTTTGCTCCGTCCATTCTCAACCTAACGTCTCGAGGGTCACCCGGCTCGCGGGACATTGTTGATCATATCTTGCCTTGTGGTAGGCGGGGCTGGCATGGCGGCGCCGCTGCCGGAGCTGTTGCGTTCGATTCGTTGGCGAATTTGGGTCGCTGGGTCTTCGATGGCCTAAAGGAGAAGCCAGTGTCAGCTAAAAGAATTATATCATTGCGTAGGCTCGCCGCCGGGACTCGCCTGATATTGCCCATCAGGCCCTCTCTGCCTTCTGCCTTCTCTACTACCACCGCTCTCGTCCTGTAACCTCAACGCATCAAGTCTCTTTTGGCTGTCCTGCGTTATAGGGTCCTCGTCGATCCTACTTGACGGATTGAACTTCTGTCCTTTCAGATCGGTAAGGGGTGGTATGGAACCAATCTCGCCATTTGATCGTTGCCTTGCCCATTCGGCGACGGTGGCCCATTTGGCAGTTCGTGTCTGTAGTGTTTGTGCAGCGTTGGCTTCGTTTTCGCGGTAGTGGTCGGAACATTCATCAAAAAGTTGGGGGTTGATCTCCATGAAAAGCTTCATAGCGTTATAGACCATACCGTGTATAGTCCTAGTATGATCAGTGTCACAGCTCAGGTGAAAAGCCCTGAGACGTACCTATTCCAATGACCTTTGGAGTTCTCGTATAGTGGCTGGAACATAATAGGTAGGATGACTTCGACGTTGTCACTAATAAGATTGCAGAAGTATTCGTTGTTCCAGAAGTACAGCGCTCGCTCTGCCACCTACACATGATGTCAGCTGAGGATCACAGCCCCTAGATGAGGGGTGCTCACCTGAAAATGCGGACTCGCCACAGATTTCGCAAGTTGATTGAAGAGCGGTTCCTGCACTTTGGCAAATTCTCCAGGGTCCATGACTTCGAAGATGTCTTCCACCTCATTGAGAAACATGACCTCCTTGGTGCTATTCACTTTTGGCCAGTATCTCAGTAGACCCAAGACAACCTGTAGCGACAAATCAGCATGAGCCGTATCTTCGATTTTCGAACTCACCTCTTCCGTCAGCGCTGCATCCTTCTCCAGGAATTGTACTATACAGTAGGCTAGCTGTGGGTGGTACATGCTCAAGCTTTTAACCTTGTGTAAGGGAATCAGCACCCTCGTAAGGAACAGCTTATGTTCTTCCTTTAGTGGAAGGGCAAAGCCATTGATGATCGAACCCAAAATCTCCAATAGCTCCGCAATACCATTGAACCGTTCCGTCTCATATATGAACTGGAAGAAAACGTTGTTGATCGATCGCCTAATGTATGACCGTAGGTTCAAGAATTTGCCGTATATTCGGTGAAGTGTAGTCTTGAGAAAATCTCTTTCTCGTGGGTCTTCGGAATCGAAGAGTTCGAGGAGCTGTGGGCTGTCAGTGAAGAGCTGAAGGCCTTGCAAACGGACTTCCCACCTGAAGGACAAACTGATGATCTATGAAACCTTTCGCGATGTTTGTATTGAAATCTTGGCTCTCGATGAACCGAAGGAAGAACTCGTAAACAACCTGTATGTGCGGCCATGCTACCTCGAGCACTGGCTCATCTTCTTCGGGGTCAAACGCCTCGCCCTGGGGGTTCATAGGTGGTGGGATGGGCCGGAAGAGATTCTTGCTAAACATATCAACTACCCTAGGGTACATTGGCTCGGTGATGACCTGTCTGTTGTTCGCGACGTAGTCAAGTAGCTCGTGTAAGGCTAGACGCTTGATCTCTTTCGACTTCATATCCCCACTCGCATCATTGAAGTCAAAAATGATGTTGCACTGGTCGATCTTCTGCATGAACAGCTCTTGCCGCCGGTTTGGAGGTACTTCGTGGAAGCCGGGCAGCTTCTCGAGCTCTCGCTGTCGCTGATCCGAGATGTCGAATCTCGACGAGTGTTGTCGCTTTGGTGTTCTGATCCCTTCTGGAACATCCTTTGGCGTTGATGTCAAGCGATCGAAAGAGCCTGACTTCTGTCCAGCACGGGGTGGGGCAAGGTCTCCAGGCATGGTTTCTGCGGCGCCAGGGGGTGGTATATGCTAGGTACGAGGTCAGCTATCCATAAAGCCATTTTGGGATCTGAATGCCAAGAGTGCAGTGAATGATAAGCTTCTGGGAATAAAGGGTGGAGACGTACCGGTGCGTTGCCGCCTGAGCTCGGACTTATCACAACACCAGGGACTACACCGTGTCCAGATCTTGTGGGTGTACCTGGCATTCCTGGTCCACCTGCGCTTCCCATGCTTCCCATGCCCGACTGTGAAGGTACGAACGGTCCTCCACTGGGTGGGCCGTTGGGCGTTCCTACAGGCGATGCATGAGCAGGGGTGCCTTGAGGACCTCGCGAAGAGCCATTCTCTCCAGGAGGCAATGGCTTATTTCTTGTGTCGTTAACGGCTGTCGTCGAGGAAGTTGGGGTGCCTTGATTCGAGGTACTCGGGGAATGTGTGGTACCGCCGGGGACGAGCGACGAGGCTGTGCTTGGGGAGGGCGACGCGGTTCCGGAGGCTCCATCTTTCTTGTTGCTCTTCTTGCCGCTGGGGTCTTTGTTCGCATTTCGCGAGAGCTGTGATTGCTGATTAAACCAACCAATTCATTATTATGCATGCGAAAAGGAAGGGAAGGTGGATCAAACAGGCGCAATACGAGCGAGATGAGGGTACATACTACGCGGTTCTTAAAATTCTTCATCATAACAACCCCTGCCAAAGCTCCGGTAGGTATGAGCGCTGGGTTCTCGATAATCTCCAAACCCTGGGGCAGTAGGTCTGCGTAACCCGGCTGTGGGGATCCAATGTGCTTGGCGCTTTCTGTCTCTGTGAAACCTGGTACCAGCTAGAACGTATGAATACTTCTCGAGACTAGGCTTGCGCAATCGTAGGAGGCTCTATGGAAGCATCGTAATTGTTACTGCGTGGGTGCTGGAGAAAAGAGTGTGTCGTTGTGCCCGCGGCTTGAGCCAATTCTCCTAAGTTGTGGCTGACCATGCGGCTAGACAATGGCCGCGAGTAATAAGGATGACATCGGATATTTGACTGAGGGTGTACACAAGAGACGAACTTATTTATGGGTGGGCTCCTCGTTTGTTGACTGTCGTTGTATCTTGCGGCCAAGCGAGCATCGAGCGGAGGGTATAAGCTAGGCCCAATCGAGCTGCGGGGCGCGACTCATAGTGTCATGCAGTATAATTGCCATGAGGCTCTCAGACTCGACTCTTTTCGCAGCTTGAGGTCTTTGATAACTTGACGTAAAAAGTTGAATTATCGATACTCTCTAGTGCTCCGAGCAAAGTCTATTGAGAAGGCTGAGAACGGTGTTTCTCACCTTTTTACTACTGGAATGAGACTCTGTCCTCGATTGGAATTGAAACTGGCTATAATGAACACTAGTATTGCTATAATTTCAATAGAATCTGTATCTACTGTTCTCTTAATTAGTCGATGCCCGGCTCATCTCTCTGGTTCTCGGTAAACCTAAACTTTTTCTCTATTAAGAAACCCTCCTGTGTTTTGTTCTTGTCTATGACACAGTGTAGCAAGGCGTTATAAGGATGGAGAACACCAGCGAAGATGGACCAGGACTGGTGGTAAACGAAACCAAATTGTACCCCTCTGCCTCCTATGCTCCATGGTACAAGGTCCCCGGAACACCTTTCGTTAGCGTTGAGCATCCTTACATTATCAAGAACGTTGAAAAGGGGTTGGAGCTTCTCGGAGGCCCGAACAAATTACGAGAGGTCCGTCGGTTATCGAATTTCGAAGTATGCTCTCCTAATTGTTGCTTAGTTGGTTCAAGAGAGCGAAGTCATCACTGCAAGTTTGTATCTGCGACCAGGAGATCGGATGTCGAGACCGATCCAATCTACGAATGTTGCCACGAATAACGTCGTTCTCAAAGTAATCGTGCCCAAGAGAACTGGCTTGAAACGCAGGAGGGGCTCACAGGCGCCCTATTTGGAGACTAATGGGGAAAGTGACCTAGCTTTGGTACAGCCAAAAGAGCCAGCGGGAGTGGGGAAAGACACGCAGTATTTGGTCCGCGCGATGTGTGATAATCCGATAAAGTATCGTGTCCAACCAGTTGGAACTATTGATCATACTCATCGCTTTCGAGGTATCTATTCGATCATGGTACAATACTCATGGACTTCTTCGCTGATTTAGTGCAGGCATGCCTGACTTCGTATTCTCATCGGCGGGTAAGCCGTTCATGCAAAAGATGCAGGAGCACATTTTGCCATTCGAGTGTGGGTCTTTCTATAGAGCTATGTAATACGGCAATAGTTATTGACTGGACTCAGATGAGAAAATGAAAGGCTTCTCATTCAACATGAGTAAAGGAGTCAAGCCAAATACTGAAATCATACCACCGCCACGATTCACCCATTTCGACCTTCCTTTCAACTACTCGTACGTCAATGAGTCTCAATGACTCTTCTACAGCCTTGCTAACGTCTCCCAAGATACCGCCAGAATCCCTCGGTGAAACAAGTCGTCGATGAACTTGGCAATACCACAACCGTCAACGTACACTTGGCTCCCAAAACATGGAACCAGCCCGTGCCGTTCGACATTGCCGAGATCCCTTTTGGCCCTGCAGACATCCCACCAGTCGAGACATTGTCCCCAGCAATGCAACGCTTAATCGCTAGTGCTAAGCGGCTCATGGAAGAGAGGCCTATCTTTACTAGACGAGCCTTGATGAACTCTATACCAGGCTCTGATTGGGAAACTGTAGGTTCAAACGTCGCAAAGTATGTCTACCAGTATGTTGGATACATGTTCGCTTCAGGTCCTTGGCGCGATGGTGTCGTCAGGTTTGGTGTGGACCCACGCAAAGATCCTGAATGCAGGAAGTACCAGACTATGATGTTCATGCTGGAAAAGGAAGCGAAAGACAGTCGTGCGAGGTGGACCAGAACTAAGATCGATCCCAACGTTGCGGCAGATGCGTTGAAAAAGAAACAGAGCCACCTGTTCGACGGTCAAACAGTCAGCAAAGACGGAAAAGTATGGCAGGTGTGCGATATCACAGATCCCTTCATGAAAGACCTCCTTGCCACTACCAATCTCCGGAAAGAATGCGATGTGAGTCTAGATTCTATTCCACAGAACTTACTCACTAATCAACATCTAGATCCAAAGTGACGGCTGGTACCACAACGGCACCTGGGCCAAAGTCAAAATCATCATGAAATATAAGATCTCCGACATTCTTGAGGGCATGCCATCCAAAGATGCTTCGTACGTCAAAGTAGCACGCGGGTTGCCCGACATTATTACAAGACAGCACAAGGATAGGGCGAAAATGGGCGAGGGTGCGACGTCGTTAGAGATAAGCCTAGCGACTGCGATTCGAGCGAGCTCTTTGTCGTATCCTTTGTCTAATTCGCAGAGGGCTGTGAAATTGGTGGGGGCCAATGAGGAGGAGTGGCAAGAGGACGGAGAAGAAGGGAGAGGTGTAGAGAGGAGAGGAGTACACGGAGGGGAGAATGTGGAGCAAGAAGATGAGGAGCTGGAGGAGGAGACGCAAGATGAGGATGATGGTGAAGAAGAAGAAGAGGAGGAAGATGGCGAAGACGAGGACGAGATTGAGATGCCTTTGAATACTGGAGACGGCATGATTGATCCAAGACTTACAGAGATCGGACAACAGTTGGTGAGGCTGGAGAGTAGTAGTGGACAAATGGAGGGTATGACCGAGGCAATAGACAAGAACGATGCCCGGAGAGCCTATGACTGGCATAGTTCTGGTGTTGGGAGACGATGATGCAAATTGCATGCATAGAGGCTGGTACATTGGCACTATGACCTCCGATGGCCCCTTAGCGATTGTGGGGATGGCATGTAATGACTTACGAGCTTCCGACTTAGATATGGAAAGATGCAAGGACAGACAACGCAAGTCTACTCACCCAGGTCATTGGAGAATGGTGAGAATTCTTCGTGGGAAGGCGATTCTAGTCATGGAAATAATGATTCATTTCTCATTTTCAACAGACCCATACTTCATGCAACGGCAACATGAGGGAGTTCCTCATTTGTCCTTCGTCAGACTAGATCGTGAGTTCTGCTTGTTCCGTACCCCACGCGTAAGATAGAGCATCGTATTCAGGGACTTCGGCTTGATTGAAGGTCTGGAGCTGGCATGTGATGCCGTCTGCGACAACAATGATGGTGAGAAGGCCATCCTTCTGCAAGTTTGACCCATAGAATAAGGTTACTCCTGCTGCTGGGTCCCGGCGGCGCGTAACGGTTCCTTCGACTTACCATGCCCAAAGATTTGAAGCAGACCGTTCATCATGCAGCAACAGCAAAGAGACCACAGGTAACTTTGTAAACGCAAAAGGCTCGCCAAGTTGCTGGCGCTCGTAAGTAAGATTGAAATTCCTCAAATTTATACCTAGACCTAAGGAACTTGCTCCGTCTTTGACCAGTATACACTATTGACCAATCCCTTTGATGTTGCGGGCTCGCCAAAGACTAAGATTCGCCTTTAGAGGGGCGTGCTTGAAATGTGGGGCTGCTTTCTGATATAGAGACGCTGTTATAGCCGGGATTCTTCTGGTCTTATATGCTATAGTAAGACCCGAGCCAAAGCATTTTTGACGGAGCAGCTCCGCACTATTTAGCGTGTGCAAAACTCTTGCAATTTCTTGGCATAATAGATTCTATATTACAAACCTCATCCAAAGATTCAAGGTAGTAATCATAACTCTTCAACAAATATTACATATGCATAAAGTAGAGAGATAACTACTATGACTATAGCGTTGTCAAGTGCATAAAGAATTAGAAGGGTTCACCCCCTAACTGCTCGCACCCCCTAACCGCTCGTGCCGTAGGGCTGAAGCCAGGAAGGCAATTCGGCCCCTAAAGAACACCCTAGAAATCCGTCCTCCGGGCAACAATTCGGGAAGTTCTGGGGACTATGCTTGTCGCGAAAGTGATCAGGACTAGGGGGTCCTCTAGGCGGCTCCCTGGCATCAGCCCTACGGGTGAGCGGTTAGGGGGTGCGAGCAGTTAGGGGGTGAACCCTTCTAGTCAAGAAATGATCAAGCTATATAATTTAGGGATAAAATAATTTGTACGCTCGATTACCAAATTTCGGTAAATGTAGCCCGTATCAAGGATGGATATATACAAGACTTCTAGAGTTTAGTATCGCGATTCCAAAATATCATCAGTAAACCAAGTAAAGAGAGTATTCGTTGAGATCATAGGGTTTGAAATTTTGGATCAGTGTGTGTGGCAAGGATCTATTATGCCAAGAAATTATAAGGGTTTTGCAATCGCCAGATAGTGTATGAGACAGCGCCTTACCCGGCTTGGCATGAGGGTGGTTAGTTGAAGGGTATGCCCCCTCTACAAACTACTTTGAAGAAACAGCCTGGCCCCCCCCGAGCCCCACGATCCCTCACAACACCACTACATTAATTTTCACGAAACCTAGGGCATTCAATGCAGCGCTTTGGGAAAATCCTATCCCCAGCCTGCCGGCCTTACTACCGCACGTAAACTTATTACATTCTGGACTTAACATTCCCACTGGCGAACGACACCTGATATGAATTCTGGACAACTGAGTGTTGCGACGTGGAAGCTACGCGCGCAAGGCGCTGCTGAGCTTCCCACTGTGTTTTACCCCTTGATGGGCACATAATCTGCAATAAAAAGCACCATGGCGGAAAAAAATACGGAAGCCTTCGCCGTCAGGCTGGGCGATGCGAGTTTGGGTATGCATCTGCTCCTTTACTGGAGGATAGCTTGCATTAGCAGAAGATCTTTGCTGATTGGATCATAGACCTCCAAAAAAAGTTCCATCTTGCAACAGAGCTGAGAGACAATATCGACCTCATGTGCACTGGCCCCAACTATCCAAATTTCCTCGAAAAACTCCTGCCCGTCTTTAAGAAGCTACTGGAAGGCCCACCGGCTTTTATGAGTGCATCAATCGAGCATGTAAGATTCAAAGTTTTCGCGCCCTTGGTAGCTGAAGAGCGCTAATTCTTGCTGTGACAGAGAGTGCGCAACTGCGTGTTGGAAATCCTCCATCGCCTACCCATGAGCTCGAGCTACAACGACGCCCTTAGACCATATGCCGTCCAGATTGTGGAGCTTTTGATAAGCTTGGTCAGGACGGAGAATGAAGACAATGTCATCTTGTGTATGAAAACTATTATGGACTTGGAGCGACATCAGCCTGAGGCAACTGCTGGAATGGTGCAACCATTCTTGGATCTTGTATTGGAGATGTTCCAGGCAATGGACCAGGTTGTGAAAGACACTTTCGATACGCCTGCGCAGGGGCTCTCGACTGGCACGACTCCAAGCAACCCACAGTCGTTCCAGTCTCCGCGGCCAGGATCTCCCGCTGCGTCCGTTGCTTCGGACCTTGGGCTCGAAAACACCGCTCGCCAGCTACTGCCAGGAATGAAATCGTTCAAAGTCTTCGCCGAGTGCCCCATCATCGTGGTATCCCTCTTCCAAGCTCATCGTGCGATCGTTCCCGTCAACGTTAAGAAATTCGTTCCAGCCATCAAGGATGTGCTCAAACTCGAAGCTGTTCCTCAACGACGGGCTCACGATGAGGCTACCCGACGAGGTGAGATTTCCACTGGTGTGTGCAGAGACATCAAGAATAGAAGCGCTTTCGGAGAACTCATCACCGCTCAGGTCAAGATGATGAGCTTTCTTGCTTACCTGCTTCGGGTATATGTCCAACAATTGCAAGACTTTCTGCCCATACTACCAGACATCGTGATAAGGTTGCTCAGAGACTGCCCAAGTGAAAAATCTTCCACCAGAAAGGAGCTACTAGTAGCGATACGGCATACCATTAACTTCAACTTTCGCAAGATCTTTCTGCCAAAGCTCGACGATTTGCTAGATGAACGAACTCTGATTGGTGATGGTTTAACGGTGTACGAGTCAATGCGACCTCTTGCATACAGCCTCCTTGCCGACCTCATCCATCACATCCGAGAATCATTAACGAAGGATCAAATTCGAAAAACTGTCAACGTGTTCTCAAAGAACCTGCATGACAGCTTTCCTGGCACAAGCTTCCAAACAATGAGTGCAAAACTTCTTCTCAACCTCGCGGACAGCATCGCGAACATTGAAGACAAGAAGGATGCACGTCATTTCTTGATCATGATTTTGAGCGCGATCGGGGATAAATTCGCCGACATGAACCATCAATATGAGAACTCGGTCAAGTTGTCCAAGGATTGCGATCAGCAGTCGATAGACGCCACGCCTGAAGATCACCTGGCAGACTCGAAGACACAGCCGGACTGGGACGAAGTGGACATTTTCACAGCCACGCCTATCAAGATGTCGAACCCGAAAGACCGTGGTGCTAATCCTGTAGAAGACAACAAGTTTCTTTTCAAGAACCTTCTGACTGGCCTGAAGGGCATGTTCTTCCAGCTCAAGCAGTGTAATCCTAAACCGCCGCCAGATCTCGATGATGCAAACAAGCCTGCGAATTGGTCGGAAGTGTCTTACGGATACAACGCAGAGGAGGTCGAGGTCATCAAAAAGTTATTTCGACAAGGCGCTTACGTGTTTCGGTACTACAGCTTGGAGAAGCCGTTTGCTGAGACCAACTACTCCTCCCCAGTAGAATACCTCAACAGCAATTATGGGGTTCAAGGCGATAAAGAAGAGAAGGACCTGCTTGAAACCTTCGCAACGGTCTTTCACAGCATCGACCCTGCAACTTTTCATGAAGTTTTCCACTCGGAGATACCAAAGTTGTACAGCATGATGTTTGAACACCCCGCTCTTCTCCATGTCCCGCAGTTCTTCCTAGCCAGCGAGGCCACATCTCCGGCGTTTGCAGGTATGCTCCTTCAATTCCTGATGGACCGGATAGGGGAGGTTGGCACCTCGGATATCAGAAAATCCTCGATTTTGTTGCGGCTGTTCAAGCTATCTTTCATGGCAGTGACACTCTTCAATCAGCAAAACGAGCAGGTACTCTTGCCTCATGTCACCAAGATTGTCATCCATTCCATTCAGCTCTCAACATCAGCTGGAGAACCTATGAACTACTTCTATCTTCTAAGATCCCTCTTCAGAAGTATTGGTGGTGGACGGTTTGAGCTTCTCTACAAGGAAATTCTACCATTACTGGAGATGCTACTAGAAGTCTTGAACAATCTGTTGATGGCTGCACGGAAGCCCCAAGAACGCGATCTATACGTGGAGCTCTGCTTGACTGTGCCAGCGCGATTAAGCAACCTGCTACCTCATCTGAGTTTTCTTATGCGTCCCCTTGTTGTGGCCCTAAGGGCCGGATCAGATCTGGTTGGTCAGGGGTTGCGAACACTCGAGCTATGTGTTGACAATCTTACGGCCGAATACTTGGACCCAATCATGGCACCTGTCATTGATGAACTCATGATGGCATTATGGGATCACCTGAAGCCCAATCCTTATAGCCACTTCCACGCCCACACCACGATGCGCATCCTGGGAAAACTTGGCGGTCGAAATCGCAAGTTTTTGAACGGGCCTCCAAAGCTCGATTTCCAGCAATTTGCTGATGACCCATGCAGCTTTGATATTAGACTCGTCGGAGCTACTCGTGACCGGTCCTTTCGGGCAGGTATCGGGATTGACCTCGCGATTACAAAGCTATCAGAGACACCCAAAGCTCCCGCTCAGAGAAAGGCAAACCTTTACTACAAACAGCAGGCTTTGAGGTTGATCAGCGCCCAGCTCAAGATACACATTGGCTTCGATAGCCTCCCAGATGATTTTGCGCAGCTCGTGCGATTACAAGCCAACGACTTGCTAGAGCAGAGGTACGACGCGATCCCAGATGCCTTACAAATGGCAGATCGCGAAAAGTCGATTCCGAAGAGGGACTCCCAACAACAAACACTCAAAAAGCTTCTACAGGCCAGTATGCTCGCGAAGACTCTACCAGAGGTTGAGGGTACAGCTTCAAACTTGCTTGCGGATGTTTGTCGCCATTTCACGGTTCTCGAAATCGGCAGGGCCCTGGCTCACGCGAAGCAGTCGCGGAAGAGCTTTGATGTCAGGTCTGGGGAAGGGCCTCTATGCCTCGATAGCCTTGTGCTCGCAGATGCAATTGCGGAGGAACTATCATCCGACAAACCATCTTTGAGAGATGCCGCAGAATTCTGTATCCTGACCGTCTATGATGCTGCAGCAACCATCTTGGGGTCTAGAGACAATGTCCACCGTCTGCCTTTCTTCGAGCACTTAGCAAAGACCTTCACACATAAGTGCTACGAGGAGAATTGGTACGTCAAAGCTGGAGGGGGCCTTGGAATTAATCTGCTTGCAACGAAGATTGACCTAGGTGACAATTGGATAATCGCAAGGCAACTCGATTTCCTAAGAGCCCTTGTGTACATCATCAAAGACATGCCACCCGACTTACCTACCAACACAGGCATCCAAGCATCAAGGTCCGTCGAGTCATTGCTGCGGAAGTGCAATAAGAACCTATCGAGGGAGAATCTGGACCCTTCCACAGATGAAGATGCACACAAGAAGCTCCTTCAACTTTGTGTATTTTTCGTTCCCGAGCTTATGCATAGTAAGAAGAGCGTTCGTCAAGCAGCTCGCAAAGCCCTCGAGATACTATCTGATGCAATTGGCGTCGACGTGCACGAGCTCATATCTCCCATCAAAGACAGACTACTACAGCCGATCTACATGAAGCCACTCAGAGCCCTTCGTTTCGAGACCCAGATTGGCTACCTTGATGCGATATCATACTGCTTGCATTTAAACCGCAATCTTATCGAATTTAGCGATAATCTGAATCGGCTACTGACTGAGGCGATGGCGTTATCGGAGGCCGAGGACGATCTTCTTGTAGTGAAGGCCAATGAGTATAAGAACGCAGAGTATCTCCGAGACCTACGAGTATCTTGCATCAAGCTTCTCTCGCTCGCAGTCGGCTTCTCGGAGTTCGCAGGCCAAGGTCAGCAGCAGACCGTACGGAGTCGCATCATTGGTATTTTCTTCAAGTCTTTGTATTCGAGTTCACCCGAGGTCATCGAAGCAGCCAACTCAGGGTTAAAAGGCGTTCTCTCACAGACAAACAAACTACCCAAGGATCTGCTTCAAAATGGCCTACGTCCAATTCTCATGAACCTGCAGGATCCGAAAAAGCTCAGTGTTGCTGGCCTTGATGGGCTGGCTAGACTACTGGCACTGCTTACCAACTACTTCAAGACTGAGATAGGCGAACGACTGTTGACGCACATGTCTATCATCGCTGATGCACCAGTCCTTCAGAAGTCCTCATTTTCATTGATCGAGCAAAATCCACAGATGAAGATCGTGCTAGCTACCCTCAACATCTTCCATCTCCTCCCATCGACGGCAGCTGTATTCATGAACGAGCTGATTGAGCGAGTGCTTGACCTCGAGAAATCTCTACGAAGAACACATTTCAGCCCCTTTCGGGAACCTTTACTCAAGTACATCAATCGCTATCCGGGAGAAGCATGGGACTACTTTTCCGAGAGGCTATCAGATATGAAGTACGGTAGGTTCTTTGCGCAATTGCTTGCCTCTGACCGTAGTGGGCCGCTGCGCGAAATTCTTATTACAGATATCAAGGGACTCATGAAGGTGTCATTCGACTTGGAGGCTTCATCCGACTCTGAAGAGTCTAAGAAGAATGCCGCGTCAATTAGTGCAATTCACGCTGTCCATGCGCTTTGCACCCACAAGACTTCTTGGCTCGCTGATCAAGATCCGTTCCGTCAGACCTTGATGAGGGCGGCTAAAGAATTGAACAAGAAGAGAAATCTGGACACAATTGATAAGGACCTCCGTCTTGGCGCTGATCAGGCCTCTGAGCAATTGATGTGGATATTCACAAAGATGCTGGAATTGGCTCCCAAGGACTTTGACTTCCTATTCCAGCTAATCGATGCCTTAACCTCAGAGGAAATCAAGGAACATCCCTCGCTCTTCAAACACATCTACAAGCATATCATCTCAAATGAATCTATCGACTATTGGCGAAGCCTCGTCATGCGCAGCCTGGATCTGTACAGCGTCCGTGGCTCTTCGCAAAAAACCAAGACCTTTGCATTCAGGAACCTCGTAAATCCCATATTCGCTATGGACACCATGCGAGGACTCTCGGATGATCTGGCAGTAGCTTCCTCACGCCGCCTTATCGACAAGAGCATTGTAGACGCTATCCACAATAAGATCTGGAAACCTCAGCTGCAGGACGTCATTGAGGAGAACACCCAATCCGGTGCCGATCACTCGCGGCTGGAGCTGCTACAGATGTCCGCTTTGTTATTGAAGTGGCATCACAATCTGGTTTCTGAAGCTCGGAAAGACATCATCAAGTTTGGCTGGACATATATCCGGCTTGAGGATATCATCAACAAGCACGCCTCATACGTACTGGTTGGATTTTTTATTTCGCAGTTTGAGACCCCTCCAAAAATTATCCATCAGATCTATGTGGCTTGTCTGAAAGCCCACCAGAACGAAGGTCGTGCTCTGGTAGTCCAAGCGCTTGACTTGATTGCTCCTGTCCTCCCAAGGCGTCTGAAGGAACAGGCGGACCCGAAATACCCTTCATGGGCGCGATGGCCCAAGCGAATACTATCGGAGGAGAGCTCCAATCTCCAGCAGCTGATTGGCATTTTCCAATTTATGGTACGCCACCCAAGCTTGTTCTACGAGGCTAGGGAGCATTTCATACCCACCATCATACCGTCTCTTTCGAAAATTGCGCAGCTTCCAAATCCTTCGAATGAACACAAGAAATTGGTCCTTAACCTGATTCAGATGATACTGGGTTGGGAAGATCGACGGGTTCATGGTAGCTCGGCCGATCGTCCTGGATCCTCGACCAACTCCTCGCCATCTAGAAAACGTAAGATGGAGCCAGAAGGCAGCTCTGGTTCTCCAGCACCAAGCTTGGGCCCACTCTCGAGTACTGAGAAGTCTGAGTATATCGTCCCGATGCATTTGAAGACTATGCTCGTCAAGTACCTCACGCAATTCATCAGCGTCCTACCAGAACGCTATCCGGTGCCCAGCGTGAGGTTGAGGGAGCTTCATTCACAGACTCCACAAATACCCTTGCCTCCGAATGAGATGTGCAAGAAAGCCATCGGCCTCTTTCACGATCTACTGTCCCCTGAATACTGGTCTGACCTGGATGTCGACTTGTTCCCAAGGACGTCAGAGGTGATACTTGCATCTGATAAAACTGACAAGGGTGACGAGAAGACGGCAACAAGTATCGTGAACACCCTGCAGATCTTGCGTGTGGTGCTTAACATGAAGTCCAATGAGTGGGTCGTCTCACAGTTGCCTTTGATACAGAGACTACTGGAGAAGCCAAGCCGTATGGACGTCCCGGAGATCCAAGACTGCCTGCACACCAGCAATAAGGAACTCGACGGCGGTCGTGTCATACGACCTATGATGGCGCGAATCCTCGAAGCACTGCCTGAAGAGACTAGAGAGGAAGATGACATGGAGGTCGACACACCAGCCAAGGACTTTATGAACTTCATCTCCTCGGTAGCAACTGCAACGATGGGCGACAGCAATCTGGTGGCGAGCATAACCATCTTCGAGACCCTGGCGCGGGTCAAGCCTAAGGAAATCGAGACTCACATTCCACAAATTATGCGTTCGCTGTCGACGAAGCAAGCTAAGGATCAAGTCGCGCCACCTGTAGTCCCTGGCTTGCAGCCGGGAATGCGGCCAGGCGAGGCTCCGCCAGGTGTACTTGATGAGCGAGAAATGGAGTTATCTACACAAATCATCCTGAAGAGCATCTGGATTATTTCATCGAGGCTGGCTACGTTAGGCGATCAGCGGCGACCCTTCCTAAGTGTTTTGGCATCGCTCGTTGAGCGATCACAAAATACTAAGCTCTGCGAGCGGATCTTGCAAATGGTCGAGCTGTGGATCTTCGACTCAAGTGATCCGTGGCCAACTTTAAAGGAGAAGACAGCGGTACTGCATAAAATGTTATGCTTCGAGACCCGTCCAGATCCAACCCTGCTGCACAAGTTCCTGGATTTGGTCATTCGCATCTACGAAGACCCAAAGATCACGAGAACGGAGCTTACAGTTAGGTTGGAGCATGCTTTCTTGGTTGGTACCCGAGCACAAGATGTTGACATGCGAAATCGCTTCATGACCATCTTCGACCGAAGTTTGACAAAGACCGCAAGCGCCCGACTCATCTACGTTCTGACATCTCAGAACTGGGATACACTTGCTGAGAGTTTCTGGCTAAGCCAAGCCATCCAGTTGATCTTCGGAGCTGTCGATATGAGTACGACAATTCAATTGCATGCGGAAGATTTCAAGATGATGTCGCCGGCCCAGGTCTTCGGCATCTCAAGCAATGACCCTCGCAAAGAGGACCAAATACTCGACGATAAATATGAGGACTTCATGGCAAAGCACCGCCGCTTCTACGCTGATCTAGGGGACGTACGAGCGCGCGATATCCTCGAGCCGCTATGTCAGCTACAGCACACCAATAACGACGTCGCTTATGAGATCTGGGTCGCTTTGTTCCCCTTGTGCTGGTCATTGCTATCACGAGATGACCGAAGTGAGCTTGAGAAGGGCATGGTCTCTTTGCTCACCAAAGATTATCATCAACGCCAAGTGGATCGGAGGCCTAATGTAGTCCAAGCTTTACTGGAAGGAAACGTTCGAGCTAAGCCCATATGCAAGATGCCCCCTCATGTCATGAAATTCTTGAGCCGAACGTACGATGCGTGGTATACAGCAGCAATTTCCCTGGAGGACCAAGTAATGGCGCCTATCATCGACACGCCTCTTGTCCGCGAGAGCAATCTCGATGCTTTAGTCGAAATCTATGCTGGCCTCCAAGAAGAAGATTTTTTCTACGGTACTTGGCGACGACGATGTAGGTTCGTGGAGACCAACGCCGGTTTATCATACGAGCAGAATGGCATGTGGGACAAAGCTCAACAACTGTACGAGGCTGCTCAGATCAAAGCACGTACAGGGGCAGTCCCCTATTCGCAAGGTGAATACATGCTCTGGGAAGACCACTGGGTCTTATGCGCGCAGAAGCTGCAGCAGTGGGACGTCTTGAGTGATTTCGCCAAGCATGAGAACTTCAACGATCTGCTACTGGAGTCCTCTTGGAGGACGCTCGAGAATTGGAAAGGCCAAGACAACATGGAGCAGCTGACTTCGATCATCAAGGCTGTTTCTGATGCGCCGACGCCACGGAGGACCTTCTTCCAGGCATTCATGTCTTTACTCAAGTTCCACGAGAAGCAGGAGTCCCATCAAGCCTTCAGCCAGATCTGTGACGAGTCCATACAGCTTTCCATACGGAAATGGCACCAGCTCCCAAAGCGAATCACTAATGCACATGTGCCTATCCTACAGAACTTCCAGCAGCTGGTCGAGCTTCACGATGCCAACGTCATCTGTATTAGCCTCTCCCAGACCACCCAACAAAACCTCGATGCAAAGTCTCAAGAGCTGAAGCTTCTATTGGGGACATGGCGAGATCGACTGCCCAATGTTTGGGATGACATCAATGCCTGGCAAGATTTGGTTACGTGGCGCCAACACATTTTTGGGCTCATCAACAACACCTACCTTGGCCTTCTTGGACCACAACAGAACAATGCTACGGGAAATTCCTACGCGTACCGAGGATTCCATGAAACTGCTTGGATAATCAATCGCTTCGCACATGTAGCACGCAAGCATCAGCTACCCGAGGTCTGTATCGCACAGCTCGGGAAGATTTACACGCTTCCCAACATCGAGATTCAAGAAGCATTTCTGAAGCTGCGCGAGCAAGCCAAGTGCCACTACCAAAACCGTGATGAGCTCAATAGTGGTTTAGATGTCATCAACAATACCAACCTCAACTACTTTGGCCAGCAACAAAAAGCCGAATTCTTCACGCTCAAGGGCATGTTCTTGGCCAAGCTCAACAAAAAAGAGGAAGCGAACGATGCTTTTGGTACAGCGCTCTTCTACGACATTCGATTACCGAAAGCGTGGGCTGAGTGGGGATACTACAATGACATGAGATTCAAGGAAGATCCTGAAAACATGGACAGTGCAGCTGCGGCCGTAAGTTGCTACTTGGAAGCCGCTGGTCTGTTCAAGAACGCAAAATCCCGCAAGCTTCTGAGCCGTATCTTGTGGCTTCTGTCCATCGATACGGGCGACAACCTCATCTCGAAAGCGTTTGAGGACTTCAAGGGAGAAACGCCGACTTGGTACTGGATTACATTCATTCCCCAACTGCTTACGAGTCTCAGTCACCGCGAAGCCAGACTAACGCGCAATGTACTGCTGAAAATTGCGAAAGTATATCCGCAATCGTTGTATTTCCTTCTCAGGACGACTCGTGAAGATATGCTGGCTATAAAGAAACAGCAAGAAGCGAAGCAAGAGAAGCTTAACCGAACCAAGCAGCAATCGCCGAGCGTCAAACAGGGTTCTCCTGACCAAAACGTCGAACGTCAAGGCAGCCCTTCGCGGCCAGGTACTGCTAACGGTGAATCCCAGCAGAACATTGCTACCAACGGCGAAGCTCCCAAAGCTGAGTCCAATGGAGAAGCTCAACCCGCTGCCGATGGCGAAGCTGAACACCCTATCAAAAAGCCTTGGGAGTACTCGGAAGAGATCATGACAGTGGTGAAGACTGGATTCCCTCTGCTTGCCTTGTCAATGGAGACGATGGTGGATCAGATACAGAAGCATTTCAAATGCCCCCCCGACGAGGATGCATACCGTCTCATTGTAGCGCTGCTCAATGACGGCTTGTCTGTATGTGACCAACAAACCCCCTTGTTCCATGGTGGTCTGATCACTGACCATACCTAGTATATCGGTCGTAACGCAATTGCTTTCGCACCAGGTCACGGTCTGCCCATCGCTACAGAATCGAACATCAAGAAGTTCGCCGAGACGATCCTTCCGCCGCATATTCGAGCCTCGTTCGAAGAGGACTTCGTTGGCCAGAAGCCTACAATGTACGAATACATCCACAAGCTACGCAAGTGGAGGGACAAATTTGAGGAGAAGCTTGATCGAAGACCTCACACCGCGAACCTAGAGAGCTACAGTTTTCCACTAAGCGAGTTTAGATTCGCCAAGTTCCACGACGTGGAGGTGCCTGGACAGTACTTGCAGCATCGCGATAAGAACAACGATTTCGTCAAGATCGAGAGATTCCTGCCTAATGTTGACCTTGTGAGGACTGTTGGCTTCTCGCATCGCCGCTTAAAGATTCGTGGACATGATGGCAGCGTTCATCCATTCGCAGTACAGCATCCAGCAGCGCGACACAGCCGGCGAGAAGAGCGAATTCTCCAACTCTTCCGCATCTTCAACGGCACCCTCTCCAAGCGCAAAGAGTCACGCCGCCGCAACCTAAACTTTTACCTCCCCCTCATGATCCCGCTGGCCCCCTCACTCCGCCTCGTCCAAGACGACGCATCCTACATCTCCCTTCAAGGCGTCTACGAAGACCACTGCCGCCGTACCAACATCAACAAAGATGATCCCATCCTATTTACTATGGACCGCCTCCGCACCGTCCCAACAGCAACTGCTGATCCCCCCACTCACGCTGCCGTCCGCACCGAAATTTTCACCGCAATCCGCCAGAAGTGGGTCCCGCAGACAATCGCTTTGCAATACTTCCAAGCCACCTACCCGTCCTTCGCCGACTTCTTCCTCTTCCGAAAGCAATTCTCCTACCAACTCGCCGCGCTTACCTTCATGACATACACAATGCACATGTCTGCTCGCTTCCCACACAAGCTCTCCATCTCGCGCTCCACAGGTAACGTATGGGGTTCTGAGCTGATACCAGCAATGGTCTCCGGTCGCCCCATCTTCCACAACCCCGAGCCTGTCCCCTTCCGCCTCACTCCCAACCTCCAAACCCTTATGGGCCCCCTCGCAACCGAAGGTCTCTTCTCCGCCGCCCTAATGGCCATCGCGCGCTGTCTCACTGAGCCAGAATCCGGGTCGGAGCTCGAGCAGCAGTTGTCGATCTTCGTACGGGACGAGATGACCTTCTGGTTCACGCAGCAGAAACAGAACAATTCCGACGCAACTGTGCTTAGGAGGGAGACGAGTGCGAATTGCGAGTTGGTTGTTAAAAAGGCTGTGTCCCTGGCAAGACCACCGGAGGGGAATCTTCCTGCCAATCAGACGGTTGTCGATGCGGTTGCTAGGGCTGTTAATCCGCAGTATCTTAGTCAGACGGATGCACTTTGGATGGGATATTTGTGAGGAGAATAGAGGCTAGAGATGAATGGATGAAGGGTATGCAAATTGGAGAATAATGGAATCTGGCGTCTGGATTTTTTCCGGGCGTATTCATGAAGGAAGCTGGATGGCATACATCTGCGATCGATGCATGCATACGTGCATGCTTTATTTAGCAAGGCGCTCTGGTTGTGATGGAGGCTGGCTATTAACTCGTACGTGAAGACTGGGTCTTTTTAGTTAGCATTCGATTCATGCAGATAGTGTTTAATGAACATTCGATCATTGCCCCTATTCGATTATAGGATGCGGTGCTTTATCCTTCTGGACTATTGATTCTAGTTAGATTGATGGAATGTAGTAGTTGCGAAAACGCATTCTTGAGCAGCGAGATGTTCCGTACTAGTACACTGCTTTCGTGACAAATTTTTGTGTTCGTGTAGCCAAGAGAGGCACCGCAGAAAAGCAACTTGTCCAGCGAAAGGCCTTTCCAACATTCATACTGCACGAAACGAACGTCCTATCCGCCTGACCGTGAAATCAAGCCAGTCCATCATGACCATCATAACACGGTCTGAAACAGCTTCTGCTTCTAGCATCGAATGTAGCCTGATCCATTGATATCAGTCAACCACACTCGCAATCACAAACTTTTCAAAGCCACTTACCACCAGATTTCCTATGCAATTCATACTCATGATCCTTCAAGTCCTCTTTCACACCGAACGCAATGCCCTTGCAGGACGCGTAAGGGCAGACGTGTTCGTATGTGACATATGCATTACCATTACCATATCTCTGGTCCCTCTCGTGCTTCTCAAGGTCAGCGAAGCTGGCTGGTGCTGAAGCCAGATGGATCAAATTGCCGTCTTTGGCACGTGGAGGCGAGCGCTCTTTAGGTCTGTAGCTAGAGGAGCTTTGGGATTGCCTGAGGAGTGGGGGCCGACTTGCTGCGTTATCTATGTAGATGGGCTTGGGTGGTATAGAGGTCGAAGAACTGCGCTGTCTAGGAAGCTGAGGTCGTGTTGCTGATGGCCCGATGATAGGACTTGCCGAGCCCGACCGCGTCGAAGAAGGTGGAGTTTCTGCAGGTGAAGTACTGCGGCTACCAGGCCCATAAGACGGCGAAGGTGGAAGTGAGAACGTGACACGTTTATTTGGGCTTCGAGGCTTCTCATCAGCATAGTCGTTTGGTCTTAACGCAAAGTACTCTGGCTCTGCGGATGATGAACCGCTGCCGCGGCGGGAGTCGGGTTTAGTCCTTTCGCATGAGCCCGATGTGCGCAATGATGGTAGGATTTGGTTTATATCACTAGGTTTCGCTTGCTCTGGACGAGGGTTTCCGTGGTCTGGTGAAGATTTTCTGGCGGCCTGTGCCGGAGCTTGATGCCTGCCTCCGTTTGAGTTGGTAGTATGCCCTGATGCATTGGCGGTTTTTTCTGTACGCTCGGACAGCTTTTCATCGGAGCTTTCGTCAGCCAAATTCGTACCACCGTGCCCTTTGTCGTCGATGTGAGCACTTTTAGAAATCTTTGGCGCATCAGTGTGGCTGTCGGAAGCATCGACGGCATCCTCGACGATCGGCGACATCGGATTACTTCGACGACGGGGGACGCCGAGAAGTCCCTCTGCAATAGCTGGCGGAGTGACTGTACTTTTATGAGCTCTGTATGTCATTGAGTGTCACTAGCGCATACTGACCTGGCACCAAGTTGTTCATCCAAGCCGGTTTCTGATGAGCATTTGAGCGTCTGGATTCTTTCTCTGGCAAATGGTTTGATTGCTCGTAGCCGTCGTCTGAATCTTCTATGATGGTGATATCATCCTCGCTAGAAGGTAAGTCTTTTGGAGGGGTGTTGCCCGCGTGACTGCTTCCAGTGTATTTAAATGCTTTCCCACTAGCAGTTTCCAAGTTGTTGTTGATATCTTGCGTGCCCAATTGGCTCCAATTGGGAATATGTGTGTCGGTTTGGGTACTGCTGGAGACATAAAGACGTGGTGGAATCGAAGGGAATGGGTACTCAGATCGATGTTGAACTGGGCGTGACTGCTGATAGCTCGTTTGTTTTGGTGTACTCTGAGCGTATGGGTGCCCTTTAGGCGTCGACGCTGATGGCCATGGAGTCGATGGGGTGTTTCTGAGCCCAAGCGGTTGGCGATTGTCATGTTCTGAGTGCTGGCTTGGCAGACTGCCACCGACTATGCGATAACTGATTGTCCTCGTCTTTCTTGGTGGCGCCGATTCTGCTGAGTCTAACGAGCTTGATGAAGACGAGGGTGTAGGATGGAAATTTCGAGACGAGTTGCTATCACGCCGACGTGGTATGGGCATTGGAAGTCGAGGCTGCACTTGCTGGCTAGCCTGGCTTTGGGCAGCTGGCGGTATTGGACCTTTACCGGTCTCATTTGACCATCTCTGGGCTTGTTGAACATAAGGAGGAAGATACTGAGGCCTGGGTGTGTTGATGTGGGTTCTAAGATGAGTTGTTGGTACGAACTCCCCAGGCTGGCTGTCAGGTACATCTGTGCTTTCGGTACTGCCGACGACGCCTTGAATCGAGGAATCTGGACCAGTAGACAGTAGAGAAGCCTGTTTCTGTCTGGGGTTGCGCTGGAGGACAATTTGCATGAGAGTGGTGCTTTCCTTTCGATTCTTCGGTTCTTTGTGCCTATGGTCATGTTTTCGAGTTGAATTTCTGTCATGGATATGACCTCGTTCCAATTTGAGGGCGACTAATGAATACGTGAAGCCTGGATTGCTTCTTTCCCTTCCTTCGATGAGTCCCATGATCTGATCTCGCTTGGCGTTGCTAATGCTGCAGAGATCTTGCTGCGCGGTCCGTTTGCTTATTTTCTGTATTTCAACCTCAGCTTCCAAGTCACTGTCAGTGGCAGGAGATCGTGCATGGCGTGCTCGGAACCATCTGTCCTGGGACGAATTGTCCTCGTCGCGGGATTCGGACGGAGTGATTATAAAACCCTCGTAGAGGGCGGCTAAGGATACGTTGTCAACGAAGGGAGCTTTGCTTGAGCGCCCATAGCTATGAGATCGGGGATAGATTGGGGCTTGAGGACGCCCGTTCGCCATGTCTTTCAGATCTGCACTTTTCCCCTGACGATGTTTGTTGTTCTGCCAGTGCTCTATGGTTAAAGATCTCGAACCAGTCACACTACCAACAGGGTTGTTATGAGTGCGGCTCTATTGTCTTCCCATCAGCATTAATTAGGATTGATCGGACTGCCATTCAGGATCATTAAACTTATCATGGGAGGATGCACCCAAATTTGCGAGAACGTCACGTGGCTGCTCCTCGACGTCATACGATTCAGACTTTATCATTTGACAAGTTGAGCCTCATTGGGACGCCATGCATAATTAGAGCCTCGCTATTTTCGTTATAAGGCAATTGTATGCAGGAGCCCCGGACTCGGCGGGAGCGTCAATTTTCAAGCCGCTTGCTTACCGTATCCATAGTAATGAGGAAGTCAAGTGACAAAGGGAAGGCAATACGCCAATAGGAAAGGTCAACACCAAGGTAGATATTGGGAATGGTGAGAGGAGGACCGTAAACCCTAAAATGTAGCTACATGATTCATTTGCAGGTAGCCTGACGGGGAATGGAACCTGTGTCAAGGCAATGGAATTAGATCATCCTCGTAGGAGGAGTGGAGTCATGGCTGCACTCAATCTGTAAGATGTCCACAGCCCGGGAGCAATGAAAACGACTCGGTACCGCCCTGTTACCATGGCCGTGGCTTGGGAGTCGCGACGATTGCGACCTGAACGGTAGCATGCGTCAACCTCACCATGATGGGGCGCGAGGCTCGGGTCTAACGTAGAAGTCGATTGAGTGAACCTTATGCAACCTCGGGTCAAGAACACGCAGAGCCTCAATCTTGGCGTTCTTAATCGGTCTTAGTTGGCTCGGATTGTCCCCAAATTGCAACGCATGGATTCATTGTCTGAGTATTGCTAACACATGGTTTCTGTAAAGTTCGGGAAGTCTCCGATCACAAGCGTTTGCCAAAGGCCACCGGGAGAAGATGCCTGTCTAGAGTAAAGTTTTCAAGATGTGTCCGGCAACTATTAGATCATTTGATACGACGAGATAGAGCTGCCGCACAGGCAATTGGCATGGCGGTCAAGGGCACGGTTCTTGTTGCCTGTCGCTAGGCTTAGCCAGAGATCTGTGCTCGTCCATGTGGAGAAAGCTGTATTATGGCACCGAATCCTTGGTGTCCTGGCAATCGTTCGGGTCCTTGTAGAAGATTCCTCCCATTCTCTCAAGGACAGGGCACCCTTTTTTCATATTGAATGGGTTATGTATCATCCCAATACCCCGAACTACACCGATCTCGGAATCAATCGACAAGGCCCACACTCCCCCACGCTTCAACCATCCAAGCCAAAGCTGCTGCTCTCCGATTTTACCCTCTTGTATTCTTCGTGGTAACGGCTTGTAGGAGTATTCTTCACTCGGCCATAACTTTGCACCAATCATTCCCATGCGATGGCAAGCTGCGTCCTCTTCATTGCCATTTCCAGGCATTGAGGACTCGGGGAAACTAGCGAGGTCGAGGTAATCCAGCTCCACACCGGAGCACTGCTTGGGTATGTATATCCCTTCTTTTTCCGACCATCCATGTACAATGGTTGTACCATTACCGGAGTCGCGTATATTCGTGCATCTTCGTCCGAGCTTTTCTCCCGGGGGAGGCGAGAATGTGCCGTCCAGGCGATAGGACCCGCAGGGTGGGACTTGATTGACTCCACGAACAAGAAGAAGCCGAGCCTAGAAACACGTTGAAATGTGAAGATTGCTACAAGGAAGGAAATGTATAGAAACAACATCTTCAGAAAATTATGTTAACATCCCGGGAATCCTCGACTACTAGAGAGTATTGGTCCAGCTCAAGTTTTCACTTGAGAAAATGAAAACATGGTCAGACAATAATAGACTGTGGAGCAGCTTGATCAGGCAGAAGCACACAAAGTGAGGTCGCTGCGCACATTGCAGATATCTCGCTCTTGCCCCCAATTGTTGGCATTAGGGAATATCATCCGCGCTACAGTTTTGATCAGCTGTACGTCCGCGCCGCAGAATTGTAACGTTGACGGGAACCCGCGATGACTTTCTGTTGAAGGTAGGACGAAGAAGATCAAAGGTCGCATGGCTCCTTGGAGTTAGTGGCGCCTAGACCAAGCGCGGCTAGGAGCCAGGTGACTAGCGTGTACAAATTAGTCTCATCTTTGCCCTCGCAGAAACTCGAGATTTGTTGCTATATCATAGTCTCGAAACAATGGCGCTCCTAGTGAGCTTCTTTTGGCAACATAGAAACATTGAAGCCTGCTCGCGAGGGACCTATCGCTGTAGCGAGTGAGCTAGTTGGCCGGTGGTTCTATATCACCCTGCCTTCCTACTGGTGCACTCCTAAACGCTCAAATATCCAGAAATCCTGAGACTTTTATATTGCCGTGTGAACATTCCCGAAACAAAGTTACACATCTGATAGCATTATCTCTAGCGCACGTACAAATGACACTACAAAGTCAATTACTTGGTCACACTGCTCGCTCCACAAAGACCAAGCGACATCAGTCCTCAAGAATACACGATTTTGTGACAGCAAAGCACGCCTTGAGTTGTGAATCATTGAGCTTCTCGGCAACAGTCTTAGGGAATTTCCCATCAGAGTCTCTTGCATATCGATTCGCTCCCATTTCGAGCAACAGATGTGGAACCCCTGGATGTTTCCAACGGACTGCGATATGAAGAAGAGTCCAGCAATAGTGATCCGCTATGAAGCCAACCGGAGTATCCATATTTGTTCCGAGATTGATTAACATGCTAATAGCTTCCTTGCATCCTCCACTCGCTTGTTGCCCGACAAGAGCATTCAGATTCAGCAATTTAGAGGTCAGCGATCCGGTCGAGAACTTTTTCTGAGACCTCCGGCTGCTTCTCCAGTAGTTACGCGGCGCGCTTTTTCCCATTTGCCAGGGCGCAATAGAGCGAAGTGTATCTACCCCCTCCTCGTTCTCCTCCAACAGTAGCTCCACAACCTCGTCGTGCCCATTGCTCGCAGCTCGATGCAGCGGTGTCTGCCCATTCTCGTCGACTGCGTCTCTGACTGCGCCTCTGACTGCGCCAATTTCAAGAAGGAGCTTGGCGACATTGTACTGTCCCAGCTGGGCTGCAAGATGTAGCCCTGTGCCCTCCGAGCCATCTTCGGCCTCAATTTGTGATATTCTTTCCTCGTATCCCGGTCCCACAATTCCCCTCTAACAAAACTGCCAAAATCTCAGCTTTGCAATTGTGTGCAGCTGTAAGCAGGGAGCTCTTTGGTTGATGTCAAGCTTCTCGACATCCGCGTTCTTTTCAAACAAGGCCTTCACGGTCCCATTGCCGTCATTCTCACTGCAAGCAGAATAATGTAGAGGTGTTTGTATGTTGCTGTCCTGCACGTTCACATTCAATTTCGGCTTAGCAAACAGAAGCTTCGAAATGTCGAGAGCGTCATGCCCTATTGTTGCAGCGACGGGTACGGCGGTCTGACTTTTGTTGTCTATGGCGTTGACATTCGTTCCCGCCTCGAGCAGTGCTTCGACTATCGTTGGGTTCTTGTTGATCACAGCCACGTGTAAGGGAGTCTGCGATTTGTTATCAATCGCTTCTTGTTCGCTTTCACGTCGAGAACCAAGTGTGTACTGGTCGTGTCGTCTTCCTCAGCCGCCCTATGGAGTACTGTCAATCCTCTGCTATATCTTGCGTCGCTACCATCTCCATCCTCGATCAATGCTTTGACAACCTTTTCACCACCTGTCTGGGCTGCCAGATGGAGGGGCGTTCGCCCTTGTCGATCTCTCCTGCCCGTATCGGCCCCTATTTCGAACAACAGCTTCACAGATTCAAGAGTCCAATTCTTAGTAGCTGTTTCAAGGAAGGTAAACAGAGTGTCTGCGCTTGCGCCCTTTGAATGCAGAGTCTTTGCAGATCCAGCTTTGTTGTAACCAGGGCGAGAGAAAGTGGGGTCCTATTCTGAGCGGCCACTGCTGTCTTCAGTGCACCTTTCCTTAGAAGCAAGTCCACAATTTCATCTTTCCCAATTGCAGCGGCAATGTGAAGAGGTGTTTGGCGCTCGTTGTTCACCACCTCTTTTTCCATATTGAGATAGATGAGCACCTCCATAGCTACTTTTGTAGCGTCCTTAACTACGCGGCGGAAAAGCGTTTGGCCTTTTTCGTCCTTGGCCTCCTTGTCTGCTTGGTGATCTGCCAAGTACCTCACAACACCCTTATGGGCATTCATCACAGCGTGAGAGAACGGAGACCATCCGTTCACATCCTTTTCGTCCTTCAGCGCTGAATTAGTCATCAAAAGCTCCACAACAGGGATTTTTGCCGTTGCTCGCAGCTACGTGTAGAGGTCTGAGCAAGTCCCTGTCCTCGGCTTCCTTGTTCGCGCCGACTTTGATGAGAACGGCCGCAGCTACGCTATCACCGTCTTCGGCTGCCATGTGGAAGTGTGTCCGATCAGAGTCTCTTTCGTTGATCGCGTCGCTATCGGCTCCGCCCCTCACTAAGATCTCTGCTATACCGGGTCGATTTTTGTGAGCCGCAATGCATAGAGGCGTGGACTTATGCTTGTCTCGTGCTTCCGTATTAGGCTTAAGACTGAGGAGTAACTGCACAGCTTCGGCAGTCCACTCTTCGGCAGCAAAGAGGAAAATGGTATCCTCTCAGTTGTGCTTTGCTGCGGTATCCGCTCCTTGGCTCTTTGGGATCTCTGATGCTCGTTTGCGTTTTTGGTTTGCGCCATATTGAGGTGGCGTCCACTTCTTGTTGTCAGGACCGTCAATGGCAGCTTTGACATCACGGTTAGCCAGCAGCTTTTCAAGTGCCCCCTCTTTCCCTGGGGCTGCGGCAACATGCAAAGCTGTCTGCCCGCGGCTGTCCTTTGCGATGTTGTTCTTCATCTTGGCCAATAGCGGCTCCACAATCCCGCCGACCTCTTTACCGTCGCCCATGACCGCTAGATGAAGGGTCCGGTTGTCCTTGTCTTCTGCATCGGCATTGGCGCCCTTCTTCAACAACTCCTCGACAGCCTTCTTCTTTCCAAGACTGGCAGCTAAGTGCAATGCAGTCTTTTTGTTCTTGTCCTTCGCATTCTCTCCCATCCTTGACCTTCCCCAGGAGCAATTTCACAATCTTTTACTTCCCCTGGCTTGCGGCGATACGTAATGGCGTTCGACCTTTCTGACCTTTTTCATCCTTCAAATCGGCATCGTAATTGTTATCCGGCATGCCAAGTATATCGTCGTAGGTGCCTTTGCACAGCGCCTCGTGAAGGTCTGACCAATCGCTGTAGATATGATCAGAGATCTCCATAGGAACAGACTGGCAGGTGCAACTGACTTCATGATCCTGATAGGCGTTGATTTGGGCTATGCCCAAGACATGCGTCTAAAACTCGGGTTTGTTCTGTTATTTATTTGGGAACTTTGAGAAATGGATGACCGCAGAAGAGACATCTATAAAGAAGGGCCTGAGCATTAACAACACCAATACCAGACCGACTTCTGGATGGAAAACATCGGAATTTGCAGTAACATGTGGGTCGTACGCCTGTAGCTCCAGGCATATTTTCCACAGTATTCTTGACCGACGCAGCTTACGACGGAGATTTTTGGTGCCAATTGGTCTTTCTGTAAGCCACCGTCGACGAGTATCGCTAGAATGAGCGTCACTAGTCAGATAAAAAATAGCCGAGTGATTCGCATGTCTAGCGATGAAATGTCGGCGTCTCCAGCCAGAGACACGTTTGCTACGTTGGGTGGTACTTTCTGACAGCTTCAGGGGATCTGCATTGCTGTAATGAGTGCGAGTCGTCAGATAGAGGCGAACCGTAATATCTTATTATCTCAATGTAGATTCTCTTCTCATCTATAATATGTATGGCCGACCTGTGATGTGTGATGCCGCTGGTCATTATCTCTGCAAGGCTGATGGGTACGAGTAATCGTGCTTGACCTATTAGGAGCTGGATCTATATGCAGGAGAATCACCCCTAGCTGCGTGCCTGCGGGGTTGACAGTGGCACTATCCATACGCCGGACCTTCTCGCTCGCGAGACGGTACGGTGGCGCCCACCCTATGCCTGGCTGAGTGCGAATTGGGTCGGATTTCTGTCTTCTTGACTCCTCGCGCACGTTCCAAGGACGTTCGTTCTGATCAACTCGTTTCGCTAGATTCTTGGAATCCTTCCAAATGCAAAAGCAGGCTCGAGCATGTGTAGTGTATTAAAGTCTAGCTTATCTTTGTACCACTCAAATCGAACAAACCTGGCTCCTGCATCTTAGGAAGGGACGAGAAGCCGCGATCATGTATCCTAAGACAGAGCACGAACCACGATCGACTATTCAAGATGTTACATCATCACGAGGTCATGTAACCGGGCGTATGGTGCTGTTTTGTTGCTTTCATTAGCGGTAACGCAGCATTGCGGCATGATACCCATCATTTTCCGTTCTCGTTAAAGCTATGTCGAAGAAGAAGAGCACATGCACGGTTTAGGGCCCACCATCCCTTGCCATCAACCTTCATGATGCAGCATTTTGTTAAAGCTTAGACATTTGTGCTGGATGTATTTATACACCCTCCCCACATCGAAGCGATCATCCCACCCATCTCCTTGCGCTCTGAAAGATACGCGACCAGGGCCCTGTCAGGCCCCATCCCTCACCCTTACCATCAGGATACCAGCTGCCAACCCCAGAAAGTATTGTCCTCTCAAGATGTGGCATGATCGCCAACACCTTCCCGTTCGAATTCCTGACACCTGCGATACCTGCTCGGAAATTCTATAGTTAGCATTGCTTCTATTTTTAGGCCTTACTTGGGCATAGCTCGCAATTGTACGAACCAAGAGGTGAGCCGTTGGGGTTGGCAGGATACTGTTCCGTGTGCTGCAAATAATTATCTATATAGCGTACTGAGATTTGTTGGTCTTTAAGTAGCTGCTCTGCTGCTGCCGTCTGTGATGGTGCGTCGAAGTGAGCTCGACCTTCGCCATGAGCTAATCAAAACATCACGTCAGCTCTTCATTAAGGTGTGTTGATTAATAAGAAGAAGGATGTGTAACCACGTACCTGTGGCTATGGGCATCGTAGTCCCAACCATCTCATGCAAAAAGACTGAAGGCGCTTGAGGGTCATCGAGCACCTCCACCATGCATACACGCGCTTCGTATTGTTCGCTTATGTTTCGCTCGAAACTTGGCCAGTTTTGCGCACCTGGAATGATCTCCTTCAAGCGACTAAGAAACTGGCAACCGTTACAGATGCCTAGGGTGAAGGTATCCGCGCGGGTAAAGAATTCGGCGAACTGGGCTCTTGTCTGTGGATGCAGGAGAACTGATTTAGCCCAGCCTTGACCAGCGCCGAGAACATCACCATAGCTGAAACCACCACAGGCTGCGATGCCTTTAAATGAAGACAGTGAGATGCGGCCAGAGAGGATATCGGTCCTAGTATCACGACTTGGGTCAGCGTTGCCATTCGAGAACATTTCCAGAGTCACAAGGCAGATCTGAGGCGTATATCAAGCTCAAAACTTACATATGTACGTCTACCGCAGTGAAGCCAGAAATATCAAACGCGAACGCCATCTCTGCTTGGCCATTGACCCCCTGCTCCCTCAATATGGCGACTCGAGGCCTTGAGAGTAATCGTGAGGATATCGATGCCTTGTATGGTAGGATACTCTTTGCTGGGTCATATGTCAGATTGTACGAAAGCCCAGGATTTGCCGAATCGGTGATCAAATCCTGCTCAGTATCTGCGCACAGAGCATTGTCACGCAGACGCTGCATCTGGTGCGATGTTGATGACCAGCGTTGCTGAAGGTCGCTTCGGCTGGCTCTGTAGATCAGTTCTGGGCCATGATAGATGGTGACCTCTTGTCTCGAGGCAGGGGGCACACGACCAATTTTCTTGATGAGACCGTCAGGAGGCCCGCATGTTGCAAAACAACGGTGGAAGTTGATCTCGTCCTCCTTCCTTACTTGGAACACTGCCCCGAGCTCTTCGTTGAACAGAGTCTCGATGATATCAGATGTTTCCATTTTGTGACACAGATCATCCAACATCAATTGCAGCCCACATCTACCTGCAAAAGACATCTCAACCAGGGTGGTGAAAAGGCCGCCTTCAGACCTATCGTGATAGGCGATGACGATGCCTGATTCATGTAATTGCTCGATAGCATCGAAGTAGTCTGAAAGCAGCTGTACGTGACGCAGATCAGGCGATTCATTACCAACAAGCCCGAACACCTGAGCAAGAGCGGAACCACCCATTGCTTTCTTTCCCTCCGCAAGATCAACCATAAGTAGTACAGTCTCACCAACTTCCTCGGGACGACGAAGCGTAGGCGTCCAAGTCTGTCGTATGTCGGCTACGGGTGCGAATGCCGTAATGATCAGAGACAATGGTGCAGTGACAGCCTTGGAACCCCCAGTCTCAGGATCCGTCCAGCTCATTTTCATGCTCATACTATCTTTCCCAACAGGGATACTGATTCCAAGCTTCGGGCAGAGCTCCATACCGATAGCTTCAACGGCAGCATACAATGCAGCCCCCTCTCCCGGATGAGATGCTGCTGACATCCAATTTGCTGAGAGCCGTATTCGTCCGAGGCCACCCAGCAGATACGCTGCCGCGATGTTCATCAAAGATTCTGCGACTGCCATTCTCGCTGATGCCTCAGGTGATATGAGTGCCAGCGTAGGCTTCTCACCCATCGCCATGGCTTCGCCTGTCTTAATTCCAATAGTGAGCGACGTCGCGGTCACCCCACAGTCAGCGACCGGAACTTGCCAAGGGCCGCACATCTGATCTCTCGCCGTCAAACCACCGACTGTTCGATCACCAATCGTGATGAGGAATGACTTGGACCCAACAGCTGGAAGTACCAGTACCCTGTTTACTGCTTCTACTAGTAAGCCTTCTTGAGACGCTTTCGGGAGGTAAGAAGTTAGGCTGCTATCGAAGGGTAGGAGAGGAAGCTTTCTCGACTCCACGACCCTTGACATCTTAGGCGGCTTTCCAAACAGGACTGACATCGGTAGATCGATTGGCTTTGGATAATTCTTTGACTCACGATCCATTAGAATAAGGTGTTGTTCTTTGTGTGCTTTTCCGACAACGGAATAGCCGCATCGTTCCCGATCAGCTATTGATCTGAACTTGTTGAGTCCGTCTTGTGCGATCAGTAAGACGTATCTCTCCTGTGCTTCGCAACACCAGATCTGCATCGGCGAAAGACTGCGGTCAGCATTGCTGATCTCACGCAGCTCGAAGGTTGCACCAAGACCAGCATCGTGCACTATCTCCGGCAGAGCATTTGAGAGACCACCAGCTCCAACGTCATGTATGAACTTGATGGGGTTCTCGGATCCCATAACCCTGCACGCATCGATGACTTCCTGTGCCCTTCTCTGAACTTCCGCATTTCCTCTTTGGACAGAAGCGAAGTCCAGGTGGGCAGAACCTTCAGCAGATGTCAAACTTGAAGCTGCTCCACCACCGAGACCGATGAGCATAGCTGGTCCTCCTAGAATAATTACATGAGAGTCCGCTTCTACGATTTTTGGGTCTTTGAGCGCGTGCTGCGGTCTTACGGTTCCAACACCACCAGCGATCATTATAGGTTTGTGATAACCTCTGATCTCCGTTCTATCATCGTCAACCGGCACTTCCAACAAAAGCGTCCTGAAGTATCCCGTGATAGAAGGTCTCCCAAACTCATTGTTGAAGGCAGCGCTACCAATAGGGGCCTCTAGCATGATGTCTAGAGCGCTAGCAATGTGCGTTGGCTTACCATCGTTTCGCTCCCAGGGCTGTTCAAATCCTGGAATCCTAAGATCGGAGACACTGAAGCCGCAGAGGCCAGCTTTGGGCTTTGAACCACGTCCTACAGCACCTTCATCGCGAATTTCGCCACCGGAACCTGTAGCTGCGCCTGAAAAAGGAGACACTGCCGTCGGATGATTGTGAGTCTCCACCTTAGCTAGGTAGTGCACAGTCTCCTTGGTCTGTGTCCATTCTTTTGACACATGGGATGGGGCATAGAAGCTTCCCTCCACACCTTGCAAGACCGCTGCATTGTCGCTGTAAGCACTGACAACATTACCCGGGCTTTTCTCATGTGTGTTACGGATCATTTGGAAAAGACTATGTGCTTTCTTGACTCCATCGATTGTCCACGATGCATTGAATTGCTTATGGCGACAGTCTGAAAAGTTCTAGAATCAGCACCAACTCACCAACCTGACAGAGTAACATTCAGACGATGATCAAGTACGAAATCAAGACTTGTAAAGGTGCCTTACGCTCTGAGTTGACCTGTGCAAACATGAAAAGTTCAGTATCAAAGGGCGACCTTGCTAGCCCACCATCTTGCTTATATGCATCGATCAGGTATTCAATCTCTGAATCATCGAGCGCCAAACCGAGGGATTTGTTGGCCTCTTGAAGAGCCTGCCGAGGATCCTTATCTGGGTCATGTATGTGGATGATCTGTGCTGGTGCTGGAGTACTTTGCGCGAACATAGACTCCAGATCCGGGACATACGCTCTCATTGTCTCTGTCATCTGGTCGTGCAGCAGGCTAGACGCTTTTCCAGTATCGTATTCTTTGCTAGAGGTGATCGTGACAATGGTACCCCGTTCTATGCGCCTAATCACGTCCCCGAAGCCACATACTTGTGCAACGTTGGTTGCTTTGCTGCTCCATGGGGAAATAGTCCCTTGCCGCGGTGTCACGAAAAGCACAGTCTTGTCGTCTTCATCTGCAGCTTGATCCTCAATGTACTGATCGCCATATGCTAGAAGCTGGTCCAATACTTCCTGGCTATAGTTTGAAGTACTCTGTCCGTTCTTTGCTCCGTGCAATGCCACATAGTGAACGTATCTGGCTTGGATATCATCTACACCAAGTTTTTCCACAAGAGTCTTCCTTCTGACCTCGGACAAAGCAATGCATCCAAGACAAGTCAGATATTGAGCCATATTTGTCCGATTCGGAATCCTTTGAAGATCCGTCTTCAATTCTTTTGGAATTCAGGCTCGGAAAGCTCGAATATCACAAACCAATCGCCTGAAATGCTTTTAACTTGCCCACAGCCCGGGTAATGCGGTCAGCGAGCTTCCTTTCAATCATGTTGCCAACACACCAATGAAAAATTGTGCATTTCCTCACCAGTTGACCGAAAATTGACTGCTCAAATTTGGCGTGTGCAGAAAGCGGAAGAATGCTTGGCACCTTTTTTTTTCTTGGCGCTACATGCAAACCTAACTCTACGAATGATGCTTCTTCTAATATATCAACCGTATATGAATATATAGCTCTACTCAAGACGATTCGAACGCCGTAGGAATAAATTAGTCCAGATAGATAGTCGTTGTATTATAAGACTTTAAATATTAATAGTAGACTTATTGGGGACGGTACTTTAGGGCTTCAGGAGGGATGGGAGCTAAGTAATCAGCGTGAAAAGCCTAATCTCTACGCCTCTTTCTAAGATTTTGGCCATAACTTCAAACCCTAATAGATCCTATACTACTAAGTCGATTAAATTCATTCCTACGGCGTTCGAATCGCCTTAAGTAGAATTTTATATTCATATACGGTTAATATATTAGAAGCGTTGTTCGTAGAGTTATTTTTGTATGTATAAGGGATCGCAAAAAAAAAGTGCCAAGGATTCTACAGCTTTCTGCACACGCTAAACCCGAGATCTTATCTTATCTCCTCGTATGCCAAGCATCATTGGCAAGCACGGCAAAGTCTGGTTTGACATCTACGATCATTGTGTTACTAAGCACAATGCAATTTTCAAGTGCGCGGTGTTGCGTCCCATTAATGCGCTTTGTGGACCCTGCGTGGAACGCCACTGACAAGGAACATGGCAAACTTGAAGACTATCAAGTACTCTCGATCGAGAATCTATGGCATGTCTTGCTGACTCCAATGGTTTCTAGGGGCCTCTTACTTGCCATCCTATACAGGCACCATTTGTTCAAAATATACCAGAGAATCCAATGACCCCTTACTCGCGCCACGCTTTCTCCCAACCCTCCCGCTATATGCTGTCTCTTACCAGGCCAATTCCATCCCCTTCCTATGCCAGAATGTGCCTGTGTCCTGAATACTCTTACTCATCAACGCCTTCCAAAGCTTCTCCGCTGCCTCCTCCGGCTCCGCAGCCTCCTTCGTCGCATGCGTCTTTCCACTCGTATCCAGTCCCGTCTTAACATACCAATGCATCAACACCACCACCACTTCCTTCTCTTTCAAATCCATGGCCATACTCTTCCCGATGCTATTGAGGGCAGCTTTTGAGGTGCGATAGGCGTATGAGCCGCCCGAGCTGTTGTCTGAGAAGGAGCCAACTCGGGAGGACATGAGACCGATATAGGGGTAAGGGGAGAGGAGGAGGGAGGGGAGGAGGCATTCGTTCAGAAGAAGGGGGGCCAAGGTGTTTACGGCGAAGGTATTGGAGAGAGTGTGGTGGGTGGTTGTTGTGAGGGAGTCGGAATCATGTTCAGTCATAATACCTTTGAAAAGAGCAGCGTCAGTACTCGCGGTAAGGAATGGGGAAATTCTGGATTTTGGAGCGGGCAGGAACTAGCGATTTTGAGGAGAAGGTCCAATGGGTTGTCTTTGAAGTGCTCGGAGAAGGACTTGATCGAGCTGTCTGAGCTCAGATCACATTGGTAGATCTTGCATTCAAGCTTCTTCTTTTGCTCTCCGACAGTCACATCAAGGGCATGAGCTGCATAGCCCTGCATGTATCTCAGACATTTTCTGGGCGAGAACGTGCGTTTATCCTTACCTCTTTGAATGTAGTTCTGCAAATTTATGTCCAATACCCGAATTGGCTCCTGTAACAACGGCTGTAGGCATCTTTGAGGTGTCGGGAATAGATGAGATGTATTCGTACAATAGTTTGGCTCCTTGTTCTATGAACCCTACCTATGCTTTTTCCAAGGGTTCGTCATTAGCAGGCGGAAGCAACAGAGAAGCAACCGAAGGAATGATTTGTCAATGATTGAACGGCAGATCGTTACCAGATATGGAATCAGTGCATGTTGCACCTTAGTCTCAAAAGCCCGAACATTTGGCTCACTGTACAAGTTTCGAATAGCTTCACTGGATTGCCTTGAAAGTATCTGCTGCAGCGAACTACTTGCTGACGTGACAAATCGCACGCAGCTACAGATCCTTAGACCTTTCAACACATCATATCGCTCAACCATCATGCAAGACCTTCGCAAATGACTCCGCAGCTCTCTTAGGCTTCCCATCGTCCAGCTTCGTCTGCCCCATCTTCTGCTCGCTAAACGCCTTTGCGTATGGGTTCATCCGTAACAGAACCTGCTTATTCTTGAGCGGATTCTTCTTTTGCACACTAGCACGCTTCGTCTTGGCTTCTCCCTTTGCTGGACGCACAACAGCTTGTACTTCGGAGGAGTTGATCAGGCGGCTGATGTCGGCGTTGTGAACGACATTCGATGGGAGGAGGAAGTCTTTCTTGAGCAGGGATGGGGTAGTTGTAGAGCCGTAAATTTCGTCAAGCGCCTCGAAAGCTGACGAGGTCCAGACGATGAAGCGGCCAAGATGTCCACCAGGCGCGAGTTGTAGGAGATTGAGGGCGAAGACGGATGAGGTTTCGACACCGGGGATGTTACGGAATGCACGAACGAGCTCCTTGCCATCTGTTTCTGGGTTGTAGACAATCAGAGGGCCACGACGTTGGCGGTGACGACGACCTCGGAGCTTTCCCTTTCCTGCACGCAGCTTGCGTGATGCGTAGACTTTGCTAACGTCTGGGCCGGCACCGACAGCTTCGAGAAGCTTGACTGCTGCTGATGTCTTGATGATGGCACCGCCGTCAAACGCTTTCGAGGAGACCACGAGAGGAACTTCAGGGACGGTGGAGATCTTGTGACCGCGAGCTAGGAGGAGGGCTGGGACGGAGGATGCTGCAAGAGCAGAGGTGGTGGCGAACCGTCTAGTCAACGGTCAGCATTAAGAACGATGACCCATGCAACTCCACAACATACTTCTGTCCCAGATTGATCTTCTGGTGCCATTTCCTCCAGACCTTTGTAGGCGCGAACATACGACCTGACCTGCACATGTTTCCGAACGCAGCTTGACCAGCACGGTGTGTACCTCCACCAGAGACACGAGGGATACGAGCCACAGCGCGGCCTGGAGACGTCCATGATCAGCCTATTGCCCATCCTAGCCTATATCAATGTAGATGTAGAATATTGACGCACCAGTTCCCCAAGACTCAGCAGAGGTTTGGTGTCCAGCTTTTTCGCTCACAGCATATGGCTGTCTCTTGTTCTTTGCCATACCAGCGTGCACTGTCCTGATTCATATGAGCTTTTGCCAATGCCAGAGTGGAAAGTTGCTGAGGGCGCCTTACTGGACAATGTCTGGGCGGATTGGGGCTTTGAACACCGCAGGCAGAGGATGTGTTGACCCACTGGGAGTGCCATCATGCGAGGCAATGGTGACCGTGGGACGAGTCGCCATCTTTGCTGTTGGTTGTCGACTTCGTTCGTTGCGTTTGCTGTGGGTTGGAAGTTCGAGGTTAAGCGATGCTGTGGAGATCGCTAACCATATTCCAACTAGCGCCAAACTAAGCGAAAAGTACTCAGCCAGCGCTTTTTGTCGCCGCTAATCCTCGTGATCCTCCTACCCTTCCCCAGGCCTAGGACACTCAACATGGATTCTCCAAGGGAACGATATAAATTTGCATTTCTGCATGGCGGTTCTTTCTCGGCGAGGTAACAAGATCAGTGTCACGCCGGCCGAAACGACACAGTCAGCACGGATTGGCCAATGACAGGCTTCCAACCTTGTTGTTCCCATGGTGAAACCCCTACAATACTCCTAGTACGCAAGACTCGTCGATATTGATATGGCCTTAATTTAGCTAGACGATGGCAATGACGGGGGCTGCGCCCTCTTGTTGGGCTTACATTGATGGGTGTTCTTCGAATGTTTTTGATGCTTTGATTCCTTCATCTTAACTTCTCAAATTCCTTTGAGCAGTCAATTCACCAGTCCCTGATCACTACGGTGGTCGTGCTTTTGCTCTCTCGAAAAGAAACCGTTTTCAAACGATCGCCTGATTACTACCCACCATGCGCTCCGTTCATCTCACTACCATCTTCACCCTTCTCACCAGTCTCCCCGCTCTCCAGGCTCTACCCTCGTTCATCGCCGCCCGCGATGCAGTCGGCACAGACGTTGATGGAGCTACCCTGGAGGTATGCAGCATCTCAAGCAGCGTAAACGGCGAGGAGGGAAGCATGATCATGTCGTCGACAGTCTACAAAGGCGATAGCAGCGGCGAGCACCTCGCGACGCTCAGCACTACATTTCCAGCTGTGTTCACAACTCCGGGTATCTGTTGGCCGTCTGATGATAGTAACCAACCTCCTTTCTACCTAGAGAGCGGTCTAATGAGATACGGAGTTATAACCAATAGTGAGGCACCTTTTCGTGTTATCCTTCCCTAACTCATACAATGTCTGTAATCACGAGACATGATTCGACAGACGAACCATGTTCCCGCGCTAAGATTGATCTCAATACACATGACGCTACTCGGTTCTCGTTATGATGAGGCAATGCTAACCCGCATTCTTTAGTGTGTACACCAGGCAGCTCAGGTGGGGGAGGCTTCACGTACACATACGCAGGAAAAACTGGGATTGCCGCGTTCGAGGATCAACGTCAAATCGAGTCCGGAATATTCCAAGCGACAAATACCGCCATCAACTATATCTTCGACTGCTGGGTATGGGATAACCCCAACAAGTAGGATGAGAACCTTATACTAGGGCTTTCCCACGAGCCTAGGAGTCCTGAGGAATTTAGGCGAAATCTATGAGCACGCAAGGGATATGTTATGGGCTTTTGGCATATTCGACCATTTTGAGCATGGATGTTAGTCTGCTTGTTGACTTCAGGTATACTATCTGGGAATTGTTGCAGGACCATAGCACTGTCTGGGTGTCGGCTGCTGGTGTTACACATATAGTCGTGAGGCATTTGGAGGAGAGGCGTCTTCGTCTTATAGATACCGATCTTTCAAAGCCGATCTATTCCTCCATCATCATACTCTTGACACGCTGTCATAAACCTCATAGATAGCGTGACATTTTCTTTTGCTTAAGAGCCCACGCGACCCAATTCAACGTAGGGCTGGAGCCAAGCGAAGAGTTGCCACGAAAAAGGTCTCCGTTCCTCACCTCCAACAATTCCACAAAATTTTGCCGATGGACGAAGAACTGAATCCGTTTCTCTGTATGAGCCTGACCAGCTGCTGTGGCCTCAGCTACATCTGATCGCATGTCAGCAGCGCACCCGCTGCCATTGAGCAGCCAATTCACCAATCCGGAGGACTATGTGGAATCGCTACTTTCGTTTACTACGTCTTCAGAACTGTTTCAAACACTATGTGGAGGTGTCCATGTCTTGGACTTCTTGACAAAAGAGCCCGATTTCTACAGTTCGATCTTACCTTTGAAATGGAGGGAATGGTTCCTATTGCATGATGTGTCCCTTATTCTTGATTTGCTTATGAGGGAAGATGCCGTTGTCATCGAGTCTCTAAGAGCGTCGAGTGATGATTCTACGCTTGCAGTAAAAGATGCTACCGTGTTCGACTGGGAGAACGAACCATGTCCTCCCTCAAGCTTGTTAGACTACATTCAGATTATTCGCAAGCATGCTCTAAACCAAGACTTCAAGTCTCACAATAGGACTGTGAATGGAAAACCTGATGGTCCCGTTTCACGGCAGAATCCTCTACCCAGGCATGTTGCGGTGGGAATGAAGCCCAAGAAAGTCCACGAAGTGCAAAACTTCGCCCAGTATATTGATGATCTTGTAGAAGACATTGATGCCTCCCACAGTCACAAGATTACCCATTTAGTTGACTTTGGATCAGGTCAAAACTACCTTGGACGAGCACTGGCAAGTCCGCCGTACAATAAAAGGGTTATCGCCTTGGAGAGCAAGCAACTCAACATCACTGGCGCTAAAAGCATGGACGTCACGGCTGGATTAGCGGATAAAGAGAAAATTATGCGCAACAAGAAGCAGTATCGAATGGACCCTCGACCAAGTCGTTTGAACCCCAGAATATTGAATGGCACGTCGACCACTGATGATTACTCGGGAAGCAATGGAGATGCCCAATATCAGGAACCAAAAGCCTTTGGCAATGCGGATGGTGGGAGCACCAACATCCAATATATCGAGACCTTTATCGAGAGTGGAGATTTGTCGAAAGTCGTCAATAAAGTCCAACCCAAACCAAGTATTAGAGAGGGCAGCAGGATTATTTCGGAACCCGAATTGATAGTCATCTCTCTCCATTCCTGCGGCAATCTAATACACCACGGGCTTCGATCTCTCATTCTCAACCCATCCGTGAAAGCCGTCGCCATGGTAGGATGCTGCTATAACCTCGTCACTGAACGTCTCGGACCGCCAACGTACAAGTTGCCCTCACTGCGCATTCCTAACCGGCGTCTGGACAAGACTTCTTCTGCATGCGACGCTCGCGGCTTTCCGATGTCGGATCGACTTGCAAAATACAGGCACTCGAATGGCGAGGGAATCCGTATGAATATTACTGCACGTATGATGGCCTGCCAAGCGCCTCAGAACTGGACTGCTATGGACTGTGAGTCATTTTTCACAAGACATTTCTATCGAGCACTGCTCCAGCGGATATTGCTGGATCGTGGCCTTGTCGGAAGGCCTGAGGCAGCAGAGAACGAAGAGGTCGGTGGGAGTCCGCAGGGCTGGACAGGAGCTGGTGCAGCTCTCACCATTGGCTCCATGCGCAAATCGTGCTATGTATCCTTCAAAGCCTATGTGCGAGGTGCGATCGCCAAACTGACAGAAGATAAGGAGCGAGGCGCTGACATCAAAAGAGGCATGGAAACCTTGACAGATGATGAGATTGAAACATATGAAGAGAAATACAAAGGAAAGAAGAAGGAGCTCAGCATCGTCTGGAGTCTGATGGCGTTCAGTGCCAGCGTCGTGGAGTCAACAATCGTGGTCGATAGGTGGCAATATCTCAAAGAGCAGCCTGAGGTCGAGGTCTGCTGGGTCGAGGCTGTGTTTGAATACAAGCAAAGTCCACGGAATTTGGTGGTGGTTGGGATCAAGAAATAACAAAGCTTCTTCCATTCGATGTCTATTGTTCGTATCTCATATCAATGCCCATGCCTCGTGTCTCATGTATCTGCGTAGCCCTTCCCCTCCTTTCACATCTTCTCCCCCTGTATGGTAGCCAGCACCTTCCTCCTTTGCTTTCCATTCCGGAACTCCAAAAACCATATGCCCTGCCATGTCCCTGTTGCAAGCTTGCCGTTCGATATCGGTATGCTCACGCTCGCGCCTATCAATGAAGATTTGATGTGTGCCTGCCATTGTATCCCGTCAGCCATGTCGCTCTCCATAGTATGGAGTGCCGGAGACCTACCGGCATGTCATCACTCCCTTCTGCGTCATGTCTATAGATACCTTTGCCAGCTGTATACCTCATACATATCAGCAATCAGTCTTCCAATTGAAGCTTCGCCACCACTCCATATGCACAACCCATCTCCAATACCCGATACCTCTCCCCACTCCGAATTTCCCACCCCACCCCCTCTCCAGCACCAGAACTAAACGCACCTTTATCCTCAACCACAATCCCATCCAACGCATCACTCATGTCCTTCCTCACATCATCATCCCAGTTCTCATTCATAGACAACGCGCAACTCGTATGCTGCAGGAACAAGTGCAGTAGTCCGCATTTCACATCTCTAATCTGCGGTAGCGAAGACACGACATGGTCGGTCACGAGGTGAGAGCCGCGACCGAGAGAGGGGAGACTGAGGGCGTGTTGGGTGTAGGTTATTGTTGACATCATGAGGTCGTAGCAGCGGTGGAATTGGCAGATTTCTTGGGGCGCGGAGGGCCGAGAAGAGCCTGGAAAACAGCGATAGAAGAAGGTGGGTGAGTCGTAGGGCCCAATGAACACGTAGCCGTAGAAAATATATCGAGGATAACTCAGGTGCGATAGTGAGTTCTAATCGATGTATTGATTTTTTGTAGGGCTTTACTGCGCCATGACGTTGGTTGGACAGAGAGGGCTACGGCGGACGAGATTAGCGAAGGCGCAAGGTTTTATTGGACACATAGCAATGGTTTGATATCAATGTATAAGAGACATATTTGATTTCGCATGCTATGGAGCTGAAAAGACCACTGCAGTGCATGTTGTGACTGCCAGCAAGCCGAGCCTGCCTCTTGTGGCATGGTCTCCCCCAATATTTCATTGTGCCTTCTCTGTCGTGTGCAGGCTATCCATCCTTTACTAGCATAAGAAAACCACCGAGCATCCAATGAAGACTCCTCCGACTCCGTTAAGCATGCCTGATCGGTCATGATCACTGCCAACGTAACGCGCAAGATTCTAGATCGGACCAGGGTCTGAATTTGCAGACCAGGGCTTGAGAGGTTCGATGCGAGCTGGTACTTGTCAGTGATACGATGTCTTGTCGAAACGATATGTGGGAGCGCGCGAACCTCAGTCGTTCTTAGTACGAATGAAGTACGGATACCCGCTCTCCGAGCGCTGCCAGTCGCCAGGCTGAAGGCTCTGCATGATGGTGTTCATGGTACGCAGAGTGTATGTCCCGTCGAGCTCGCGGCACCAGAATTCGTTGTGGGGGCTGGCATTCTGAGGGACCATCTGATATTGTCCGTAAGCACCATGAGCCTGAGCGCGTGACATGTTCTGGGAGTCGACCTGAGCACGGGTCGCGCCGTGGTAGTAGTTGACATTGGAAGGCTCTACAGTTGGCCTGGAAGAGTAGAAGTTGATAGATGAATGGCCAGGGTAGTACATTGGGGATGGAGCAGCCTATGAAGGTCATGTTAGCGACTTGATCAAATGCAGATCGCGCTCGAACGAGCTTGAGTGGAAAAGCCGAAGAGTGCTTGGACGGGTACGCTACATCTGGTTTGTAGTGAGGTTGAGGATTGGTCCATGGATTGTTCGACGCTGCAGGTTGATGATAATGAGGTTGAGGATTAGTCCAAGGGTTGTTCGATGCCGCAGGTTGCGAATATTGAGGTTTCGCGCCGTCGTAATGATATTGGTGACTCATGTTGAAATTCATGTTGTAGGGTTGAGGATTGGTCCAAGGATTTGGCTGTGCTGGCTCGTGATGAACAGGCTTGTAGACGTAATGATGGCTTCCCTTGAATGAGGCGGGAGTTGGTTGTGTTGATGGTGGCAGTTGTGGCGGCGGGGCAGGTGGTGCTTTAGGAGGAGGCGCGGCGTAATTGTAGCCCATGTTCATGTTCATATTGAAGTCCATGCTGTGACGCCGTGGAAGAGTTTGGCTCTTGAATATTTGTGTGTAGCGAGAATAGAATGACGTTGAAACTGGCGAGACCATTTGGTGCACAAAGCGAAAAAAATGTTGTTGTGGACTCACAATCGGCTGAAGGTTAAATTGGTCCGAAACCATGATGTAGTCGGGTTTCTTTTTTTCTTCCTTCTTATTCTTAGGTGGATCTTCGAGCACTACTCTACTCACTGGCCAGTAGCACATATTGCCGATTCAATCCTAAGGATTGAGGATGAACAGGGGCTTTGATCCCAATAAGCTCCTGCAGGTCTGAAGATATATTGAAGAGGGTTAAGTTAGTACCTTGGGAAAATCGAATACCAGGGGGATCACAATCCCAAAGGAACGTCATTCAGGTCAGGTGCACCTAGGCATCGCCCGGCCCCGAAGGACTTTCACCTCACTCCACTTCATTGACCAATCATGTCCGTTCTGCATTTGGACTAGTGGGTCCAGCAGTGAAGGACAGTGCATGGAGCATGCGCCTTCCCGCGATAGCCATAGGCATTGATTAAAATAGCTTTAATCAAGCCAGAATAGCAACACCACTGAATCAGAGCGGTTGAGCCTCGCTTTTTGTACTGCAAGGATATGAGACTGTAAGAATAGGCCAGACAGCCAATGAGCAGGTCACGACAGGTGCAATCCGATAAAGCAATGAGCTTGCGTAAAGTCTCCTTCTCGAGGGGGTGCTCTTAGCCGTCCTGACTATTCAAGGTAAAAGATTCAAAGCACGCATACGCCAGACTAAACTACAGTCTTCATTCGCTAGGATAGGTGAATTCCGAGGATGATGGAAGTATGGTCGATAAGCTCCCGCCATTGCGTAGAGCCTCACAATAGACCACTGGTGAAAGCTTTGAGCAGACTGCTCGACTCTTTATCCACGAAAGTTCTGAGCACCTGACTGAGCCAATTCTCAAGGGGCTCATGGTCCCCGTAGAAAGTTCTAGACACCATGGGTGCTTCTCTGCCAACGAAACATTCGTTACAGTATATTCAATTACAATATATTCATTGAAGTAGCCGGAGAGATGAGGTGAAAGGGTCGATGAGCTAGTGCGCGCTACGCGGCTGGAGTCCATCGCCAAGCTTTTGCCTTGTTTATTGTTGCAATAATTTCACATCGGTGAGATTTGCTGCGAGACAAAGTCCAAGATCCCGCCTTACCTCGTACAGCAAACATCGCAAAGAAAGGAGTCGGGTACGCCAACTGGGCCACTTAAAATACAATCAATTGATGAAAATGGTTCTACCAGGCAGGCTGAGGCACGGCGGGAGGCTCAAATTACGAGAACAAGCGTCAGATCTCCGAGCTCGGGTCAGCTCACAGCGTCACAGCTAGGTTGACAGCAAATATCCCAATTTGGCCCGAGCAAAGCGCTGCGCTAGAAAAAGACCTGTCGCCTAGACCTTGTCGAGGACACTGTTACCTTTCAAATTCTAGCTTTCCATGTTTTATGGTGAAAACAAGACTGGCTAGCTCTGGCTGCAGGGCATCAGGATTCGAGCTCGATTTATTCTTGCAGGTCTATTCCTTACGAAGTGCATCAGCCGCCACGATGGAATCGGTAGGTCTACGAAGGCGAGAACATGGTTCCTATTCCTCCAGTAGGGTTCTGATGGAGCACTACGGCGGGTACCTAGCGGGAGACGAAGGATTCGAGCCTCCCAGATATACCATCGATCTCTCTCTTCCACCAAGTCGACGCTACCGGCATGTAGCAGCCGACTTCAGACCACAAACCGCGACACTACCCGTGCTCTTCGACGAGATAGTGCAGGAAAACATGCCCAACGTCTCCATCAGTCAAATACCATGGCTTGCTCGCCTATTGCTTCGGCGAGTATATTACAAGGAAGAGACGGAAGAGCTTCGAGGAATATCTGAGGCGATTGGCATCGAGTTATTGCTTCTAGTTGCTTTGAACGTCTTACTTGACTTGTTCATGGGCTGTACATTGGGGGCTGCCAAGGTCGATGATCTGCAAGGAGCTACGAAGATGCTACATTTCAGAACCCTGGACTGGGGCATGAATCAGCTGAGGAAAGTCATTGTACACTTGGACTTCGTCGAAAGGCCGGGTGGAGAGGGGTTGCCTCCAGCACAACATACGTGGGCTACGTGGACGTTCTCACGGGCGTCAGAAAGGGACTAAGCATGTCATTAAACTTTCGACCGAATCACGATGCCAGCAACAGATTGGCCACTTTTCGCTTCTATTTCCATCATCTACTGGTCCTTCTTGGCTGGCGTCCGTCGATCTCCTCTCTGCTAATACAGCATCTTCTCCCTTCGCGAGTTTCGTCTGCGACCTCTGTCATAATGGCTCCAACTCTCGACTCCATTGCACGCAATGTACCCAGCGCCACAACGACTGCAGCATACCTGATCTTCAGCGACGGCGATCTATGTCTGACCATGGAAAAGGACCATCACACAGCCATAATCAGACCGTCGACCGACTTCGTTGTAGCTACAAACTAAGATGCTGCTGCAAAAACTCGCCTCGCTCGACAAATGCTAATTCACACGCTGGCTTGCTGAACCTCCAGCTAGCTGTTATGGACCCCTTAGGCGATATGACTGAGGACAGTATACACCGCAAGAAAATAGCCACGAAGTTAGAGCGACTCCTCACGGCCCAAGCCCAGAAGATCCTGCAGAGAGCCGCAATTGCCAACTCAAGACAATGTCGTAAAATGAATGAGTACGTTTCCAATCGTAAATGAGCTGACGCACTTCGCTACAGTCATGACACGTCTTCTCAGGTTCCTTTCTTCCCCTTAGATGACGTATTTAGAGTCATAAGGCATGGCTCAGGAGTGGGGGGACTCTGGTCCCAAAATACCCCAAATCGTTTCTCGCGACTCGCTAGAGTTCTCTGTGTATGGAAATGCTGACTCCCAAACGACGATTAGGACCCTAAGGCTGGGAAAGTAGTTTGGATCAAACGCTACCTGGAAACCTTCGAACAGAAATGGCAACTATAGGCCCCCTTATGAAAAATGTGGAAGGCGCAAACACCTGGCTGACACACAAATGTCTAGACCTCCAATCTCATCAACTCCCTTGGTCCATAATTGTACTAGAGGGCTGTCCTTCGAGCGGGGTTGGAAGCGAGGTATATTCCCGCCAAATAACACTAAACCATACTGCACTCTGATTGATCATGCCCGCAGTTTCGTGTTGCTTCAACTATTATTTCCTATCGTAAAGCAAGGCCCAACGACTAGTCACAATCCTTTTGACAACTAATATCGACTTCTCTCTTTGCACTCCTTGCGCCGTGAGCCGTCAACTCATGCATCGCGACGGATCCTTATTCGCAGACTGACGTAGGACTTTGAGAGCCTCTTGCAAGAACGGTGTTGAACTTGGACAGATGCGGACTGTCAGCGCAAAAAGACAGACCCTCTTACGAAAGGATGGAGACAATCTCGGCTATGAACATATGTGCCAGAAATACTTTGTCCCAACTTGTGCTTAAGACCATTGTGATCGAGCTTGTGGCTTTCAATACGCAGTATGGTCACGTCTGGTGCATATTGGTTCATCTGGCCTCCAAGTCCGTCCCTTCGCTGTCCCAATGACTCTGCACGACCCAATGATTGATATCGTTGGGGCATCGCTCATTGATGTCGTTGAGCTCTAGTGATTTCCCGACTAGTCGCGATTGACACAATGACGGAACAGACGGCAACTCTCCAGTGCATGCAAAGCTAACTTGTTATCATTGCTCTTACTCAGCACACAGGAGGATATGGAAAGAGATCATTGTCCACAAGTCTGAGGTGTACATCAGAGAAACGTGAGTAGCGTAGTTTGATTGCTATTGGCTGGAGAAGACGCGCAGTGTTTCCGAGTGAGAAGGTGCATATGAGGCTCTGCCACACGCATACTAGAAGCAGTGGCTAATGACGGCAAGCTGGAAAGTGCAGGATGCCGAAGGAAATTGAAATTGCTAATGCAGGGAACCCTCAGCGCCGCAGCTGGGATATTTGTCAAGAAGCATTAGAACCCATGGATGCCTGACACGTCAACTCCTGTTACAGTCGTCGGAAGTCGAACAGTGAACGCCAGTCGAACAGTGAAGGCAGCTCGAACGATGAAGATAGACGTCAGACAGGGGGAGCAGCGAGCCAGCCATGACTACGCTTATCTAGCAATAGGATAGATGACTCATTCATCAGGTATCAAGGCACCTGGCGAGCGTTTGAGTTTGTGTATGCCTCGCAGTATTCACATGTTCTTTGTCTGGGATGTCGAATAGGCCGGCAATGGTCGTCACGTAATCTCGCACACGATCAAGTCGTTGCCAGTCCAGCTGGTCCGGGTAGCGGTTATGCTTTAGGGTGGCGGAGTGTCGCCACAGCCCCAGCCACACAACGCTCCCGAATCGCGCGAGTAACGAATCCACCTATCACCACCTACTTTATCAAGAGAAACCCTCGTGATGTTCACGCTATGCAGAGCTTTTCCGCCATTATTATCGTCAAACATACAGCGCCTCAAGCTAACAGGCACAGGTCGCGGAAGCTATTCGAAAGGCAAGCTAATGATCTTTGGGCCGCAGCTACTTGTCCCGAGAGGTGGCGGCTTCTTCATAACCCACAGTAGCTGAATCTCGGTGTTCGTGCAGCCCTTCACTCTGATGTTGTAAGCTTTCATCAGTCATATTTCTTTGATATGTTCACTGGACGCCTGAGGCAGTCAGGGCTGCTTGACTCATCTAACTCAGTCCACGATAAAGAGTCGTTCTTCTCAGTGCGAGAAATTTCTCTTTGCATTCAATAATCTCATTCTACCTTCTGCGAGCATCTCATTCTCTTCCATCTTTTGTTCTACGCTCCCTTTCCAGCATTCTGCCTTGCTGCTCTCCCTTTACCGGGATAGGTCTCAAATTAGCTCCAAGAATCCCCAAGAGGTAATTTAGTGTTCCCGAGAAATTGAGGTCGCCATCTCTGGATAGGCTCTCCAAACTAGCTATGAACAACCCGTTTAGTGGTCCGAAGCATACCGATCTTCCCACTGACAATTCTACAATCAGCATTACCCAGCTCCCAGCGAACATACTTGAAGCCTTTATTCCGGGATACTCAATAATCTCCAAGTTCCTGCTGGACGTCCTTGGCTTTGATGTTACTCTCGGCGTCTCGGTATGCTTTCTCATCTTCGGTCTGGCGACATGTCTGAAATTTGCTTGGAAGCATACATATCGGCAGTTCGAGGAGTATTTCATGAGTTACATCCGCATCGATTCGGACGATGATATTCATGATCACATCATGGAGTGGCTTGCAGCCCACAAGGTCTCTAAAACTTCCAGGAAATTAATGGTCAAGACCGGTCGCGAGAATGCCTGGGATATGATAGATGGAGATAGGTCTGACGCACAACCCGATTCTCATACCCTGGTAAATTACAGCAACTGGGATGCCAAGGTTCCTCCACGTTTCCAACCTTCGTTCGGCAGCCACATGTTCTGGCACAAAGGCATGCTCTTTCAATTCAAGCGGGAGGAAAAACATGTCATGAGCTCTGGCTGGGGAGGTAGTATGATCCGAGACGATGAGAACGTGACTTTGACATGCATCGGACGTTCAACCCAGCCAATCAAGGACCTGATCAAGGATGCACGCGACCACTATCTGGACAAAGAGAAGTCGTGTACCATTGTTCGGCGACCATGTCCCAAAGAACATCGGGGTAGGGGACGGAATGTATGGATGAAGGTCGCAACACGGCCATCGAGACCAATCGATACCGTGGTGTTGGCCCAGGACCAGAAGCACCGCGTACTTATGGATATCAACGAGTACTTGCACCCAGCTACGCCAAAGTGGTATGCCAACAGGGGAATCCCGTACAGACGAGGGTACCTCTTCCATGGACCTCCTGGAACAGGAAAATCTTCACTTGGGTGGGCTCTTGCTGGAGTTTTCGGCCTGGACATCTACTGCATTTCGCTCGTAGACCCCACCTTGACGGAGGAAGATCTAGGCATGATGTTTACCAGTCTCCCAAGGCGTTGTGTAGTCCTTCTAGAAGACATTGATGCGGCAGGACTGAACAAGCGCCAAGAAGCTGATCAAGTTGAGAAGCCCAAGGACGATGATGCGGCTTCCAAAATTGGCGCCGAAATCACCAAAGCCTTCCAATCTGTCCGGAAAGGGGACAAAGACAAGCAAGGAATAACCCTCTCGGGTCTCCTAAACGCTATCGACGGCGTTGCCTCACATGAGGGCAGAGTTTTGGTAATGACGACCAATTTCCCTGACAAACTAGATGAGGCCTTGATTCGTCCTGGCAGGATCGACATGAAGGTGGCTTTCACCAACGCGACCAAATCTCAGATCTCCGAACTATTCGTACGCATGTACTCTCCAGATGGCCCTGATATTGCGGCTACAAAACAGATCAAGCTAGAGCCAGCGCCACCAGCAAAAGGCAAAGAGAACCTTCCCAATGGGACTGTCAAGAAGCGTACTCGGAACGGGAATGCACACTCCAACGGCTCTGCACTTCCCGATGGCACTGCCCATCTCAACGGCCACGTCGATCATGGCAAAACCTCAAGTCTCAGCAATGTGTTGACGCCTCCGCCCACTCCAAAGGAATTCCATACACCAACGAACTCACAACGCGTTGTATCATCTAAACCCTCTACTATCGAAGAGATTGCAAAGGAATTCGCAGAACGTCTACCTGCAGATACGTTCACTCCTGCTGAGGTGCAAGGATTCCTACTTACACGCAAAAAGGAACCGGAGAGGGCGTTGGAGGAGGTGGAGACTTGGAGAGATGGCGTGCTGGAGGCTAGGGAGAAGAAGGCTTCGGGAAAAGTGGAGGGCGAGATCTGAACCAAGTGAAAATTCACGAGCGAGACAGAGAGGACTTTGGGAGAGCGGCACGCTTGGAACTAGAGTGTGTGTGCTTGAGGCTAGGAAATGACGGTGATGGAGAGTTTAAACGAGAGGCTTGGGTGCAGATGGTACCCATGCTCTACCCAGGAATATGCTTCGAGTTGAAGCCGGAGCCTCTGATACTCTTTGGAAGATGCTTTCCATATGGAATATGTCCGAGGAGGTACTGCGCAGAGACTGCAAAGGGAAGCATGCATGTGGTGGTATCTTGCTCTTTGTTCTGGCGAGCATAGCGAGTTCTTTCCCTATCTTTTCCTTTGTTCCAGCATTCATAGACAGCATTCTCACTCAGGGGCAACCCCCTCTAACAACAAAAGTCTTGCGGAATTTCAATAGTGGATAGCAATTGATGGCTACTACTAAAGTGCCAAATCATTGAGCGAATCACATGTTCACATGATCTTCGTGGTAGAGAATACTCACTCGATGGCTGAAAGTACAAAGTAGCAAGTGAGGATCCTTCAAAGAGAAGGAAGTGATCGGCATTACATTGCTTTATCATCTCTCAGTCTCATGCATAAGATTTACCAATAGAGTCTCTACACGAGGCTGCGCATACGCCAAGCGGTCATGGTAAGCAAATTTGTTTTTTAAAACATTACTTTGCCTAATAATGTCTCCACTTCTCAATCTTATTTACAATTCTGGAGTGTTCGAGGGTATTTCTGACTACGACTGATACACCTGTCTTTGGCTCCCATTCTCTTTGACACGCTAAGAACTCGATAACTCCCCCTGAGCTCTCCAAAGCTGTGATTCGGTTGCAAGTCATTGCAGCTCATTTATCGGCCATCCCTTCGTTCTGCAAACCGAGATATAAGTAAACCATTCTGAGACACCAAGCTGCAGTGCAAAAGGAGTGCGACACGACGGCCTGTATAGTACTGGGGTCGTGGTACTGTTCAAGCGACCCGTTATCGACCTATCTCTTGTGCAATTGCACCACAACCTCACCCCGGAAAGTTGTTTGTCACTGCTAGGAAAGTTCGCCGAACCATATACTATAGATTGAATTGGATTCTCACGATTCAGAATGCAGCCGTCGCAGGGAAATATACCCAACATCTCGACGGAAATTGTAGAGGGCAACGAAATCTGAAGGACCTTCACGACTTGACCGAATTTGTGATTTTGACGTAGAGAGAATACCTAGCTAGATATACCTCGATATCAGATTGATTCATTCGAGCAGATGTGCCCTGTACCGAGAAGAAGAGGATCTTGACAATTTCTCGGACGGTGCATTGGATCGTCTTAGACATTAGGCTTCAACGAACGATATTTGTCATGAGGTCTGGTCTTCAAGCGTATATGTAAATCAAAACTCGGCTGCAAGATTCATTAGAGCAACCTTGTAACAATCTTGTAAATAGTATAACATCGCAGTACGTAGGCAGTGGCATTGAATCAAGATCCGCATCAATGTTTTCAGATGCACCCACTCTTACAGCAAGATGCAATCGTTCCTTGGTCACTTTTTGTAACAGGTTGCACAAGGGTGGCAGAACTAGCGCGCCATCGATGACATGACAAAGCACCTTGATGTCTTACGGTCCAGACAAAGCAGGGTCCTACCTTCGGCGAAGATCGAGATTGATAGAAAGTTTTAGCTTTCTCCCGGACCTAGGGGGTGCGATGCGGTCATGAGAGAGGTCTGAGGTTGATTGGTTTCATGCTTTCGGGATTATTGCGCGACTCATAGAGACTAAAACTCGACATCCTGCATAGATACGAACGGTAATTGGTCAAACCCGCACGCAGCATCTGCCACATCCCCTCCTTCAAGGCAATACGGCAGCATCGGCTGCATTTCCAGTACCACACAGGGAACAGAGTCCTGTCGTAATCTCTAACTGAAATTAGGCAAATGGCTCCTCAGTTTCTCTTGCAATCAGCACGTGTGCACATTGTGACCATTCAGATTCCCAGGCGTTATCCCCTCCTGCCTCCGAGCGCAGCTGTACCTCTTGAAACTCTGGCGATCTACCTTCCCACGCGGCCCACAGAGTCCTGATAGGATCTTGCTGACGATCGGCAAGAGACTTCCCGGCGTCTCTCGCAATTTGTTCTACTAATTCGCTCTCCGCGCGTATATTTCTGGCAAGTGCAAGGAGTATGGTGTCCACTTTTCCACATAATCCCCAAGGCAGTGGCTTCAGTGCTTTCGCAGAGAGGTATAAGGAGTATTCGGGGCTTGAGGGAGTCCGCTCTCAGGCGCAGTAGTATCCTCCGCAGACCTGTGATGTCAGGTCAGCAAGACTGTGTCTAAGATCATGGGCTCCCGAAATAATACAGTTGCAGGGAAATATGCTTACAGATGTGGCTGAGGTACACTCTTGCAGGTACTCTCTCCAATATTGCTGGACATAGGTAGTATAACTGGCATTCAGATCCTCAGCCAAGACTTTCATCCGCGATTGCGTAGGGTGGAAGATGGCGGAAAGGCTTTGTACGGCCATATCGAAGCCTGCTTTCCGCTCTCTCGCTTCGGCCTATGATCTCTTATATGCGAGGAAAGCATCGTCGCGAGGTAGCCGGAGTCTGAGAATGGTGGACTCAAGGAGGAATCCGGAATACTCCTGCTGTTCGTAGAAATGGCGATTGCAATATTGCATGAGATTCATTCTAGCCTGACCATAATCATCTTCGAGGCATCGGCTTGTGCGCGATTTGAGGAGTGGGAGGCCCAATTCCTGACCTGCCGTAAGGTCTGACAGCCTAAGTTCTGGGCGAGACATGTTGATGGCATGTCAAATTGTAGAACGAATCCTCGGTTTCAGTCTAAGTGATAGTGAAGGCGAGGGGTTCCTGCGCCCGGTATGGGATCGACCATGGAAAGTGCGTAGCTTTGCTGATGTGGTGAATGCCTAGAGAGTATAGCTTCTGCCTATAGATGATAGCAACACATGCTAGGTGAAGATGACTGCTGGGGATGTTAAAGAAGGCAAGCTGATTGAGACGTTCGGAACATTGTAAGTAGCTCCTTGAGAGGTGCTGAGTAGCAGCTTCGAGGCAGGTGCAACGGGCATGAACTCGATGGAGCAGGATAATTTCAGTTGTGTTCGGAGCTCAGGTAGTTGCTGCGATGATCTGAATTGTGGAGGTACTTTGAGCTCCACGGTCGGCCTGTAGCTGCGCGCAACCCTAAGTCTGTCGCGGTAGACAGTGCAGAAGAGCCTCGAGCCTCAAGCTCCAATTCTCGCGTATGTCCCCTTTCGCCCTCGCGGCCGCAGGCGGAACACGCTTGACAGCCGTTGGCTCCAGGACGTCAAGCTTACGTGCATCTTGTCTGTAGTTTGGTTTTCTACCCTGATGTCCGAGCAGGCGTCGAGGGTAGAGGGTTTATCAGTCTCGGTCTAAGTAGTCAGGTGTTCGCCACTTCAGGAGGTGCGAAAGGGCCTTGCTATTTGAGGTGCTGCGTGCAACCAGAAGGTCTTTCTGTCCCAAGGGGCGCGGAGCAGCTGAGCGCCACTATTAAATTGGCCTTTGGTCACCGCAGGTTGTACACCTCTCACGCCCCAAATGGGTAGGTCGTTGTCGTCCAGGCATGGCTTGATGTATGAGAATTGTTTCAGGATGAGGCTCGTAAAGAACGTGGGATCCAACAGTTGACGAGGCCCTGCACGCGGTCTGAAAATGCTTGGCAGGGTGATCTTCAAGGTCACCGTGTTACGCGCTCTGATTGGCTACCTTACTGTCATCTAGCTATATTGGGAATCCTCAACCTCCTTCTTTCATCTTCCCACCCATTGTTCATTTATCTAAACGCTAGAGACATTGTTCTTCCACACAAGGCCATAGACCAAATGATGCGCATGATAGCATTGTTTCCGTCTTCGCTAGCTTGCATCCTCCATTGGACACGAGCTACCTTTTGGTGAAGATGCAGGTACACACCCTCTAGGAGGGGGAAACTGATTCCCAGCCGGAACGCTTCATATACCGCAGTCAAACAGGCCGTTCGATGGATGCCAGCAGCGCGTCTATTACTATAAAGGATTCTCAGCCATAGAAACAACTCCTAGATCCTTGTCTCCAAGGTCATAAGGGAAGGGACTAAGGGCTGCGATGGCGGTCTCGTAATTTCAACACCCATCTCACCAATAAAGTTCATCATTACACAATTGTGAAATCATGGTGTTACCTGGTGTATCGTATATTCTGGAAAGTCCTCGGTGTAAGGCGTCACCACGATGTGGCGATGACCCGTGTGTTGATATTTAAGCTACCGCCCACCTTCGCTTCTTGCAATTGTCTCTTCTTACCACATACAACATCTACGATTGACGACCATCTCCTTCTTCTAAGGCTGTGCCTTTTTAGTCTTCCATTCCCTCATTTTCTTTCATTATCCTGCCTGGCGCAGACTTACTGTCATTCTAAATCTTGAAAGGGCCTTTGCCACGTATCACCCAGCATAGTGCCCGTCACCACGATCCACGCTCGCCACTTGCCTCGATTACGGGTAATTGCTGTGCATTGTCAACAGGTACGTCAACTATTGTCCTTCTAGCGCTCAGTTGTTGTTCCTTTGTCATTGTGGAGGCACCTTTGTCGTTGCGGAGGCACCCTCCCACCCTCGTTCCTCCTATTGTACTTCAAAAGTGACGTTTTGACATGCCTATTGTTGATCTCTTTATGTTCTGAGACCATAAACACCATTGTACTACATTCTTTGACATGCCAGCACACAGTTTGTTCTTCCTCTGGTATCCTGCGGATACAAATATCTCAATCTCTCCTCTTCCTTCAATCCTCATCCCACAACCCACACACGAGCTCAAACATCAACTCACAAGACACACAATAGACAAAAAGTAAAACCAAAACCAAAACCACAAAATCTCTACTTCGTCAGGAACGAGACATCAAAACCCACGACAAGATCATGCCTTCCATCAAAGCTCTTCTCTCGGCTTCGGCCATCGCCTTCTTCGCTACCACCGATGCTCATATGATCCTGGCCCAGCCACCACCTTACGGTAGCCCCAACAACAGCCCTCTTGAAGCAGGCGGCTCAGATTTCCCTTGCAAGGCCACAAGCAACACAGGAGGGACAGTCACCACCATGACTGTGGGCTCTCAACAAGTGATGAAGTTCAAGGGCTCAGCCACTCATGGCGGCGGTTCCTGCCAGATCTCTTTGACCAAAGACTCACCAGCAACGGCGCAATCCAAATGGATGGTGATTCACTCGATTATGAGTGGCTGCCCTGCGAGGGGTGAAGTAGGTAACGCGGGAAATGATGCTGGTCAAGCAAATGCCGACACATACAAATACACTATTCCACAAGGGATTGATGCTGGTGAATACACGCTCGCCTGGACGTGGTTCAACAAGGTCGGCAATCGCGAGATGTACATGAATTGTGCGTCCATCAAGGTTACGGCTGGCTCAAGCAAGCGAGACACATCATTCAACGAGACCGAGGAGTATAGCATACCAGAGCTGTCCGAACGCGCAGCGCCTTCCTTCCCAGACATGTTCAAAGCCAACATTCCCACTACGGATTGTACATTGGCTGAAGGCCATGACCTTCAATTCCCAGACCCAGGACCATCTGTGGAGACTGCCTCGCCTTCTCCCTTGTTCGGTCCTCCAACCGGCCCCAAGTGCGGAGCTGCTGGCACGCCTGCTTCAGCTGGCTCATCATCGGGTTCGTCATCTGGCTCATCAGGTTCATCGTCTGGTGCCTCCGGTGCCGCTTCCGGCGCAGCATCTCCAGCCTCTTCGCCCGCTGTCTCTGCTGGCGCTCCCGACAGCCAAGCTGCCCCCGCCGGCGCTGGTGGTGCTTCCGTCGCCCCATCTGCTGCTGCTGGAGGCGCCTCCGCCGCTCCTGCAGCCCCAGCCGCTCCCACTCTCGCTGCTCCAGTCGTCGCCGCCCCAGCTGCCAGCTCCGCGCCTTCAGCTGCCGCTAACTCATCAGGCTCAAGCGCCTCTACGGGCTCTACTGCACCAGCTACTGGTTCCAGTACTGGCACTTGCACTCAATCAGGACAATCTATCTGCAGTCCCGATGGGCGTCAGATCGGAACCTGCACCGCCAGCAAGACCGTCACTTGGATTCCTGTGGCCGCTGGAACAAAATGCTCTGGTGGATACATGGTCGCATCTAAGCGCTCCGCCAAATTCAGCACTGGTTATGTCCGTCGTAATTTTGCCCTCGGACCTTGGTAGAAGTGGAAACGATCGTGGTTTCGAGCAGCCAAGAATCGTGGGATCAACTTTCTTGAGTACATTTTTTCATACACATGCATAGATTTTTTTTGTACATAGTTTGACGTTTCTGGCGTCGTTACGCTCATTTTGAAGAGAATGGAATCACAGTCTTTACCAAAACAAAACCTTGCAAATCATAGAAATATTTCGCGACCTTGAGACGCATTCTATGAATCGTAGACTGGAAAGTAGAAGAAGAGTACGCTCTAGAAAAATTCTACGCCCTTTCAGGACATGGTCCCGAAAACAACAACTCCCAATCCATCTGTTAGCGATCATCCATCTCCCCAAGGCACCACAAAGGGTCTTCTTTCGATCCCCACTTTCGGCTTCCCATTCGTCCCAACAAATCGTCCGTACCCGATCTTCCACTCTTCAGACACTCCTCCCCTGTTACGCGCCTCAGTCACCAGCCCACTACCATCGAACAATTCAAGTACGCTCGCAATTGTTATAGGCATTTGTCTTAGCATCTTCTTCGGTCTCCGAATATAATACGCCACAACAACAATTATATTTAATGTTAGAAGAGCGACGGTGATGATCAAAGCTGGGCGAGATAGAATTATTCTAGGTGACCGTGCTAACATCGTGCCCTGGATCATAGTACTCGGAGGTGCGGCCTCGAACAAGGTTGGATTTAGGCCGAGTATGATAGCAAAAAGTCGGGTATAGATGTCTTCAACGATAGGGGCGATGGCGTCGAAAGTCGGCACGGGCGAATTTGGGTCTACGAAATTGGTGTCGTTGCTGAATTTCTTGACAAAGTATCCGAACCAAGAATCAACAAACGTCTGCGAAGTTGCGGAGTCAGCATGGCTCTTTCTGGAGATGATCCCGAGTGGTAAAATATTATTCGGTAGCAAAACCTCACGCCTTACTCCTTGATCATGTCTTACCATTCCCAGATGGGTATGGAATGGGAAGAAATCACACAGAAAGGTCACGTACGTCGTTATGCCAGAAGGGGCCAACGTCGCCAGAGGCCACCCAGAAACGACGCGTTTGCCCTAACAGAGATGCAATGTTTGTGTTGGAGAAGAATTGAGTCACATCGTCTGCATCAGGGCCTGCTTGAGTGTATTCTTGAACGCGGCCATTACGGTCGACGGTAACGGAATAGGGTGCCGTAGAGAGGGTTGGTTGGCAAACCATCCAAAGAGATGAGAGACTGTTGATAGCAAGAATTTTTGTATTTTGGTCTATGTATTTGGTCTTCACATCATCGAGTGAGACGCTGAGATTGGCGCGGAGGAAGCCGGAAAGTAGCAGAGTGCCACAAATTTCATCGGCATCATCTTCTGTCGATGGGTCAGTTGAAGTCAACGTCTGTAGCACCTCTAATGCAGCTTTCGAGTTGTTCTGACCGCCGGCTGGCACTGGGTTGGCATTGCTGCATGTCAAATTATGGCCATTGGCAAATTGATCTGGTACAACCACTGGAGGGTTAGCGCTGATGAGGAAGGCAGTAGAATTGTAGTCGGCGGGTACGCAATTCATGCTGACACCAAAGCCCTGAGTGAGAGCCTTGTACGTTGTTGTAGTGTCGTTGAGGCTGGGATGAGAATCCACGGCGAAAGGGAGAAAGTATCGATCTCGGGAAACCCAAGGTGGAAGACTCGTTCCGTCACTAACGTTTGCTTTCGCAACGTAGGAAGGATCTGAGCTGCTGAGATCCAGGGCATTCTGATGAATAATTGATAAGTACTGCGACGTAAAAGTACCATTGTAAGCAATCAGATTGACGCTGGTCTGGAACAAACCACTCAAGGCAACACTCATCACATTGGCTGATAGTCCTATGGCGCAAACAGCGACGAGCAGGAAGTGCCGAGCGCGTAAGGCCCTCAAGATTACTAATTGTGGAGGTAGAGAGGTATATTTGAGGTTGAAAGACTTGGATGGCTTCGCGTTGGCCGTACTTAGCTCTTCGAAAGGTTGTAGAATGCATAGTAGCCTATTCAGCAGGAGCCAAAATGGTTCCAGAAAGGTTGCAAACACCACAGGAACGTAATTTGTAACCAGCTGATTGATTAGGGGACTGCGCGATGGCAGACGCAGCCCGGGTTCTTTTTTGCTCACACTTTGGAGGACGACCACGGTGACGAGGGCCAATAGAAGAACAGTGGTGAACATGCTACCGACAACTCTGCGCATCTCCCAGGGTCGCACAAGCTGAGAGCCGCAATCTAAATAACGCTGAGCAGGTTCTATTGAAGCTTGCTCCGAACTTCTTCCGCTATTTTCAGCAGGAACGTTGTCTTCGTCGACGCAGTCGGCAGTACACAATTGGAATTTTCCCTGCACGATCTTCGCCAATTGAGATCCTTCGGCAGCGGACTTTCGTTCATAAACGCGTGGTTCTATCATACTCATTATGTCATTGAGAGAAGCAGGATCCTGACGAAGCTGACTGGGTCGGCTCCAATAAATTGAAAGGAGCGCGAATGTTAGGACCGTTACCAATCCGAGAATAGATTCGACAAGTAATGCCAAGGTACGTATAACGACAATAGCGGATGTGGAGCCGCTAACGATAGCTTCTCTTGGATCAGAGGTGGTATTGCTTGCGGAGAAGAGAGAATTCATAGCGAGCGCAAACAAGAGCTTGTGAGCTGCCTCAAAGCTTGCAGCAAGCACATTGGCGTCTGTATAATCCGAAAGCTCGTGTTGCGTTGCGCCAACCGCGAAGCCTACCATGTTTGATGAAGCCGTGCTTGCAGGAATCCCAAGCTGGAGAAGGCGCATGGTTTGAAATATCCCCGTTTGAGTGTCTGGGATATCAGCTCTTCGAGAAGTCATTTGTGCGCCGGTGCCTATTACCAATTCGAAGTTTGAGGTATTGAATATACTGCCAGGCAGCGCTACCGGCGTTTCCAACGTCACAATATCAGTGACCGTTTGGTTTTCAGCTGATACGGTAGCATTGACCTTTGTTGCCCAATAAGCAGGCTCACAAAACAATGCGGTAGATTTCGAGTGATTGCCCGACGTTTCTCCCCAGAATGCTAGAAAAGTGTGCGAGAAATTTTCTGAGGAGCACCCCATCTTTGAAAGAGCATAATCCATGAATTGGTTCATGTAATATCCGATGTACCAGGCCGTGATCTCGGAGGACGTATTAAATCCAGCCGATGCAACGCATCCGTTGCCGTTGCTATACTCGTAGCTGAGTCCCAAATTCGAAGTCGAGATTATCGCAGGTTTGCAAGCCAGGGTGGTAGTGTACATGGTCGTTGTGGAGGTCCATGTCTTGTTCGAGAGAAGTAAATGGTCTGATGAATTGACAACGAACGGCGTCAATGCGCTGTCTTTCGTTGTATAGCCTGGCAAGTCCTGATCGAGCCACAATGAGCCATAGGCCGTCATCATAAAGCCCACTGTCAGAGCACCTGGCTGCTCTGCCATAGGCGAAAGGGCATGGGTAGTCGTAGCGACACCACTGCTAAAATGAGTGATTGCAGTGGTGCTGAAAACGGCGCTTGTTAACGGTGTCAATGCCCAGAAAATCGCCACCATGATGGCGCCCGCGAATACAACAGACCAATGCCTATAATCGTAAGCCCTTACGTCTTCGTATTCTCGTACGATTACTGACCTCCTCCTAAGTGCTCTATACGGAGCAAAGGCCACGAAGTCGAACGGATAGTGGAGGTATAAAGAGTCCCGAGCTGGCACACCTCCGTTTTTTGACATTTGGAAGTAAGGTTCGAGGCGTTTGGCGTCAAGATCTACCCAGCTCCATATCATACTGTATACCACCGCGATTAAAGTCGGAAGATAGAGATAGGAGAAAGTTATGAACGTGGAGAAGCTCCCATCTGTGAAAGCGAGGCCACCATCACGGCGGCTGACTCTCGACAGGTATTCGAGAACGACTATCAGCCCTGCTGTAAATGCTGCTACACTCAGCAGGAGGGGTGCGCGCAGCGAAAGTGGCTTCCACATTGCTCTGTTCCTATTCATGTGGTCAGAGCTTTCAAGAAGATTTCAGGGAAGAACATTCGCACGAACCTTGCTGCGTTGTGTAGGATCTCTTCTCAAATATATAGATTAGAGCACAAATTAAATGTATGACAGTCTCCAAGTAATCAATTGGCACGATGGAAAAAAGTCCTGGAGATGGCGCAAACAATTGAAGACTTGAACAGCTGTATAATGAAGATCGAGAGCACAGCATGCAGTTTTACCCCATTCAGTACCAATCGAAGCTGGCAAAGAAAGGCGAGAGGTGAATTCAAGGGGGAAAAGACTATTTGATGAATACAACGAACAGAGACTCTGGGAGCAATGTACCTTTCATAATCGAGAGGATTGCCAGCGCACGTTGGCATAGCCGCCCTCAAAAGCAGATTGCCATTGAACATCGATCGAAGAAGCAGAAAGGCTATGTTTCAGGAGAGGGCCGCAAAGCGTCTAGCCATGGCGACATGCAGGTAGACGCCGAGGGAACGTGCTTGGCGAAGCTCAGCTGAATATCTGATATCTGAGAGCAGGACATTTTCGTTGAGTCGAGCCGAAATACTCTTGGGACGATGTTGGCAGATCGAGCCTCTGATCAACGGTCTCCAATTCTGAACGATATCGCAAGACTTGGTTCGCCAGGACACCAAAGCCCATACATCTTATCAATTCAAGTAGGAACCCGCTCTATTTTCGTCCGTCTTGGATGTCTCGTCTAAGCGCCGGGCAGAGTTTGAGCTGAGTGCCTGCAGTTGAACTATGCCTAGAACAGTAAGACATTGTTGGACCATTGGTAGATGACTTCTGGAAGGAGAACACTCAGGCTGCCTTGTGCGAAGCATGGGCGAACAAGGATATCGCAGCGTGTGGAGCCAATGGAATGCGACTATTCGTAGTACGAATGATGAGATTGACTAAAGTGCAGAAATCTTCAATGTGAAGCAATGAAGTGCATTTAGCTATACACCGTATTATACCTACAGACTTCCGTAGGGCGCGACGCTGTGTGAAACGCTATCAAAGGGAAGGTTTTTGGTGTTGACAGGCGTGATGGAGTCGAGAATTCCATGACTAATCAATAGTTCTAGAAGGGGTCGCCCTCTAACCGTCCTACAGTGGCTCTAGGGAGGGTGACCCCTTCTATTATACAGTAGACGATTTTGACTAAGACGCAGCATCGATCTATGACAACGCGTACCTGTAGGCAGCATTGATTGATATTCTCACACTGGGGCTATGTCGACCGACAGCGGAATACGACGATAGGAATCATACTCGTTCGACCCCATCATGTCTTTTACTGGCCAGGATGACCCTTTTCTCCAGGCTCAGGTGTAAGCTCAAAATATAGTAGCCTTCGTTTAGATACTAACTACTATTGCTAGTGATGTACTTTCTACTTTGAAGACCACAAGGTCTCTATTCGCCTCATATATTCGGATAAGATCTTCTGCCTCCTCAGCCTCCTCTCCCGAGCTTATTGAAGCCCGCACCGAGCTAGAATCCACGGTCCAAGACCTCAGTACAGATCTTCAGGACCTAGTCGACAGCGTCAAAGCCGTCGAGAGTGATCCTTTCCGTTATGGCTTGGACATAGACGAAGTTGGGCGGCGAAGAAGGCTAGTCCAAGATGTTGGAGAAGAGGTGGAGAGCATGCGGCAGGAGCTCGCAAAGACTGTCATTGGGGCTCAGAACAAGGGCATGAATGGCTCGTTACCTTCACCTTCGGCTTTCGATCCAAATGAACCTGAGGGCGACGACTACCGAGCATTCGAGCAACAGCGACAAGTTGAAATGATGCATGAGCAAGATGAAGCTCTGGATGGGGTGTTCAGGACTGTTGGATATCTACGACAGCAGGCCGATGATATGGGCCGAGAGCTTGACGAGCAAGGAGAAATGCTCGAAGATGTTGATAAATTGGCCGATAGGGTGCAGGGAAAGCTTTCCGATGGTATCAAGCGAGTGGGATGGGTTATCAAGCATAATGAAGGTATGGGTACTCGCTATCGTGTTGCCTGGATGGGCAGAGAATTGATGGCGCTTTAGATACATGGTCGAGCTGCTGTATCGGCGTCTTGATCTTCGTCTTGATTCTGCTGTTGGTCCTTGTCCTCATCTTATGAGGCCCAAAGCAGCATGCCCTCTTGGTTCGCAAAGAACAGCCTCACGAAACAGACCTTACATAATAACGGCCCCATCACGCCTCTCGAACATTGAATTAGATTCACGTCAATTGAGAGTCTACATACGAATCGGGGCTCATCGGACGAGATTGCCCGGGCAAGGTCCTCACGCAGAAGTCGTTGACAGCTCAACGGTCAAGCACACAAGGCGTTTCAAAACTCCTTAAGACTTGCCGCCAGGACAGCTTCTGCCGATGGTTTAACACTAGGCCGCTAGCCATGGGAAAGGCGTGGTGCTCAAGTCTGCGCCTCGGACATGAAGGTGGTGAGGCATGCCTTCCGGTACATCATTGAAAGATATTAAATGCGACTGACGGTGCCCCCTTAAACATAGACCTCGGGCCAGTTGGGAAACCAAAAGCTTTCGATGGGTATCGATCAATGCGTCAAACGCAGTCCCCAATCCCAGCCCTATTTCGCACGCTCTACAATTGCCCCTCCAGGGCTCGTATAGTTGCTACTAGGAAGTTTAAGAAGGCTTTCTTCCTCGGTAAGACTCAGACTCTTCACCTCGCCAAAGCCCCAAAATCCTCCTCCTTGCGCTTCAGGGCGCCAGTCCCATATATCAAATTGAGCCTCATAGTTCCTCCCTACGGCCGGTAAAGCTAGGAATAGTCCTTCGACTGCGATGTGTAACACTGACCACGTCATCTGCTCATCTTTCGCACTCTGTGCTTTTAAGTACACTCCCGTTGGTGGAGGCGGCCCAGACTTATCCCAGGCGAAAGGATCATCTCTAGGCGCGAGTGGGCTGTCGCCCTGGGTTTCGATGTGATCGCCTGTGTAGTCATGGATTGCGAGAAGCGTTTTGCGGAGCTCGTTACCGTCGATAGGTCTGTTGGCTGTGATTTGTAGCTCGACTGTGGAGTGAGGGACGCGGAATTTGAAGATTTGGGCTGCGGTCAGGTTAATTTGCGAGGTGGTCGTGACATTGAAGCTATACCGCATATTAGTTGTACGTTTCCCAGCGGAAGACAGTGTCTAATGTGCTTGCCTTTCCAGGGAAGGGAAAGCCGCGAGGCTGGAGAGAGCCAAAGCTGCTGGTACCGAAGGATTCGATATGGCCAATGCGAGAATACAATTTTCGAGTAGACAAAGCAGGATAACAATTGCTTGCATCATGGCCGGTATTTTCGACAACCTGGAATTTCATGCATCACCAAGGGAACACTGCATTCGGGAATTGTTAGCTATTTGGCCAATGCGCAAAGATGGTGAATTCCCGACCCGTATATGTTTTATCCCATTTTCAATGTTTCCCATGTTTCCCCATACCTTCCACATGGCGGGTGTAGCGCATCCTATGTGGGGCAAAATCGAAAATATGAACCGGATGCGCGCATGCAAGAATGATAGGTCACCGTGCTCTGATCACTGTTGCACGAAATTCTGAGATAGCATGCCAGATCGATGTGAGCGTGTCGCAAACATTGGGCGGGTCTTAATAGTGGCAGTGTTCGTCAAGTGAAGGTGGAAAATCTTGACTTAGCGTATGCTCAAGTGGCTCTGATGAGATACACGAATTGAAGCTCCGAGTTGAAAGTCAAGACATGAGAGAGCCAGATATAAAGGCAGAGATGGTGTTGAACAGACAATACCTTATGAGGCATCTTTATGTCAATTCTTCAATCTTTCATTACCCTACTCCTGGTCCAGCCCCCTTCAACCACAGCCTCCCTCGCAACATTGTTGATAATGCTGAAACGATCAGGCCCAAGCTTGACACCGCCATACCATCTACTCACCACGACCAGAACACCCCACACATCCATTACCTGCAGCAAGTGTAGTAGTCTTCCTCCAGCGGCGGATTCCCCGTCCTCATCACAGTCCTGGCAGATGATTTCACTTGTAGATCCTGGGCCTGGTGGAGAGCGTATACGATACGCAGTGATGTTGTGGGTTGCTTTGGCTACGCGCTTATTTGTGTCCAGTAGATGAGCCACGCAGGCACGTGCTTGGGCTGGGGAGGAGACGGCACAAGCGCGAGCAAGGAAAGTAGATTTCTTCTCTGTTGCTGGCACAGACAGGCTCCATTGAGGCTCTTCGTCCAGATCGTAGTGCGAGATGGCCTGACTTTCTGCCACAGGTGCTACATATTCCTCCTCATGATCACTTAGTGGTGGAGACACTTGGTCGGTAGATTCGGCTGACAGAGCGGTCTCAAGCCCTTGCAACAACTCGAAAAGGCAGACTGAGCCAGGAATGAACACCCTTTGTAGCATTTCCCTGGCAAGTTCGAGGACGTGCGTGCCGTAGCCCTTCTTCGCATAGTCGCCTGCCCTCTCAACTCCGAGTATCTGGGGTATTGTTCCCGGATACTGCGGAGGAAACGCTAGACGCAGAGCAGACTCATATTGTGGAATAGACAAAACCAGAATCCCAGCAGTCTCGGTACTCTCCATGGTATTCTCTCCATAGATCGAATTAATCGCGTCTACTTCGTTCTTCAAGTCTTCCGACATCCTGTAGCAGAAGACAGCCTGGTGCGCAATGGACGATTTAAAGCCCAACGCAGTGTCAGGGTCCATCGCTCACGCAGCGTTGCATCCATGCAAATGTACTGCTTTTGGACAATGAACAACCCTCTTCCATTCGTGAGATCCACCGTGCTGGGATTTTGGTCACACATACCTCAGACTCGCATGAGTCTGGCCTGAATGATGAGCGACATTGAGCGTTGCGCGTGCTCTCCCAAAACAAAATAATTTGCAAGGTAAGGTAAGCCCTATGAGTGCCCTGGAGCCACCCTCGGAAGATCGCTGTTCTAGCGCCTAGGCTCGTTTAGGGGCACGCTTAGGGACTCGTTTAGGGGCCTCACCTTGCATATTAACCCGAACTTTAGCCGGGCTAGTATAAACACGGTGTTATCGCGTTTCGGAGCAAACATTGGATTGTATCCACTACCGTCTTACAACCTTATATTGGAGCAAGACTTCCCTCAATATGAAGCGAGCAGAGAAATGGACGGTATAGACCAAGCCGACTTGCGATAGAAAGACTGCTTCGAATATGTGGATTTGGCTAGCAGAAGCGACTGGCAGAATCCTACTATGTGATCTTGGGTAGCTATTATGCAAAGGCAGAGATTACTAACAATGCTACAAACCGCGAATCAGTCTGCACGTAGAAGCAGGAGCGGCAGCTGGTCATGATATCATGCAAACAGAAGAGCCCTCTTTGTAATGAGTACAGCCTCGCTCCGGACCAGCAGCTTCAGTCTTTCCAATGCAGTTGACAATTCTCTAGAAGCAGAAGACAAAAGGTCAGTAAAGCAGTTCCTATGGTCAGGAAGAGATCACGAAAAGAAGAGAAACTTGTTTTGAAATTCAAAAGACAGGATTGTCGCATGAAGGAATCCTGGTGCTCTACCCAGGCTCTTACTGGACACTTAGATCTATACGAGATGTTCGCCCAATTCATCTTCGAAGTGTGCCGTGCTTCCATGCAGGAGTTCATTGTCTCCATATGTCTCTTGTTCCAATTATGCTACAACGCGAAAGGTGGTCCAAGGCTCAAAGATCTGGGACCAGGATGATCCCAGAGTGATATGGGACTGCATTAGGCAGCACAATGCAGAGGATGCTTCTCATGACTGTTACTCCGTCCAACTACACCAGGTGTATGCCTTTGGTGCTGTTCTCTTTGCAGAAAGCATTGTAAAGGACGTCTGCCAAATGTACGAGGCCGCCCATTCTGCTTTGAGCTAGCGCAGCCCAGCTTTCAGTCGCTCTTTCTCAGAAGGCCAGTTGGAAACATTTATCCAGGATTGTCCAGAGCACTCTCTATTTCCGTACCTGGGATTACGGTATTATGTTAGAGAGTACCTCAGGACTGCGGTGAAATTTGCGGCTGTACGTTGATTTGTCTTGTATCTACTGCCAGAGTCCACGCCAGCGTTGCCCAACATGTGTAAAATCAGATTCGGACCGACAGGCATGCACTTCTATGATTTGGGAGAAGAACCACCTCGTCCTCGGATAGGTAATCGCCGGCTTGCAACTGCCCCTCTTCCTTCAACGGTGGAGAAAATTGAACCTAGTCCTGATGATGAGCAGCCGAAAGAGGGGGAAAAGTTCGCTGATGTGCCACCAAAGGAAAAGATTCAGTTGGAGAAGGGAGGGGGAAAGCAGGGCTCATCAGCCTCATCAGGCTCGTCATCGTCCAGCGATGAAGGTCGTCACCACCCCTCGGCGAAACGAGTGAATGAAAACCGATCGACTAGGGTCAACAAACGCGAGAGCGACTCATCGTCATCTTCCGAATCTTCTTCATACTCAATCTCATCATCTTCTTCCTCGAGCTGTGGTTCACCACCATCATCAGTATCATCATTTGACGACCATTGTTATCGCAAGCCAATCAAGAGGTTTCCATACCGACGAGCTGCTGTATCGGCCGTGTCCTCGAAAAAGCCGAAGCGACAGTCAACACAGCTGAATAACAGTAAGAACCACAAGTCTTCCACGCTCAAATCCTGCCTCAAACCAAGCAAGCCTCCACCAGCAAAGAAAGTCAGATTCGTGATGGGTGTACAGGAGAGATTCATACCTAGCGACGACGCCAGTGACGGCTCCTCGCACTCTTCTTACGATTCCTACACAGACCTACCTACTCCAATTGAACCGCCCAACGCATCCTCCCGCTACTCGCGCGCGGCGAGTGCTCGCAAAGCGCACAAGCATGCTGCACGGTTTGCAAAAGTGGCAGATATTCTAGGCAGCGAGGATGGCAGTTGCATGGACGTCAGCGAACTTCCAGTGAGACGAACCGCCCCGAAATCCGCACACCCATCTAGGAAAGATCGCCAGCCAGCTGCAATCCAATCCAATGCCAATGCCAAACCGAAGGCCCACGCAAAGCGCTCTGGGAAGACAGCAGAAGACTACTTTCCGTGGGACTTGGAAAGTGTAGCGGAAAGCAACGTTGATGACGGCAAAGGACCATCTACCGCCTACCAGAAACCAGTCTACCTTCGAAGCAATAGACCTTGGACTGCGAAGCTGCGGTCTGGCGAACCAATTCCTGAGCCCATCTTTATTCTGAGAACAGATCCTGTCACATACAGAAAGGAGGAGACAAGGCCGTCAGGGAAATTACGGACTAGCCAAGAGAGCTCGGATGACCTGAGAGACCAATATCATGGCAGGAAGCCTTCACCACCTCGATCCTCCCGGACCACGGCTGTTCGAAAGACAAAGTCCACGGGCTACGAGCCGCCGACAGCCGAGGATGATACGGAGATTGATGTGAGGACGGCAGTCCGCTTTCGTGATGTGTGAGCTGTTCGAAGGGTACGTTTTCTCAATCCTTGACGTAGCTTTACCGGCTCATGTTCACGTTGTCAATAATCTAATGATTGTCTAGACCTCTTTGACCTGCTACCGTCACCACCCTCGTTCTTCCGCTTACCAGTCTGTGGATGCGGACAGTCTCTCTTCTCGTGGCCTTTCATTCCACACGAATAACACTCACGATCACTTTTTCCACCAGTAGGTTTACTAGCACTCCCACCACCTCCTGATATAGATGATAACTTGTTCAGCTTCACGTCCTTGCTCCTCCGCTTCTCAGCGAGAGCCGTCAATCCAGCCTTCTCCGCCTTTCTCTTCGCTTTCAGCGCGCGCCTCTCGGAATCTACACGGCGGTTGGCGTCCTCTTTCGAAGCGCGGACCAACTCTCTTGTGCCGGCTGGATCGTCGCTGTCTTTTTCCTCTTCATCCTCGCTATCTTCCGAACCTTCTTCGCTAGATGATGACGGTTCATCATCGGCTGAGCCATTCTGACGCCTCTATATCACACAACATCAATTAGCTTTAGAACAATATACAGCTACAGTATTTTGACATGACCTACCTCGAGCTCTCGATTAAATTTTCCAAAACTTCTCCTCCCCACCGTAGCCGGCCAACACGCCTCTTGATCGATATCAGCATACCCAGCCGTCATCACTCGGAACGCTGGCTTCCCGTCCCCTGCTTCCCTTTTGGTAGTGCTCAAAACCCATTTTGTCTCTCCTGCCTCCTCCGCTAGCCGCTCAATTGCCTTCTCCCTCTTCTCTTCTTCATCATATAGTGCTGCTTGTATGAGCTGTAGATCCGAAGGTGGTGCGGCTGTAGACGGCGAGGCATGTGTCTTCTGACGTTTAGAGGGTGGAGTGTTGGGATTTTGGGGTTGCGATTGAGGTGTTGAGGGTGGGGTGGAGGCAGCTGCGCGTTGCATGAACTGGGAATATTAGATCCAGTAGGAACCTAATGCTCAGTGGTAGAGCAAGAAGGAAAGGGAAATACCTTCATAGTCATTAGCCTGGAGGACATGGCTTTGGGGGGCCGTTGCGGGGGTGTTGAGGTGGACATTGTAGCAGCTTTACGATATCTGGCTTATCACCAGGGATTATAGTCGTAGACCAGGGGACAAAACAATATAAAAGAGGGTCGAATAGCTGGAGAATGCCATTAATGTATTGTACTGAGCTTGACTTGGTGAATATCAAAAGTCTAGGCCAAAGGCGGAAACAAGGCCGTCCTGGGGACTCCCAAGCTTCAACGGCTCGCCTTCCTCCCCATCATCATCACACAACAAACATGCTCACACCCCTCCGCGCTCGCGCGCCCCTACTAGCGCCCCTACTCCACTCCCGTCTACTCTCCCATTCCCACCGCTCCTACGCCACTCGCGACAGAACCTCAGACAGGATACCAACCAACGACCCAAACCCCCCCGAGCCCGTCCAGAATGTCTCTGATACCAATGCCTTGCCTATCTCACCCATGGGGCTACGAGATTCAGAGCTTCCTTTGCAGGAAATGCCAGAGGATAGCGAACGCCAGCGGACAATGCAGGCGCCGAATCGGAAGGAGGTGTGGAGTAGGAGTCAGCAGCCTAGGGAGAGGGCGATGAGTGGACCACGATTTGAGCAGACGATCATGGAATATCAGGTGCGTTCTGTTTGAGGCTACGTGCTCGATTGGGGACCTTGTCGAATAGTCGTTGGAGGAAAATCTGGCTGACGCCTTGATTTGCATGAACAGCCCCAACCTGAAGCTGCCATTGCTCTCATACACAAGCAACCTGTGCGCTGGACGAAGACGAGGACTGTCATGTGTGATGGTGGAGGCGGGCCATTGGGCCATCCGAGAATATTCATTAACGTTGACAAGCCGCAGATCTGCTGGTGTACATACTGCGGGATTCCTTTCGTAAGTGCCAATTAAATTGGGAATGGACGCTTAAGAGCGTTGGCTGACTTCCGGTTCTAGGCTAAAGAGCAACACCGAAAGCTCTTACAGAGTCTACCCTCTACAACATATCCTTTGGAGCCCGTAGGACATCCAGCAGAGGTCAACGAAGCCCAACGTGTCAGTGACGAACCATTCGGACAGAGGTAATGGGTAATACTCGTTATGTACATATTTGCGAATAACTTCCCCCTTTTCTGGCTTGTGACGCGGCCCTCACGTCCAGATATAGCATGCTGTGTTTCCTACTCTCAATTCCAGTGCATGCTAAACAATGATCATCCTACAGATTCATTACCCTCCATCCACCCAATCCAAGCATCCGCATACAATGCCTCCTCTATAGCCTCTTCCTTCCTCCTCACCCTGCCCTCCTGCTTAGTCCTCAAATCCTCCCTCTCCCTTCTCCACTCCTCCACCCTCCTCTCAAACTCCCCCCCTTTCCCCCACCTCCCCAGCGCCGCCTCCTGCACATCTTCTCTCATGAATCTCGCATCACTGCTCCCACGCGTCTTTATAAACTGTGCATTCTCAGGCACCCACTCGTCCACAAAGCGTCTATACAGCTCCCGCTGCGCCATCCGCTTTCGGTCGTTGGCTTTCAGGCCGCTTCTCACATAGGTATCGGCGCGGAAAAAGCGACAGCTGACGGTGTACTCATACATAGCTTCTACGCTCCCAAACGGGCGCTGGTACTCATTGACATCAAGGCCAAGGAATTCAAGCACGGCACTGGGCTCATTTGTCAAGAGCAGTAACGACCGCTTCTTATTCAGCTCCTCGATCTCAGGGATACGGACATGGAAGCCTACGTCGTTGGCTGTGAGACCAAAGGGCCGGATCGTCGTGCTAAGGAGATTCCATAGGTCGCCGTGGGATTGGTGGAAGAGCTGCCATTCGAAAGATCCCTCAGGACAAACGTGGACGTCGAGCTGGACATGGTCTTTGACGCGATCAGGATATGGGACGGCGAAGGAGGTGATACCAGAACCAGAGTTGGTGAATACTTTTACAGCATCGAGGGCTTTTGACAGGCTTTCTGTTGTTGGTGGGCTGGAGCATTCTATGGCTTGCGAGACCAGAATGTCAATATCCCCGTACGAGCGTTTGGCGGGAGCCTCAACAGGTGTAGCAACTTGGGCATACAAGGTTTTGAGGAGGGAGAGATAGTGGTCTCGCAGGCGGAGATATATCTCTGGTGGCATGCGAGGGGTCGATAGAGGGCTCGGGCCGCTGGTGAAGGCGTTGCCGCCCATGGTCTACCCTGCTCGTTTTGGTCTACGGAGTAGCAAGTAGCAAGCTTGCAAGTAGCGAGTGTTGTCTACGACGTTCGGCAAAGGTGATATTTAGGTCGTTTCCTGGTTTCTGAAGGAAGGCGCGAGGCTGGGTTTCCAGCCCGACTGTTTGCCTCGGTCACAAACATCGTCTTTGTAATTCCAAAAGCACACTTCTTTTCCATAGGTCGTATGACCTGCCAAAGAAAGCAAATGGAAACACGAAGAAGCATTGCCCAGCTGCGTGAGATTTTGAGTTGTGCAGAATCGCCGCTCTCCGGAATCCCTTAGCAGTGTCATAAGCTCAAAGCGCATGCTATCGATGGGCACCAGTTTTGGTGCCAGGACAAAGTGGCAGTTTTGGACTCTAGTGCGAATGACTCAAGCACGAGATTTAGGCAGGACATTTTGGTATTCGAGCCAATCCAACAGGATAGGCAAAGTTTTTGCTTTCGAGAACTGTTTGTGCTGGACATTTCAGGCTCATTTCGGGCTCTTTAGCCCGAAATATTGCCACTGATTCTGTCACCAGGCCTGGCACAAACCCGCTAGAGGAGGGTTCATAAACAGGCTCGGTAGCAAGGGTTGATATCTGGCTTGTAAATGATAGCCAGTTTCCGCTCTTCCCTGAGCTTCCATTAGCCGATATGATACCCTCTAGACTCTGATCTGGTCTAATTATCCGTTTGCAAGCGTAGTCAGCTTTAAATTTGGTATACTCAATGCTTGAGAAGCTATAGATGACTTGCTTCTCACCTTGCTGGTTCTTGCTATATGGTGTTTCCTACTCAATGATGTTCTTTCTGGTTCATTATCTTGCTCCATCACGCGTCATTGTGACGTGCTCATGCTCCATGCTCAAGCTCCCATCCATTGTACCCTTTCCAAGCTCAAGCTTCGAATTTGCCGTGAGATCTTTGACCTCCTAGACCTGCTTTTGATAGACGTGTACAGTTTACCCACATCATGCGGATCCTCAATCTCCCCCAAATCATCCCAGGTTCATGACTCCATAATAATTCCTGCTTGAGTATGCAAATTGACAAAAGCCTTTGTCCTTGACGCCGACCCTAAAATGCGATAGGACGTCCTGGAATCCTCAGGCAGTAGGCCAGGCAAATGGGTATATCGTACAAGCAAAACGGCATGTATAGCACATCTTTCTCGGGTATCTTACCATAATATCATATTCCGTCAACAAGCAAAATCTCATCTTCCCAAACTTTTGTTCCCAGATATTCGAACAATTTCGCCCCCTTCACGTCGTGGCTGTCATAGAAGACGTTGTCGCCCTGGCTAAGGCTGGGGTCGAGAGCACTTCTGCATTTCCAGGCGCTTTTATCCCGCGACTGCTTACTGTTCACGGCGTCCGTCAATGCCTCGATTCGCCGCCGGATGAGCCTGCTCTGGCCCCTCGCACTGGCCCAAATTTGGCTCAATCTGTCGACGGCTGCTAAGGATTGCTGCATGATTGTCATCGTTTCTTCATATGCTTCGACAAGGCCAGCAGCGCTAAGAACATCGACAGCGGTAAGGATGGCGTAGCCAACAAACGGAGTCGAGAAGTCGAATTCCAGTGAACGTTGTGTACAAAGATGCTTTGAGCGTTCGATAGAGGACTTGGCGATTGCTTGAACCGCTTGCAATAGTTGATGAGCATGGTCTATGACAACTCTGACGCTGCGTACAATGGCCGAAGATGGTAAGTGGGCGCTGCAGATGTTACGATGCATGCCCAGATAATGGCTACTAGCCTTAGCATCGATCTTGCATGGATCGTTGCTCCAATGGCACGATTCGGTGTTCGTCGCGTTCGACAACTCCTCCCACGGTCGGACAAGAGTTCGACATGACGGAGCGTTGATAACATGACTCTTCGGAGAACTTACTTCCAATTCTGCCTTTGGCAAGATCGGGCTGGACCGGCCTGATCGTTGCCTTTTGACTGCCGGCAACTTGTAGGCAGAGAGGTTTGGATCAGTCGCAAGGGGAGACTTGACGTGGCTGGATTCGGGCGAAGATTGTCGTCCCTTGAGCGGGTGCGGCACTTTGATGTCTTCCATGCTCGAATCAGATGTCAAGGAAGGCAGTCGATCGGGTCTTTCCATGCTGGAAGTTGTAGAGAGTGAAGGTAACATCAGTCGCGTGTTTGGTTCTGATCTCATCGTTATGCATGGAGTACGCGCCTGGGACTCGTAAGAAGGTGACTCTGAAGAGATTTTGCGAAATCTACAAGACATCAGTACAGTAAAGGAAGTCGAGGAAACGAACCAAGACGTGCCATTCCAGTTTGTATACTCAACGAAAAGTATCATAAATGAAAGATGTGTTTTGAAAATTAAAATGGAGTTGCTCGTAATGACGATGTGAAAGACTCTCGATGACGGATCAGAAATGCTTACGCTGTGGTGAACCTGCACTCCCTGCCAAACTTCTCACATTGGACACACTTGGAATTGGGCTCGGCCGGGTCACATTTGATTTTTTTCTCTCGGCATGTTGTACAAGCAATTGCGAGGCGTTTCCGAGGCTTGCCTGCCTTCGTTACACCCCATTGCGCATTGACTAGCTCCCCGTCTATCATCTTCTTGCAAGTTGTACCATCTTCATAGAACCAGCTCGGGCCTTCGCCTGGAATGTCTCCCTCTCCTATCAGGCGAGGTAACGGCTTGACCTGGTTTGCTATGAATGCTTCGCCTTGCTCGGATCCGGAGACGGTGTTCAAGGCAGAGTCGTAACTACCTCGGTGGTCCGGAAAGTACTGCACAGGAGGGTTGATTGGGAGGATCTGCGGCGGTTGAGGAAGATCAATTGGGATCATTTGTTGCGGCTGGAAAGCATTTGGAGCGGCAATGAGTTGAGGCTGTGGAGGGTATGGTAACTGGACAGGACCTTGTGGAGGAGGAGCGTATGAGGAGGGAAAATGCTGCGTAAGAGGGCTACTCTGGTATTCATCCCGCTGAGGATGAAGGTTCTCCCCCGGTTGGGCTTGGGCGGGTAGCTGTGACTGCGGAAAGCCCGCTTGGTAGGGCGAGTACCTTGGATGTTGGGTATGCGAGCCGGAGGCTGCAGCTCGATGTTCAGAAGGGAAGCTAGATCGGTGCTGAATATGATTCGGGCTCTGCTGTGGAGGATGTTGTGCGATGCTCGATTGAGGTGCGGGCGTAAGCATATGCCTGAGGGATGGGAGATGCTCGTGATGAGCTAGCCTCGAGATCTCTCTATAAATTGCGTTCGTGGGTTCGTTGATCCTGCTAGATTGGCTTATGGTATTGTATCGTGTAGGGTCCGTGAAGCCCGGACTAGCATCGCTCCCAAATTGCAGACGATCCGGAGGCGGCAGGGAAAAGGTCGTCATGTTGGTCCGAGTCTCGTCACAGGGCAAACACTCCCGCTCAGGTTCTACACCATCTGGGACCGGTAGGATTCTACCAAATGGCCCGATATAGGTTCGCGGTGTGGACATGGGACCATTTGAGATAGTGGTCGAGAAGAACCTCCTCACATGCAATAGCTCTAGGCCCTGGTACAAATTCGAATGACCGCTCCTATTAGCCCACCTACAAGGCGTAGTAGATGCACGCGTTTCTCGTCAAAGTTGTGCTGGGCTCGTCATTCGAATTGTCGGCCAATCGCTAAAGAATTGGTATTTGTAAGATGCCCTTGTCGGAAGCAGGAGCATGATGATCTCTTGGACTTTGGGTAGGAGGCAACATGGACGAGTTCTAATCTAGCTTACGGCCATATCGAATGCTCGAGTCCAAGATTCCAGCCAGGTAACGCCACGATGGTTTCTTCGAGGAGGTTCTGAATCCGCCCGTTGAGAGCCAATTGAGAAGCAGGAGGCGGAAGAGCGGAGACGAAGGAGAGCAGAGTTGAATACTTGCGAGATAAATTAGGAAACAGCGAGGTCGGAGAGTGGGCGCCGTTAGAACAGGTCCGCTTCAGGTACCCAGTGTGGCGGGTGGCAGCACTCATATGTGCACCAACTCATGCAGAGCCTCGGTAGCCTGCAGCGATGCGCAAGGTATGCAATCCCTCGCGAGAAAGCTGGGGCGGTAGGGTACGGAATAGTGCGGTGGTGGTATTTTCAAGTGATCGTCGAAAAGATCAGATAGAAGGGGACCTTGCGAGCTTGTCTCCTTGGTCGAAAATCGGTCGAGCCAGTAGCAGGAGGCGGGGGAAGACGGTCGTGATACATTAGTCTTTAAATCTTG
>JAABUS010000108.1_pt1 | contig 195705 bp, 90 predicted proteins | sample 5560161 | NCBI WGS metagenome assembly JAABUS01 (sample SAMN10711885, study PRJNA513376) | rock metagenome | isolation source: Antarctica rocks | place: Antarctica: Victoria Land, Trio Nunatak nord | collected 2016-01-04 | reverse complement strand
AATTGAACCAAAAAATTGAACCAAAAAATTGAACCAAAAAATTGAACCAAAAAATTGAACCAAAAAATTGAACCAAAAAATTGAACCAAAAAATTGAACAAAAAAATTAATTTGCAAAAATTATAACAACTTTTTAACAAAATATTTTAAAATTAAAGACTTTTTAAATTTATTTTAGAAAAAAAAATTCTAATTTGTTTGCGCTAAATAAATAAAAATATATATTAAAATATATAATATTTATTAATATATTAAAGTTTTTTGTTATAAACTATATAGTAAATTTTGATTTTTATCTATTGCAAAAAAGTTATAAAAGAAAATTATTATAAACTTTGTAATAAGTTTGTTGTTAAACAAATATTATAAAGTTATATATTACTCGATTTTTGTAATAGTTAATTCCTATACAAAAATAGTTAGATATATATTTGTAATTATTAGAATCGATATTGCAAAACTAGCAAAAATATTTTTTGATAAAATTATTTTATATTTTAAAACGTTAACTAATATAGTAAGTAACAAAAAATTTGTTCTTACTAGTATTTTCTAATTTGCTATATATTTTTATATACAAATTAGAAAACAATTAAGTATTGTTTTTTATTTTTAGACAAATAATTTAATTAAATAACAAAATTAAATTTTTAAATACTATTTTTTTACTTATACTAATACTAAATAGATAAACAGACAAATCTATTGTTAATAGCAGAATTTGTCTATAATAATAGCTATTATATTTTAGTTAAAACTTTGTTGTTCTATTTAATATACAATTATTATTCGAAGATCTACTATAAAATTAAAAACAATTTGATTAAAAAAAAGATACTATTAATATAGAAATATATAAAATAGCTTTATAATTTAAAAAAAGTTTTAGCAAAATATTTTAAAAATGCTGTTACGCAAAAAATAAAGTACTATAATAAAAAGTATAAATTAAAAAGTTTTGCTATAGAAAAATTAATTATATTTTTAATTAGAAATCTAAAATAAAAGAAATCTAGCAAAAAGATATTGTATAAATATATTAAATTGTTTAGAATTAAGAATAAGATTAAAACGCAAATTTATTATTTTATTTTATTTAATATCTATTAGATTTATAATACTTTTTATATTTTATTTCTAAAATTATATTTGTATTGCGCTAATAATAAGTAAACAAAATAGATATTGCAAATTTCGAAACTTGTTAATAACAAAATTTTATAAAAAATTAAAAAAATTCTAAACATAACTAAGTTAAAAAAACAAATATAATATAAGATTAAATAAATAAATTAAGACAAAAAATACAATTAATAGCTAAAAAAAAAATCTCTAAATAATATTAATAAGTTGCAAATTTTTTTAAAAAATAAATATATAGCAAATAAAAGTCAAAAAAATAACACAATATATATTACAATAATAGCAATAATATTAACAATAATCTACCTAATAAAATATTGCGCAATTGTTATTATATTGTTGTTGTATAATTAAATTATAAAAAAAGATCTCTTTATTTTGTTATATAAGATATTAGAAATAATAGAATTGTCTCTTTTAATATAAATACTTAAAATATAGTTCGAAAATACAACTATTTTATTATTTCTATTAATCGACAATATATTGTAGCAATTTAGCAAATTCTTAATATTTTATTAAATTTATTTTAAAACAACTAAAAAAAAAATCGAATTTATTTAAAATTAAGTTGTCGAATTTTTTAGAGTTAATTATAGACAAGTTTTCGAAATTGTTTAAAGTATTTATATTTTTTTAAAAAAAACAAATTATAGAAAATTTATTTTGTTACGACTAATCGTTCGGGTCGGGTTTTCCCCAAAATCTATAACCCGACCCGAAAGTTATATCTAATTAGGCCAAGTTTTAACCTAATATAGTTAGTATTTTCATAATTTATGCAATTCGATTCCAACTGTTAGAATCGAACGATTAGTCTAGACTTTTGTACAAAGTTTTTTGTTTTTGCTATAAATTTATTTTTGTTGTTTATATATATTTTTGTATTTTTTATTTTCTAAAAATATATAAGCAAGCAAAGTACAAACAAAAATAAAATAAAAACTTACTATATTTTTATCTAATAATTCTATTAACAACTCGAAATTGCAAAAAGACTTAGTCTTAAAATTGTAAAATTTTGCAAAAAAAAAATTCAAATTTATTTAATTTAGATTAATAATAGATTTAAAAACAATTTATTTTAATTTTGTTTTCTTTATTTCTATTAACAATTTATTTCTATTTTTGTTTTTGTTTTTAAACTTTTTTTAAAAAATAAATAAATTAGTTGTTGTATTTTAACAAAAGTTTTATTTTGAATTATTTTTGTTTTTGCAAATTTTTGTTCGAGTTCGATCTAATATTTTTAAGCAAAAATTAAATTTTGTTTAAATTATTAAATACAAAATTAAGTTTAATTTGTTATTAATAAAATAATTTTTTTAATTGTATTATTAGCTTTTTATTTTGCAAATTATATTCTTTTATATATATTCTATTGTTTTAAAAATTGTATTTTCTATTTTAAATCTTTTGCAATAATTAATAACAAATTTTTCTATATAATTTTAAAAATATTTAACAAATTAATAAATATTAGCAACTATTATAGTATAAACGCAAACAAAATTTATTTCAATATAGTAATTTAATTTACAATAAAAAATCTTGCAATAAATATAGGATTTTTTTTTTTTTGCAAATATATATATACTTGTTTATACAAATTATATATAGAAAATTATTACAAATTGTAATATATTAGTTTTGCAAATAATAAAGTATCGAAATTACTTATTTTCTTAATTTCTCGACTTCTCAAAAAATATAATTAAAGAAAAAAAAAATATATATATATATATTAATTTAAGATTTGCACTCTATATATAAACTTTATATATTATTGTTTTTGTAATAGTTTATTTATAGTAATAAAGCAATTTCAATTAAAAAAAGTATAAAAAAAAAACAATATTTATATTTATAGTCTATCTAGTATCTGCGCAATACTAACTTTACTTTAAATTTTGTTTAAAACTCTAATAATAATAAACAACAAAACAATAATATATTATAGATTATTATTGTTGTTATCATATTTTTTTATAGATTGTATTAAATTAAAATATACATTTATTTCTATTAAATAAAAAACTCTTTTTCTTTTAATTTTTAAAAAGATTTAAAGAGATTTTTAACAAGTTTTTGTAGTATTAATATTTAATAGACGTCTTTGTCTTAATAAGATTGATACAATTTTTTATATTATTAAAGATTAGTACTTTAAAAGAGAAGATACCTATAATACTATAGTATTCTCGACGCGCTAATATCTTAAAGTATAGCAAAATATATAATTTTAAATATCTATAGAAGTTTCGAATAGTATAATATCTTTTTCTAATTAGATAGCAAGAAATAGACTTGTATATTATGGCAAGTATTAGATAGAGAGAAAGCTTGTATTTTGTTGTTTTTTAACAATTAGTTCTACTACTATCTATTCTATATAGTTGAAACAAAGTAATACAAGTCTATTATATCTTACATCTTTTATATCTTAGTGTGTTAGTAAGAAGCAGACACACTTGCATCTTATATAATTGTATTAACTTTAACTTATTTTGTAATATTTTTATCTTTAATTTTCTTTATTTGTTTAATTTGAAAGTATTGCGCTACAATATAATTAATTTTTTAAATATATCTATATTACTCAAATATATTATTATATAGTTCTTTTGTTACTTTTTTATTAATTGTTATATAAATTTACTTCTTTTTAGAGACTTTATTAAAAATAATTGTTATTTGCAACTTAATAAAACGCTTGTACAATATTATATAATTGATATTTTATTTTTTGTTAAGCAACTTTTTATCTTTAGTTTATCTTGTAATACAATTTCTATTAACAATAATCTATTAACAATAATTTAAAAAAAAAATTAATAAAATAGATATTTTGCGCTTTAAATTAGTCTTAAAGACAATATATATAGATAATGCAAAACAAGTTTTTTACTTAATAATATTCGAATATTAAAATAAGAAGAAATTCGATTTTAGAAAAATTGTTCTTTTAATTAGTTTTAATAACAATATATATAACTAATAAAAAAAATTATATATTAACTATACAAATTAATATATAATGTTTAAACAAAAAATTGTTGCAATTATAAAATTAATTTATATACTTAATATTAAAGTTAAAGTTTAAATATTAGTTTTATTTAATATTATTATAACAAAAAATTATTATATTTATTATATTAATTGTTGTGTAATATATACTCTTTAACTATCGAAATTAAATACAAATATATATAGTAATTGCATATTACTCTATTGTATTATTTATTAAATACTTAATTATAAAATTTATCAATTTTTGTATTTTATATTGTTAATTCTTTTATTTAGTATTAATAATTCTCTTCTTTAGTATTAACTTAACAATATATTTTGCTTAAAATCTTAGTAATTTAAATTAAATAAATTAATAATATATTCGAATAATATATTTAATATATTGTATATTGCTAATATATTTATTTTAGTTTATAAAATAATAAACAAGAAATTGCAAGAAAATATAATAACACAAATTAATTACAACAAAAAAAAACTAATTAAAACAGCTTTTAATATACAAAAAATAATACAAAAAAATAATATATTTAATTATTATTAATTAAGTATTTAAAATATAGAAGAAATATAACTATAAATTTAAAACAATAGTTTTACGTAAAATTTACAAGTACTAAAAGACTAATTATTTATTTATTTTAAAAATATTTTTTGAAAAAGATAATAATAAAAATATCAAATTTAAGTATTAACGTTGTTAGCTCTTTAAAAAAACTATTAAAAGTTTTGTAATTAACTTTTACTCTAATAAGTAGACTAATTGTTAGATCGAATTTCGATTTCAACTTTTGAAATCGATTTAATCTAACAATTTTAATATTAGAAATTAATTTAAATGTTAATTCTTTTAAAATTAAATCGAATCGAATTAATTTAAGTTTCGATTTCAACTTTAAAAACTAAATCAATATTAAAGAATACTAAAAATCAATTAAAATTATCTACTTTTAATAAATATTAAACTATTTTATTTATTTATTATAATAACTACTAATATATATTATATATATATTACTTTTGTCAAAATATTGTGTTTTTAAATAATTATTATTTAAATAATTCTATTCTCGATTCCAATATTAGAAATTAATTCGACTCGACAATTTTAATATTAAAAATTGAATTAACTATTCGATTTTTACTTTAGAAATTAACTTAATCTAATTTGAGTTAAGTACTTAACTTAAACTTAATAACTTAACTCGACGCAATTACTTTACTAATAAATATATTATTTATTTGCGTTATTATTGTTTTTATATAGTATATACTAATATTTTACTTTATATTAAATATAAAATTATTTAATCTAAGAATTTGCAATTGTTAAAACAATTAATACAAAATATAGAACTTTACTATAATAAATAGCAATAAAATCAATAAAATTAATATTTTCGTTATATCGAAATTTAAAATAATTAGCAAGAAATTAAGAATTTAAGTTATTTTATTTATTGTACTTTATTATTTGCATTGTTTTATTATATATATTTTTTGTATTCTTTCCTATTAAATATATTAATTAAAAAGTGTATTATAATTATATATTAAAATTATCTAAATAATTAAAGCAAAATTAAATATTTAACTTTTTTAATTAAAGAGTCTAACAATTTTGTTCTATATAATCTTATTAAAAATTATATAAAAAAATTATTATATCTTAAGAGAGATTCGAATTTTTGTTTTTTTAGTTTCTTGTACTAATAATATACGATTTACAATATAATCTTAAACAATATTATAATACTATCTTTAACAATATTATAAATTGCGCATTATTATTATAAGAAACTTAATATACTATTATTAAAATATTCAAATTTAATTATTAAATATTATAATATTCAAATACATATAAAAATAAGAGATAACATAATTTTTAAAAAGTTAAATATATTAATTTAATACAATATTAAGTATTTAATTATTTTAAATATATTAATATTTGTATTGTTGCTAATAATATTTATTTATTTATAACAATATTATAAATATATAATCTTTTATATAATAATATAACTTTAAATAAATTTTACTTAAAACAATCTTAAACTTTATTTGTTAAAAGTTTGTTTAGATAAAAAAAAATCTTTGCTTGCGACGTTGTTTGTTGTCGCTTTTTGCTTCTCTTGTATTGTTCTAAATCTAATTTGCTTCGATATTCTATCTCTTCTATATTCTTTTTGTCTAAATCGAGTAGTCTATTTTTGTTTATATCTATTATTACAATTAATTCAATTGTTCTAAAATTAACAATTAACTAATTAAAAAGATTGTTATCTAAGATAACTAAGATTTAATACAAGATTGTTTGTTGTCTACTATTTTTAACTATAGAAATCTAATATCTTTTATCTAAAATATAGATTTAAATATCTTTAATTTCTTGCTATATTGTTTTACTTTTGCATTAATAATATTTTTTTATTTGTATTTGTTTACTAAAAATAATTTGTCGCAAAACTTGTTGTTTAAAAAAAGTATCGCAAGATGCTTCTAATTAGTTCAACTTTCTACAACAATATTTCGAAAATATAAAGAAAGTATTGTATTGTATTAGCTTCTATATAGATATAATACAATACTATATTAATCGAATAATTAAACCGTAAAAGAAGTAAGCAATATTTAGATAAGATCGACAAAAAAGTTTACTAAAATCTTACTTAAACAAACATTGCTACTCTTATTGTTTTTCTTTTAGCTTTTATATAAAAATACGAAATTGCAATTTAACTTATATATAGAACTTTCTATTATAAATATTAAAAAAATACAAAATTAAGAAGATTAACTCGATTTTAATCTATTAATATTAATTGAATTAAGTATATATTATCTAAATAAATATATATATAAAATTTAAGATATTAAAGAATATCTTTGTAATTAATCGAATTGCTATAATTCTTTATTGCTATTGCTAATTAATTTACAATTTATTAAAATTAATTTAATTCGAAAATATCAATTTAATAATCTAAAAGAAATTAAATCTATTTTAAATACTTAGAATTTTCTTAAGTTTTTTCAGTATTATTGATTTAGTAACACAAATATGTTTGCAACAAAGCTGCAATATATATAACTAATATCTATATTTTCGACAATTGCTTTTATAGATTTTAAATCTTTAGTTTTTTCTAGATTGATTGTTGAGTCGAATTTTGGTTCCAACTTTTGAAATCGATTCGAAATTGAATTCGATTTCTATCATTTTGAAATCGAATTGATTCGACTCGACTCGATTTTCGATTCTAACAGTAGAAATTAAATCGAATTGTCAAGAACGTCAAGAATACTAAAAATAGTATAAAATAAAATGTTAAATTTAGATTTTTTATTATTTTTTAGATAATGCACAATAGTAATATATAACATAAAAATAATCTATTGTATTTATTAATTAAATTAAATAGATTAATTATTTCTATTAAATTATTAATTAATTATTACTAAAAATAAAATAAATTATTACTAAAAATAAAATAAATCACTAAATATAGTAGTTTTGACAATTGGAATCGATTTTTTAAATTAATTTTCGATTTTAACATTAGAACTCGAATCGACTTTTTAATTCCAACTTTTGAAATCGACCCAACTCGATTCAAGTCGAATATTCGATTCGAACTCGATAACCCGATCCGACGCAATCAGTCTAGTTTTTTCAATAATCGAGTATTATAATTTCGATTTATTTCTATTGCGCAACTCTATTAGTAAACTTCTTACTATAATATTTCGAGTAATATTAATTAAAATTAAAGATTAAAATAAAAAGAAAAAGATTGTAATTTTTTTTAAATATTATATTTGTTGTCGATACTAAATTTTGTAATAGTAAGTTATATATTTTTAATTTAGACAATAATTTAATATTCTATATTGTATTTTACTTTGTTGTATTTATCTTTTATAATAGTATTTTTGCAACTCGAGATTTAATATTTTTGAATCTTTTTTTAATTTAAATTTTATTAACAATAAATATATATTAATTTTGTAAAAAGAGAAAAAGCTCTCAACTTCTATTTTTTGCTCTGTTAAGAAATTTAAAAATAAAACTTATATTTTTGCAAACAAAAGTCTACTCTATTAGATCTATTATATTTAAATAAAGTATCTTAATAAAGATCTAAACTTTTTGAAAATATTTACAATCTATTGTTTATATCGAACAATTAATAATATTATTAATAGTATTTTGTTTGCTTTATTTTCTTTCTAAGCTACTAACAAGCGTTTTAGATAACAATAAATTCAATAATATTATTTGCAATCTTATAATAAATTATAGCAATTTCGAGATATTTGAGCAAAGTTATCTGTTATATCAGATTTGCTACAATATTTTAATTGTTTATCTTAAATATAATTTTAATTAATTGTTTATTTAAACAATTAATTCTCAAAATTGTTTATAGAATCTATATTAATCTAGAAAGCTTAATAATTAATAACAAAAACAAATAAGATATAAAAACATTATTTAGAATTTATATAATAATTAACAAAGTTTGTTTTAAAAAATTTATAATAGTTTTAATATTCTTAAGAAAATCAAAACAAAGAATTTGTTACTTTATATAAAATATCTTTAAATTTAATGTTTTTTTGTAATTATTATTTGTATTAAAGAATGCTCTCTTCTTAAAACAAGATAATAGAAGTACAATCGATAGATTTTAATTAACAATATTAAGCAATAATTTAGCAGCGCAATAGTTAGAATAAATATTCTATTAACTATTTCTAAGCAATTGCAACTTGTATTCTTAAAAAGATCTTAAATAGAAAAAATATTGTTTTTTAAAAATTTGTCTATATTTTTTTTAAGAGAGAATTGAATTAATAAATCTTATTTATAAATAACTTAATTGCTTTATATATGCAACGCAAATATTGTATTTTAAACAGATATTGCAAAAATTAAAATATTAACAATAAAAACAATAAAAACAATAAGTCGAAAGAAAAGAAGTCTGCAACAATTGAGTTGTATTCTGTAAAATATAGATTGTATTAATATCTCTTCTATCTAGATAGTATTAATTTAATAGACAATAGTTGTTGTTATAATTTTGTTATTTGTTATTTGTTTAGACAATATCTGCAATATTATTATATTAAACAATTGTATAAATGTAATAATATTTATTGTTTATATTTTTATATTAATTGCGTTAAATTAATTTTTAAAAATCTAATACTATTTCAAAATTATATTGTTTAAATATATTTTGTAAAATTGTAATTATTTGCTATTAAGTATTCTATATATTTTTATTAATTCTAATTTATTAATAACAGATTCTTATTTATTTTTTGCAAAAACAAATTCTTAGTATAGCGTATCGACTATATATAGAATATATTATTGTTAATATATGCGCCTACAAATAGATCTCTTTTTCAATTTATTTTTGCTCAATTAGACTATATTATTTTCTATAATAGTATAGATTAAATATATTGTATAAAAGCAATATATATAATATTCTTATACAAAATCGATTACTTATTAACAGTTTTTAAAACAATAATACTTTATATAATAATTATCTTTTTTGTTTTAAATTTAATATTTTTACTAAGTCTACTTTGTTTATATTAAATCGATTAATGTTGTATTTATTTAATAGTTACTTTATTGTTTTTGAATACAATTCTGTCTTAATAATAATTAAAATTACTTATTAAATTTTATTTTTAACTTAGAAATTAGATCGATCTAAAATAAAAAGTATATTTCAACAAGCTATAATACAATATTTTAGAGTCGAGCAATAAAGAAACGTGCAAAAAATATATTGAAAACAAAAAACTATCTTAATAAAAAAAGTTTACAAGCTAGAAAAACTATATAAAATTAATATTGCAGTTATTATTTGTCGAAATAATTAATATTTTATCTATTATTTAATAGATCGACAATTATAATTGTTGTTAAATAAAATATCAATTTTATAATTATTGTTAAGGTTAATTAGAAGTAGAAGCTTTTATATCTATTGTCTAAGAATTTATTATCTCAAAATCTAAAGAAAAAAGAACTTATATTTGTTACAAAGAATTTAGACAATACTAAAAACAAAAAAGTAACAAAAAAATACTTTAATTTAGACTGATCGTTCGGGTCGGTTTTTCCCCAAAATCTATAACCCGACCCGAAAGTTATACCTAATTAGGCCAAGTTTTAACCTAATATAGTTAGTATTTTCATAATTTATGCAATTCGATTCCAACTGTTAGAACCAAACGGTTAGTCTACTTTCAAATAATATATTGCAAACAACTATTAAGAGTAAAGTTATATCGAAATTATATATAGTATTAGAATTGATATTGTAGAAGAAAAATTACAATATAAATCTAATATTTTTAATAATTAGTTTTGTATCTTATTAATTAAAAATCTTTAATTTATAAAATAGAAAGATTTTACAAAAGCGCTAAAAATTGTATTTGACTAAAATATATATTAATATTTTATTTTCTATTTATATAAAGTTGTAGAATTAAATACGTATAATATTTAACAATTATTGCAAAATATATTAAATATATTAATATTATATTCGATAGCAAATAATATACAATAATTAAATTGTTTTATCTAATAGTCTTGTATAGATTACTAACTTAGAGTCTATTTAAATTAGTTTATTTGTTAACTAATTAATTAAGTTAGTAAATCTTAAAGATAGATTAAATTGCAATTAAATTTTTAAAAATACAAACTTCTTATATTGTTTCTATCTTAAATTTTAAATATTCTAAATCGAAATTAATTATATTCTTGTTATTAATAGTGATTTTATCAACAATATAAAATATATTAAATAAGATTGTAGAATTTGTCTTTTTTATATATATATATATATTTTTTTTAAAAGTTAGATTATTAAAAACAAATATAATATTTTTAACAATTGTAACTGCTATTCGCAGTTTATATATTAAATATAAAAAAAGAATTGTTGCAATTGTTTTTTGTTTTATTTTGCAAAAAACAGCTCAAATATACTAAGATTTCAATTATATTGTACTATTATAATAGACAATTTCTAAAAGTATATATTTTTTATCTATAAATATATATCTTGTATAATATTGCAAAACTACAAAATAAATATAAAAAAAAATTGAAAAACTTTATTTGTTAAAGATAATTACAATATTTCTAAATTATCGACAACAAATATTTAATATACTAAGATTATTAACAAATTATTTCAAAATTGCAAATAGTACTTGCAATTAAGTTTGCTTTAATTCAATATAATTCGATATAATTTATTGTAAACTCTATATTGTATAGATTACAAAAAATTAATATAAAAGCGAGTTTAACAAATTTATTTTAATAATATTTTAAAAAACTTTATAGTTAAGAAATTTACAAAGATTTTAGATATTATATTGTATATTTTATTTTCGACAAAAAGATAGACTTTTCTATTCTAATAAAAAACTATAATTGTATTTTTATTAAATAGTTGTTTATAATTTTGCTTAAGTACAATATACTTAATATATTTTAATAGTATATTCTACTGTTTAAAGCAACTTTTAATAATTGTTTTTTAAAATAGTAGAGCAACTTCTTTTTTATAAACAATATAAGCAATAAGTTTAATTAAATTGTTTGTCAAAAAATTCTATTTATAACTTTTTAGAAAAGTAGAAATCTAATTTATTTTAACTTAAATATATATATTTTCTGCAACTGCATTAATAGATATATTTAGAAAATAAAAAAAAATAAGAATAGTATTAGTTGGTCAAACTATAATAACAATTCTATATATATTATAATTCTATATATCTAATTTCTATCTATTTATTGCAAAATAAATATATTTCATTTAATTTATTGCAATTATTTCGAGCTTTTTGCTATTCTTGACGCTTTAAAATATTGTAACTTTTCGAAACACAATAATTTAATAATAGACAAATATATAATTGCACAACAAAATTAATATAATTTACAAAATATAGATAAATTTACTATATAGACTATTGGTCATTTAAATAATTATTACAAATTAAAAGCTTATACTTATATATATATAAATTAAAACAAAACAATTTGTTATTAAAAAAAATTATATTTACATCTAAAAAAAAAAAAATGACTTTTGTCTTTTTATATTGTATTATCTGAAATACAATAATATAAAATACAATCTAGAAAAATTAAAGTATAGTAAACAAAATATATATTTGTAATTAAAGTATACTTCTTGTACAAAAACTAAAAGTACAAAATATATACTTATTTATAAACAAATATTAATACTAATTATTATTTCTAATTTTAAGAAAATCAGTTTATAAATTTTCTATAATACTAAAATATATAATTTGTTATTATAAAGTTGTTCTATCTATTCTAATATTGCTAGAATTAATTTACTTTATTACAATACTACTATAAAGAGATTTTTGTTTAAAAAAAATTAGATTTTTTAGAATCTGTTTGCTATTAAAACAGAAAAAAAACATATTGTATAGAATAAACTAATAAAAAATAGTTTGCTCTAAAAATTTAGTATATAAAAATATTAGTAAAATCTAATTCTATAAAACTCTTAAATTTTTTAATTTTTTAAATTTTTTTTATTTCTAGTTACTATTAATATTTATAATTATTATAGTTTTACAAGAAACAATTTTTTATACAATTGCAAAACTTAATCTCTGCAAATATTTAAAATATTTAATTTTTTAAATATTATAAAATTATAATTACTATTTGTCTCTAGAAAATTACTTTTTCTAGCAAAACAACAATTCTATTTTCTTTAGACAAACTAAGTAACTTAATTTGTTTTTTGTACTTTTATTTACTATTAATATATTGCTTATATAAAAGATTAAATATAATTCTTAATAAATTAGAGAAAGTAAAGGTATCTGCTATCTTTTGTTTTATAGTATAGTAATATTATTATTATTATTACTGTTTAAATTTATATTTTAGTACTTCAAAAATTTCTTTTTTTAACAAAGTTATTTTTTCGAAAAATATATTTATTGTATACTGTATAATTTGAAAGATTTCTATTATTTTGCTATAAAATTCGAGCATAATATTGCGTAACTTTTTATAGTAGACATTTTCTTAATATAAATACTTATTTTTTTGTACTAGATTATTAATAAATCTCTAAGATTTGCAATAATAATTTTTTTTTGTTTTATAAAGATTAATAGAAAACAAATATAGACTAAAAAAGATTTTGTTGCTTTTTGCAATATAAATGTTAAGATTAATACTTTCAAAAGAACTTTAATTTTAATATTAACAACTTATAATAAAAAATAATTTAAAATTAGTAGAAAGAAATTATTTGTAATTAAAACTAATTTAAAATTGCTAGCAACTAAAAAATACTAAAATATTCTTAGAATTAAGTTAAGATATTTATATAGAAAAAAGTAATATATATTTTAAAATATTCTGCTAACAAGAAAGCGTTTAGAGTATATAGCAATTTAGAGAAAAAAAATTAAATATTTAATTTTAAATTTAGATTCTTAGACAAACAACTATTATTTTAATCTAATACTTCTACTATTGTACTTTAGCAACAATATATTTAAAGTTTCTAATTATTTTTCTATTGTTTACTAATAGTCTTTTCAAATTCTTTATATTTATAACAATAAAAAAACAATTTACAAAATTTCTTAAAAGTACTAATCGAAATATTTTTAGCAAAAATTTTAATAAAATAAATACTTAAGAGTTACAATCTATATATAATATTTTTAATATTTTTAATTATATTGATATTAATTCTAGATTGTATCTATTAACTTTTTTGCTAAAAATAAATCTTAATTTTTAATAGTATTAGTTTGTTTTGTTTCTTAAACAATCTAGAAAGTTAATATACTATTTTAAAAGTTTATAGAAAAGTTATTGCACTATTTTTATTGTAATATATATAGACAAGAACAGTTGCGTAATTGTAGTATATCGAAACAAATTGTATTATACAATTGTAGCAATTAAAAAATGTTAATTAAAGACTAACAAATTAGTAAAGCAACTAATTCTATACAATTCTATAAATATTGTAAATTTGTTAAAAATCTTTTACAATAACAGTTTTGTCTATATAGTATATAAATAGGGAAATATTATTACAATTAAAATTCAATCTATATTTTTTAAAAAGTTATTTAATTTCTATATTGTTGCTATTTGCATAGAAATAAAGTTGTTTGCAATACAAAATTTTAATTAAAATCTAACTAATTAAATTTAGATTTTTTAAGATTTTTAACATATTTACAAGAAATTTTATATTATATACAATATATACAATATTTATAATATTATAGTTAATAAAACTAGTTAAATCAAAATCTGCAAAACAATTACAATTAAAAAATTATATATTAACTAATACTAAATAGTAAATATTAAGCACAATATATTGCAAAATATTGCAACAAAGAATAGTAAACATTTAGATCTAAATATTATAAATTAACTAATAATTTAATTAATAGAGATTAAAATAAACTTTATATATTTTTAAATTTAATATCTAACTAATTCTAATATCTAAAATCTATTAGTTAGAGAATTTTTTAAGAAGATTTTTGTTTTAATATTGCAAATACTTTTAAAAATATAATACTTTTTTTATAAAAGATCTTAATATATTAAACTAATTATCTTAGAATTCATTTTTAAAAAATTTGTTAGACAATTATTATTTGAAATCTTTAATATTAATTACAAAAAAATCGATATATAGAGACTAGAATATTTGTATAAAATAAAAGCAAATTGTATTAAGCTAGATTAATAAAGAAAAAACTAAATCTAATTTTAATTTTAATTTGAAATTATAGTTTGCACAATTAAGTAATATGAAAGATAGAGTTATCGAAATCTATTTTTTAATTTTTTGCAAAATAAACAATAAAATCGATTTTAACTATTTATATAGTTTGTGCAATATAAGTAATTATATCTTAAAAATACATTAATATTATTAATTATATATATAGAATATTATAATATACAAGAAGCAAAATTGTTAATAATAAAATTCTAAAAAATCTAATATCTTTTGTTTTGCTTAACTCTATATTTAATTTCTAAATTTATTACAACTTGCAATCTAATTTAATTTTGCTAATATTTTATTTTAATTTTGTTAAAATTATATTTTACTCTATGCTTTTTTTGTTGTATCGAAATTCTTGTCTTGTACAAAAACTATATAAGATCGAGAATCTAATTGTTGTTTAATTGACGCAATTTGTTTTATTAAATTTGCTAGATATCGATTAATTAATTAAACAAATATAAATTCTAATAAATAACTTTATTATTAAAATAAGATAATCGACAATAGAGAAAAAAATAGTTTAAACAACAATCTAATTTTGTATTTGCAATATTAAACCTATTATAACTAAAATTGTTGTAATTTAAATTGTTGTAATATTGTCGAATGCTATTGCAAATATTATAATACTTAATTACAAAATTTTGATTCTAAATTTTAGAATTAATATTTGTTATATCTTTTTTAATTTCTATAGTATTCTCTATTATTATTGTTAAAAACTAGTAATAAAAATAGTACATTTATTTTGTTTGCTAAGTTGTTCGAACAAAAAAAATCAAAAAATTATTTAAAAACAGAGATGTTATCTTCTGAATTACTAAGTATTATCGATATAATAGAGAAACTTGAAAGAATTTCAAAAAAAAATTAAGATTTAAAATTGATCGAACAGAATCTATAAAACGAAAGACAAAACAATTAATTTTTTAAAAAAAAATATATATCTATTTTTATATTTATAATATAGAATATAACTTATTAATTACTTTTTTAATAACTAATTTATATATTATTTAATTTTAGTATTAATTAATTTCTCGAATTTTAATATTAATTATTTGTGTCGAAATATTGTCGACGTATCGACTTTAATAGTAGTTGTCGAATTGCTAATTCTAATATATATAACTTTCTTAAATTGTAGAATTTAATAGTATTGTTAGCTCAAAGCTTCTTTAATACTATTTGTAAAAATCTTTATATATTAATAGTTTTATTGTTACAAATATTTCGTTACTTTGTGTATTCTATATATACAAAATGTTAGATTACTACAATTAATCGATATTTTATAAAGTTTATATATATTAATAATTTTGCTATTATAAATATTTTAATATATTGAGTATATTAAGTAAGAGAAATATCTAATATAATAATTAACAACAATTCTTTAAGAGTTGTATATATTGATGTTTCTACAATTACAAATATCTTATTAGTTCGAGTATTTTACTTATACAAAATATTAGACTATTATAGTTAATCGATATTTTAAAATTCTATATATATTAATAATTTAGTTGTCTGAAATATATTAATACGTTAAGAATTTTAAACAAAAAAAATATCTCAATATTACAATTAACAATAGTATTTTGAATTTTTATATATTAAAACTTTGCTATTATAAGCGTCTTATAGACTAAAGATACAAAATTGCTACAACTAGCTAAAATTACTAAAAAGTCTATAAATATTGAAAGTTATATTGTTTTGCAAATATTTAAAGATAAAAAACTTTTTTAATACTAAACAATTTGTTAGAAAATACTTAAAAGTATAAATAGTAAAAAAGAACAAACAAATTTAACAAAAAAATTCAAGTTATATTATGAACTTTGTAATAGTATCTTTTGTATTATTTTATTTCTAGTCGATTAATTTTTATTTTTGTAAGTTTGTCTTTAACAATATAAAGAGATTTATTTCTCTATTACTATTTGTTTATTTTTCGTTATATATTAAAAGTAAAAAAACTTATTGCTTTTTACAATATTAGATTTGTTAATCGAAATAAACTTGCTGCTCTCTTTTGCAATATCAAATTTGTTAATCGAGATAAATTTGCTGCTTTTTTTTGCAGTATTAGAATTGTTAATTGAGATAAATTTGCTACTCTCTTCTGCAATATTAGACTTGTTAATTGAAGTAAACTTGTTGCTTTTTGCAATATTAGACTTGTTAATCGAGATAAACTTGCTATTTTTTATAGTATTAGATTTGTTAATACAAATTTTAACAACAATTGTATTATTAAAATTAAATCCAAGTTTTGTATTATAATATAAGAAATTCTCTAATAAAAAATAGAGAAATAGAAAAATTTAGAAAAAATTTAGAAATTAAGATAGAGATAAAACTATAATAAAGAATTTATATTTATATACAGCGCAAAAATCTTATATCTTAAATATCTATAAATATTATATCAAATTGAAAAAAACATTCTTAATTTAATTAGAATATTGTTTTTTTGCAACTAATTCTAAATTACAAAGCTTGTTATAACTTTTCTATTTATTCTTAAATTATTCGCAAGATTAATTAAATATTGTAAAAGATATCTTTGAAACAAAAAAAAGATTGTAATTCTTAATAATACTAATACTTCTATAAATTTTAAAAATATATTACAATTTTAATATCTTTAATTATTAATATTTATATATTTTAAAGTTTCTATTTTTAAAAAGTATATATATAATATCTTCGATATCTTTATTTTTAATATAGAAGATTTTATATATTGCTTTTTTGTAGTTAAGAAATTGTAATAGCAATATTTGTTAATTACTATAAACTTCTTTTATTGTTATATTAATTATTTTGCTTAGTAAAATTGTTTTTTAAATTAATATTTGCAAAATATAAACTAGATTAAAAATTAACTTTTTTTGCTATCTATTGTCGAAAAAACTTAGATTTAAAAGTTAGAAAAATATTATTTAAAAATATAGATTAGCAAATTGTAATTCTCGACAATTTATTTTTATAGTCGATTAGATTTTATATACTATTACAAATATAATATATTTTTTCTTATAATTATAGAACTATTGCAAAATTTAGGTTTTTCTTTGTATTTAGTATATTATTAAGCTAACAAATCTTATCTTATTTAAAACAAACAAATACTAAATATTAATTAACTACAATTTAATATTTTGTTATACAAAAAGAAAAGTCTAAATTAGAATATTATTAAATATATTTGTATAAATAATATTTGCGTTAGAATTAATACAATACTAATTGTTAAAACAAGAATAAAGATTTTTAAAACAAAACAACTTGCAATCGAACTATATCAATTAATTAGAACTTTGTTAATCGAAAAAGCAACAATCTAAATTAGTAAAAATCTATTGTTAAATCTATATTAATATTTCTTTGATATTTTTTTAATAGAAAATTGCAATAATATTATAGATATAGATATTTTTAACAATTTGAAAGAAAAGAAATTGTCTAATAAGCTTGCTACTATATAATACAATAGATATCGAATAATTTAAAGTATTATACTATTTTAACGTAAGATATAACGCAAATAAAATTTACTACAACAATATAATATTTAACAAAAGTTAATTTAAAATAAATTTCTATAGTCTATTTTAGTTAGTATAATAAATTGTATAGTTGTACTCTTTAATTACTATATATACTAAAATTTGTTTTCTTTAACTCTATAGAAGAAATACTTAATAAAACTATTTAGAAAAAAGTTTAAAAATATTATAGAAAATATTTATAATAATAACAATAATAGACCAATTATTAATTTTAGACTTACAATACTATTAAGAATATTTCTTAAATTAATATAATATCGACAATTATGTTTTTAATTTTATAAAATTAAAATAAAACAATATAAGATTAAAAATTAGAAATTAAAAAATAATATTTTTATTTTATTGTAACTATTATTATTGTAAAACTTAAGTTTTGCTAATAATAAGAAAAAAAAGTTATTTTTTATAAAAATATAAAATAATATAACAAAAGAATAAACAATTTTCTATTGCTTGTTTACTAGTTTAGAATTATAAAATTAATATAATCTAGACAAGTTGTTGTTGCTTTAACTAAGATTATAAAAATTATTTTATAGAAAATAAGTTTGTTTCTCGAATTCTAAATACAATTAACTATTATTTTAAAAACAATTCTTTGTTTTTACGAAATTTTTATTTGGTTGCAATAAAATTTTCAAATCTTAAAATTTGTTATATTAAAATACTTATTAGTTAATTTATTGTTTTTAGATAAAATTTAAAATAAAATCTATTAGTATTTGCTATCTTTGTTCTTTTTAACAAACTCGAGCAATTATTATTATAATATCTATAAAATTCTTAAAATTTCCAGAGAAATATAACTAGAAGTACGTTTAATATATTATACTTAAACAATATAAAAGTTTGCAAATACAAAAACTGCTATTAGATTTTTTGTTAATTTAATTTTTAATTTGTTCTTCTATATCTATATTTTAATTTTATAATATTATTTCTTAATTTGTAGTTTCGAAAAACAATTAAATAACTAACTAAAAAAATACTAAAATTTAAAAAGTTTAAAAGTTTGTATTTTAAAAACTTTTATATATAGCAAACTTTGTCTACAAAAAAATATTTATTATTAAAATATAACAAATCTAAAACTCGAATATTTTTAAGATTTACAAATATTAAATATTTGTATTTACTATTATTTAAGCAACAATTACAAATAGAAATAACAATCTATAGAATTTAATTTATTTTTGTTTCTTTCTAAATTATTTATTTTTGATTTTTAGTTTACTTTATTAAAAGTAGTTATATTATTGTTAATTATATTGCAAAGTTGTTAATTGTTTTAGAGACAACAATAGAACTCAACAAAATAATATATATAATAATAGAATATTTTTTAAAGAATTAAATTCTATTAAAAAAGATTTAAAATTAGTTATATTATAATATAAATTAGATACAAGTTTTTAATCTATCGATAATTGATAGATGTAGCTAATTAAAATATAGCAAATATTGATATTTAATTTTAACAATATTATTATTTTTATTTATAGAAAGAAACAATATTAAGCAACTAGCTTATAGCTACTTTTCTTTTTATAATTGTGCCTAAAAAATAGTTGTTTATAACAAGAAAAATTTAAAAAAAATATAAAGCAATAGACAAATATACTAAAAATATAGTAATATATAATAATTTTTTATCTTTAAGCAATCAATTTAATTCTTTTTATTTTAAGTTAAAAAACAATACTCGAGTTTTAATCTAGAATAGATATAGATTTATAAATTATAATTTAAAACATAATATATTTTTATTGTTTTTAGATTAGTAAAATTTATATTATAAAAAATTCTAGACTCTATTAGATTCGAAAAAGAAATTAGATAGAATTTAGATAGAATTTTGTTAAACAAAAATATTAGAATTAAAGTAATAGTGTTTTTTATACTTTTACAAATCTAGTAAGTAACAAAAACAAAAACAATTGCTCTCGAAATTATATTTATATCTAAAAATTGTTAAATACAATTAATAATAATACAATTAACTAGATATATTTTAAATATTACAAAAATTGCAGCAAAATTAGTTAACAATCTACAATATATTAATTTGTGTGCATCTTTTAAATTAATAGATTTCTTATTTTAAGTATTCTTTTTTAAGGAATATATAAATTGCAATATTGAATTGCTAAAAAAATTAATTATCAAAATTTAAAACTACCTACTTTGCGATATATTTATCTCGAAAAATCTACTTTATTTTTTAAAATATTAGTCTAATCTCTTATCTATTAATAATTGTTTATATCGAATTTAATAATAGCTATTATAACAAAAAATTTCTAATATTTAACAAATATTATAAGTAGATTGTTAAATATATATTAATTTATAAATCTATATAGAAGTACTAAAAGTTTTTTCTAACTTTTGTATATATATTAAATAATAAGCGAAGATATAAGTTATTTGTAAATTGTTATAAAATTGCAAGCGTTAAACAAATTCTAATTTAAAAAAGCATTAATTTCTAAAAATTCTAATACAAAATCCTCAAAAAAAATTATATACTATCAAGTTAATACTATAAGAACTTAGTACTATTGTATTTATTAGATTATTAATTGCTAATATTATAAATTTATAATTGCTCTCTTCTTTAAAGTTTTAATCTTTAAAATATATATACAATATTATAATTGTCTTGCAATATTGTTATCTTTATAATATTTATAGTCTCTTAAGTATTATAATAAAGATGCTTTGTTTTCTACTTTTTATCGATATCTACTTTCGCAAATTCTGCAACATTAATTTGTTTCAATTCCTTATTATATTAAAGACAAAAAAGAATTTAAATTATTCAAAAAAAATCTTTTTATAGATTTTTTCTATTTTCTCAATAAATTTTGTTTATTGCGCAAAATTTACGCATTTATCTTAATTGTTAGTCGTATCTATAAAAAGAATTCTTATATTTCTTTTTATTATTTTTATTTAATATTTAATACAAAGATAATTAAACAACAATCTTAATTTCTTCTATATATTATTGTAAAATATCTATTCTCTATTAATATATCTTACTATGGTTTAACTATATATTAATAAACAAAAAGATATTTAAGTTCTTTGCAAAAGTGTTTATCTTTATTTTTGTCTTAATATTGCTACTTTTGTGCTACAACAATATAATAATATTTAATGCTATTAATTTAATAATCTCTTTTTTAGTATTGTTTACTTTGTAATAAATTGATTAGAATTTCTTTATTAAACTTAATCTAATTAGTATTATTTATGCGCTAATAATATTTATTTATAATTTTTTATATTAATTTCTATAACAAAGCAATAAATAATTGCAAATATCTCTTTTATTATTTGTATTATTAACAATAATAATATATACAATAAAATAAATCTAAATAAGTATCTCTAAACTTTTCTTTGTATTTGTTTATAATCTAGAATAATATTATTATATTTAGTGTTTTGCAAATTGCGACTTAATTAATACAAGTATTTAGACTGACCGTCGGGTCGGGTTTCGGTTCCAACTTTTGGAATCGACCCAACTCAACGATTTCAACCCTAGGAATCGACTCGAAACTCGAGTCGATTCCTAATATTTTGGACACAAATCGACACGACTCGAGTCGATTTTCGATTCCAATATTAGGAATCGAATCGAATCGCCAAGAAACCAAAAAGTTGCGTCATTATGCCAAGAATTACTATTTTTAGAGTTAAACTTTAATTTTTAGTTTTTTAGACAAATTCTATAAATTTAAAATAATTATTAATTAATTGTAGAAAATAATAATGCATTACTATAATGCATTATCTATATCTATAAGTGTTATAAATACTATTTAAATTTTTAAATATTAAAAAATCAATATTAATGCATAATTTGCATCTATAGGCCTATAGATGCTATTTAAATTTTGAAATATTAAAAAAATAATATTAATGCATAATTTGCATCTATAGGCGTTATAGATACTATTTATTAATTATTTAATTAAAAGTCTTGACGATTCGGGTCGATTTTTCGGATCGGGTTTCGATTCCAACCCTAGAAATCGAACCGATTGGTCGATTTTGACCCTAGGAACCGAATCGACTTTTCGGTTCCAACTTTTGAAACCGACCCGACCCGAACTCGATGACCCGACCCGACGCGGTCAGTCTATAAGTATTATTATATATAAGTATATTGATTTTACTATTAAATTTCGAACAATTTAGTATATTATTATTATTATATTTTTCTCGAGATTTTTGTTTGCCTTTTTGTTATCTTTTGTAAATTTTTTTGTTTTTTTGTTTTTATTATTTCTTTTGTTGCGAACAGAAATTTAATTATATTATAAATACTTAGTTTTAAATTTTTACAATTGTTTATATTCGCAATATTACAAAACAAAAAATTGTTAATACAATTATTGCGCTAAAAAGCGTTAAATTATAAGTTTTATTTTTTTATTCTATATTAATTTATACTTTAATATATTACAATTTCTTAATAATTTGTTAAATAAATTGATCTTTTGCTAATCTTTTGCGTCTATATTTGTAATAACAAGAATATTAAAACAGAAAAATTTAAATTTGCTTTGCAAGTTTAATATTGTTTACAATTTATATATATATAGATTAAATAAAACAATTTAATTTTGTATTTAAGTTTAAAGAATTTATTAATTTATATTAATATAAACTTGCAATATCTTTATACAATTTACAAAAAAATACTAAATATAATATATTATTGCGTTAATTTCGCTACTTTTTCTTTAAAAAAGTTGAATAAAAACAAAAATTTAAAATTCGATTTAATTGTTGCAAAAGACAACACTTTTTTTCATAAAAAAAAATAGTAAATTTTGCAATTCGAAGAACTTGTTAAAACTAATATTATTTGTTTTGTTTTTAAAGAGAGCAATATAAATATTTAAACAAGGTTTCTCTTATATATTATAAGCTATTTTTACAATTAATACAACTTAAACTTTTGAATAATACAAACTATATATTAATAGAATTAATAATTAAAACAAAGTATTTCTAAAATAAGAAAAACAATTGCTAATTTTTAAAAAATATATTAAGTTTATTATTTTGTCGATTTTATTATTTTAAATCTTTGCTATATTATTAGTGTTTATAATTTCTTAAAATATATAAGTGTATTATAAGTTTTTAAATATATGACTTCTTAAAGCTACTAACTTGTTCTAACTGTTTCTAGATAGAAAATATTAATTTAATTTTGCGCTTTATTAATATTGTATCTTTCAATCTCTTATAAACAATAACAAAAGAAGTAGAAAGCGAGAAATTATTAACAAGAAACAAAACAATTAATTAATATAATTTATTTGTACTAAATAATATATATATAAAGATTGTTATTAATAAACTAGAAATAAAAAAACTAATTAAACAAAAAGAGAAAAAACAATTAAATCTAAGTATATTTTATACAAGTATCTTATAATTTTCAATACTTTAATAAAATTGTAAAAAGAGTATTAATCTAACTTATACGCATTATTTGTGCTATTTCTTTACTTTAACTATATAATTTAATAAGTTTAATCTTTTTAATCTTTTTTTTTTCTTTTTTTTAAAATTCCTTTTGCAAATATAAAACTTTAACTTCTTTATTTTTAATACTTGTTTGTTAAAATATACTTTCGCATTATAATTCTTAAACTTTAACTATATATCCAATAAATAAATTTTTAAATTTTTATTATTTTTATGTAATAAAAATTAATTTTATCGAATAAGATACTATAATTTATAATATTTTTATTTGTTATTAAAAATATTTTTGATCTTTTATTTTTAATTTATATTAACAAATATTATATTTTTCGAACAATTATGTTTGCATTTTAATAACATAATTTTAATAATAAAGAATAAAAAAACAAAATAAATATATTATTTTTTGAAAAAAAGCAAACAATATATTTGATTTTTAATAATATTTTTGAATTTAAACAATTATATAAATTTGTAAAACAATTCTTTTTTAAAACAAATATTGAAAAGATTTTTTATTAAAAAGATAATCTTATTATTTATTTAACAATTTTTCGAAGTAATTGTCTTGTTATAATTACAAGCTTGCGTCTATTATACAAAGTCTAAACAATTTATAAATTAATCTTGTTTATTTCAAAAAAACTAAATTTATTCTTAAGCAACAAAATCGACTAAATAGTTCTTGTTATCTTAATTGAATCTAAAATTAACAACAATTTTAAATATTATTTTCAAAAGTAATAACTTAATAAATATATATAAGAAGCTATTATATATATATTAAGTTAAAGCTAGAAGCAAATCTTAATTATTTTATTTGTAATTGCAATAATATTGTAGATAATATTTTAATATTTAATTTTGTTTTTTAATTTAAATATTAATTTAAGAATAAGATATTATATTTAACTTTTATATAATATAAATGCAATAATATATTATAAATTAATAATTACTAGTAAAAAGCAATATTATTACTAAAAATAATAGAATTTATTGAAATAATAATTCGGATCGGTTTTTCGAATTGAATTTCGATTTTATCTCTTGTTGTTCTAATAAATCTTATATTATTATAAAAGATTTCTTCTTTTGTTTAAAATATTCGAAGTATATTTGTGCTAAAAAAGTATATATAAATATATTGTAAACTTTGCTAAATTGTTTTAAAAAAAATCTATTCTCGAAGATTGTTAAAAATAAAGCTATATTAACAATTGTAATTATACAATTGCTTTAAAATAAAAAGATATTAAAAAAAGTTAATACAAAAACAAAACAAAAAATATAATATTTTTTGTTCAAAATAGAGAAATTAAATATTGTAGAGTTTTTTAATTATTTTGTTGCAAATATTTTTGTTAAAATATCTTTTACTATATGATTTTTGCTTGCTATATTGAACAATTTCTCGAATATTAATAAAATTTCTTTAAAAAATTCTAACAAAAATTAAGATTCTTCCTTAATTTCTATATATTTTCTAAAATAAAATATTTTTTCTATTTAATAAAATATTTTTGATTTTTTTTGTTTTACAATTTTTTCGATCTCGAATTATTTCTCTTTTTGCAAATAGAAATAAAAAATATTCTATAAAAATATAATTAAGTTTGCTAACTTCAACAATAAAATATAAAATACTAGAAATACTTTAATATTCTTTAGTAAGTCGAGTTTGTAATTAATTGATTTTTTAGTCTTTTTAACAAAAAACAATTCGACTTTAATATAGTTTAATTATTTGCTTAATTTTTTTGTTAAAAGATATATTTTATTTCTCTTTTTTAGTTAAGATATTGTTTTTTGTTTCTTATTTTAATATTTAATTAACTTTTCTTGCATTTTTGTAATATTTTTGTATATCTTTTTTAGTATTGCTACTTTTTTAATAACTAATTGTGCTAACAAATATACACGCTCTTTTTCGAAAAGATTGAATTTTCTACTATAATTAACAAAAAATAGAGTGATTTTAGTAATATTCGAAATCTTTGTATTAAAATTTAATTTTACTATAAATAAAAGTAATATCTAGTTATTCTATATATTATTAATATAGTATTTTAGATATTGTTTAAGACGTTAGTTGGATATTTTGTTTAATTATTTCTAATCGAATAATAGACAATCGATATTTAGAGTTTTGTATCTAATATTAAAATCAATATTTTTTAATAATTAAGATATAAAAAGCTTCTCTTTGTTACTTGTTAATCTCTTAAATATATTGTAATACTATATAAGTTAATCTAATATAATATATTATAGTTGTTTTGTATTAAACTTCTTTTTGCATACAATAATATATAAGTATTTAATAAATTTATTAACTATTATTAATATTAAATTATATTTATCTTTAATTGCTAAATTTGTCGACTTAAACAACTTAATAATAAAGTTTATTATAATTTTATCTTATAGCAACTTAAATTAACTTCTAATATTAAATTTTGCTATATTTAATATATATACTATATTTGTTTTACTAATAGCTAAAATATTGTTTAATATATATTTTAATAACTTGTTTTATTTATAAAAATTAACAATATTAATATAAAAACTAATTTTTTTTATTACTTTTAAAAACGCTTGCAATAATTTGTTATAATACTCTTTTGTATATTTATTAATTTCATCGATAAATATCTAAAATTTTCTCTTTTTTATTAAAAACTTTTCTATATTATTTTAAAGTATTTATAGTATAGTATTTAGTTTATATTTGTTTGTTAATAATAATTCTTTTTTGTTAATTTTAAATATATTATAATTAAACAATTTCTTTATTTCTATATAATTATTTCTTTTATTAAATTCTATTTGCTTTGCTATTATTTTTTTCTAAAATATATTGTATTTTAAACTTGTATTATTTAAGTTTTTTTAACTATTATAATTATATTTATTTTCTATTAAGTTGCTTAATAGTAATAAAATACACAAAATTTTTATAATTTGTAAAAATTGTAAATTTTAATATTTTTTTTGTATAAATTTTTTATAATTTTAAGAAAACTACAATAGCAAATAGCTTCTTATTGTAGATATTATAAATTTATTTAATTAACAAAAGTTTTCTTAAGATATATATTATTAAATATTAAATATTTTTATATTTTTAATTAAAGTATATATTGATAGCTAAATCTAATATATTAATTTCAATTTTATTTAATAATTGCAAACTATATATTTTTAGTATTAATTTCTTTAAATATTTTAATTTAAAATTCTAAAATAATTTCTTTTTTACAAATTTTTATATTTATAATATATTTTTTTTTATAAAATTTGTTAATAATATTGCGTTTACTAAATAGTTTTTAATAAATTTCTTGTTATAGTTTATAAAATCTAGAAAGAATTATACTTTTTTAATATTTATTAGTAATATTTATTCTTTAATTGTTTGTAGTTTTTCGAAATTCATATATACTTTGTGTTGTTTAATAACAAATTCTAGAAAATTAATTTTCTTTTAATAAAATTTGTATTTCTTTAATTCAAAATATAAATTTCTTATATTAAAATATTTCAAAATTTTAAAGATATAGCTAATATATTTCAAAATTTTAAAGATATAGCTAATATATTTTTTTAAAATTTTTAAATAAATTATAGTATTGTTCAAATATATTATAATAAATCGATTTAAATATTGTTGTAATATATTATTAATTATTTTCTAATATATTGTTAAGATATTTGTAGATTTAAATAATATTATTATATATTTATATAATTTATATTGTATATAGAAAGTTGTTTTTTATTTTTTTTGTCTTTATTCTAATTTAATTGTATATTTTTTGTAAATTTAGTTTAATAAAGTATTTTGCTTTAAATAGTTAATTCTAAAGTTTGTTAATATTAAATAGTAAATATTAACTTTTAATTATAATATTATTTAGCTTTTGATAATTAATATATATATAAAAAATTCTATTTTTCTTTAATACAAAAAGAATCGAGTATTCTATTTATAATTAAGATTTTTTAGTAAATTTTTTCTTTTGGTTTTTTGCTAGATATTTGCGAAGTATTTATAGTTTTGTTCTTAAATAAAATATATATAGATTTAAATATAAATTATTTGTTTAATTTAAGTTTAATTTTATAATTTTATAATTAATATTTAGAAAGAGTTTCTATTATTATTTTTTCTTAAAACAAATACTTCTAATTGTTATATATTTGTAATATATACTTTAGCAATTTTTTTGCTATATTAAATAGTTTAAAACTTTTACAAAATTTGTAGTTTTTTCGCTTATTTTAATTTTGTAGTTCGATTAATTTCTATTAATATTTGTCAAATTAAAATTTGTTAAATTGTTTTTTTGCAAAAATACAAGCTTGCTATTTTCAATCGATTTTCGATTCAATCTTTTATTTATTATTAAATACTATTAATACGTAGATTAAATATAAATTTTATAATTATATTATACAAATTTAAGTACTAGTATATTTTAATTAACTTCTAGATTGTATTGCTTTAATTAAAATATTTCTAAAATAATATTATAAATAGCTATTCTTACTATATTGAAAATAAGTTTCTTGTAATATTGTTAAATAGCTACTAGTAATAATTTTGTTTCTTTATTTACTTTTTTATTTTTGTCGAATAATAGACTTCTATCTACAATTACTAGATTATATATATTAGATTTTCTTTAAATAGAATATTTTTCTCTCTTAACAAAAGTTCTAGTTATAAGATTATCTATTATATGAAAATTATTTATTGCAATAAATCGACAACTATTAATCTTAACTAATATAATAGGATATTATATATATACTATTAAGTTTAGTTGTTATTGTTAAACTAATATATTGTATTTCTCTAATATACTTTTTATTAAAAAAGTAAAACTTTTTTTTGTTTTAATGCTAAGATTTCTACTTTAAGTATCTATCTATATTAAGTTTTTTTTCTATACTAAATTAATAATTTTGATTTTTTAAAAAGTTAATTAACTTCTTCTTTGTTATCTAGATAAGTTTAGTATAAGTTATTATAATAAATTTTCAATTAAATATTGTATATTTTTTAGCTTATTTTATTGCTTTTTTAAATAGATTAATATTGCTTACTTGTTATTCGATTTTGTTAATTTTTTTTAGTAGTGTTGCTTTCTAGCGTTTTTTTGCATTTATTTATAAATTAATTTATTTCTCTCTCTTTTAATAAGCTAATTAAAGCATTAAAATGTTTTGTAATATTATCTAGATATTTGTAAAAGTTCTTTTAATAATATTTATTGTTCGAATCTATTACTAGATAAAAGTATAATATTTTTGATTGTTTTGTTCTTATAATCTTATTAAATATTTAATTAATTTTCTATATAGATACAAATATTTTGTCTAATAATATTTTATTTAGAACTTTCTATAATTAATTTAAATTCTTTATTAAATAATAGTTGTTGTTCGATTTAATTTTAAAGATATTTGTTTCTATATCGATTTGCTTTTTAATATTGTTCTAGCTATCAAATATCTCTTTTAATATAATATTAATCTATCGACAATTTATTAAATTTTATAATTGACAATCTCTTGCAAAGTAATTCGATTTACTATATAAATAGTATATTTTTTGAAATTTGTTATTTTGCTTTTTTTTTAGAGTTTTCCTCTTTATATTGTTAAGTAAAATTTAGTTTTATAAATACAAATTTACAATAATCGAGATTACTATATTTCTAATTAAAACAAGATTTTTTTGACTAATATTTAATTGTTAATTTAAAAAAGATTTCTGCTCTTTCTTAAAATTAATTATATCTTTTTTTATAGCTTTTTTGTATAATTTGTTGTCGAGATCGATAGCTACTTTAATAAAATCGAATATATTGTTAAGAGTTTTTCTATTATATATAATGTTGTTCTTTAAATTATTTTTTAAATCTTGTCGAAATATTGTTATAAATACAATATTGTTTTACTTAATTAGATTAATATATTTTTAAAATCTAGTTATATTGTTTGTTGCAAAGATTTGTTAAATTAAGTACTAAATTACTTTTTTTGCAATTTATTTTTTATTAAATATTTTAAAGATTCTTCGAAGCTTTGTCTTAAAATTATTAAAGTCTATAAATATTGTACAAGAATTTTGACTATTATTTTTTAGATACTTTTGTAAATTTAACTTAAATTAATATTAAACTTCTTTTTTAAAAAATATTAATACAAAAATTGTCTTCTAATTTGTTGAAACAAAATAGAAGATAAAATAGATATCAATCTATATAAATTAGTTTTTTAGATTAAAATAATCTCTATAACAAATATTGAATTTCTTAATTCTAATTTTGTTGTCTTCTATAATTAATAATTATTAGTTAACATAATATTAATAAGTTAATGCTCGAAATAGAAATACGTTAATTTAATACAAACATTCTTAAAGTATTCAAAGTATAACGCTATAATTTTTTACAAAAATATTAAAGATAGTTATGCTATCAAAAAAATCCATAGATATCTTTAAACAATATAAACAATTACTTAATAACAAAAAGTTGTAGCTAAATAGTTATAACAATAAATTCAAACTTAAAATAAGTTAAACACAATTTATAAAAGAGTTGTATTCGAAAATCTATATATTAAAGAAGATTCTTCTATATTTATTATATTTGTTGTCGAGTATATCGAGCTTGTTTATTAGTATATCGAACAATGCTTGCTTGTTAAGTTGTTAAATATGCAAGTAGTTGTACTTTGTACTATATATTACTTTGTAGAATATATACTAGACTATAACAAGCTATAATTATAACACTTTATTTTGTTATAACAAAAATATAAATATAAATATTTTAGTTCTCTTTTTTTGTATTTATGTTAATAAAATATATAATTTATGTAATTCTTTAATATATATCAAAACTTTATTAATATTTTTTTGCTTTTATATTAATAATATATTAAATTAAATTTTTTTCTATTTATTTTTCTATTACTCTTTATATAATTTTAAAAAAAAAGTTATACTTTTTAAAATATTATATTGTAATTAAACAATATTAAGTTGTTTATTGCGTACAAAGATACTATAGAATTTTTATTAGGAAAACAATAAATAATTTATTTGTTAAAGAGATATACTTTTAATTTTTAAATATATAATTGTTGAAACTTTTTGTTATTAGCGCAAATATACGCTTTGCAATTGCAATATTTATGTTAATATTTTAGTTATATAATACAAAGCTATAATTATTGTCTTATTAATATATTAATTTTAGAAAATTATATTAAATCTCTTTATTAAATATATAAAGAAAATATATATATGTAAACATATTGTGTTAAATTGCTATTTTGTGTTTAAAGAAATATTTGTAAAAAAATAAAGTTTTAAAAGAAAGTCTTTAAATTCAGTTAATATTAATATATAAAGTTGTTTCGATTGTACAAAAAAAATACTATCAATTTATATTATTATCAAACATTAATTATATTTAAAATATTAATAAATTTTGATATTTATATATTTGTTTATATAACAAGTTTTTTTAAGCAATATAATTATAAGTTTATTTTAAATCTTTTGCAATATTAAGAACTTGTATATACAATGCTTTTGTACTTTATTTATTATATTTTGTTGAAATTAATAATACAATATTAAAGCGAAAATATTAAGAGTTTTGTAATTGTAAAAATTCTTAAACTTTCGAAATATCTAAAAATTGAAATTTAATATTGCAAGATTAATAAATAAATAATTACAATAATTGCTAAAAGTATTATATTAATCTTAGTCTTAATATTAAAGATATTTTTTTAAAATAAATTGCAATTATTTTTTAATAATAGATTTTTTAGTTAAATTTTTTTTATATATAATTTAACTGATATAAATACTTTGTTACATTTTGTTATATATTAGCACTAAAAAAATTAAATATTAATAATAACAAATATAATTAATAGCTTTTTTATATATTTTTTATAAATAATATTTTCTATTTGTGTTTGCTCTTAATTGTTAGATATCTAGTACAATAATATTTTTCGAAATCTCTAAATCTGTATTGAATTATTCTTTTATTTATTTTTTTAATTATATTTATATATATATATATTTTAATAAATATATTTTGATTTGTTTGCAAAATTCAATAATATATAGATTTCGATTTAAGTCTTTTTTATATAGGCGCTTTTTTTGTAAATTTTTAAGATAATTTTAATTATTTTTGATAAAAACAATAAATACGTTTTCAGAAATAATTTTTACATAAATTATAATTAATTATTATATTAACTTTTTTAATTATTGTAAAACATTTTTTGTATTTAAAGTATTTTGATAATTGTTATTTATTTAAGTAGCTTTTATAATTCTAAATACAATTTTATATAATTTTTTGTTATTTTGTTTAAATTTGTATATAAACTAATTACAAATCTAGACTAAATATTGTGTTTTTTTGTTCAAAAACTTTAATTATATATAATTAAATAATATTTTAGTAAATAAAATGTATTAATAAAAATAGATTGCGTAAATTAACAAAAATACAGGCAAATTTGTTATATATATAGCGCAATTTAACTTGTTATAATTGTTTTTATATTAAACAAAATACTTGTATCTTAAATATAGAAATTAATATTAACAAAGAATCTTATATTTCGATAAATTTTAAATCTAATATTAAAAGAATTTACAAACATAATATATTAATTTGAAAAATTTGTCTCTATTAAGTTTTTTTTTGACAATTTAAGTTTATATTTAATTCTTATAAACAATAGAAACAATCTTGTTTTTTATAGTTATTTTATTTTATAATAATTTTTGAATTTTATTAATAATTGTTCTTTAAATATTATATTTGTTAACTTATAACTTATATTGTAAATTTGTTTATAATAAAGTTAGTTTAATATAAATTAATAGACTAACTGTTGGATCGAATTTCGATTCCAACTATTGAAATCAACTCGACTCGACAATTTTAATTCTAGAAATCGACTCGAAATCCAATTCGATTTGCGCTAATTTGAAATCGACTCCATTCGATTCGAGTCAATTTTCGATTTCAATTTAGAAATCGAATCGAATTGCTAAGAAATCGAAAATTACGTTATTATACTAAAAATAGTATAAAATAAGTTTAAATTTAGTTTTTTTATTTTATAGATACTTAATGTATTATAGTAATATATTACAGTAATACAATAATAAATAGATATATCTGATATGCTTATTAGTTAAATTTAATTAATTAATTATTTTTATCAAATTATTACTAAAAATAATAATTCGAGTTAATTTTCGAATCGAATTTCGATTTTAATTTTAGAAATCGATTTGAATCAACTTCGAGTTTTGATTTTAACTTTAGAAATCGAATCGACTTTTCGATTTCAACTTTTAAAATCAATTAGACTCGATTCGATTCGATTAATCGACTCGAACTCGATTAATCGATCCGACGCGATCAGTCTATAAATTAAGAAAACAAAAATTACTAATTACTAATATTAATAAAGTAAAACAAAAATAAGTTAAACTTAATAATAAATTCTTTTATTTTATATTATATTAAACTAAGATTAATAGTTTATTTGTAATTATTTACTTATATTAATATAAAACTAAATATAAGAAACTTAAGTTTTTTATTTATTTAATTTTGTTAAAGCAACAAGTCTTTGATTTTTAATATAGTTTTGTTCGAACTTTAAGAGCTTTAACAATATAATTATATTAATGATTTAGTGCTTTTAAATATTTACAAAATAGTATTTAAGTAGTTGTTGCTTTTATAATTAAAAACTTATTTATTATTAATTTGTTTTGTATTCTAATTATTTTTTTACTAATTTTCAAATTAAAGAACTTGCGTACAACAATTTATATCAAATGTTTAACAATAACAAAATTTGACTTAAATCTTAGACTGACCGCCGGGAACTAAATCTTGGGGCCAAGTGCCAAGTTTTAATTCTCGAGCAAGAAAATTGGAATCAAATTACGTGCATAATACTATATTAAGTATACTATTTAGTATACTACATATAGTAATTCGGTTCCACGCTAAAATTTGGATCGGATTTCGATTCCAAAAGTCGGAACCGAAATCTGATCCGACGATCAGTCTATTAAATCTTATATATTTATTAAGATATTTCAATTGTAATTATATTGTTTTTTGCTAAAGATAACAATTAATATCTTTGAAATATATATCTTTATTTTTAAGTAAATTCGACAAAAAGAACTTAATATATAATAATTTTTCGTTTAAATATATTATCAAACTATAGTTTAATAGAAAGAAAGAAAAAATTGATACAATATTGTAAAGATATTAAACGTCTAGAAATATATTAAAAAAATTACGAAACTTAAAATTATAAATAATATTTATAACAAAAAGAATATAAAAAATAATAAGAAAAGCTAAAATAAAATTTAGCACAATATAGATTTTAAAATACTTATTAATTTTAAGTTTTTAAAATTAATATTAAAGAACTATATTAAATAATCAAAAATTTAAAGATTTCTAAATATAAATACTATGTATTTGTATACTTTATTAAGTTGCTTACTAATTTTTAAATATATTAAAAAAAATTAGAATTATAAGTTTTTCTACTTTGATTTTAGAGCATTATTTAGTCCAAATTTTATGCGAAAAAAACTTAAACTTAAACTAAGAAATTTAAATCAAGTTGTATCTACTAGATATTTAATTTAAAACTAAAATTAAATTAAATTAAATAGATTCAATTTAAGTAATATCTAATTTATTTCGCGAAGTAATTTGATACTTAAACAATAAAATATTTATATTTATAAAATATAATCTCCGAATTTGAAAATCAAAATTAAATTGTTGCAATTATGGAATTCTTAATATATAAAAACAAGTTTCGAAAACTATAATATATATAATCGAAATTACAATTAAAAATTATTTAAAAAAAGAATTTACAATTTTTTATATATATTAAGAATTAATATTAACAACTTAATTAAAAATTAATAAATATTTTATCTGTTTTTTTGCTAACTATATTTTGTCAAATATATTTTAGATTATTAAACTTATAAAATAATTAGTCTTACTTATTTATAATATAAACTATCTTTTTAAAACTTAATTTAATATACTTTGAGTTTATATAATAATTGGATTATTTTTAATTAAATTTATTATAGTTAATCGAGACGTAATATTGTATTTGAATTTAAAGTATTTTAAGTTTAAATTTAGCAAACAACTTAATTGCGAGAAACTTTATGCTCTAGTAATAAAGTAATAATTACTTTTGAAATTAATATACAATAATAAAGACTAGAAATAAAGTTTTTAAACTCGAACAAATGTAAATAGAATAACAAAAATAATATAATACAGATATTTAACTTTACTAGTAGATAAAGTTAACATTTAATAGTTTAAAGCTAGATTTTATTAAGCTCTAAAGCAAACTTATATAATTTAGAACTTAATAGCTATTGTATTTTGCAATTTGTAATATATTATAATATTTGTAAAAAGATTAAGTCTAGATTTATAGTTGCAAATTCTCTAGATATTATTTTAGATAAGATATAATTTGAAGTTAATTATTGCTTCAACTTATATAATTATTCTATTATAGACAATTGTTATAAATAAGATTTTAGAAGTTTTAAAAAATATCTTGCTATAACTAGACTAATTGTCGGGTTGAGTTTCGGTTTCAACTTTTGGAATTAACTCGACTCGACAATTCCAACATTAGAAATCGACTTAAAACTCGATTCGATTTCTACTATTTTAAAATCGAATCAACTTAATTTAACTCGATTCTTAATTTCAATATTTAAAATTAAATCAAATTGTTAAGAAATCGAATATAATGTTATTATATTAAGATTTTCTATTTTTGAATATATGTTATTATAATTTTGAATTTTTTGTTATAGTATTAAGTAATATGCTTCGATTTAAAAACTACTTTTGCTTGTATTATTTTAGAATAGCTTACTTATATTAGTTGTTGTTTATATTACTCTCTTATATTATCTTTTTGTTCTCGAATTTTTTTCTCGAATTGTTAAAAAATATAGTTATACTATATTTGTATTTTTGTTTGCAAAATATCAAATTCTTTAAGAGTTTTAAATCAATTATTGTCTTTAAACAAAGAGAATTTTAACAAATGTATCTCTTGTAATTTGCTATTTAGTAACTTATACCTTAATTAATTTGCAAGTTAATTTGATTAAAAAAAAATTACTTTTGCTATTAATACTAGAAAAAGAAATTTTTACAAAATATTTAACAAAATATCTATCAATTATTTATTGCTTATTTTAAGAGAGAAAAACAAATATATTAAATAAAGTTCAAATATTAATACTCAATTTCAAGCATAATAGTTATAAACAACTATTGGCAACAATATTTTAAATAAAACTTAATCGAAACTTGTTAATTTACGTTAAACAAAAAAAATAAATATAGAAACACAATTCGAACTTTGAAACAAATATATTTAAATAGCTTTTATTGTAGATAGTATTTTAAAAACTGTATACAAAAGTTGTTATAAGATTTTAAATTATTCTATTGCTTACAACTATTTAAATATATTAAATATAAAAAAATATCTTCTAACTTTTTTTATTTAAAACAAAAACAATTTTGATTACAAATAACAATTAATCTAGTCTTTAATTGTATAAGTTACAATTAATAATTAGACTAATCGTTCGGGTCGGTTTTTCCCCGAAATCTATAACCCGACCCGAAAGTTATATCTAATTAGGCCAAGTTTTAACCTAATATAGTTAGTATTTTCATAATTTATGCAATTTGTTTCCAACTGTTAGAACCGAACGGTCAGTCTATTAATAATATATATAAATAATATATAACTAATAATTTATTAGAAGAAAAGTTACATTAATTTGTTGTTATTCTTTATTTAAGATAATTAAGAAAATTAACTATATAAGATTTTTGTAAATTTAAATTTGTCTTTTTGAACTATTAACAATTTTAACTTTCGAAAGTTGCTAGAAATACTTTATTCAAATTTAATATTTTTAAATTGTATCAAACTATTTAAGATAGTTCTCTCAAAATATAATTAAATTTGCAAGAGAATTAAAATAAATTTTAAGAATACTTAATATATTTTTATTGCTTTAAATATATAGTCTAGTTTTTAAAAAATTGTCTATCTAGAAGTTTTAATATATTAAGTAAATATTATATTTTAATTTTGCAAATATTTTACTAAATTTACTTCTCTTAATATTAAATGTATAAATTATTAATTAATATTAAAACTTATAAAGATTTTAAAGTCTTTTAAAATTAAAGACAAGTTTCTTAAGATTGTTATTAATAATACAAGTAATAACAATATATTTAAGAACAAACTTAACAAATTTTTAGATTAACAAGAGTTTCAATAAAACAAACAATAGAATTTTGTATTTAATTTAATTTATATAATTGATTTTGTAACTCAAAATTTTATTTTAACTATAAAATCGAAAGCAACAAATAATAATATTGTTATATAATTAAAGAATAAACAACTTTAAGATATTGCAAGAAATATAAACTTATTTAATATAATTAAAAAGATATTTAAATTTGTAATAATGCAAAGAAATAATATATATACTAAATTAATTAGATTTGCGCTCTTATAGTTGCTATTAATATCTTAATTTAATATTTGCTTTAATTTAGAGTTTTTTAAAAGAAAATTAATAAAAAGTTACAAAAACTAATATAGAATATTTGTATTTATTAAAATTCTATTTATTTTATATTTTGTTAAGCATATTAATTACGCAATTATATTAATTTTTAAATAAAAAAATATTCTTAAAATTCAAAGATTTAACAAGTTAAATTTAATAAAAACAAATAAAACTTAGTTTTGTTTGTTAACAATATATTAAATTTTTTCTATAAATATACTTTTATAGTTTCGCGAACAATTAACACAAAGATTTATTTAGAATTTCGAGTATTTAATACAATGTTTAATTATCTTAAATATCTAAAAAAGATAATAAGAATTAATATTTATTTTTCGAAAAATATTATATTTAAGATTTGCAATAAAGTTTTGACAAAATTTGCAAAATACTATTTAAAAATGAAAGAATTAAACAATACGTTATACAATCTTGTTAATATTCTAGATTTTATATAAAAAATCAGTCTTTATAAATTGTAAATAAAAATAAAAATGACAATACTATTAACTACAAAAACAAATACAAAATAGAATTTAAGAATTATTATTAATATTAATATTATTACAATTTAATTGCTAGTTTAAGAGCAAAAGCGCAAAGAGCAACTATTATTAAAAAGATAATATAATATAATAATATATATAATTTTTTACTAATATTAATATAGTCTATTGTAATTGTTAAAAAATTCTTACTTTAACAATATTAACAATTTTGTTTAATTTAAGATAAAAACAATTAATATCTTTGTATTAATATTATAAAAGATAAATATTCGATCTAAAAATATTAAAAAAACAATATATTGAACTTTCTAAAGCTAACGCAAATAATTTGAGATATATTTTTATATCTAGTGTTATTATTAAATATTAAATAGATTTTTAGTTTTGTTTAAAGAATATATTGATAAAATCGATCTTAAATAAGTTTGCAAATAGTTAAGCAAATTATAATAATTAAGTACTTTAATTGTACTATAAATCTAAACGCAAAAAAGATTGTTCTCAAATTGTAAAATATATATTGTAAAGAGAAAAATAACAATCAAGCAATAAATAGAGAAGAAAATCTCTTTATATTGAATTTTAAGATTGTTTTAGATTAGATTTATTTATAGATGAATTAATTTTTAAAAAAAAGATATCTTTAATAATTACAAAAATTATTAAGTACTATTAGTAATAATGCAAAAAAATAATGCATTTAATAAATTAAATTGCTAGAAAAAATCTATTAATAATAGAATTTCGAAGATTTGAATTTTAACTAATACAAAAAACAATTATAATTGTTTAAAAAAAACAATATATTATGTTTGCTTAAAAAGAAAAATATAAGATTGTTGTAGAATTTTTAACTTAAAAAATCAAATTACTCTATAAAATTCTTAACAAAAAGCAAATCTCTTACCTAGAGTATTATATATTTTGTATAAATAGTTGCAAGATTCGAATCTATAATATAAAAGATATTAGTTATAATTTTGTTATTATAATAGTAATACAAAAAGATAATACATTTACTAGGAAGAAAAATAATTATAAATATTTTTATTGTTTTTTAAAATACTATTAAAGCTAAACTCTAAATACAATAGTTAATTTAATTACAATTATAATTATTAATTTTATTATAAAGAAGTTTACAAACTAGATACTAAAATACAAGTTAAGAAATAAAAAAGTCGATTAATTTTTGATATTTTCGAATCTTACAAAAAACAACAATACTAAACTTCTACTTTCGTATATACTATCGCAAAATATTAATATATTAGTCGAAAATATATTACTTGTTTGTATTATTTTAATTATATTAATATTTTAAATACTCTTTTCTTTAGTACTTTTTTTTTCTCGAGACTTTTTTTGTTTCTATTTATTCTATTATATTTAGATTAAGAAATTAGTTTATTGCAAAAAAACTTTAAGATCGATTAACAAGCTAACAAATTAAATATATCAATTTTAGACAAAATATTTTGTATTATTTGTATATATTATCTATTTGTTTTACGCAAGTTATTAAAGAAAAAAATAAATTTAACAATATTAAAAAGAGATTTATATAAATATAAAAGAAAGATATTAAGTTCGAAACAAAATTCAAAAAAATTATAGTAAAATAAGCAATAGTTTTAATAATCTTGACTAGTACAAATATATCGAAAAATCGTATAAAAAGAGAGACTTAAATTAGTAATTAATAATAAAAATATATAATATAAATAACAAAGCAATTAACAAATATAAACTTACGTAATATATTAACAAAATCAAATATATATTAATATAAAGAAATAAAAATTTTGTATTAACAAAAATTTAAAGTAAGTATTAGTAAATAAATATTAATTCTAATTTTAATATATATATTTTTTACTTTATTTTAGTAAAACTACTTGTTAATATACTATTTACAATTTTGTTAATTTTTTTGAATTTTCTATTTTTTGAATCTTGTTGTACTCTACTAGATATTGTAAGAAATTTCTAAATTGTTATATAATTGCATTATTTCTATATATTACTTGTAAAATAAGCTAAGTATGTACACAAATAATAGAAATACTATTAATTAATTTAAAAAGTATTGCAAATTGCAATTGCGTACAAAAATAAAATAATAATAAGAAAAAATTGTATCGAAAACAATACAATAATTGCAAAACTATTTTAATTTAACTTAAAAAATTGTATAAAACAACTATTTAAAAACAAGTCTTTATATCAAATTATAAATATATAAAGAAAAATATTAAAAATAAAATTAATAAATATCGAATTAATTAAGATCTTTATAATAATATATTTAGATAATATAATAAAGCATACAATATTAACAATTTTATAGGAAAATATTTTAAGAATAAATTTAGACAAAAAGCAAAAAAAAAATTGCAATTAAAAAAGCAAATCGATTTAAAATTATTAAAAAGATACAAAAGTTATTTAAAAATACAAATATAATAATAAGATTATTTTCTAAAAAAAAATATATTATTTAAATATATTATTTGTACTTTATATCTAAACTAAATAATATTACAATTAAGTATTAATAACAAACCTATAGACTGATCGTTCGGGTCGGTTTTCCCCCAAAATCTATAACCCGACCCGAAAGTTATACCTAATTAGGCCAAGTTTTAAACTAATATAGTTAGTATCTTCATAATTTATGCAATTCGGTTCCAACTGTTGGAACCGAACGGTTAGTCTACAAACCTAATATTAATAAGAGTTTTTCGATCTATATAATATCGACAATTCTAGAATCTCTACTTCGAAAGTGCTAGTTGCGCATATTACTAAAATAGCTTTTTGTTAACTAATTGTTGGCGAGAAGTTATATTTACTACTCTTCTCTTATAATAGTTCTATTTGATTAATCTTAATTTAAAAAATATATTAGAACGCTTTCGCAAACTTTAGATTTAATATTACAAGCTATATACTTAAATTATATATACTTCTATTATTGTTAATCTTAACTTAAATTGTATTATACTAATTTAAATTTTAAATAAATATCGATCTTTTAATTTTTAAATATATATAGCTTAAGATTCTAATTAACATTCTAAATATCTTAGCATTCGAACACTTTATTTTGCTCAAATTACGTTAACATATCTCAATTTTGTATAAATTTCGAAGCTATGTATATCTTGTCTTCTTTATATTAATTAAGAACATTTATATCTTAATTTTTAACGTCAAATAATCTCAAATTACTTAATATAGCTCAAATTTACTTTCGCGTATATCTCTAAAAATTATTAACAAACTAATTAATAAATAGTTTTACAATAGATTTATTTCTTAATTGCGTTTGTAATTACTTAACTATTTTAGTTTATATTAACTTGATTTTGCTTAAAAATGTTGTTTACATAATTGCGCACAATAAATTTCTATAATCTTTAATTATATTTACTTTATGTTTGATATATATATATTAAGTTAGTAAGCGCATTAACTTATTAATAATATCTAACTTTATAGCTTGCTTTATTTACTTTTTTGATTTTTCTTTTATAAGTATTATTTTGTTACAAATTAACTTATAATGTTAACTCTTTTATCTTAACAAAAATATAACTATAATAAAAATTCAAAAATATAAATTTAAAAATATGTTTTGTCAACTTATTATAAATGTTATTATGTCGATATTAAAGCGCTTTTTTATTGTGCAATTGCTTTAACTTAAAAGCACAAGCTTACTAACAAAATTTATAAAACTTATTAGCACTTAAAGATTAAACTAAAAGCAACGTATATAAAGCAAGCTAAAATTTTATATAAAAAGTATAAACAAATCTTTAAGATTTAAGATTATTTTTAGTATTTAATTAATTTTTGCAAAGATGCAATTGTTTATAATATTATATTTGTTGTTAAAGTTGCAATAAAAAAAGAATACTTAAAAACAAATAACAAAGATAACAATTATATTTATCTTAAACAATTTACTTTGCAAATACTTTTTTTCTTTGTCTCTTTAAACTCTTTAACAAGTTTATATATTGTTTTTATTATTAAAGTGTTATTGTTAATTAATTTCGAATTTAATTGCTATTCTTTACGCGTAGCTTTTAATATACTCTCTTTGAAATTTCGAACAATATAGTTTTATCTTTTTTCGTTTAATAATTTTCTATAAATCTTAGACTTTAGCTTTAATTCTTTTCGAAATTGTTTAATTTAGCACAATTTGCTTTTAAATTCAATTAATTCAATTGTAATATATTAGATATTAAAGAACAATTTAAATTTAATCGATAGTATAGTTTAATAGAGAACAAATACTTTTATAAAAAATAAAACAAAGATTAAGAGTATTTCGAAAATAACAAAATGTTTGTTTAACAATCTTTTAATAAGTATTAATAAAATTAAAAGTATATTTGCTTATTATTAAAATAGCAAAAACAATATTTGATTAAATATCTAGTATTATATATATAAGAAAATTGATTGTCGATTAATAAATATAACAATAATTTAAATTTACAATATAATTCGAATTAACAATATATATTTTAAATATATTTATAAAAGTAACAACTAATTTACACTTCTATATTTTGTAATTTTTTAATATTTTTTCTAGATATATTTTTTAATTTAAATAAAGAATTTGAATTGCAAAATTGCGCTTAATTTCGATTTCTAAATATTATTAAACAAGATCTAAATTAATTATCTTAAATCGATTGACAAAAATTCTTTTAATAATATTAATAAACTTTTTGTTAATATTAATAATTAAGAAATTATTTATATAGATAGCAATAATAGTAAAGCTATTAATAAAGATACTTAAATCGAAATTCAATAAACAAAAGTAATACTTTTTAAGAAATATTGCAAAAATATTATATTATATTCGAAATAATTGTTTAAATTTATAACAAGTTTTTCTAAATTAACAAATTTTTTTGTTTTGCTTAAAATTGTAAGACAATTTTATATAGATTTCTTTGTTAATATTTTTGTAAAAAAAAAAAAAAACAATATCTATTTGCTTCAAATCTTAGTTATTAATAGCAACAAAAACAAAGATAATTTTATAATTTATAAATTTAATTATAGTTGCAAAGATTTTAATTTAGATTTAGATTTTTGCGTTGTTTAAAACTTCTAACAATTTAACAAACTTTATAGCAAAGAATCTTATTATTAATTTCTTATTTAATTTTGTAAATCTATCTTTTACAAAATATATAATATTTGTTAGATATTAAACAAACAATATAGATATTGTTCTTTTTTTAAAATTTAATCTTGTTTTATTTAATTAGTTGTTAGTTTATTTTGTAACAAATATTTGTTATAGTTTTAGTATAGATTTTAAATTTATATAGTTTTAATAATATAGTTTTGAACAATAAAACAAAAGAGTTTGCAAATTTATTTTAATACAATTAAAATTTCGAATATTTTTGCAATATTAAATTAAGATTTGAAAACAAGAAATTTTAAAATATATTTAATAATTTAATGACTTTAAAGAACTTATTAAAATTAATAGAATCAAAAAAGTACTATTTTCAAAATCGAAAAATAATTCGAAAAATATAGTATTTTTAGAATAGAATTTTAAATAAAATAAATAAATTTAGTTTAGAGTTCTTAATATAATCTAAGAGCAAAACAACTTTTTGTTGTTGTTATAATATTATTATAAAGAGTTTATTTAGTTTAGCTTTTATAGAATTTAGAAATTTATTAATAGTATTTGCAATATTAGACTATATAAATAAAATTATAAATAAGTATATATTGTTGTTTTAACAATTGATCTTGCTATAATTAATATTAGAATTAAGTAATATTTGTTTATTGTCTAGTTAATAAACTTTTAATACTTGTTAGATCTTGTTTTTGTTATTTATTGTACAATAAATATACTCTTTTTTATATTTTACTAAAACTAAGAATCAAATACAATTTTAAAATTTTTGATAATTAATATTTAATTAAGTTCTTAATACTTCTCTTTGTTAATTAATGTGTTAAATATATTTGTAATTATAAAGATACTTAATACTTGCTTCGAAAAAATAACAAAATATTTAACAATAGAAAAGATATTGCAATATAAATTGACTATTTAAATAATCTTTAATCAAAAATTTACAATTAAGTTAGTATTTTTAATTATAATATTAATCCTTTGTATTAAAATTTAATTAAAATATTTAATATATTTATTTATTTTAGAAAAGACAACAATTGTTAATTCGATATATATTTTGCGCTCTTTGCGCTAGATTCGAAAGACTTTATTTATATATTTATTATTATTATTAATACAAATACAAATATATTTGTTGTCTTTATACTTAAATTTGTCAATATAATATTTAAAGAAAGTTAGTAAACTAATTCTGTTTTTGTTTTTAAGATATTTTATTTGCGAACGTTTAATCTTATTATTTAGTTAAATACAAACGTAGTAAATGCTATCGAAATTGTCTAGAAATATAGATTTTATAATATTAATATAAATAAGATTGTTTTTTAGCAATTAAATTTAATAGAAGTTTAATAAAATATTGCTTTGTTTTTTGCGTATACGTAAGAAACACAAATATTATTCAAAGATAACTTAATAAAATCGAAAATATTTTTGCAAATTAGTTAATAAATATTTTGTTTATTTAAATACTATAATTAAGTTATTTGTGCTATATAATTATTATATTTTTATTAATTGTTGATAGAGCAATAATAACAACAAAGAGTATAATAAGTATTTTTAAATTTAAAAAGTAGAAATTGAAGTTTTTAATTGCTTGAGCTTGCTAAATATTAATAGAAAAATTATAATTAATAATTCTTCGAACAATATTAGCGTTTTTTAATTAACTATAAAAAATTAAATTATAAAAAGAGTTAAATATATATTATATATTATGAATTGTAATATAACAAGTTTTTCTATCTTTATATTTAACAAATAGACAAATACTTTTAGTATCTATAACAAATAAATTGTTCTCTATATTCTTAACTAATTGTTAAAATATTTTTGAATAAAATACAAAAATACTAGAGTTTTTAAATATATATTGCAAATATTTTGTGTTAAAAATATATTTGCGCAAAAGACAATTAACAACAAAAACTAATATTATAGTTGTAAAAATAAACAATTTAGAAATTGCAAATAGAATTGTTATAATAACAAAAATAAAATAATATTTATAAATTATTGTTTTAGTAGTCTTTTATTCTTTGTTGTTGTTATTCTTATTTTTGTTCTTATTAAACTTAAACTTAAACTTATTTTTATTTTTTTTAAACTTAAACTTCTTTCGATCTTTCTTTTAATTATTGTAATTTTAATAATATTTGTTTTTGCTATTGTTTTAATTGTTTTCGAAGTTATTGCTCTTTAAAACAAAATATAATTTTAAATATAATTTTTAGTAATATAATTTTTAATAATTGATTTTTTTACAATTTGTGTACTTCTTTTGTTTAATATATACAAAACTAAAATTGTTAATAACAAAAAGAATATCTCTTACAATAACAATTAGTTTAATAACAATTATTAAAATTAAAATAATATTAATAATCAAAATATTTATTAAATTAATATATTAAGTTTTGTAATTATAAATAATAGCAAACAATTTTTGCTTTCAAATATTATTGTTATAAAAGAACTTATACTTAAATATCTATTAATTAATAAAAAGACAAGCAATATTGTTAAAATCGATTAAATATTTAAAAATAAATTAGTTTTTATCTATAACTAAATTGTCTAAATAAATATATAGTTTATTAATAATATTGCAAAATTTAATTTTGTATTTGTTAATATTCTAAAAGCTAAAAATTTTAAAAAACTTAAATTTGACAAAAATTCTTATTAATATATTTAATTTTTTAAACTTGTATATTTTAACAATTTTTTAATAAACCTCTTTAATTGAATCGATTTTTTTTATATTATAATACAAACTTTTATTAACAATATTTCGAAGCGCATTTATATACTTCTTATTGTTAATATTTTATTTAACTTGTTCTTCGATAACTATATTAAATAAATCGACAAATCTAATATTTAATTCGATATATTTTTAAAACTTAATTTATTTAAAATTTTCAAACAAGTTTGTTTTTAGATAAAAAAGTTTATACTATTGTTAATTTTAGCAATCTATTTAAGAGCTGCAAGAAATAACGCGAAAATGCTAATAATTATAATAATATTAATATAGTTTATTATTTTATAGCTCTATTAATAGCTTGTAAATAGAAAACAATAATATTAGTAATTATAGTAAAGAAGTGCAATTGCGCAATAAAGATTTTGATAAAAATATTTTAATTGTTAGATTACAAAAATTAAATAAATTAACAAAATTCGAATTAGAAATTTAGTTTAACAGATACTCTTTAAAGAGTTTAGATAAAAAATATAATTAAATATATTTCTTTTTTGTTAACAATATCGATTTGATCGATTTTGTTAATTATAGTTTAAGCAAAGTCTTAATAAATAAACAATTAATAAACTTTTAAATAAGTCTAATATTTCTATTGTTTTGTCTTAAGATTATAATAAATATAGATTTAAGCAAATTTAATAGACTTAATTTGTTTAAAAAATAAAGTATTAATAAATAATTTCTGATTAGATTGTTGTTTTTGCTCAATTGTAGATAAAGTTTGTTAACTATTTAAAATCTAATTAAATTACTTAATCTCTTTATTCTTCTTTTTAATCTTAATAATTATAGAAATAACAATGCTATTTTGCGTCTTTGCAATTGTTAAATCGATTTTTTTCGTTTTTTTATTTTAATAAGATTAAATATTAGTTTTTTTAATTTAAATTTTTTGTATCTTCGCGATAATTGAGAGCTTTTCAATTCTATTTAAACAAAATTAATTATTATTTGATCAAGAATCGCGTCTAGACGCTACTTTCAAAATAATTAATAAAATTATTTCGATCTTCGAAATATATTTGCGATTTAGTTTATTGATTTGTTTTGTATATTGTAGTAAGGAAAATTAACTAATATTTGTTTTAGCTATCGAGCTAACAAGTTAACTTATTTGATTGTTGATAAGAAATTTTTTGCAATAGATAGAAAAACAAAGATTAAGAAGACTAAGTAATTTAGTTTTCTTATTAATGCGTTAAAGCAAAATCTTGTTTTTTTTTAATAACGCGTCTTCGACTAATTGCTAGTTATCTAACTATCGATTCTTAGTTATATAATTGTTACATAATTGATTCTTCGATTTTTAGAACTTATTATTGATAAATATTTGTTAAAGATAATTAGCGTTCTTCGACAAAAGTAACAAGTCGCAAATAAGATAAATTTAGTTGTTTTTACAACTTATATTATTTCTTTTAGTAGAACGTTTGTGTCTAGAATCTCTAGCTAGATATTTAGATATTAGCTATTCAATTGTTGATAATTGAAGATTTCAATTGTTCGAATAATTAAGAGATTGATTGTTCGACAAGTTTCGATAGTCTTTCAATTATTGTTTCGACAATATTATAATATTGATATTTCGATTCTTAAAGATTGATCTAAGTATTTAGATAATTAATTATTAGCTTCTATATATTCGAAATGAACGAGAACTTAGCTAATAGTAGTAATTATAAGTTTATTGTTAGTTCAATCTATTAGCTATGCTTTAGATATTTTGATTAACAAACAAATAAATTTCTTGCTCTATTTCGAACTTATAATTTGTCAAAATAATAGATAATAGAACGCTTAGTTACTATATAGAAGCTAAGACTTTGTTTATCTATATATATTGGTCGAAGCTATCCAAACTAATTACGTAATATCGAATCGAATAGTGTCGAATCAAATAGTGTCGATACTAGATTAGATCGATTATAGTATTTCGACAGAACTTTGTCTATCTATATATATTGGTCGGAGCTACCCGGACCGATCACGTAATGTTGGGCCGGGTAGTGTTGGGCCAGGTAGTGCCGACACTAGGTTAGATCGATTATAGTATTTCGACAATTTTTCAATTTTTTAGGACTTACTATTGATAGATATCTATTAAAGATAATTAATGTTTTTTGACAAAAGCAACAAGTTGCAAATAAAATAAACTTAGTTGTTTCTACAACTTATATTAGTTTTTTTAGTAAAACATTTGTGTCTAAAATCTTTAACTAAATATTAGCTATTTAATTGTTAATAGTTAAAAATTTTAGTTGTTCGAATAATTGAGAAATTAATTGTTCGACAAGTTTCGACAATTGTAGTAATTGTAAATCTATTGTTAATTCGATTTATTAGCTATACTTCAGATATTTTAATTAATAAGCAAATAAGTTTCTTGCTTTGTTTCGAACTTATAATTTGTCAAAATAATAGATAATAGAACGCTTAGTTACTATATAGAAGCTGAGACAAAGTCTATCTATATATATTGATCGAAACTATTCGGATCGATTATATAATATCGAATCGAGTAGTGTTGGGCCAAATAGTGTTGGCACTAGATCAGATCGATTATAGTATTTCGACAAGTTTTGTTTTATATTAACAATAAGAAAAAAAATAACAAAAAAAGGGAAATAACAAATTTAATAACAAAACTAAAAAAAATAAAAGTAACAAAACGTTTTCGAGATACTAATAGACAAGTAGATTAAATTATAGTTTAATACTATTATATTAGCAAAAAGAAATCAAATATAGTAACTTGTTTTGACAATATTAATAGTACAAAATAATTTTGTCGATATCTTAAAAAAAGTAAAGTTGAAATAAGATTGTTTTTGTTAATAATAATAGTAATCTTTTACTTATAAATTATTTATATTGTTTTAATATAAAATTGTCGATTACATTACTTATTGTTTGCTAAATAAACTAGTTAAATCTTAAATATAATATAATATTAAATATTACAATTTTTTCACTAGTAAAAGCAATCAATTAAGTTTAGATTGATTGTCGGGTCGGATTTTGGTTCCAACTTTAGAAATCGATTCGACTCAACAATTTCAACTCTAGAAATCGACTTAAAATTCAAGTCGATTTCTCGACTCAATTCAACTTGATTTTCGATTCCAATATTAGAAATTAAATCAAATTGCCAAGAAATCGAATATAACGTTATTATGTCAAGAATTACTAATTTTAGAATAAAATATTTTATTAATAAAATACAATTTTTGCATCTATAGATTCTATAGATCTTATAGATACAATTTATTAATAAAATACAATATTTGTATCTATAGACTCTATAGATCTTATAGATGCAATTTATTAATAAAATATATTATTTGTATCTATAGACTCTATAGAATCTATAGATACAATTTATTTATTTTCTTTTTAAAATGTAGTAATACATTACTACTTATAAACATAATACTTATATATAACTTTTAAACCTTTTTATTAGGGTCGATTGTTATATTTGACTTTTTATTATTACAATTAATTTTTTTGTTAGTTATATATATGTTAAACATAAATAAAATATAAATCTTTAAAGATTTTTAAGATTTTAAGTGCACTATTATTACCAGATTTTTTTTACGTTTTTTGACGCTAGTATGTACTTAGTATAAATTAAACTTAAAATAAAATTAAATAACATATTCGAAAATTTGATATTTATAACAAATACATTAATTTGCACATAGTCTAACCATATATTAAGTATAAATCAATATAATAAGATATACAAAAATAAGTTTTCGAGTAAAATATTAGTATAGCGCTAAGAGTAAATTAATATAAGTTTAATATATCTTAAAACTAAGATAAAAGTATACTTTTCGCAAATATTCTTTAAGTTAAAAGACAAATATTTAAAAAAACAATAATTGATTTATAAATTAATAGTTATATTAATGCAAGTTTAATATTAATTAAATCTATGTATAATTAATACGTTGTTAAAGTCTTAAATAATAAAATTAATATTTATATATATAGTTTAAAGTAAAAACAAGAAAAATTAAAGATAAATTAAATATATAACAAATATAAAATAAGTTTATTTTATGATAAAAAATATATATTAAAAAGAGTCGCAAATTAATAATTTTAACAATTATTTAGTATAAACTTAGTATATATTTAATATTAATCTAGTTTACGTAATATATTTTATATTATTTGCATATTAATTAATAGATATATTAAGAATATTTTTATATTTATACAAGACATAAGTTTAGCTTAAGCGAAATTTATAAAAAGTATATTTTGATTTTGTAAAATAGTTTGCATTTTGTTTTTTTTTAAAACTTAAGTTAAAATATTAAAATATTATGTTAGTATAAATCAAATATAAATTAAGAATAAAAAAGAGATATATTACTTTGCGAAATAACGCATATTTGTAAAAATATTTTTTGTATTTAAATTCTCAATTGTATATATTTAGCTTATACAATATATATAAACAATAAAAATATTTATTTATTCGCTCTAGTATAATATATTCTTTAGTAATAGCGTAGTTTGATTTTAATCTTAAATTAATATATATTAAATATAAATAAAATTACAATTATATATACAAGTAGCCAACATTTAAAAATAAGAAAAGTTATTTTATATATTTTAGTAATTAATGTTATTATATAATTATATATGTCAATTTTTAGTAAGTATATATAAAGTTACAACTAAAGTTTATGCAACTTATACGCTAAAATTAAAGAAAAAAAATCCAATCTTAGAATTTGACGCAATTAATAATAATTAATATATATTAAGCTTAAATTGCGTCTATATATAAATTATCTATTATTTCTTGTAGTTTTAACAATAAATATTGCTAATATTTAGCATAAATTAAGTTGCAATAAAAAGTCTCTTTTTACTAAATTTATTATCAACTTAATTATATTTTATTTGCGCTAAACATAAACTTAATATAGATTTAATATAAAATTGTATTATAATTAGACACTTATATTTAATTACAAAATTTAAATTTAAGTTAAAGAAGAATTCTTAAGTATATACGTTCTAGACTCTCTAAGGAATAAAATGTCGATTGTACAACAATTGTTCTTCGATTAAATACTAGTTAAACTACAATTCTAGATTAAGTATTAATTGAAAATTGTTTTTCGATTGATAAAAAGTTTGTTATGCAACAACAAGTAGATTAAAAAGCAATTAATTAATAAGAAGAGTTAGTTAAATAACAATTAATTAATCTACTTTTCGTTGAATAGCAATTAATTAACGAAAAAGTCGATTAAATAACAATTAATTAATCTACTCTTTGTTGAATAACAGTTAATTAACAAAAAGAGCTAATTAAATAATAATTAAATAATTTAATTCTTGATATATAACAATTAATTAATAAGAAAAATCGATGAAATAATAATTAATCAATCTACTTTCTATTTTATAATAGTTAATTATCAAGAAGAATCAATTAAATAATAATCGACAACAAATAGCAACAACAAATAGCAATAACAAAAAGCAACAACAAAAAGCAACAACAAAAAGCAACAATAAAAGATAACAACAAAGAGCAATAACAAAAGACAACAACAAAAGATAAAAATAAAAGACAACAACAAAGGAATATTCTTTAGAGTATTATATAAAATATTAATATATAATTCTAAATTATATATATTAAATTATTGTTACAATTAAAAATATAATAAAGCAAATAAAACTATTGTTAAAGTTTGTCGCTAAAAGAAATAAAGTATTGTAATACATTATATTGTATCAAAAAACTAAGAAAGTTTTTCGGAAAATATTTAACTATATACTATATAATATTGTGTATCTTGTATAGAAAGTTATTATATATATATATTTTTCGCTATTATTGATTTTGTTATTTGTTATATTGTTATTAGTTTAAAAGATATTAAAATTTAGATTAATATTTATAGAAATCTTTTTTTTTATTTCGAGTTTAATATAATATTGTGCGCTTTGAATATTAATTTAGATTTTGTTGATAAAAATTATTTTTGTTATATAGACTAACTATTGTAGATATTAAGCAAATTATTTTTTGTATACTTTATAAAGATAAAGTTTTTAATAAAGTTTTTGTTAAATTTATTAAATATTGTAGAATTATTAACTAAATAAAGAAGTCTATAAAAGAAGATTAGTTAATACTATAATAAAGTATATTTAATTTACAACAAAAAGATTTGTGTTATCTTCGATTTATATTGTTAAAATTAACAATATATAATTTAAACGAAAAAAAAATCTAGTTAATTGTATTAAAATTGTTTTAACAATTTGTTTGTTAATATAATCTAGATTTACAAAAATTTAGTTGTTGTTTTCAAAATATTAATTTTCTATTGTTTGATGCTTTTTTGTTATATTCTTTGCTGCTTCTAAATAGAGATTAGAAAAGATAATATAAACAAATTTGTTTTTGTTATTTTTATTAAGATATATAAAATAGTATCAACAAATTATAATATTAAGTTTATTAAAGACTTTACTTTTAAAAACAATAATTATATCTATTTGTATTATTTTATTTTGTAACTTTTTATTGTTTTAACTTTAATTAATATTGTAGTTGCTAAATATTAAAGTAGATATAAAAGTTGTTCGATTGCGAAATAGATTCTTTATATTAAATATAATATTATTGTAAAAGTTATTCGACAATTAAATATTTATTGTAAAAGACTTTTGCGCAATATATTTTTCAACAACAAACTTTTATATAATATATTTTGCAATATATTGGCAATTCGGGAACTCTTGCTCAGAAAGTGTCTATTGCAAATATTGCTAATTTGACTATTAGCCAGTCTAGAGCAGCAAAAGTCTTGGCGCTTGCTTAACAGAAATTCGATTTTAATATTCGAGATATATATAGACTCTTGCAATGCTTCGCTTACGTCTCTATTTGTTACTTGTTTATACTATAGTAATTTCTATAGAAGAATCGAACAATTTGTAAGATTTCTACGAGCGATTTATACGTCGACGAGAACGTCTCTATAGTAATTGTTAATTGCGTTTGTAGATTGTGTCTATAGATTGCGCTTGTAGATTGCGCTCGCAAGACTTAACAACGTGCAATACAAGATTAGTCTTAACAAAACGCATGTCAATGATGTGTCTACAAATCCTGCTAATCGCAACTCAATTCTACGCTTTAAATTAAAGAGCGAACATATTAGCATGTTAGCTAATTTAACTATTAGTTACTAATAGTACTAGGATTTGAGCTTCTAGAATTGTTAATATAATAGATTTTGCAATAATAGACTTTGCAATAATAACTTTGCAATACAATAACAAATTTCTTAAGAATAAACTTTGCAATTTTAATCTTTGTTATAAATTATTTTGCGTTATTAATTTTTACAATAGATTTTAATATATAAGATGTTGCTTCAAATATTAAGAAACAAAACAATAGAAAAAACTTTAAAATTTAAAGAACTATAAAAGACTTTAATACCTAAAAAAAAAAAAAAAAAAAAAAATTTATTTGTGTCTAACTATTTTTATTTTTACTAATATATATATACTTTATTATTAAGTTTCTTTGTTTTTTATTATTAATCTATTTATAGTTTTGTATAAGTCGAAGAGTATTTAGTATCAAAAAATCTTTTTTACAATTTTGCTATTGTTGTTAACAATTTTCTAGATATTGTTAGTAAAGATTTTAATTGCTTTAAATAAGTATTTTAAAGATTTTAATTGCTTTAATTATTGCAAAAAGCTTCGAAATAATTATCTTAATTAAAGATTAAGTAAAAGTCTTTAATATTATAGTTTATTTGTTAATAAAATTAGATAAAATTTTGTTAATTAAAGTCTTTCGCAATTGTGCGTTCTATTTATTAGTAAATATATTAATCTAATTTTATTATTAAATAATTATTGCTACAAAAATAGATAAATTATTTACAATCTATTTTCTTAAAACCTTATAATTTGAAGACAAGTTCTTAGTATTGTTATTAAAATCTTTATTTTTATTTCATTTTATTGTTCTCTATAATTTAAAGTTATTAATACTAACTTATTTCTTAATAATTCTAAATTAGTTATACTTGTATAATTAAATATAATACTATATTGTACGACCAAAGACTATAGTTATTTACCCGATATTTATCCGAAATATTGTCGAAATATTGCCAGAATATTGTTAGGATATTGCCAGAATATTGCGATTAAATAACAAATAAATAACTGGCAAAAATTAGTTTTTTAATTGGAAAGTGCCAAATAAATTCCGAATAAATTCTGGGTTTGCTTCAAATAAATCATACGCGAATTGATAACTAAAAAAGCAATATTCCAAATAAATTCCGAGTAAATTCCGGGTATAAATATTACTAATAATAATTTTTCAATTTTTCTTCAATTTTTCTATCTAAGTAGATTAACTAATAATAGTAATGTAGATAATGTAGTACGGGCACGCTAGCAAAGAAGATCAAACGCGCGTATAGAAATTTCGTGAATTACGTAATTTCGCAATCAAAAATTTAATAGCGTCGATAGTCGCAAAGCTAGAGACTTCCCAAGTTTCTTAAACTTTAAATTTAAGGTTAAAACTTTAATTTAAAATAGATATTGACGAATCAACAATATGCATAGTTTTTTATTCGATAGATTGAAAGTCGAAACCTCGATCGAGCTAGCGTCGAGACTTAGTTAAATTTATAAAAATTTCAAAATTTCAAAATTTCAAAATTAAGAAAAATCGCATCTATAGATTATAAAGCTACTATATAGCGATTGACTACTAGTTATCAATCGATTTTCTAACTAGAAGTTAATCGAAAGTTAGCTAAAATAGCAATATTCCAAATAGATTCCAGATAGTCTCTAGATTAATTTCGAAAAAATAACCCTATAGATGGACCTGTAAGTATTTACTATATATTTAGAAAAGAATTACAATATTTCGAATAAAACAATAAATTTAAACCTAATATAGTTGAGTCCGATCAAGCTTGCGAAAATCAACACTATATTACCTTACTATACGAGAAGAGACCAAAGAGATAAACTCACTAGCAAACAAGCTCGCGATTTACTTAAATTAACGAAATCAAGTAAACGCAATCGACGCAACGTCAACAAGTAATTAAGACGTTATTAAGACGTCTTAACGCAAATAAAAACAAATAGCAAAAAATATAATAACAAAGACGTCTAACATAAAGAGACTCTATAAATCTAAGAAAAAAAATGCGTCTAAAATTGTTTCAATTAAGATGCTAACAAAATAATTCTTTTTAACAAAGAAGTTAACGCAACAATTAAACAACTTGTTTGCGCAAAAAATACGCATTAACATAATTTCGATTTTAAAAAAATCAAAAAAAGCAATTAACAAACTAAAGAAAACAAAAAATATTAAGAAAATTATATAAAAAAAAAAGATTATATAAGTTACAATAACAAGAGACTTATTAATAACAAAAAAAATTAAAAATTAAAAAAATGTTGTTTAGACGCTCTTAATACGACAATTAACAAAAAAGATAAAAATAATAACTTAAATTAAAGAAAAACAAGAGATAAAAAAAGTAAATAAAATAAGCGTTGCAAAGATAATAATATTAACACGTAATTTTAATACAATTAAAACGCTAATAGCGCAATAAAATATACAAAAAATAAAATGTTTTAAAAAAATAATTGTCTTTTAAGTAAACAACAAAAACAATAAAAAAAAATTAAAATTAAACAATTTTTAAATTAAGAAGATTTTTAATACAATAATATTGCATCGCAAATGTACAAAAATAATAATATATAAAAGAAAAGTTAAAAGTATATTGAAAAATATAAAGAAAAAAGAAGCAAAAATAATAAAAAAGTTGTACAAGACAATATATTACAATATAAAAATTAGAAAAATAACAAAATTTACTAAAAAAATATATATATATATATATATATTTCGATTGTTATATAAATAAACAACGCAAAAACAACAAACACTCTTATATAGTTAAAAATAATTTATAAATTAAATATAAAAATAGTAAAATACTATAACACAAAATACAAAATAAAACAATATATAAAATGCTAAAAATACAAATATTTTATATATAAATACAAAAATTAACAATAATGCGTATATTATACGCAAGAATATTGCTTCGATTAATATTTTTACTAAAAAAATATATTTTAATAAAAGTGCGAAATTTATAATAACGTTTACAAGATATACAATTTTAAGTATTTTAAAAAATAAAAAAATAAAAAAATAAAATAAGAATTTAGAGAATTATAAAGATAAAATCTCTATATTATATTATTAAAACAATTAAATTAAAAAAATTGTTTAATTCGATTTTAATAATTCTTGAAAACGCAATAATATTTACACAAGTTTTAAAAAATATACTAAAGAGAAAAATAATAATAACAAAATATTTGTTTTAAGTTATTGTTTTGCAAAGCATTTTTATTAAGACAAAAAAAAACGTAATTTAATAACTAATTAAAAAGAAACACTTTAACAAATTAATAAAAAGTTAATTTACTTTAATAAAACAAAATAACAATATTAAATTTAATAAACAAATTAAATTTAACAAATAAATTTAATTAAAATATACTAAATTTATTAAATATTTTCTTTACTTAAAAGATAAAGAATTTTATACAAATAAACAGAAACTTTAATAAGAAACTTTAATAAATACGCAAAGCAAACTTTGTATATTGTAATATAATATATACAAGTTAAAAGACAAAATAATGATTGCATTATTACAAAAAAAAAAAAAAAAAAATTATAATATATTAATAATACAAAAGTTGTAACGTTATTATATCAAGACAAAAATTTATAATCTTAAATACGCAAACTTTATACTAATAAATAACAAAAAATATATTTGCTTTTATATTAATAAACGTATCGACAATAACAACTAATACAATATATAATATATTAAAAATATAAAAACTATAATTATACAATTGCGATCAAGAAATAACGTTGTAAAATACAAAATTATTAATGTTTATAAAATCTATAATTTATTTTTTAACAATTATAATAATATAATAAATAAAAACAACTTTAATGCAATTTAAGAAACGCTAAAGATACAAAAAAAGAATTTTTATATTTTAAATAATATCAATTATTCGACAATCTATTAAATATAATATATATAATTAACGTTATATTTGCGCTTTCGCGAAACACAATTATAAAAAATTATTAAGAAACGCAAATTACTATTAATTTGTTGTTTACTACAAAAAAAATAACAAATTATCTAATATATTACAAAATAAACAAAAAGATAAAAAACTTATTAAATTATTTATTAATAAAACCAATATTAAATCTTAAATTGCAAAAGAAGTTTATATATTTGTTACGAGATTTGTGTCTAATGCTCTTGTTAAATGGCAAGAGAGCGTTTGGCGCTTGTCGATAACGTTTGCTTTCGAACAATCAAGTATAACTCGATTGTTAGCTTAGTTCTTAGATAATTACTTTTACAACTATTATAGATGTTTGTCTTGTTTACTTGCGCATCTTTTTATTTTATTTAGTTGCTTATCTTGCCTATCTAGTTGCTATCTTTTGTCTAGCAAATAGTAGCTTCAATTAACGATTCAACTCAATCGTTTATTTGATTCAAACAAACAACACTAATCGCCAATTCTTTTACTTAATTTCGCATTTATTATTAGATATTAAGTTACTATATTAAAGTTGTTATCTATTTGTATTTTGCATTTATTAAGTACTAGATTATTGCACTAAAGTTAACATTTGTTTGCGTTTCGCAATTATTAGACATCGAATTATTATATTAGAGTTAACATTTGTTTGTCTTTCGCAATTACTAGACTCTAAATTATTGTATTAAAGCTAATACTTGCTTGTCTTACGCAAATGTTTATCTAATTGTATTAAGATGCCTTTCTTAATCAAATTAGCTAATTTCGTCCTTTTTGTTCTTACTTATCAAATCTTACAATTCTACACTATTAAGCATTAATATATCTCTTGCATTAGTAAGTTAACTAAACAAAGAACTAAGAAGCTCTTCAAGTTTTTATCTCGTTTATCTTTATTCGAATCTACAAATAGAACTTGTTAATCTACTTAATTTGCTTAATTTAGTAAAAATAAGCAAATTAAATTAATTAAATAAGCAATCGACAAAACTCTACTTAAATAAGCAATCAATAAGTTCGAAAAAATGCAATAGATAACTTTATTTAATACAATTAGCAACAAAGTTTTTATAAAGAAATTATTGTTTATTGTAGTTTACAACGAATCTTTAACAAAGATATTATTGTCTATTGTTTTTAATTATTAGATTTCGAAGACATTATAATTTGTTGTAGTTAATGTTGTTATTTCAAAGACATTATTGTCTTCTATATTAAACAACATTATCTCAAAGACGTTATTAAAGTTGTTCGCAAAACAATTATTTAAATATTAAGACAAACAATTTGATCAAAAGCATTTAAACGTCTATCTTAATAATATTTTAAACTTAGAGCTTTTTAATTTTATTGTTGCTTTAAAGTATTTCGACGAAGTTTTTATTATTTAGCGTAAATTCGCGCCTTTAAGCATCTCGAAGCTTGTTTTCTTACTCGCATCTTTTGTTTTGCTTGCGTTTTTACTTAAACAATTAATAATTAATCTTTTTGACAAATTAAAAAACAACAAAGCTAGCAATTTAAACAACAATAAATCGCGCAAAAATATATTAACAAACGTTAACAATTTATATTGTTAAAAGCAAGTCTTTTCTTTTAAGAACAATAGCATAAATTGTCGTTGTTAATCTAAACTTAATTAGACGAGTTTCGAAATAAACAACAAATTTAAAATAATAAATTTACGCTCTAACAATTCTTTGCAAAATAAACAACAATAGTTTGATTAACTTGATTTTGTTGCACAATTGTACAATTTATAGTTATTCAACTTATTTAACGCTAAACAATATGTTTAATACGATTAATAACAAGATGCCAAACTTAGTATCTTACAATTAAAGACAACTTAATCAAGTATAATTATATTTAATAATATAGACTCTTAACAACAATATAAGCTTATTTAACAATTTTTTAGCGTTTAAATCAATTTAATAGCTTTTAAATAGACTTTGTTTTTATAACTTAATTTTGCAATCTTTAAACAAACTTTAATCTTGCAATTTAATTTTGCAATCTTTAAGTAAACTTCAATTTCTTAATTTAATTTTGCAATCTTTGAGCAAACTTTATTTTTTGCAAACTTTGATTTAAAACAATTGCGAGCTATATTGCGTAAAGAAGATTAACGCTTTTCAATAAAACAAATATAACATTTTTCTCGAAATAAATCAATTAATTATTATTGCGTCTCTAAATACTTTAATAAGCTTTTACAAAAAGACACAAATGTGTCTTTTAATCGATTTAAAATATTTAATTTAAACTTCTTTTATTTAGACGTTTTAAACAACTACGAATTAAACAATATTATTTTCGTCTATAAGGAAACAATATATAGAGAAGTTTTTACATTTGTCGAACGTGTAAATAATTACGCGTACGTTGTTAACAAAGTTATTGTTTAAGACAATCTCTCTCTTTGTTTTTGTAACTCTATTATAACGTAATATTTTAAAAAGATAAACAACTTTAAATAATAAACGTTTCGAAGTTTTTTTTTTTTAAACTTTATCAATAAATTGCAAAATTGTTTTAAAATAAAAATTAACAAAACGTTTAACAAGTTAACATTAAAGATCTTTATTATTAAAAATGCTAAAAACGAACAAAATATTATTCTTTATGCGCAATTGACGAATATCGAAGAAATTTAAAGATAATTAATCTAAGCGTAAAATTAATTTAAGATAGAATTGCGTTCTATTGTTAGTATACTTATTGTTTATATATTATTTCAAAACTTTATTAAGAAATTCGATACAAAGCGCGAGATATAAAAGATAATGCTTGTTTATCGCTTTAATTAACAAAATTCAAATCGATCAAATAAACAATCAAAAAAACGAATTATTTGTTAGCTTATATTATATATGTCTTGTCTAATTTATCTTTTTCGCATGCTCTTCTACTAGCAATTCGATTACGCATATTTCTCTTAACAACATTTTGTTAATTACGAATATTCTAAACAATTTATGCAAAATTTGCAAGATTTTAACGAGTAGTTTCGCTAATTAATTTAGCAAATATCGCAATAGCTTTAAGTATTAAAATCTTTCGCAAAATTTGCAATTACAATAACAACAAATTTTTTTGCAAATAATTAGAGCAAAAACTCTTATTATTAAAATTAAAAGACAAAAGATAAACAAAATAACGCACAACAAAATTAAAATAATTATTAAAATAAATATTGCAAAGATTATTGCAATAGCTATTAAGACAACTACGAACAAATAACAATTTATTAAGCTTTTGTTGTAACAACATACTACGCAAATCTTGCAAAATATATAGAATTTATTTATTACTTTATGTTCTTCGAAGATTTTACAAGCTATTATAGCGATTTATATGCGAATATAACAACATATTATATTGCTAACAATTAGTTCGAAGAGATATACTATATTAAGAAGAACGCGTTAGCAATTGTTTATCTAATTAACTTGTTATAGAAAGCAATTTACTAAACAAATGCAATATATATTAAGTTAACGTTAATATCTCTTTTATTATTCTTCAAATACAAAAGTTGTGTTTTGATCTTTTTATTAAAAAACAAGCTTTTTTAGCATATTAAAAACAAATATAACAAAATATATTGTCGAAAGTCTATTAAGACATTTTATATTAATCTTGTTTCTATTAAGACAAATTTTATAGACTTAGAGTTAATTAAGTTAGACGCTCTATTATTATATTAAAATAAATTAGATTTTAGACGTTAATATTATGCAATATATTAAATAACATTTTTATAAAAAGACATCTCTTATATTGTTTGTGTTAACAACGAATATACTATATTATTAATCAACAATAACTTTTTTAGTAACTTAAGACTAAAGCATTTTACAAAACAATCTAGCGTTGCTATATTTGTATACAATATTAAAAACAACAAGTATTTAATTAACAATTATCTTTAACTTCTAATATATCTTTAAGACAAAATAAATAACAAAATAATTATCGCTTACTTTTGTCGAGAAATTTAAGTTATAAAAAATCTAAAAACAAAATTGTTGCTTAAGATAAATATTATTAATCTTAAATATATAATTGTTAATACAAACAAACGCAAACTAATTATTAAAAACTATTAAAGTCTAAAGACAAAATTAAAAATAAATTTAAAGAACAACATTAAAGTAAAACAAATTGTTAAGATCGAAAGAAGTTTTATAATTATTGCTTGTTTTGTTTTAGAAATTTTAATAATTGTACGAGACAATATTTTGCTTAACAAAAATTACATCTTTAAATCGATTTTGTTCGACGCTTACTTTTATATTGCAAATAGAGAGATATCTTTCGTATATATTCGTAACAATTGCTTAACGTCTTTTTACATTTTATAATATATAATATTTGAACGTCTATTAAAGTTTAAGAAGCAAAGCTATTATTAAGTTAGCTTTGACAAAAAGAAATAAGCAACTAAAGAGAATATTAAGATTAACATGTCTAATAATAACTATTAAGCGAATTTGATTAATAGCGTCTATATCTACAATAGTTTAAACAAAATTATTGCGCTTTAGCGTCTCGTAACACAATTATATATCTTATAAAAAAATACTAACAAAATTGTTAATTTTGTTAAGAAAAACTAGTTATCAATTTTATTAAATAGCGATTAAAATTCTACTTTAACATTAAAAATAAAATTTAAAATTTATTTCTTAAAAGAACGCGATTGCAAAGTAATTAATAAAAAATTTAACAAACTATATATTTAAGACAAAATAATGTAATTAATTAAGTCTTTGTTGTTCGAATTTTTTGTCTTTATAATTTAACAAATTTTGTTAAACGAAATTTAAAAGCATTAAGTAGTAACTAATATTCGCAAACTAGATAGATTAACTACTACAAATAAATATTCGATACTTGTCTAAATTAACATTATAGTTTAGATTTGTAATTGTAAGCACATAAATTTAATAAACAAGTTAACTTTCTTTTTGCAATTCTTAATTGCATTAAAAGATAAATATAAATTCTTCTTTATTATTTATCGAAACAAGAAACAACTTAATGTTATTATTATAAAATTCAAAAATTTGTTTATCTACGTTTAACAAATAATAAACAAAGAACTTCGTTAATTTAGAAAGTTTTATCAAGTTTATATTAACAATATTGTTGTTTTCTTGCAATTATTCGAGACACATTTAGTTTATTTTATTTAATTATTTGACAAATTAGTTTTGGTAGACATTATACTTAGTTTTAAGAAAATCTATTTTAATTATTTTAGCATTACGTTGTTAAAACAAAAAGTAAACGCTTTTGACTTATTTATTATTAGAAAGCGTATTGTCGCTATTAAGACAATTAAATTTTCTAAAAATTTAAAAATATTTAAGATTTATTTTAATCTTGTTAATTATTAAAAAAATAAAATTGCTTAATACGCTTAACAAATTAACGTTTTATAACAAAAAAAGATTTGTTTTTTAAAAAAGTCTTCTATTATTAATAAACAAAAACAAAAGACGTATTTAAGAAATACGTATATTAAATATTTGTTTATTTTTCTTTAATTCTTCTATTAATTATAACGATTCTTAATAGCTTCAAACTTCTTAATTTATTTCGACAACAATTGTTATTTATATATAGATTTAGACGTCTTTAAGAAGCGCAAGTTTAATGTCGAAGTATATTATATTAAAGACAATTTAATTAATGACAACTTTAAACGAGACAATATTTAGTATATTTTGTTTTTGTTCAAAATTCTAAGCTTTGCTAAAATAAATTATTGATTAACTAAAATAAAAGTAACTTGTTTTGTATAAACAATATAAAAAACTAGATATTTAGTAAAAGCAATTAAGAGATCTATTATAATTTATATTGATTATTTAATTACAACAAGTATTGTTAAACAAATTATATTTTTTTTTTTAATTAACAAGCTTAATCTTTGTTTCGTGCGTATTTTTTAATATTTTTTATAATTTTTATTTGACGTATATTATTGTGCAAAAAGATTGCATACAATTTCAAATATATTGTTTAAACTTCTTGCATTTAAAAATAAATATAACAAAGACAAATTATTAATCTTAGATAAAATAAACAACTTTGCAACAAATATACAAGTTGTAACTAAATTAATGCGTCAAACTTTTAAAAAAAATAAAAATTTAATTAATTAAAATACAACTAACAAAGCAATCTTATTTTACTTAAGTTTTGTCTAAATAAGTAAAATTTTTAAAAAAAGACTTCTTGAGATATACGTTAAATTTATTAAGTAAACAAAAATTCTAACAATAATTCGAAGATTATTTATATCTTTTAGTATTTAATTTTTTAAAAAAGACGATTTATTTTACTTTACAAACTATGCAAATCGCAAAAAACTATATTTATTTAAAAAATTTAAGGCAAAAATCTTTTATTAGACGTACGACATAAATAGTTATGCTAGCTTTATTTGCATTTACAAAACAATAATAGTTAACTTTTATTTTCGCAAATTTGTCTCTTAATTGCATCGATACATTGTTTATTGTTAAAAGTGCAATCTTTATCAAATTAAACAATATTAATTATATAGAAGTCTTAACTTAATTTTAAATTCTTTTGTGTCTTTTTATACAATGTGCATCGATTTTGTTTTAAGACTTTCGTTATATTAGAATTTTAATATTGTCTTAATAACAACTTGCAAATTTTTCAAAAAAATAACAATTTTAATTAATAAAACAACTTATATTGCAACAAATTAAACAATTATTCTTTTTAATAATTTTGTTAACTAAAGAATTCTAAAAGCGTTTGTATATAATAGAGATTGCAAATTTATATCTAAATTCTAAACAATTATATTTTAGAAACTAGAAATTTAGTTTCTAGTCTTAATAGCATATTATTTACAAATAGACAAATAAAATAAACAAACAAATTAAACAATTAAGATAGTTTTACAATATATAGCAATTAATAATTCTAATTTAGATTAAGTATTCTTTTTGTCTATACTTTGCGTTTGTTTTAATAATTTGCTTAATGCGTCTATTAAACTATTATCAAATAAAATAATTATAAGTTTTAAGATGCGTAATCTTTTGTTTCTTTTTAAATTTAACAATGTTTAAACAAAGTAATTGCAAAAGAAGATTATTAACGTCTTTAAAATAGAAGCAACAATTGCATAAACTAATATAGTAGTTAAAACAATATACAACAAACATTATAAATCTATTAAGTTTCTCGTAAATAATATAGTGTATTTTTGTTTTTACAAAAACTACTTTTTGTTGTTTGTTAAATTGTTTAAGTTGTCTATTTAACGCATTAAATCTCTTAAAATTCTTGAACAAAAAAATAATCTAACGTACAAATTAAATCTTCTAACAAACTAGAAAATTTACTTAATTATATTTATTGTCTATTTTAAGTTAACGCTAAACAATAAAGACTTATACAATTGTTTAAAGTTAAATTATTTAAAGATTGTTATTAAGTTAAATGTCAAATAGCATTTTTACAAAATTAAAACTCTTATTAAATATCGTATTTGTCAATATAAACAAAGTTGTTTTATTTCGAAGTATTTTATTTGATAAAAAAGCTACAATACTAAGTAAAATCAATAATATAACAAGAATTTGTTAGACAATTTTGTAGATCTTGTTAATAACTACAAAACAAAACATAAAATGTCTATTTTCTCTATTATAAGACGCCTTAAAACAATTATTACAATACTTAAAATAATTGCTTTTATATCTTTAATAGACATTGTTGTTCCTATATTATTGTCAAAGAAGCGTAATCAATTGTCTTAGACAACAAAAAACGCGCTTATATTTAAGAAAAGAAATAAATTGTCTAAGATTAAATTTATTACAAATAGCAAAAAAGACAACGATATTTAAATATTATTTTAATATTGTCGTTATCAACGTTTAAGAATTAATAACAATAAACTACTTGCTTAAACGTAACGTTAAATAATTATAATTTATTGTTTACTTATAGCAAACGCTTTACAAGTTTTAGTTATAAGACGCAATTTACTAGAGCACTAGTACGATCAACATTAATGTTGATAAACATTACTAAAACTTATTATCTTTAATTCTATCAATACGCATTCTTGTCTACTATCGTCAATTATTATCTTTATATTATCGACAATAACATCTTTATTACTGCGATCGTTTGTTTATTGTCGTCGTCTAGCAAGCAATTAACATAATCTTCAACAAGAAGAACAAAAACTCTTATTTTAATTAAAATATCGCAAAAGTTTGCGAACGCAAAGTTGTTAATCAAGCAATTAAAGACGATTTCGCAAACACTCTAAATTAACAAAATAATAATAACTAAATTAAATTAAAAGACAACGAATTAAATTTAAAAAATATTAAGATTAAACGCGATTTTTTCGAGAAATATACTATAATAGACGTCGAACAATTTATTTGTAAGATATTTATACTTAATAATTATTTTACTATAATTATGCTTCGCAAAGATAATAATATATCTTTTATTTATTTAATTTTTAGCAAGAAAATTCTAAACGCAAAGATAATTAAAATAAGTATCGCTTTATTTTAATTTAATAAAAAGATAAATATTGACAATTATCTTAGCTACTTGTTAAGTTATATATGTTTTATTAATTACAATATAAGTTGTATTGTTTGCGTTAACATTATAATACGCAATTGCTTCTCTTTATAACTCGCAACTTTTAATAAAAACAATAATATTTATATGTTACGCACATCTTTAAAGTCTATCTTTGTGTTTATAAGCATTGTTAATATTTTCAAAAAAAATATATCTTGCAAAGCAATATCAATGTTTAATCTACTTAAATCGTTAATTCGCAAAAAAGATATAAAACAACTAAAATAAATAATCTTGTATATAGCATTATATTTTACGAGATACTAGTACATCTTAATAAATTGTTATTTTTAAGAAAAGATTAAGTCTTTGCAAACTACAAAGCTTACAAGTTTGTCTTAAATCTCGTTATAAAAAGCAATTAATTTTCGAATTTGTATTACAAGAAAGATCTTAAGACAAACAACTCTAACAAGAAGATTGTGTTAATTGAAGTTTGTCAAGCAATTAAACGCGAAAACGCAACTCTATCGAAAGCGCGAAAAACGCAAAAGATAGACGTCGATCAAATCGAGACAATAACGTTGTTTCGCGAACGTTTAGCTTCAATTATAAAAATAGACAAATTAACTTCGATCTTAATCGAAGAAAATGTCTTCTTCGATCTTGCTTTATTCTTCGCCTCTTAAGGTTCAAAGTTGTTAAAGCGCTACGCGAAAAAGTCGAAAATCGAAAGACAAATTAATTTGCAAGAGCAAAGCTACTAAGCTTACAAATGTCTTTATTACTAATTGTTAGACAACTTGCTTTGCGACAATTGCTAGACATCTACTAAACAAAATAACAAATAATTTAAACAAAACAATAGTGCGTTTTTAAGTTATACAAAATAGTTATAATGCTATTTTCGACTCTATTGTTAAAATCGTTGTCTATGCGCTTCTTAAAAACATCGTCGAATTCGTTAGCAAATTAATTTAGATTGTCAAGATTGTCGAATTACTTAAAGATAATTTCTAGAACAACTTTGCAACAATTAATATAAACAAGACGTACTTAAACGCAAGAAAAGATGTTTATCGCTAGCGCAACGAAGAGTTCTACGACGAATTGAGCATCGAGAAGAATTAAGCTAAGATCATTCAAAAGCATAACGCTTAGACGAACAAGAACGACGAATTCACCTCTATTAATTAGACTAATAATTGAATCTAGAGATCAAATAACGTGAAGAATGCAACATAACAAAGACGTTAATGTCTTTTCTTTTAAGAAGGGCATTTGTTACGAGATTTGTGCCTAATGCTTTTGCCAAATAACAAGAGGGCGTTTGACGTCTATCGATGGCGCTTGCTTTCGAACAATCAAGTATAACTCGATTGTTAGCTTAGTTCTTAGATAATTACTTTTACAATTATTATAGATGTTTGTCTTGTTTACTTGCGTGTCTTTTCATCTTGTCTAGTTGCTTGCCTTGTCTACCTAGCTGCTATCTTTCGCCTAGCAAAATTGTTTTAAATATAATTAAAAAGTTATAAATATTAAGAATTTTAACAATGTATTAAGAGAACTTTTATTAAAATCTTTATTAAATAATACAATAAAACAAAACAATATTAATAAATATATATCTAAGCTAATAAAAATATTAGAGAAAATTGTTAAAAACTTAATTTTATAAATAAAATTATACAAAAAAGTTAAATTAAAATAAACGCAAAAATATATTAATATAATTAAGAAAACTAGAAAGTTGCGATATTAATATTGTATTTTTTACAAATAAAAAAAATACGTTTAAATATACAATAAAAAAGACAAAATTTTAAAAAAATGTAAAAGAGACAAATTTCGAAGCTAGATACAAGTTTTAAAAAGTATCTCTAAAAGTTTATTTAAAATAACTAAATAAGTTAAAAATATAACAATAAATATATTTATTAAGTTTATAATTTTGTCGCTTTAAATAAATATAAAAATAACAACAATTGCGAAAGACAAAATAGAAACAATATTTTAGACTTATTTCATATTTTTATTAATAATTTTAATTAACAATATAAAGAGTTTTCTCTATTTATTTTTAATTAAGAACAACAAAATAATATTAAAGCGCAAAATAATAAAAGTAACGCACAAAATAAACTTAAACAAAATATCAAATATTAACAATATAATTAATAAAGTACTTAAACAATTAATTTATGTTATCTCGAAACAAGTGCAATCTCTATTTAATAAATGCATTTAAAAGAAAATATAATTGGTTTATTTTAAAAAGACAATTACAATAATATTACGTAAATCGAACAAAAAAATTATTTTAAATTGTTATTTTTTAAATTTATTGTATTGTTTAATACGCTAAACAAGATATTAAAATTAATGTTGTTAAAATATATAATACTTTATTAAGCATTTAAATAAAAGTTAAAAAACAATACTTAATAAATACAATATTGTAATTAATTACAAAAAAAATATATATTATATAAAGTAATTAAAAGAAAAAAGTAGTAATTTTATTAAATTTCGACGTATTTAACGTCTTTAATAATATATTATATATTTAACTTTTATATAATATAAAAAAGCGAAAAGTCTTTACTAAATTGCTTAATTAAATAAAAGATTTTTTAAAAAAGTAATATATTATATTAATTATTAAAAGATACACAATAAAGAAGCGCGAAATTAATATAAATATATTGCAAAACTTTTTATTGTTTTTAATGTTATATTTTTTTTATAATGCAAATCTATTAAAGCAATACAATAATATTTAACTACAAGTTAGCATTATAAAATTTATAAACAACGTAAATATATTAATATACAAAAAATTAATTAAACGCAATTGCAAAATATTAAAACAAATATATAATAAATATAAACAATAAATACAAACTTACAACTTTAAGTTTGCAAAAAAGAAGTATAAACTAATTTATTTTTTATATACTCTAAAAAGATTTAATATAATTGTCAATATTATATTGATAAAACACAAAATAATTATTAAATTTAATATAAAAATATTAAGAGTTTAACTTAATTTTAAATTAAAATAAAAGATATATTTGCAATAAATAAAGACAAAACTAGTAATTAAATATAAGAAAATTTTAATAATTAAAAGTTTTGTATTTAATACGTCGATAAACGCAAAAAAACGCAAATATATAACAATAAAAAATTTAATAATTGTATACAACATCGCAACATAATATACTCTAATTGTTATTAAAGAAAAAAAAAAAATGCAAAGTTGCAATCTATATAAAGAAGAGCGCTTTATTGCATTATCGACATTTATAAAACAATATTTACGAAAATTTTATAAATAAAAACTAATATATTTTTTATTAATGTTTATTTAAAAAAGTTAATACAAAGATTAATAATTATCATAAATATTAAAAAATTAAAAAAAATTATTAATACAACAATACTTCGCATACGCAACAATCTTATATTTAAAAAAAGAGAACGTTTATTAAAGCTAAGATTAACGTTATTGTAATTTAAAAATAAATAAATAAAAGCAACGCTAAAAGTTGCGTTAATTGTGCGATAACAATTATATATTGCAATATTATAAATAAAGTTTTTAATAACAATTATTGCTTGTAACAAAAAAGTAACTTAAAAAAAGTACGACGCAAATTGTTTAAATTCTTATTAAAAAAATTATTTAAACAAAAGCGAACGTAACGAAAACGTTATTATAATTTCGATAAAAATTAACTAAAGTATAGATAAACGTCTAAAGAAAGTTGAAATAACATTTATATATAATAACAAATTTAAAAATTTAACAAAAGTAACAAAAAGACTTGCGAAGCATTGCAAAACATTTACTAATTTAAAAAACTAAATTTATAAAATATATTTAAACAACTAAATATTGATCAAAATTATAAAAGAGATAAAATTAATATTAAATCAAATATAATTAAGATAAATACAAATTATTTGCGAAACAATATGTTAACGCGAAACAATATTAGAATTATATTAGATATTCAAATATAAAAATATAAAAAATAACAAAATTGCAAATAAAATTGCGAACGTCGCATATAAACAGTATCTCTTTTTTGTTAAACAAATAATTATTAAGCTTGTTGCTAAGAAAGCTTTTATTTAAAACAAAACTTAAAAAAAGTAACAACGCAAATAATTACAAAACAAAGATAATATAAAATTTCGCAAAATTGTCTTTGTTGTTACGTATAAATATATGCAATTACATTTAAATTGTTTTAAATTATACAACTCTTTTTTAATTTAATTAAAAATAAATAAGATAAAATTTAATTACTTTTTTTGCAAATACTGTATTTTTAATGTTACAACAAATATATATAATTGCAAACAAAACAAAATAATTGTTAAACACATATTGCTAACATATTTTATATAACAACAAGAAAAAACTTAAATGCAAAGAGAAATTAATATTATAAATCTAAGACAATTGCTAGATGAAACTAAACTTGTTACAACAACAATACGCATAATATTATCTACTAATTTGCTAAAACAATTTTAGACAACAATATTATTAAAAATGTCTAAAACTCTCTTTTAAATTTATAGAGTTTTTATTTAAAGAATTTATTTGTATATAGATATTACAATATAGAGCGCGAAAATTATCGCAAAATTAAAACAATATTAAGATATTAATAAGACAACGTTAGAGCAAAGTAATGCAAAAAAGAGAAGAGTCGCAAATTCTAATTAATTAGGCTTTGACAAATAGACGCTAACGCTATTTACGAAATCGTAATTAGCTAAATTTGAACCCTAAAAAACAGGGTCTCGCATAGACTCTTAGGGGTGTTGTATCAAGTATAAAAAAAAAAAAAATTACAATATTTCTCTTAATTTGAACAAGAATAAGTTTTACTCGTTAAATTATTATATTAAAATTATATTAATTTTATACTTAACAAATGTTTGCGTTTTAGTTAATATTTTAATAACAAAAAACTATAAAATATTATTTGCGATTTTATGTTACGTCTATATTAAATTTATGCGTAATTAGTTTTTTTAAACTAAATTCGATTTTATTAATAAAAAAGTAAATATAATTATCTCTTTATTTATACTAAAATTATATTAAGTTTATATTTAGCTAATACAATTATTGCAAAAATTATTGTTATATCTACAACTAAAGTAAAAGATTAAATTGTTTTTTATTATATATATTAAATATATATTAAGCAAAAATTAGAGCAAATTAATAATAAGAAGTTTTTAAAATTGTTTTTTCAAGCTTTAAGTTTAGCATATATTATATTTTATAATCTAGTTTGTCTTAACTAGTTATATACTTTCTATTGTATTTAATATATGCAATATAGATAATTAAATACTTGTCTTTTTAATTTCGATCTAATAAAGTAAATTAATATCTATTATATACTTTGCTTCTATATAAATGTTGCAATAACTATATTTTAATAAAAAAAAATCTTCTATAAATTAATTTGAAATAAAATATAATCTATATTTAATACAGAAAATTTGTATTCATTTTGTCAATTTTATATTAACATTTTTTTTACTACGTTTAAACATATATTAAATCCATATTTTATCTATGTTAATTATATATTTATTTTGTTATATATTTATTTTGTTATATATCTATTTTATTATATATTTATTTTATTATATATTTATTATTATTTATTTATTTATTTATTTTAGATATTATTCTGTATAAAATAAAGCTAAACAAACAATTATAATAGTTTGTTGCATTGTTAAACTTATTAGTTTTACAAATAATATAAATATCTTATATATAATTTTGTCTTCAATTGTTTCTTTTTAGTTTCAAATTTTTCAATAAATTGAAGTAATAAATCTCTTTTTAAATTAATATTTAATATAAATTTAATACAAATTAGATTTACGCGTAGTATTTTAAATCTACACAAAAATCTTTAAATTATCAATCTTATATTATAAAGTATTTATAAAACGAAAATATAAATCTATAAGCTAATTTATCTTTTTTATTGCCTTAATTGTTTAATAAATATTGTTAATTTATTTACAATAAAATTACGTTCAATATGCACTTAATATTGTTAATAGTATCGAATTTCTTTAATTTAACAACTTTTTTTGTTAGTTTTTTCTCTTTTTTTATATAGAAATTTGTTACATTTTTGACATATATGTTGCATGCGTTATTTTTGCATTTAATTTTTAATTTAATATTTTAATAACATTACTCTATATTCTTTGTTCAATTCTAATATATTGTTTATAAAGTTTAAATTTAATTTATACTTATTTAAGCTAGACAACAATATTTATTAAATTAATGTTTAATATTTATCTTTTTTAGATAATTTTTTTGTATATTGTTGTATTAAAGAAGACTTGTTAGAATCTTTAGTTAATATATATTGAGTTAAAAGTATTAATTTTTTATTCAATAAGTAATTCTTAGATTGCGACTTTAAGATATATAGCAAACTTTATTATTAAATTTAGATATTATATTTATATTAAATTTATACTTAGAATCAAATCTATTAATAAAAAGTATTATATATAAATAAATAAAAAAAGAGAAAAATATAAATGTTGTTAATAACACTTTGCAACTTTTCGATCTTTTTTATTTATAATTTGTTTAATTATTAAATTAAATTAAATATAAACTAATTGTATATTTTTATTAGATTGTCGGAATACTATAATCGATCTAATCTAGTGTTGGCACTATTTGGCTCGATACTACTTAACTCAATATTACGTAATCGATTCGAGTAACTTTAATTAATATATATAGATAAGCAAAGTTCTAGCTTCTACATAGTAACTAAGCGTTCTATTATCTATTATTTTGACAAGTTATAAGCTTAGAATAGGGCGAGAAACTTCTTTGTTTGTTAATTAGAATATTTGAAGCATAGTTAATAGATTGAACTAACAATAGACTTACAATTACTACAACTAGCTAAGTTCTCGTTGATTTCTAATATATAGAAGCTAACAATCAATTATCTCGATACTTAAATTAATCTCTAAGAACTAGATTATTAATATTATAATATTGTTGAAACAATAATTAAGAGGCTATCGAAACTTGTCGCACAATTAATCTCTCAATTATCTAGACAACTAGAATCTTTAATTATTAACAATTGATAACTAATATCTAGTTAAAGATTCTAAACACAAACGCTTTACTAAGAAGACTAGTATAAATTGTAAAAACAACTAAGTTTACCTTATTTGCGACTTGTTGTTTTCGTCGAAGAACGCTAATTATCTTTAACAAATATCTATCAATAGTAAGCTCTAAGAGATCGAAGAACTAGTTATATAACAATTATACAATTAAGAATCGATAATTAGATAGCTAGTAATTAGTCGAAGACGCGTTATTAAAGTAGAACAAAACTTTGCTTCGACACATTAATAAGAGAACTAAATTACTTAGTCTTCTTAATCTTCGATTTTTCTATCTATTGCAAAATTTTCTTATTAACAATCAAATAAATTAATTTGTTAACTCGATAATTGGAACAAGTGCTAGTTAATTTTCCTTACTACAATGTACAAAACAAATTAGTAAATTGAATCGCAAATATAGACTAATCGCGTCGGGTCAAGTTATCGAGTTCGAGTCGAGTACTCGACCCAAATCGAGTCGAATCAATTCCTAATATTGGAATCAAAAAGTCGATTCGATTTTTAGAGTCGAAATTGACGATTCGAGTCGATTCCTAGAGTTGGAATCGAAACTTGACCCAAAAAAATCGATCCAAATCGCCAAAACTATTTAAATGATTATATTATAATTATTAATAGTTAATATGTAGTCAATGTATATTTTATAATATTTAATTATCTAAATTATAATAAGGTAATGCATTATAGTAATGCATTACTACTTTTTAAAAACAAAATAATTAAATCGCATCTATAGAATCTATAGAGTCTATAGATACAAATATTGCATTTTATTAATAAATTGCATCTATAAGGTCTATAGGGTCTATAGATGCAAATATTGCATTTTATTAATAAATTGCATCTATAAGGTCTATAGAGTCTATAGATGCAAATATTGCATTTTATTTTAATAAAATATTTTGTTCTAAAATTAGTAATTCTTGGCATAATAACGTTACATTTGGTTTTTTAGCAATTCGATTCGATTCCAAATGTTGGAACTAAGAATCGAGTCGAATCGATTCGATTCGATTTCAAAATAATAGAAATCGAATTAGGTTTCGAGTCGATTCCTAGGGTTGAAATCAACGAGTCGAGTTGGTTCCAATATTTGGAACCGAAACCCGACCCGACGGTCAGTCTAATATAGATTGATCTCTAAGTATTTAATTATATATTGTATATACTATTTAAATTTTATTATTTCTTTAAAAATAATCGAATTCTATATATATTTAATATATACTAAATTTGCATTAAGATAAAATTAACTACAAATAAAGCTTTTGGAATTTAAATAATTAATGATAATATAATTTTGTATATATTGATTGTAACTCGTAGTTTATCAAAACGCGAAAATAATCAATATTAATATATATTAAATTCGCGTTAATAATTCGATTTATATATTATAATTTTGCGTTAAAAAGTAAAAAATATATATATTTCGATAAATTTATCAGTTTAACTTACAAATAATATAAATTAAATAAAAGTTTTTTTTTATAAATTTTTTGTATAGCAAGCTCTTAATTATTATATACACAAGTTATAGATTTGAAATACACACAATATATAGATTAATTTTCTTATTTTTTAAGAAACTTATAATATTAGATCTCTATATAGTATTTAAATTGTGTCTTAACATTTATTATATATATTAATTAAGTAAAATGTTATTAAAAATTATAAATATTTTTAAGTTTAAGTTTATTATATATTAATTATATATATAGTATATTTGAAATACATATATCTGCAATATTTGATTTCGAAATATTTGAAGCTTTAATATTAAACTTTTTTCTTTAAAAGTAAAAACAAAATCTAAGTAATCTTAAAGTTAATTGTAACGACAAAGAATTAAATCTAATCTTAATATAAGTTACAATTATATTTTACTTAAGTTAAATATATATTAGATATATGTTTATTACTTAATAGTTTAATAGATATATTAATTAAGATTTCGATTAATATTGTGCTTTTTTTATATATAAAATAAAGAATTTTAATATCTTAATAATTTTGCACTTTTAATAAAATTATTTGATTGCATTTAATATTAATAAAAGCTATATATAATAAATATTAATTCAATATACAATAGATATAAAGCGTAAAAAAGAGTCTATTTTTCTTAAGTTTTATAAATAATAAATATACAAAATAAATAGTCAAATTGCCTAAATATAAAACTATATTAAATTTATACTACGTCTAGAAGCAATTTATACTATAACAAAATTTCAATCTTATAATACGTAAATCTTGTTTTTAAATTTTTATTAATTTTGTATTTCAACTTTTATACAACTTTAAAAATGCAATAGATATAAAGAATTAATTTTATATCTAGTATATATTAGAAAAAGCAAAACTTTAAAAGCTAATTTTTAGCTAATATTAAATAAAAAAGTTTATATTATATATAAGCTATATATATATTAAGCTTATATTCGAATTGTAAACAAAAATTGTTATTAATTTCTTTAGTTCAATATATTTATACTAAGTATATAATTAGTATAATTAGATTTTATCTCAAATAAGAATTTTCACTAAGAATGAACTTGTCTCGAGTGAGAAATCTGCATTTGGGATAAGCTATAACCTAATATATATATATATATACTAAAATATTGTAACAATTTTGCATTTTTAATACAATTATTTAATTGTATTCTTCGAAAGTAATTGCAATTCTATTAATATTAATAAAGCTCTATATATAATAAATATTAATTTAGTATACAATAGATATAAAGTATAGAAAAGAATCTATTTGTTTTATTTTATTAATAATAGTTTGTTATAACTATTAAGATTATAATTGTTTATTTTATTTAAAAAAAATTTAATTGTTTATAGAAGTATTTTTATTAATAATATAATTACTTAATATTGTATTTAACTTGAAAGTTTTAATATTATTTAGATTTAAAGTCTACTTATATATTTAGCAAATATTTAATATATAATAAATTTAGAGTAAATTTTACTTTTATTTATCTATTGTAAAATCTCTCAATAATCTTAATTTGCAAAATTCTTAAATAAATTAAAATTCTTTTTGTTAAAAAATATATAGATTTTAAAAACAAAAAAATTGCTAATACTATTAAAAATATATTGTTATTAAGATTTAAATTAAATATAAACTAACCTTAAACATAATATATATACAAGATAAATAATTAAATCGCGTAGATATAAAATTGAATTAAAATTATATTGTATCTAGAAGCAATTTATACTACAATAGAATTTTAATTTTGCAATATTTAAATCTTATTTTTAAATTTTAATTAATTGTATATTATAAACTTTATACAATTTCAAGAATACAATAGAGATAAAAAAATAAGTTTATATTTAATATATACTAGAAAAAAACAAAACTTTAGAAGTTAATTTTTAGTTAATACTAAATAAAAAAGTCTATACTTTATATAAACTATATATATTAAGTTTTTATTTCGATTGCGAGCAAAGATTGCTATTTATTTCTTTAATTTAATATATTTATATTAAATATAAACTTAATATAAACAAAGTTTATTTCAAATAGAAATTTTTGTTGGAACTAAGTTTGTCTTAAATAGAAAATCTATATCTAGAATAAGTTGTAACTTGTTACAACACTTAATACAAAAAAATCGAAAGTCTCTAAAAAAGACTATTTTTTTTGTTAGAGAAGATTTTCTTACTTTAATAAAAATATAATTTACAAATTGCTTATAAAGATTGTCAAAAAGCAAATAATTGCTAAAATCAAACAATATTTTTTAATTTCTTAAAAATAGATAGTTGATTTAGTTATAATTATAGCAATATCTTTAATTAAATATCGAGCGAAGCATTAAGTTAAGCAACTAGCAATATTATATTAATATCTGGAGATATTAATGTTACATAATTGTTATCTAAAATTATAGTTAGTAAGAATAAGATAACAAATTTATTTAATATATATATAGCAACATATTTTAGAATTCTAATAAAAAAGTACAATTTGCTTTGAAATTCTAAAGCTCTATTTAACAAATATATATATAAATAAGTAATAGTATTAAAAGATTTTTATAAAGTTTTTAAGACTATTATACTTTTTATTAATTATCGCAAAGTAAAGAGACAACTATTGCTAAAATCTACTATTTAATTAGTACTATATCTAGTTCTTAAAGATATATTTACAACTATTGATCTTAATATTACAAATATTTTTTAAACTCTATAACAATAATATTTCTATCTATTTAAAAATTTAATATCTTTAATATTAATCAAATTAAGAAATCGAAGCAAGTTTATATTAGAAACTCGAAGTAAGTTTATATTAGAAACTCGAAGTATTAGATATCTTTTCTTTACAAAAACATTAAGCAAAAATGTATTAAATTATATAGTTTATCTATTGTCTTAAAAAAGTTTGCCTAAAAAAAAATTGTGCAAACTCTAAAAAAAAATGTAGAAAATTACAAATATAATACTTAAATATTAGAAAATAGATCTTTATTTTAATATAAACAATTGAGCTAGATATATTTATATATAAATTTGATTTGATTTATCTTAATTTTTTTAATATTTAAAACTAATAGTTCGAATACAATATACTATGAGCTTGTTTCTTTGTTCGCAAAAAGCAATTTATATAGCTTAAAAATAGAATTATTGTTTGTTTAAATTAAAATATTTACGCATAGTCTTAGAGTTAATATAGAGAGAGATATTTCTATTATAGATACAAAGATTTAAAATAATAGAAAAAAAATATAGTATTAAACTTGTTAATAATAAGAGTTACAATGAAAATTAAGACTTAATTTTTACTAAACTTAATATTTAAAAAAGTATAAATAATTTTGTTCAAAATTGAAGAAAATAAACTAGAGAAAAAACCAATATGTTATAGTTAAAACGTTAAATTCTTGTGCCAACAATATAAATATAAAATAATATTATAGTATTAAAATTTGATATTTTAATATTGTTTTATTCTAGTCTATTTTTAGAGAGAATTTAACAAAATATATAAACTTAAACTTAATTATTCTCTAAAAAAAATTGGTTTCGAATATACTTTTATTTAATCGATATATTTCTAAGTAAAACTTTATATTGCTATTGCTTTCTTAATTCTATTTTAAGTATATTATTATTCAAATAGTATTTTATATAATATATAATATTTGAAGTTGTTTAAGAAGTATTAAAAAATATATATAATACTTTATTTATTTATTTAGAATCTAAATTAAATTAATAAGATATTTAATTTTAAATAATATCTTAAATAATTTGTTTAAAAACAATAATAAAGTAATTAATTAATAAACAATAGTAGATAGAATATATATATAAAGAGTTGCTCTACTTTGATTAGAAATATAAATATTATTTAGTATTGCAATTTTAAGATTATTATAATTTGTTTTTAATTTGCTCTTTATTTTTCAAATTTATATATTTTATTGTTGCAATTCTTTGCGATTTTACTTAAAATTTAAGTAAAGTTTTGTTATAATTATTTATTATTGCAAATTATATTAATTTTTCTAATTTTTTTATTTTTGCTACAACTTTTTTTAGCTCTTTATTATATTGCAATTTTATTTTAATTTTTAAAATATTGTTGTTTTTAAGTTTATATAGTCTTTTACAATATTAGAGTATTTCTAATTTTGCAACCTAAGTTAATATAAACTTATATATAAGTTTTGCTTAATTTTGTATTCAAATTTACTTTTGCATTCGAAAATACAATATTTTTTTAAATTTTTGTTTTCGAATACTTTATTTTTTATTATATATTTAACAAGTTTGTTGTATTTGTAAATTATAGTTTTAATATTAACAATTGCAACAATAATTTTGTAAACTTTTATAAATATTGCAATTTTCTTCTCTTTATAGCGCTATCGTCTAATTGGACTTAGTGTCTCGACTCTCGACTCTATAAGTTAATTGCTTACAAATTGTAATTTTTGTATATAGATTTTATCTTATAGTTAGAATTTTCGTTCAATCTTATATTATTATATTGCGCATTTGCAAATTCTAATATTAATTCTAATTATTCTCTAACGCAATAGCGATTGCTAGAATCGATTTAGAATTTATCTACTTATAAAACTATTGCATTTTCGAACAATTAAGACAATTAAATTTATTTTTAGTATTAACAATTCGATAGCTAATTATACTAGCTATTAGACGAAATTCTTCTATAATTAGATATACTAATATAATTAATATTTCCAACTTATTTAATTCTCTTAATTGTATTATTTTAAAAAATAAGAAAATTTAAATATCTATTTTTTTGTTAAACTGCAAACAATATTTTGCATTAATATTTTTAACTAAAATTATATTCTAACTATTTAATCGACTAAGTAATTCGCGCAAAGATAAAGAGCGTTTTAAGATTTGTTATATTAAACAATCAAAAGATTGCAAGAATTAAACATATTTATTAAAAAAGAGAATATTATATTTAAGTTAAAATATCGATAAAAAGATAAGAAATTAACTAGAGTTGTTATTAATATAAACGAAATAAATTAGCATTTACAATAATAAAATATAAAAGCTAAACATCTTTATAACTCTAAAAATTAATATTAAGATCTAAATTGTTAAACAAAGAAAGATATAACAAAGCTAAGAAATAAGATATAGTATTTAAAGACAACTAATGTTGTTGCTTTAATTATATACTTTTAATTCTTTGCACATTATTACAACTTAAACAAGAAAAAAAAAATAGTGAATTTAAATTAGAAATTAATATTCAAACTTTATTAAATAATATTATTAACTACTTATAGCTTGTTTGCAAAAAATAACAAAAAATATCTTAATATAAAGAATTTTTAAAATATTAACAATGTTAAGAAGTACAAACAATAAAAAGAATATCTCTATATAAAATTAAGAGTTAATATCTTTTTTTATTCTAAAAAATAAGACAAAATCGAATATATATATAATTATTATAATAAGATTGCATTCTAAATTATAAAAGCGCGTTCTATAATATTCTTTGCTAATTTATATATTGTAAAAATCGAATTGAAATGTTAAGTAATCTAAATTATTTATATAAAAAATATAATTCTATAAACAAAACAAAAGCTTAAATTTAAAATTCAAAGCTAAATATAAACGCTACTAAGAAAAATAAAATCTTCGACAAATTTTTTGTTTGTTTTATTGCTATTGTAACGCTATTTAATTTTTAGTAAACATTATAAAATTTTCAAATTGCAACAAACTATTATTAATTATCTACAATAAAAAGTTATTAATAAAATATATTTTGTTGTTCTACAAAACTATATATAGTATCTTTGTTAATACAATTTAAATATAAGATAATATAACAATTTTAAAGATACTAATTGTTTCTTTAATAACAATAAAGATTTTAAACAACAAACAAATATCTTTTCTATACTTTTTAAATTTATTACAAATATTAAGTTATTTATCTATTGCGTATTAATTGCGAATCGAAACTATTAATATTCTTAATATATAATCGAATAATTAATAAAAGAAAAAAAATGTTTTCGATATATTTAAAAGAGATATTGTTCTAATAATAATATAACGTTTTGCAAGAACTTCTCGCATTTAATTGTAAAATAAATCATTACTAAATTAAAAGCTTTTAAAGTAAAACTTGCAGCAATCGATTATAAATATTATATTAACAACAATAATAAAAATCAAATCTTCAAATCTAAATCTAAATCGAAAAAACAATTGTTTCTAAAAAAAGTAATAATTAAAGATCGAAATTAATCGAAATATTTAAGACAATTGCTTAATTAAAAGAATCAAAAAAGAAAATCTTTATTGCTATAATTAATTTTTTTTGTTATTTTAAGAAGAAATTTAAACTACAATTGAATATTAATTCGAATTTTAAAGTATAATTATTATATTGAAAATTATATTAAAATTATTAAATTAACAAATATAGAAGTCGATACAAAAAAAATTGCAAATAAATATCTTTTTAAACAAAATAAAATACTTAAGATATTCTTAAAAAGATTTATTTGCTTATCTCTAATTAATAACAAATAAGTACTAAATGTTACTTATATATTTAATATTTATATTAAGTTTAATAATTATAAAAAACATATTTAATACTTATTTATTATTCTAGAAAAATTTAATATAATTTTAGATAAATTTTGATTCGAACAATACAATTTGCAAATATTCTATAAGTATTAAACTATTATTTATAATTTAGAATATTATTAGCTATATTGTCTAAGATACAATTTATTAGTTATTGTAACAACTAATAAAATAAAATAAACTCGACTATTATTAATGTTGTTAATATATCGACGATTTTTTTGAGAGCTTTGAGCTGCTTTGAGCAAGCTAGCAAAGTTGAACAGAATTGAGCACGTAAAAATTACTGTACTCTAATTTCGATGTTTGCGACTATTCGAACGCTCAAAACTTTGTTAAAAATTACAATTATAAGTTAAAAAACGCTAATAACAAAAAACGAAATAAGTTTTTGCAAACGTCTCTTAACAAAATATTAAACTTTTAAAAAATAATTAGATTTTTTTTGTTTTATCTAATAGTATTGTACTTATTTATCTAGAGACGTTGTTGTTGTCTTTAATATATATATAAAATATTCGAATTATTAAGACTTGCTCTTCAAGTAAACTTTGTTCGAATCGATCAAATTTGCAATTTATAAAATTTTAATATTAATGTTAACGCAACTATGCAACTATCGAACGCAATAATAAATTTTAAATATTAAAACTTTTTAAAAATAAATTCAATTAAAATTGTTTTAATTTGTCGAATTTTTAAAAAAAAAATTCTAAAAATACGAATTTTGTCTATTTAGATTATTTTAGTTAATTATATAATCTAATTTTAACTCTAAACTTTTTTAGAGAACTTAGAAAGCTTAGAGAGTTCTAGAAATATATTATAAAATTGAGCGAGAAAATAAAACGTTAATATAGAATGAAATATTGTAGAAATCTTTGTCTATATCTATTTATAAATTGCTAAGAATCTAGTAAATTAAGTTATCTCTATATAATTAAAATATTTTGTTATATTAAATTAATTAAAGAAGTTAAATTTTTATACAATAGTTTATTTAATTATTGCAAATATTATTGCAATCACAATTAAAAATTATAAGAATTTCTTTTATAAATTACAAAAGTCTCTTATTATACAAAAGAAACTTAAAAATTAATTATTTAGAAAGTTTTATTTATAAGTAGATAGATAAGATTCTTAACAAACAAACAAATTATTATTATATCGAGATATTAATTATTATATTAATTTAATAGAAAAAACTATATTATTTATTCAAAAATATACAATTTATTTAGAGAACAAGCTATTGTAATTAAAGAATATATTAATAATATGCTAAAAAAAACTTTATTAAATTAACTACTTTGTCGTATATTGTCTTAATACTATTAGTAAAAAAGTTAAACAACAATTTTTGTATATATATTAACTATAAAGCTTTTAATACTCTTATTTTTAAGAATTGAGATATATCGCTATTTATTAAAAAAATATTGACTTGTTTATATCTAGACTGACCGTCGAATCGAGTTTCGGTTTCAAATATTGGAATCGACCCAACCCATCGATTTTAACCCTAGGAATCGACTCGAAACTTAATTCGATTCCTATTATTTTAAAATCGAATCAATTTGACTCGACTCAATTCTCGATTTCAACATTTGAAATCGAATCGAATTGTCAAGAAACCAAATATAACGTTATTATGCCAAGAATTACTAATTTTAGAACAAAATATTTTATTAAAATAAAATGCAATATTTGCATCTATAGGCTCTATAGATCTTATAGATGCAATTTATTAATAAAATGCAATATTTGCATCTATAGACCCTATAGACCTTATAGATGCAATTTATTAACAAAATGCAATATTTGTATCTATAGACTCTATAGATTCTATAGATGCGATTTAATTATTTTGTTTTTAAAAAGTAGTAATGCATTATTATAATTTAGATAATTAAATATTATAAAATATATATTGACTACATATTAACTATTAATAATTATAATATAATTATTTAAATAGTCTTGACGATTTGGGTCGATTTTTTTGGGTCGAATTTCGATTTCAACCCTAGAAATCGATTCAAATCGTCGATTTCGATCCTAGGAATCGAATCGACTTTTCGATTCCAATATTAGGAATCGACTCGACCCGACGCGGTCAGTCTATTGTTAAACAACGTTTATATATACAAATCTTTAAATAAAATTAGTTCTCTTTAGACGTTAATTATTAAGTTTGTCGATCTATAAATCGATAATAAAAAAACAATCAATCTATTGAAAAACAACTAAATAATAGTCTCTTTTACAAAGAACTAGAATTCAATAAACGCTTTTTATATTGTTTATAAGATTTATCTATTAGACGTTTAAGATAAATAAGTAGTCGAAAAGAAATTTAACAAACTTTATTAATAGAGCAAAATAAAGTAATTAAGAAAGCTTACTTCTTTTGAGTTTTTAGTGTTTGTTATTTGACGCATTGTTAATAAATTAAACAAGCTTAAAAGAAAGTTACAAGTTGTAACAAATATTAGAAAACTTAATAAATTTATTATTATAAATAATTATTTTATTTCGATACAAAGTAACGTTATTGTCTATATAAGAGATTGAAATTACATTAGTTTAATAAACAACTTAGCTTTTTTCTTCTAGTTTTTAGTAATTATAACAAATAGATATAAATTGTCTCTTATTAGTTATTAAGAAAAAGAAAAATTACAAATAGTTATTATAAGATTTAAAAACTCTTTAGCGTATATATAGCAAATAATAAACAAACAATTGCGAGAATTTCGAAAATTTGTACGCGTTTATATCAACAATATTACAATTTTTTTTAAAACGTTTGTTTAGTATTTAAATTATTTTAGTTAACTTTTTCTCAAATTTATCGAACTTTAAGTTATCTTAAGTTTAAAAAAGATTTTTTTAAATTATTTAAGCATTATATTGTTAAGATAAAAAATAAATGTTTTTGATTTATTTATAATTAAGAAGCGAATAGTTATTGTTAAAATAATTAAATTTTTAAAAAATCTAAAAGTTTTCGAAATCTATTTTGATCTTTTTAACTATTAACGAAATAAGATTGCGTAATATATATAGAAAATCAATACTCTTTAAAACAAAAAAATGCAATTGTTGAAAAAAGTTTCGACTCTAAACAATCAAAAACGCAAAACATATACTAGAACAATATTTATCGAAAACTTATTAATATTAAGAGAATTCTACATTTAGCTTTAATATACTTTGACAACTCTTAACTTCTTAATTTACTTTAATAATAATTAACGTTTTTATATTAATTTAGATATAACAAAGAAGCGCAACTTTAACGTCGAAATATATTATATTAAAAACAATTCAATATTAAACAATTTTAGAAAGATAAATATTTAATATATTTTATTTTTGTTAAAGATACTTATTATAATTAAATCTTATTATTGACTTATTAAATTAAAGATTGTTGCTTTAATTTAAACAATTAAAAAAACTCAATATTTTATCGAAGCTTTTAGATAATTTATTGTAATCTATATAAATTACTTAACAACAACAAGAATTGTTAAATAAATTACTCTATTGTTTTTGTTAATCGACAAGTTGAATTTAAAATTAATTAGAGTCTCTTAATATTTGTTGCAATTTACTTTAGATATTTGTTATTGTTTAAGTAGACTCAATATTGTTTAAGACGCTTTATTAACATTTGTTGTCTTAACAAAAAAGAAAAAGCTAAACAACAAGTAAGATATTTTTGACAATATTAACGTCTTTTATAATAAGACAAAGATAATTGTTAAAATTAATATTGAAACAAATGCTATAAATAGACTAATTAAGCAAACAACTAAAGAGAAGAAGAATATTGTTGTATAAAATATAGCAAACAAAGCAATTTCTTTTTATACTTATTTTATTAAGATAAGTATCGACTTTCGAACACGTTTTATTAACGTCTACAATTACTTTATTAAATAAATTGAAATCTTAAAATTTTTGTAAAAAACTCTTATGTCTTTCGAAATTTAACTTGCGTTAAACAACAAACTTATCTATTTTATTAATTATGCGCAAAGAAAGTGTCTATACTTGTTTAAAAAGTTCGAAAAAGAAATTTTCGAACAAATTTATAACAATAATTATTACGCAAACTTCTTAAGAATATACAAGACAATTACGACAAACTTTTATTTTTAAAAGTTAACTAAGCAACTAAAGCAATATATAGTTTATTATTGTTAATATAACATATATTAAATTAAGCAACATTAATTGTATAACAATCTTAATTTAATTATTAGTTTTTTAGTACTTTTTTATATAGTAAGTTTCGACTTTATTCTAGCATTATCAAGTATACAAAATATAAATTTTGTTATATTTGTTACTTGCAAATTCTTAAAGAAAATTATTATTTTTCTAGAAAAGACTATTTATATTGTAGAAGATTAAGCAACAATACTAATTAACAAACTCGCAAATTAAAATATATTAAGAGCATTTATTTATAATTGCAATCGAATTTTTTTTTCTAAGTTTTAAAAGACGATTTTTAAAAAGCTTAAAATTAATTTTTTAATCTTAATTGTCTACTATTCGCAAACAAACAACTAGAGCAAACAAATTAATTAAACAATCAAAATCGCGCTTCGATATATAATAATTAACAATTCGAGTTTTAATTAAATTGTTTTTCTTTCTATATTAAGAGCAAGACTTAACAATCTTTTTAATTTATTAATTAAGCTTTTGCTCAACAAATTTATTATAAGTTTTAAAATATAAGACTCGATATTACTACTAAAGTTAAACAAACAAAGCAAAAATTAGTTTAAGAAAAGAATAGTAAACGTTAACAAAACAAAAGTCTTTATAGCTTAAATTAATATAATTTTTAAATTTATCTACAATAAACATTATCGATCTTTATCTCTTAAAATAGAAAACAAGACTTTTTTGCAATTGCACAAGAGATATAGTTTGTTGTTAATTAAATTGCTTAAGTTCGTTATTTAGCGTGTAAATTTATTTAAGATATTCGAAAAAAAAGTAATCTAAATTATTGACTTAAATTGCTAGAAAATTGAAGAATTTATTTAGTTATCTTTATAGCAAACTTAAAATTTGCATTAGTTAACATTAATTTTTACAATTGTTTAGCACTAAATTATTTCGAATTAATTAAGAAGTTTAACAAAAATTGACACTTGTATAAGATCGAAATTCTAATTAATTATCGAATGCGCAAATATAAACAAAAAGAGCTTATTTCGAAATTCTTAATTTAATAAAAAAGATATAATTCGAAGTTCGATTGTTAATACAATAAGAATTTGCTCGACAAATTTAAAAAGTTTGTTCAAATATACAAAAACAAACACAATATATCTATATCGAACATTATTTGTTGTCTCGACTTAATAGATAATCAAGTTATTACAAAAGAAAAAGATTAAATCTTTTTATAAATTAACAAACAAAATAGCAATACGTTATTTTCTTTATAAAATAACAAACAAAATAGCAATTTATTATCGCTTTTACGTTTTAGCAAACAAAACAATAATTATTTATTATAGACTATTAAGCAAGATAATTTTCTTGTTAAACGTCGACAAAATAGATTTTGCAAAATAAAAACAAATAATCTTGTTTAAATCTCGCAACTATATTTGATTATATTAAAGACGTTAAACTTATATCTTTTATATATATTGTTCTTATATATTTGACAATTAAATTTAGATTTAAAGTTGCGATATAATATACTTTTATTTATTATTTATTTACTTAGCGCAATTACAAATCTTATCTAGTATTTTTCTCTTTATTAATATACTTTAACTCTCTTTTACTTACTTTAGTTGTTAATTTATTACAATTATATTTTATATCTTTTGAAGATCTATTTAGTTTAGAAATTAAAATTTCTTTTGCATTGTTCTTTATTAAAAGATTTGTAGATAACAAGCTAGTATTTACGTTAAATTTTAATTACTAGATATTATTTATAAATCTATTTTACTTAGTTAAAAAGTCAAATATAATTAATAAAGACAATAAATTAATGCAAAAAAAGTTAAAGATTAGCAACAACTTTACAAAGATTAACAACAATAACAAAAATAATAATTGCTATATTGTTTATTAATTTAAGAACATTTACGCGACTTTTCTACAATATAACAACGTCGAAATAATAAATATTAGACAAACAAATATTGCATATCTTTTGTAGTTTCTTCGAAACAATATTTAGATTCTTTATATAATCGATATTACGTTTACTATTAATCTAAAATATATTAGACGACAAAAAAGCGTAAAGTATTTTGTGTTAGACACAAAAATATTTAAGATACTTTACAAAAAGTTGATTAAAACAAAGAATAACTAGCTCGCTCTTAATTAAATTAAAGATATTGTTAATTTACTATTGTTAAACATTGTTTTAATAAATAAGAAATTAACTTAATTTAAGATATATATAGATTTAAGTTGTTATAATATTTGTTGCGTAGTTGCAACAAAAATTCTTATCAAATTACAAATAAGTATATAGAAGAGATTGTTTAATGCAAACAAAAATATATTAAGTAATTGTTTGTTTTTGAATTTTGTTGTTGTAAACAATACAACTAATTAAGTTTATATCTACAAATAGTATATTGCATTTATTAAAAACATACTTAGCAACAAACTTAATTTTAAGATATATATTATCGATTTTTTTTTTAACAATACAATCGAAATATATTTATAAAGACAATTGACAACTTATATCTTAAAATTAAGAATATCTTATTAATAGAATTGAAATTTGTAAAAAAAATACAAATATAAAATATTGTTAAATTTTCTTCTAGTTATTTGTTATGTCTTCGAACAAATAAGAGTTAATAATTAGAGTACAATTATTTTCTTTGTAGTCGAAGTTCTTTCTTAGTTATTTTTAAAAGTCGAGATATCTATATATTTGTTTGCTCGAATTGTTATTAAAGTATTTAAGTTGTTTGTTGTTGTTTTATTTAGTCTAATGTTATTTGTTATATTCGACAATATAAAGCAAAACTTTTTAGACAAGCTACAAGCTAAAAAGATTCTTGTTAAAGACAAGACGTACAAAATTTTATTATTGTTATCTTTTGCAACTTCTACAAAGAATATTTACAATATAGTTATCGCAAAAAAGATTAATAATTGTTTAAGTAATATAATTGATATGCAAATTACAAAAGTCGCAAAGAAAGATATTTAATAAAAAGCAATATCGAAGACTATTAACATAACACTTGCGAACAACAATTAGATTAATTTAAAAATTATTTTGACTTAAATTTAAGACTTTGTTAACAAAGAAAATAAAGAGAAAGATTGCGCTTTTAGACAATTCTTAATACTACAATATTAAATAAAAGATATACTTTCTTATTTAATTAAATTAATAAACGTCGATTTAAAGATTGTTTACAACAAAGCTCTTAACACAAGCTACAAAAAACGTTATTTAAAATTTCTTAAATCTCTAGATATTTTTGACAACTAAAAAATCAAAATACAAGAATACAACAATCTTTAGACAAAACGCATTATTGTCGATAAAGATCGACGAATTAAGATTGATAGTTAAATTAGTTAGCAAGTCGAAATAAAGAATAAACGCTCAATAGAATAGTTGAATCGATAGAAAATATTATAGACAAAAGTAATTACTACGAAAGAATAGTTGACGAAAACGTTATAAGCTTTTTGAAAAAAAAGTATTTGATGCGAGCATCGTCTAGTTAGTTGCTATCAATTAGAATTTATACTAGTTAGAGTTTATCTAGCTAGCATTCGTTCTTAGTTTGATTATTAATTATTATATTATACAATTAGTTGTCTTGCTTGCTTTGTGTTCACGACAATCGTCTTTCTTTTCGTGTCAATTTCTCTATTAATAGAGATTTACTTAATAGCAAATTAAACTTGTCTAATAATATTAAATTATATAGAAAACTCTTTAATACAAAAATTAACAAACTAGATATATTAGAAGATAAAAATAACAACAAAATTGTTAGATATTATGTCTTATTAAAACAGCAATTAAAATTCTAAGTTTTCTAATAAAATATATAGATATACTTATATTTGCAGCTGTTATTATTGCTGTATTTATTATATTTAACTTACTAATAATAGATATTATTTATAATAGTAAATAGTCTATTAAATACAAATATTAAAATATTTTTTGCAAAGCTAACAAAAAAATATAATTTTTGCAAAAATTTTAATAATAATAGAGACTCGAACTGCTTTTTAGAGATTTTTATAAATTTCTATTCTATCTTAAAATAAAACAATATTAAGTATAAAAAATTATTCTAATTTATTTGAATAATACAAGTAATAAACTTCTAATAATACAATCTAATAAAAACAAAAAATTTGTAGTTTGTTATATTTATTATATATTAATAATAAAAAGTAATATTTTAATAAAAATTTTATCTTATTGTTAAATATAAAACAAAGTTAAAAGCAATAAAAATATAAATATTAAAGATACAAAACAAATTTAGAAAACTTCTTGTATTAAAAAAATCAATTATATTTATTACAATAACAAAGAAAAGATTAACAATATATTTTATAATATTTTTAATATTTAGTCTATTATAAAAGATATTGTTTAGATAACAACGCAAAATACTAGAAAATATAGCAATAAGATAATTAAATTTAAACAAGAAATTTATTGTAAAAATATCTATTAATATTTTTAAATTAACAAAAATTATAGAAGCAAATATATATATATTATCTATTATTATATTCTGCAATTGCAGTTTCTAAATTATAAGAAACTTTCTTGTTGTTATTATCTACTTTTATACAATAAATTTTTTTATTATTGTTTTAATTTTAAAACAAAGAACAACAATCTTGTTATCTAGAATAATATTCTATATATTGTTTTTAAACTATTTTTCTGAATTTCTAGATAATAATATTAATAATAAAAAACAAGGAAACTATAAGAAACAAGAAAATTAAAAAAAAAAAATCGACAACAACAAAAAATATTTCTAAATATCTGCTGCAATAAAGTATTAAATTTCGACTTAAAACAAGTATTTAACTATATTTTAGAAATAGACTTTCTAAAACAAAATATACAACAAGTATTAGATATTTTTTTAGAAATAACAGTATTAGTAATCTTGTTTTTGCAAGATACTGTTACGCTAATACTTTCTACAAAGATATTAGAAATAGTTATACTATTAAAAAGATCTATAGATATCTTTAGACAATATTAGCAATTATTTGGTAATAAAAGTTTGCAACTTAAGTAATTGTAATAGTAAATTAAAATTTAAAATAAAATAAATACAATTTATAAAAAAGTTATATTCGATTTTCTATATATTAAGAAAATATTGATTGCTTGTTTTGTTTACTTATTAAGTATATTAAATATTATATTTAGAATACTTGCTTCTTAAGTATATTAAATATAATAGTAGATTTGTTTAAAAAAAATAGAATCTAAATTACTAATATAGCTTAAATAAGCTTGTAATACTATTTTTCTTTTTTAGAGTTTTTATTTCGAAATTTAATATTTTTCTATTATATCTTCTAAAAAGATTAATATCAGAATTTTTTTTTGTTAAAATACTGTTTTTTGTTTTTTATTTTAATACTTAATTAATTTTTTCTGTATTTTTAAGATATTATTGTGTATTTTTTTCAATATTATTACTTTTTTAATAGCTAATTATGCTAACAAATATATATGTTTTTTTTCGAAGAAATTAAATTTCTTGCTATAATTAACAAAAAATAGAGTTATTTTAGTAATATTCGAAATTGTTACGATTCTAGGCTAGATAGACTTTGCCCTTCGATTACTTTTCGAGTTTTCGCTCTTTAGTCTCGAATATATTACGAGTAACGTTTAGTGCTTTGACACTTATAGTACTTATATTTATTTCTTGTATATAGTTAGTTTTGCATAGCTAGTATTTTCGTCAATTAACTATATACTAGTTATTAAAGCTCTAACTCTAACATAATATTAGCTATTTCTTTAGATACAACTCTACGAATTGTATCTTAAAGATATTTATATTTAATATTTTTTTTGTTTTGCGAAACAAATTCTAAATATAGAGTTATTAAAACAAATGTTTTGCGAAGCGTAATTAACTTGCGACAATAAACATCTTTTAAACAACGTACTACTTAACAATATTTAATTTCGTTGACTCTCTAGTAAGCTTGCTAGAGTAAATAAATGACAAATTGTCTTAATTACGATTTAGTAAATTTGCTAAAATAAGATTAGTAAATTTGTTAAACTAAAAAGACGACAAATTGTCTTAACTTTAATTCAATAAATTTGCTAAAATAATATTAATAAGTTTGCTAGAATAAAATTAGTAAATTTGCTAAAATAAGATCAATAAATTTGCTAAAATAAAATTAGTAGATTTTTTAAAACAACAATTACAATACAATTTTATTATTATTTTTAAACAATACGTTTGTTTTTGTATGCTAAAAGATTTGCTACGCAATAGCATAACACTTCAAACAACATCTATTTTCGATATTAAAAATTTTTTCTTGCGAATAATATAAATTCTTCAACATTTATATAATGTTAAACATATTTAATCTTAAGTTTTTTTTTTTTTTACAAACATTTATATTATTTGTATTTTATTTATATTTGTAACATAATTAACAAAAAAATTGCTTTAAAGAGCAAAGTTAAATTTAGTTTTAGCAAGAATCGCAAATTATTTAAGAAGCTTTTAATAATTAAATATTAATTAAATATTAATGTTGTTATTTGTTACAATTATTATTTTGTAAAAGCTTTATTAAATTAAAACAATTTTAAAGACAATTTAAAGTTCGAAGAGCACTTTAATTTACTTAAGAACAATACATTCAAATTTTTGTTACTTTTTCGATTTAATTTTTACGAAATTATAATTGATAAACTAATTAACTTAAATTCGTTTAACAACATAAATTTGCTAGATATATTAATTCGATCTTTAATGCATTAATTGTTAAATAACAACTTTGCTCAATTTTGTAACAAATATATTAAAAATAAAAACAAAAATAAATTAAATTAACGTCGCACTCTAGTTGATTAACTTAACAATTTTAACAAAAATTAACAAAAAGCGTTTTAATCTTTATAAAAAATAATTAAAAATAACGTAAAAAAATAATTTTAATTGCTTTATAAAAACAATATTACAATTGCTAAATTTCGAATTAATAAAAAAATTAATTTCGACTCTATTTGTTAGTTAAAAATTTAAATTAACTTTTTGCAAACTTATTTAAATTAAACAAAATTAATAATAAGTATTCGCAACAAAACAATATATTGTTTTTAATAAGAGCGCAACAACGCTTTAACTTAATGCAATTTGTTTAAAGTTATTGTATGTTAACTAAAACAAAAGCTTTCTTTTTTTCGAAATAAAAAAATTGCATTTATTGAGTCTACTTACGTAACTTACAATTTTAACAACAACAACAAATATAATTATTTTTATAAATTTAATTTATAAATAAGAGATCAACTTAATAACGTTTATCTTGTTTGTAATCTTAAATCGAAGCTATAAAACATAAAAAACAATAAACACTTTTTTGATTTTTTTATCTTTATTAAAGATTTCGAAAAATTTAAACAATAAATTATTGTGTTAGTTTTGAAGTTTAGTAGTGCTTTTTAACATTTTGTTTTTAAAAAAATCAAATTTAGTTTTGTTGTTATCAAAATTATTAACAATATTTTTAGAGAAATTAAGCATTGTTTGTTCAATAAATTTGTTAATTTTTATTTAACAATAAATAATTTGCTTAAAGATCTAAATGCTTAATAAAATAATTTAAATAAGAAACAATATAACTTTATTAAAATTATATTGTTTAAATTTATTATAAAAAATATCGAAATCTTTAATTAATACGTCAATTGTTTTATATTTATAATAATTAAAATTTCTATATTAGAAGTTAATAAAATGCATTAATTTGACAAAAGTTTAAATTATAGACTTTAAAGTTGTTATATTATTTTAACAAACTATATTACTTTAAATTAACTTATTAGATTAATTCGTAAAATTAATCTTAAATTTTAACAAATAAAAAGATTTTATTTAGCAATTATTCGAACTTTTATTTATATATAAGTTATTAATAATATTAATAAACAAAATAATCGCATTAGTATCTCTAAGTTCTCTAAATATATTAATACAAATATTTGCGATAATAGTAACTTTAATATATATATTTTTATTCGCAATTAGAAACAAAACGTAGAAGCATAATTTTAAGTTTTTAAAAATAAAATTAAGTTTTTAAATCTTTATTGCAAATATTTTAAGCTAAAATACAAATTATATTATAAAAACATCTTTTGCAAAAATAATTTAATTAAAATTAAAAATAAAGCTTTTGTTAAATTTGAAACTTATAATGTTAGCAATTTCAAATTAGCAATACTTAGAGAAAAGAATTTCTTTAATATCTTAAGTAACAATTTAAATAATTTTAGCAAATTAAAAAACTAAATGTTCTTAATAAGAGTTGCAATTCAAAATAGAAACTAGCATTTATAAAAAAAACAATAAAGAAGCTTAAAATTATGTTTAATTTATAAAATAAAATATTGTTTATTAAAGTTAAACTCAATTCTAACGTTATTAACAACAAATTGCTCAACAACTAGCAACTAAATTTTTACGTCAAAATTTGTTCAAATTAAATTTATTTATTTTTCGATAAATATTATGTTAAAACAATACTATTTATTAATATCGAAGTCTTTAATAGAGTCTTTGTTAATAGATTGACCGTCGGGTCGGGTTTCGGTTCCAACCCTAGGAATCGACCCGAAACCCGAGTCGATTCCTAATATTTTGGACACGAATCGACACAACCCGAGTCGATTTTCGATTCCAATATTAGGAATCGAATCGAATTGCCAAGAAATCGAAAAATTGCGTCATTATGCCAGGAATTACTATTTTTAGAAACAAACTTTAATTTTTAGTTTTTTAGACAAATTCTATAAATTCAAAATAATTATTAATTAATTGTAGAAAATAATAATGCATTACTATAATGCATTACCTATATTTATAAGTGTTATAAATGCTATTTAAATTTTCAAATATTAAAAAATCAATATTAATGCATAATTTGCATCTATAAGCCTATAGATGCTATTTAAATTTTTAAATATTAAAAAATCAATATTAATGCATAATTTGCATCTATAGACCTATAGATGCTATTTAAATTTTGAAATATTAAAAAAAAAATTAATGCATAATTTGCATCTATAGACGTTATAGATACTATTATTTAATTATTTAATTATTTAATTAAAAGTCTTGGCGATTCGGGTCGATTTTTCGAGTCGAATTTCGGTTCCAACCCTAGGAATCGAACCAAATGGTCGGTTCCGACCCTAGGAATCGAACCGACTTTTCGATTCCAACTTTTGGAACCGACCCGACCCGAACTCGATGACTCGACCCGACGCGATCAATCTATTTGTTAATAAGAAGTTCGTTAAGCTTTATAAATTTTTTATTATATTACTTTAAAACTTTATTAAATTGCGTTTAGTTAATAATAAGATTGCTTCTAATATTATTTATATTGTTTAAATTATCGTTAATTTTAATAAACATATTAATATTTTATAATATTTAATAATTAAATTGAAACAGTCTGCAATTATTTTTAACATATTTTAAATTAAAAAGCATAACGTACAAATTAAAGATAATATACAATTTTTTAAATTTAATCTCAATTATTACATAAAGTATTGTTTGTTAAATTAATAATAATTAAAAATCTTTAGCAATTAATGCAAGCAATTAGAACGTTTGTCTTTAAAGTCTTTTAGTAAAGTTAACGTTTGTTAAATAAATATCTTTGCATTTTTGAAGCTTGTTGTTAAAGAAAACTACGAGATAATTATAATACTATTCGAACACTTTGTTATACTAAATTAATTAAAGAAAAACAACAAGTATTTAGCTTGCGTTGCGAACAACAATATTATTATAAATATTGCCATTATTATTTTCGATAATTATAACACGTTTTATATTAAATTTAAACAATTTTTTTTAAATATAAAGCAATTTAAAAAGCAAATATATTTGAAATTTAAATAATAAATTAAACTTTTTAACTCGCAAGAAGCTAACAAGTTGTCGCTTAATAAAAATATTAATTATATTATTAATTTTTGTTTTAGAAACAACTTCTTTAACTAAGAAAGTCTATAATATATTTTGTTAAAAAGAAAAGATTATTAGAGTCTATCTAGATAATATAAAGAGCAAAAATCAAATTTGCAATAGTATTTTATAGTATATTGTTTTTATTTTTATAGTTAAGAAATCTAATAGAAATTTGCGCGTTTGCGTAAACTATAGAGATTTTAATACTTTTACAATTAAGAATCGCAATATTTTATCGTTAATTTAAGAGATTTTGCAACAATTATGCAAAACTAAATACTATAACAAATTTAATATTATTGTTGTCTTTAACAAAATTCGAATGCGTTTTAATAACAAATATAAAATAATTTTTATTATTTGTTACAATTTGTTTAAGTACATTGTAATGTTTTTTAAGTTATATAATATCTTAATTACGTTTTAATCTTTTATTAACAAAACTTTTAATTTTTATCTAAACAATTTTTATATAGTTTACATAAACAACATTTTAGTCTACAATAATATTAAGAAGAAACATAAAAATTATATAAATAAAGTTTTCGTTAAGTTTTATAACGCAAATCTTTACTTAAATATTAACAAATTTTTTTTTTTGGTTAAACAAATTAAATATTTAAATTTAATTATTATTATTAAAGAGATTCGAATAAATTTTAAGAAAATTAAGTGCATTTTTAAGTAAAAAGCTTCTATTTATATATGCGACATATAAATCTTTTTAGACTTTGTTAACTTTTATTAACGTTTTATTTATAATTATTTAAATCTAATTAAATCTTTATTAATATTTAGTAAATTTAAGAACAAGAATCTTAATTTTTTATAACAATTTAACAATTTTAAAGATTTTGCGTTCAAAGTTGTTAAAAAAGTCTTTATTGATTAATTTATTCTATATTATTTCGATATTAATTTAAAGATTTAAATTGAAAGCGATATCTTCGATTTCGTAATTGTTGTTGTGCTTTCGCAAATAAGCTTAAATAAATTGCTTTATTTAATAATTTATATATTTAAAATTATGTTATTTGCGGAATGCAACTACGAGATTTATAATAAAAAATTGTTAATTATTGTTCGCGCTTTTAAGAAGTAACATTTAAAGTATATCGATACGTTTATTAAATAATTTATTAAGATTATTATTAATTATCGCAATCTAAAACATTTTATAACTATTAAACAACTTAATTGTTGTTAAACTTATTGAATTAAATTTTTATTTAATTTTAATTTTAAAATTATTTATTTATTAAACGTACTAAATGCAAAGCTAGACAATTTAATTAAACAATCGCAAAATTTGCTCTTTAATAAGAACGACTTTCGCAATTAGTTTTAACAATAAACAATTTTTAAATAACACAATTTAAAATTAAGCATAGCTAAAGTTATTGCATTGATCTTGCTATTATTAAGTGTTATTTACAATTTAATAACAAAATTAGTTTATTTGCTTTAAGATTTTATCGAATTTAAATTAATTGTTAACAAAAGAATTGCGAAAACGTACAAGAAGTTTACTTAAATCTCGTTAGCAACTAACGAAGACATAGAACTACTTACGCCTTTATTGCTTGCAATATTTGCACTACTTTAACAAAACAAACTTCGCTTTGCTAGATTTTTTTTCTTAATTTTTTCGCTCTTTATTGTCGCATTTACGATTTCTTAATCTATAGTTTCTTTGTCTTCAATTGTCGATTTTGTCTTTCCCCCAAATACATTCGCAATTTTTTCTACAACTTAATTCTCGTTCGCTATCGCAATTAATTTAATAGAACTAAAGAGAAGAAATTTAAGACAAAACTTAATTTCGAAGTTTTCGTTCAACAAATATTAAAAACATACTTGTACAATAAAAAGATAAAATAAATTATCTAAATTAAAGAAGCTAATAAACGAAAGATTCTAGTTATTTTTCGCAAGACAATTAAGTTAAAATTCGAAAACTATATAATAATCGAACATTTAATAACTAATATTAAGTATTTATTTGTTTAAGACAAAATATATATATTTCGAAGCACAAATAATACTTTTCGAATCGAAGCAATTAGATTTTAGTATAAATTGTTAAGCGTTAAATACTTAAGTCGAACAACAACGTTCAAAAAGATACAATATTACTATTATTAATTTATATTATATTTAGACGTCAAAAAATACGTTAAAAGCTATTTATTTTGCAAGTACGTCAAATTATATCGCAAACATAAATACAATCTATTAAAATTTTTATTTATTTTAAATTGTTATTAGTAAAATATATTTTGCGACTTTATTATCTCTTTATTATTATATTGCTATAAAGAAAAAAATTTTTAATATATTTTAATAATAATTGATAAACTATTTAAGAATAAGAAGTTTATACTTATAAATTCTTTAAAAGTTAAAATTGTTGTTTAGATTTTTATTAATTTTGTTTAACGTATTAAGAGCTTTTTAGTTATTATTTTTTTCGATAAAGACACTTAATTTATTGCTTACTTCTAATAACGTTTTTGCAAAAAATTAGAAATTGAATCTAAATTGTTAATTGCGTTTTACTTGAAAATCGATAATTAAATCGAAAATATTAATGTTATTTTTAAATAATATCTTCGAATATATGTGCAATACAATTAAGATAATTAGATTAATTATCTTATTATTGTTAAGTTTGTCGCAAATAATTATATTAACAAATTTATTAACTTATTATTATTCTTTATTATTAAAAACTATTTATTACGATTAAATTTAAAATTATTTAAAATCTTTTTTAACAACAATACGCTAGAAGTTCGTCGCAATATAAAAAACAATAACAAAATTGTTAAAAAAATTAAGATTTCACGAAACTTTCTTTGCTAAAAGCTTGTTTAAACTTAAATTAAACAAATAAAATTTACTAATTGTAGACGCGTTGCAATCTTAAAGTTCAAAGTTAATAATTAAGTTATATTTAATATTTGAAATATTAAAACAATTCAATTATGCAAGTTTTTAAAGTATAAAAATGCAAATCTTTATAAAATTACTTAAGCAATTAACAATTATATCTACGAACTAAAACTACTTAAATTAATAAAGATTTATTTAATATTTTATTTATAACTTTTGCATTTTAACAAGAGCAAGTTTTTGCTAAATTAACAAATTAAGCTTTTGTTGTTTGTCAATATTGTTAACAATATTAACAACGATTTCGAATACTATATTAAAGATATCGAAACATTACGATACAATATATGCAAAAATAACAATAACGTAAATTTAAGTCTAATTGTTATTAATTACAAACGCAAAATATTACAATATTAAATTCTCTTTACAAGCTATACGAACTACAACGATAAATTTAAATAATTAGATTACTTTATAATTAACAATTGCTTTAACTTTGTTATTAACTTTTATTACAAATATTTAGATGCACCAAAATTTTATTAAATATTTACGACGTCTTTTAATTAAGAATCTAATAAATAGAATAATTCGCATTTATATGTTTCTTACGTTCTTTTGTTATTATTGTTAAAACGTTGCTTAATATGCATCTATAGCTTTTGTCGTTGTATCTAGAATCGATTTCAAAAACGCATTGTTAATATATTACTATTATTAAAAGTTATTTGTTATATATTCGCAACTAAAATTAAATTTAATATATTATTTTGTCTTCTATTGCATTTAACAAGAATCTTAAAAACGCATTATTAATATATTGTTATTGTCGAGAGTTAATTAATATATATTCGCAATTTTTGTCGTTGTCTCTATAGTGTCTTTGTTAAGTATCTTATAATTGTCTCTTTTAAAGATTCTTTAAATAAGAGTTAACTTAATATTTCTAAATATATGTACGATTGTATATAAATTGTTGCCAAAGCACTTTTACGTTATTTTCTCTCTCTATATTGTAGATTTAAACAAACGTATTTAAACATAGTTAAAATTCGACAAATTTCGACTTTTTGACGTCGTTACTTCTTTTTGTTGTTGTCGACTCTTTTTCAAATTACGTAATTGATCGACTTTTCGAATCTCTTTAAACGCGATCGATCTCTATTTTGTTGTTAACTTCTTCAATTTTTGCGTTACATAATTCGAATTCTCTTCTTAGAGTTAAAATTAGTAACATTTTGTACTCTTTTTTATTTTTTTACATTTGATGTTTTCTTAAAATTTATTTACTTTTTTCTCTCTTTTAATCTTGTTGTCGTTTGATAAATTGTTCGAAACTCGATGTTTATTGTTTAATAATTGTTCGAAACTCGATTTTTGTTGTTCGATAGTTACTTGACATTTAATTTCGAACATTAGATTGTATTTAATAGACGTATTCGACACTAATTAAAAATAGTCGAAGATTAATTAGAATAATATTTATAGCATGCACGCTAATATTACTATTTTTTGCATATTTTGTTTCAAAAATTTTCGATTTTTTTTTTTTACTTAACAAATTTATTCTTTTGTTCGACATATATCGAAAATTTTAGTTTTGATTATTAAACAATATTTGACACGTATTTGATATTAATCGAAGCTTGTACTTAACAAACACTCGAAATTAATTAAAGTTAACTAGAAATGCTAATTAAGAGACTTGACATTGCTTTGTCGAAACTCGCAAATAAAAAAAAAGAGTAATATTACAATTCTAAATTAGATAGACTTTGTCTTTCGATTATTCTTTAGATTTTCGCTCTTTAGTCTCGAATATATTACGAGTAACGTTTAGCGTCTTAATATCTATAGTACTTATACTTATTTCCTGTACATAGTTAGTTTTGCATAGCTAGTATTCTCGTCAATTAACTACATACTAGTTATCAAAGCTCTAACTTTAATAGAAATCTTTGTATAAAATATTAATTGTATTATAGATAGAAGTAATATTCAATTACTATAAATATTATTAATATAATATTTCAAATACTGTTTAAAATTTTAATTTGTTTATTTTGTCTATTTATTTGTAATTAAATAGTAAACAATAGATATTCGAAATTTTGTATCTAATATTAAAAGAAATATCTTTTAATAGTTAGATATAAAGAGTTTGTTTTTGTTACTAATTAGTCTTTTAAATATATTATAATATTGTATAAGTTAATTTAATATAATATATTTTAGTTGTTTTATATTAAATTTCTTTTTGTATATAATAATATATAATACTTAATAAATTTATTAATTATTATTAGTATTAAATTATATTTGTTTTTAGTTGCTAAATTTATTAATTTAAACAACTTAATAATAAAGTTTATTGTAATTTTATTCTATAACAATTTAGATAACTTCTAATATTAAATTTTGTTATAGTTTATATATATATTATATTTGTTCTGCTAATAGTTAAAATATTGTTTAATATATATCTTAACAACTTATCTTATCTATAGAAATGGACAATATTAATATAAAAATTAAATTTTTTTTGTTATTTTTAAACACTTTTGCAATAGTTTATTATAATATTTTTTTATATATTTGTTAATCTTATTAATAGATATCTAAAGTTTTTCTTTTTTTATAGAAAATTCTTTTGTATTGTCTTAAAATATTTGTAATATAATATTTAGCTTATATTTGTTTACTAATAGTAATTTGTTTTTATTAACTTTAAATATATTGTAATTAAACAATTTTTTTGTTTCTATATAATTACTTTTTTTGCTAAATATATTTGCTCTACTATTATTTTTATCTAAAATATATTGTATTTTAAATTTATATTATTTAAGTTTTTCTAATTATTGTATTTATTTTTTGTTTAACTATTTAATAAGAATAAAGTATACAAGATTCTTATAATTTGTAAAAATTATAAATTTTAATAATTCTTTTATATATACTTTTTATAATTTTAAAAAAACTATTATAGCAAATAGTTTTTTATTGTAAATATTATAGTTTTGTTTAACTAATAAATTTTTTTTTAAGAAATATATTACTAAATACTATATATTTTTATATTTTTAATTAAAATATATATTAATAGCTAAATCTAATATATTGATTTTAATTTTGTTTAACAATTGCAAATTGTATATTTTTAGTACTAATTTTTTTAAATATTCTAGTTTAAGATTTTGAAATAATTTCTCTTTTGCAAATTTCTATATTTATAATATATTTTTTTTAATAAAATTTGTTAGTAATATGGTGTTTGCTAAATAGTTTTTAATAAACTTCTTATTGTAGTTTATAAAATCTAGAAAAAATTGTAATTTTTTAATATTTGTTAATAATTTTTATTTTTTAATTGTTTGTAATTTCTCGAAATTTATATATATTTTGTATTGTTTAATAACAAATTCTAGAAAATTAATTTTCTCTTAATAGAATTTGTATTTCTTTGATTTAAAATATAAGTTTTTTATATTAAAATTTTTCAAAATTTTAAAGATATAACTAATATACTTTTTTAAGATTTTTAAATAAATTATTATATTGTTTAAATATATTATTGATTATTTTCTAATATATTGTTAAAATATTTGTAAGTTTAAACAATATTATTATATATTTGTACAATCTATATTGTATATAGAAAATTTTTTTTTATTTTTTTTCTATCTTTATTCTAATTTGATTATATATTTTTTGTAGATTTAGTTTAATAAAATATTTTGTTTCGAATAGTTAATTCTAAAATTTGCTAATATTAAATAGTAAATATTAATTCTTAATTGTAATATTATTTAGTTTTTGATAGTTAATATATAGACAAAAAATTTTATTCTTTTTTAATACAAAAAGAATTAAATATTTTGTCTATAATTAAAAATTTTTAATAATTTTTTTTTGGTTTTTTGTTAGATATTTGCAAAGTACTTCGAGTTTTTTTTTAAATAAAATATATATAATTTTAAATATAAACTATTTATTTAATTTAAATTTGATTTTGTAATTTTACAATTAATATTTAGAAAAAATCTCTATTGTTTTTTTTTCTTAAAATAAATATTTTTAACTATTGTATATTTATAATATATACTTTAGCAATTTTTTTGTTGTACTAAATAATTTAAGACTTGTAGAAAATTTATAATTTTTTTTATTTATTTTAATTTTATAGTTTAACTAATTTTTATTAGTATTTGTTAAATTGAACTTTGTTAAATTGTTTTTTTACAAAAATATAAACTTGCTATTTGCAATTAATTTTTAATTTATTCTTTTATCTACTATTAAATACTATTAATATATAGATTAAATATAAATCATATAATTATATTGCGCAAATCTAAGTATTTGTATATTTTAATTAATTTCTAAATTTTATTGTTTCAATTAAGATATTTCTAAAACAATATTATAAATAGTTATTTTTACTATATTAAAGATTAGTTTCTTGTAGTATTGCTAGAAAGCTACTAATAGTAGTTTTGTTTCTTTATTTATTTTTCTATTTCTATTAAGTAATAAAATTTTATCTATAATTACTAGATTGTATATGTTAGATTTTCTTTAAATAGAATACTTTTCTCTTTTAACAAAAGTTCTAACTATAAAATTATTTATTATATTAGAATCAACTATTGTAGTAAGTTAACAACTATTAATTTTAACTAATATAATAAAATATTATATATATACTATTAAATTTAGTTGTTGCTATTAAACTAATATATTGTATTTCTCTAATATATTTTTTATTAAAGAATTTAAATTTTTCTCTGCTTTTGTATTAAAATTTCTGCTGCAAATATCTTTTTATACTAAATTTCTTTTCTATACTAAATTAATAATTTTAATTTTTTAGAAAATTAATTAATTTCTTTCTTGTCTTCTAGATAAGTTTAGTATAGATTATAATAACAAACTATTTAATTAAGTATTATATATTTTTTTGTTTGTTTTATTTTTTTTTTAAATAGATTTATACTGCTTAGTTGTTATTTAATTTTATCGATTTTTTTTTATAATAATATTACTTTCTAGTGCTTTTTTGTATTTATCTATAGTTTAATATATCTTTTTCTCTCTTAATAAACTAGCTAAAGTATTAAGATATTCTATAATATTGTTTAGATATTTGTAAAAGTTTTTTTAATTATATTTATTATTCGAATTTGTTATTAAATAAAAATATAAGATTTTTGATTGTTTTGCTTTTATAATTTTATTAAATATTTAATTAATTTTTTGCATAAATATAAATATTTTGTCTAATAATATTTTATCTAGAATTTTCTATAACTAATTTAAATTTTCTTTTAAATAATAATTGTTGTTTAATTTAGTCTTGAAAATATTTGTTTTTATATTAATTTGCTTTCTAATATTATTTCGATTATTAAATATCTCTTTTAATATAATATTAATCTATTAACAATCTATTAAGTTCTATAATTAACAATCTTTTGCAAAATAATTCGATTTGCTATATAAATAGTATATTTTCTAAAATTTGTTATTTTGCTTTTTTTTAAAATTCTTTTTTTTATATTGTTAAATAAAATTCAATTTTATAGATATAGATTTTTAATAATCTAAATTATTGTATTTCTAATTAAAACAATTTTTTTTTTGCTAATATTTAATTGCTAATTTAAAAAAGATTTCTACTTTTTCTTAAAATTAATTGTATTTTTTTTTATAACTTTTTTATATAGTTTGTTGTCGAAATTAATAACTATTTTAATAAAATTAAATATATTGCTAAGAATTTTTCTATTATATATAATTTTGTTTTTTAGATTGTTCTTTAAATTTTGTCAAAATATTATTATAAATATAATATTGTTTTACTTAATTAGATTGATATATTTTTAAAATTTAATTATATAATTTGTTGCAAAGATTTGTTAAATTAAATACTAAATTATTTTTTTTGCAATTTGTTTGTTGTTAAATATTTTAAAGATTTTTCGAAGATTTTTTTTAAAATTATTAAAGTTTGTAAATATTGTACAAAGATTTTTGCTATTATTTTTTAGATATTTTTGTAAATTTAATTTGAATTAATATTAAGTTCTTTTTTTGAAAAATGTTAATACAAAAATTGTTTTCTAATTTGCTAAAACAAAATAAAAAATAAAATAATGATTTATTTGTATAAGTTAGTTTTTTAAATTAATACAATCTCTATAGTAGATATTAAATTTATTAATTTTGATTTTGTTGTTTTCTATAATTAATAGTTAATATAATGCTAATAAATTAATACTTAAGATAGAAATGCATTAATTTGATACAAATATTCTTAAAATATTCAAAATATTATACTAATATTTCTTACAAAAATATTAAAAATAGTTATATTATTAAAGAGATTTGTAGATATCTTTAGACAATACTAGCAATTACTTAGTAACAAGAATTTGCAATTTAAGTAATTGTAACAATAAGTTAAAACTTAAAATAAATTAAATACAATCTATAAGAAAGTCGTGTTCGATTTTCTATATACTAAGAAAATACTAATTGTTTGTCTTGTTTGCTTGTCGAGCATATCGAGCATTATGCTCAGGATGCTTGCTTCTCGAGCATGTCAAGCATAATAGCAGATTCGCCCCAAAGGCGTAGAACCTGGACCACTGGTATAGCTTGGGTAAGCTCGTAACAGATACTATATCGACAAAATGCAACAATTAAGAGAATAGAATAAGAGATAAAGAAAATAACTGCAAAACAGTAATAGAAAGAAACAACTGTTAGACAGTAATATAAAAGAAACAACTGCAAAAACAGTAATATGCGCGATAATCAAAAAAGTCGAATATAATAAGAAAAGAAGAAAAGAGAAAAGTGCAATGGGCAATTGCCATACTAAATAGTATGGCAGACGGCCAAGCACTGACCCCTTAATCTCTCTCATCCCCGGCACTAGCCCCCCTGTCCTGCAGGGCTCTGCTGCAGCATCACGAAATTTTCAATTCCTACCCACCCCTACCCTGCCTGCCTCGAGCGAGCCCTACCTGAATGAGAAGGAAGTTTTACCAACATCAAACCCCTCGAATCCTTTGGAATTGTTCAAACGTTTGAGCGGTGATGCCGCCATCTGCGGCTGGGTGGAGGGAGACGCCAGTTCGTATCTTCAGCAATTCGACTTTGAACTCCCAAGAGTACATGTCAGCTAACGGCCACTTATAGATAATACGGTCTCCTGTAATTCAGGGTACACTTGCGCTGCGACTGTGAGCTTTGTTGGTTGCTGTTCAACAGGTGCCGCCGGCTGCGCCGATCTGTTCACCACATGCTTTGATAGCCGTAATGCGAAATCTTACGATGCTTCCTGTTCCGCCAACAGCGCTGCGCTCCAGTGGTTCGTACCGCTCACGTCGTAGTCTGTTGAAACCTCGAGCTGATGCATCTGCTAGCGCGGGGAACATACCATATTGTGCCACCTACCTATACGCCTCTTCGTCTACTGGCTTTGGCTGCGCCATCCAAACAGGATACACGAAATCTGTCCTGACCACAACCAAAGGTGGTGTGGATCACAATCCATTTGGCGCAAGTTCAACTTCCTCAGACACGTCAATGAACATGCCCATGACTACTATCGTGGCTTCGCCCGAGTCATCGCTCCCCGCGCATGCTCAATCCTCCAGCCCGTTGAGCTCGGGCGCAACTGCGGGCATCGTCGCCGGCGGCGCTGCTGCCCTCGTGATCGTTGCTGCTCTGCTCTGGTTCTGCATTAGAAAACGCGTCGACCGGAAGGACCGAGCCCAGTCGACGATACCGTACAGGGTTACGGATTACAATCCTCATCATTATGTCGCCGGCCAGGAGACGTTGAAAAGCCACCACTCGTGGCCACTGACCCCCACAATGTATCCTACGTCTCAATCGCAATCTACAGGTGATCGGTCTTCCATCGATCCGCCGGACAGCATTGCAACTGTACCTGGAGCACGACTTACTGCTCCGGAAGGGTACTCTGGCCCACAGATCCCAGAGCTCATGACGGTACAACCAACGCCTGAGCAAATCCACAACAACGGCCTTCCATTATCGTTGCGGGCTGGTTCTCACAGCATACCTTAGGACATGGTAGGGACAGACAGGAGACGAAATAGGCACGAATAGGAGCTGCTGATCATGACTTTCGATGAAGATAGCCAGGCAGTATGTTAGCCATTTGAGTTGGCACTCTAAAGCCTTCCATTACTTTGTAAATTGCGAATACATACCATTTCGCGAAACGACGCCCACATTGGCACGTCAGTTATCAGTGCTTTTCATCGTGCCTGGCTTCCAGGGCCCCATCCGCACAGCGACGACGGAAGCGAGGGTACCAACCTCCAGGAAGTCATTCACAGGATGCTTTGTAGAGTAAACATTAAGGTATATAGATTCGTCCAATCTTCGACAGTATGCTATAACTTTTCCTTCTAAAAGAGACCTGGCCGATGGTTTTATTAAGGTCCCTATTATATTACTTTTCAGGCAGAAGAATCTAGTGCGAAATAGTTAAGACTGAGTCCACTTCCAGTAATGCCGATCTATATAATTTAAGTGCCGTCCAACTGGCTTAGCAAGGAAGAAGGTTGGTGTAGTCGCATTGGATTTAGATTTTGGATTCAGTATCAAGATTTCATGAATAATCTCATTCTCGGTTTTACATAAGCTCCTACACGCGGTTGGGCGGCGGTCCATCTTACAAACTCGTCGCCAATGTATTGTGGACGTGGTGGAAGCTGAAGACCAGGAATGCTAGACCGCTGCGCTGCTTTGTATGCTTAGCAACATGCGACTTCGTTTCGGCTTTTTGAAGCTATAATTTGCCGCAAACAACGAAATTGCGAGAATAAGAGAAAGATTTGCAACAAAGGGATGTCTCAGAGTCCGCTCAAGAATTCACGGTGTGCTTGGCGCGAGCTATGTGGCCATCATGACTAGCTGATCGCCTCAGATATCCTAGTAGAAGCGTTATACCGACAAAAGAGTATATGATGATTGTTGACCATTTCGCTTCGGCTTTGAGTTAGACAGATAAGTGCACAGTCGAGGTTTCTTTGCAATGTGACATGGTGTTGTTCTTCGTTCTTTGTTGTTTCACAAGGCTTCTGGATATGTGACATTGTCACTGTCCAACACAATGCCATTATAAAACAGACCACCTCTGAATATATAGGAGCCGTACCTCTGCCTCATGTACCAGATTTTCGGCAGTCTCGAACACCTTGAGGATCCCATCTGTCTGGAAACTCCAGCAAAAGCCGATACGAAGCACATAATATCAATCAGCAGAACCAGTAAAGCAAGACAGAGAGACAAGTCAAAGATGCCTTCCTCAACTGATCAGAACAGACAACAGTCATCGTCCAAGAAGGCTGACAAGCATTTGAGCCAAGAGCAGAAGAACAAGCTCCAGAAGGCGCCCGGAATCACCCCTAGGAACAACGAGTCTCGACAGTCTAAAAGCGGATCTAAGACTCCACCTGGGTATATTGAACCAAAATACAAGAAATGATGGGTGGAGCACATGCTTAGAGCCGGAGAGTAAGCTGGCACTGTGAGCAGCAGGCGGAAGCCCGATCTGTGGTAGTAGAGCTGGATTTCCCATGAGTATCTCAATGATTAGTGCATGCATCTGGGAACAATGTAAAAGACTTCCTACATCTCTCCAATTACCTACTTGCGACTCAGTGATTGCGTACTCTTCCTAAAATTATAGTAGTTCTGCATGCTGTTCTTAAATCAACCTCCCTCGGCCAGTGGCTTCTGAGATCGCTTATCAGTTTTCTAAGATAGCAAAGAAGTGCATTATGTTTGGTCACGGTTGTTGCTAAACCGCAGATAGAGACGTTACTATCAGATCCGTAGACGTACCGTTAATATAGACCGTGATCGCCAGAATCATCATGTTCCTCGCAGATCAGTCTTCTCATTTATGTTATCATGGCAAAAATGATCTATAATCATCGCTCCCCTCACGTATGTGTAGAAACAAGTCCAAATCTGCTTTTAGAATTACAGCACAAGCAGTTCTTCGCACTATGAAAAGAATCCTACTTCCACAAAGTGCGCGCCACGAAAAGCCGATATTGAAGGTTATCGGTACACAAGCGGGGACAAAACAAAGATCGAAAGACGTAATCAATCATGTCATCTTCAAAGCAAACGGACGAACAAGCTCAGTCACACTGGGGCTCTAAGATGGACGTAACTCGCTTTAGTCAACAGCAGCAGATAAAATTGATTGGAGTTAGTAACCGCCATTCGTCTTACTGGACTATTGAGAGACCGAGACGGAGTAAATTGGGCACTTGGGATTACCTCTGCCCAGACGGAGCGAATCTAAGTCCTCTAGGCTTAATAAAGACGCTCAAAACCGAGCAAGAGAAGGCTTTGAAAGCCGTCGAGAAGAAAGGGTCTTCTATGTCCATGGGACTGACCGTACAGGAAACAGGGCTGCTGATGGGTTGGAAGATCGAGACCCTTGAGAGAGAACCAAGCTCTCATAGCAGAGGGGGAAGCTCTCGGTGAAGTTGAAGGTGAGCGAGGGATCTATCTGAATACAAAGCACCTGCTCGTCAGCGCATGGTCTGATCATATTGCAACCTCGATTTGTGGAGTACAGAGCCCAGGAGCTAGGGAAATCTCTCTGACAAGAACGAGAGCCATGGGCTTCGTTGAGAGTGGTTTGATTAGCAAGAACTTTGCGCATGCACGGGGAGGGCACACTATGCTTACGGGATTTTCATATAATTTCTAAGTTCTCCCAGAAACAATTTTTTCTGTTACTCAGTGGGAATGCAATATCGTCAGTCGTCGGAAGCTGAATAACCCAATCGTAATTTGCCATTACGTCAATGGTATGCTTGTTAGAGAGTCTCTGCTATGCCGTTGCCATAGAGCCGATCAAAGTAATCCACCCCGTCTTTCTAAACTGACGGAAAAGTCGCAGACAGGCCCTGGAGTGATTGTTGCAGCATTGAGAAGCGAATTTTGCTTTCCCGTAGACAGAAGTGAACCGAGCGATCCGGTACCTTTAACTAATCTCAAGCTCTGTGGAACATGTCAATTCACTCCCATGTATTCCTCTGGATACTTTTGTAGCATGATTACTATGGAATGCAGACACTATGATGTAGAAAAAGGTCGGCTGTTGAAAAAAATCTGCGGAAAGTCGTAACCGAATAATCCGCCCAAAGAAGTCAATAATTGTAATGGTATACTTTACTAGTGGGAGTAGGATCAGAAAAAAGCGAAAGATACAAAGAGGTCACATCGCGGATCGACCTTCAACTCCAGAAAAAACTAATGAGGAGGCCTGACAGAACAGGTAGAAGTCATAATTGAGTTCTTTGGGTAGCAGTTTAATCATGATCTCAGCGCGGTCTCAAAGCCATCATCGACGGCTTAAGTTGTCTTGACGTCGAACCTCGCATATATGATGCAATACTGACGCATGTCACTCTATTCTCAAAACCTTCAATCAGAGTTCCAGCGTTGTCGGGGTCAAAAACACTGTGCAGCCGTGAAGTCTGCCGAGATTCAGCTGTTATCGTCACTCGATCTGAGCAGAAGGCTGGATACCGCTGTCACAACGCTGACAGCATATCGAATAAATTCTTCGGTATCATCACAATTCAGCAGGAATTTATAGCGTCAACGGCTCCCTCGCGTGCTGTCGCCTATGCATCGTGTCACAATCATGCATACCTCAGGCTGATAAGTGCAACGGAAATACCGATCCGTTTGTATGCTCGAATTCTTAGATCAGCGCAGGACTTACTTAAGCGAACTCTGTACTAGGCCTTCCTCCAACGTATAAGTGTTCGTACATGAACGAGCTTCGTTTTTTTTGGCGGCGAATGCTTTTGGGTAATTGGCTTCAACGTATACGACCTTAAAGAAAATTCAATGGATGCGCCATACCTTTACCTTACCGGTGCTAGATGAGTGAAGGAAATCCCAATGATCCCAGTGTACCACAACAATGCGCCTTCAAGCCAAGCTACAGTCAGCAAAGTATGGTCCAATTCCGGGATCTTCGCACGCCATGGAACGTTACGCCGTTTCCTAATTTAGCAACAGTTCAGAAATGCAGACAGACGTGGCTTTCCCGCCCTCAAAATTGCGCTTTCCCAACATCACATTGTCGACTCTAGAATGCATACCAATCTCTGCAAATCTCCCACGCAGGAACATATATTTAAGTAATCGTAGGAGGGTCTTGATAACGCATTGATACTGGAGAAAGGGTGGCTCCGTACGTACGCTCGTTGCGCCGTAGAAGACCATGGAAGCGTCCCATTGAGTACCAGGATCCGTAAAGCAACGGGTTTTCAAGACATCCATCCCGCCGAAGTAGGCGAATGCGACTATGGCGTCCATAAGGTTGATGTAGAAAAGAGGAACAGGTAGTATCTTGCCACCTGGTGTGTAATAGAAAAAGGGTTCGAGGCCGTTCAGATGTATATCAGTCGCATTGGTAGCGTCTAGTGTTAACGTATTGCCCAGGACACCGGGGTTTCGCGCTGCCCGAGGCCAATGCTCGATAGATACCATCGCAACTTCGACATTGTCCCAGAAACAGCCAATTTCTACCTTCGACCACCGTTGTCTCCTACTTACGTCCTCCGTACCATAAAAAATGCACAGAATGGCGGCCTCAATCGGTTATTCGGACCGTGGAGCTATTGGCACGACCTTGAGGACCGCGTCACGAGAACCGAACTGTGTTTCCTTTTCGAAAGCGGTAACGTCCGCCATGGCAAGTGTGGCGAGCGCAGTCGAAGCAACGTTAAGTATGCCGATGTAGTTGAGCTGGATCTTGTTGTCGTAATCCATGGTGACGTGAATACGCGTATTAATATAAGAAATGTTGGGAGCTTGCTGGAAAAGGGGATTTCCATCCGTGGTAAGTGATACACCGGCTATGTTCGCCATCGCGTGACACAGGAATGCTACTGCGCACGACACTGTTCGGAGATATCTTAAGTGTGCCATGTCTCGGTCTTTTCGCGACGTGAATGTCCGGGGAGAAGAGACCGAATTTTATTCTGGCATCGACGACGCTTATCGGCAGTGCTCCAAGCCTCAGAAGTTTGAGATCCAAGCGATTGCTGGTTCTACTGCCGGTATTCCAAGTTCCATATGCGCGTCGGTGGGGATCGTTCAGTGTCACTTGTTGTCTTCAGACAAGGGCTGATTTATGCGCGACTGACGACAATGACCAAGAAAAGTCAAGAAGGAAAGTAGGACACAATGAGAACCAGAAGGGGATATTCAAACTGCAAAATATCAACAAATAATCATTGCATCAAAAGACCCACCGTCCTTTCAACATTCAGTGTCCGTAGATCACCGTAATGCTGGCCGACCCCTAGAAAGACGACCGGGATAGCTGTGGCATGCACCATGCTAACAAGCGTCCCAACCATGTCGCCCACAGTATCACACTTACTGATAATGAATCCATCAAGGCCCCTGCCCTTCCCAAAGGCTTCGTTAAAGCTCCTTGCTTGTGCTACTGAGTCTGTGCCTACCAGTGCTTCGCCCACCATAAGTATCTTATCGGGCTTCGCGAATTGCGCAAACTTTTCCAGGCTACTCATGAGCCGAGCATCATTGTGGCGTCGGCCAGCAGTGTCAATGAGCACAACATCGAAACGCTGAGAGGTGGCGTAGGCGACGGCATCTTTAGCAATGTTCGCCGCGTCTTTACCATATCCCTTCTCGTATAACTCCACCTTCCCGAGTCCCTCCCGCTGGCTCAGTTCCTGGAGATTTCTAGCGTGTACGCGCAGCTGCTCGACAGCGCCGGAGCGGAAAGTGTCGCAAGCGGCAATGAGAAGATTCAATCGGTTCTGAAGCAGGAAGAAAGCTAGCTTGGAGAGATTTGTAGACTTGCCAACACCATTGACGCCGACGATGGAAATGACATATGGGCGAGGGGATGGGGAAAGAGGAGTTGAGCCAGGAGAGGTCACGGCGGTTATAGAGCGTAGGATATCTAGGGACGTCGTAGGAGTGAGGATCTTGCGGAGAGAAGCGGCGAGGGACGCGCGGATTCGAGTATCAATGCCTGAATACGGAAGTTTAGTGTTAGCAATGCGACGATTCTTGGATCGAAAGATTCCGATGGAACCTACTCTCAAAGCTCCCGGTTTTGACGCCAATGAGCTCACGCTCAACGCCCTCACACAATCGTACTGCTGCTTCACGTGCAACGTTCTTCTTCAATAGGTGCTCTTCCATGCCCTTCATCGGCTTGTCTAAATCGGCTTTGGTCAGAACCTTCCCACCAACCATATTCCTGAAAAGCCCGCTGATGGCGCCGAGACTCGACCCTAGCACGCCACTTGATGACGAAGTTTCCACATGCTTGTCATTTGCATCTTTGAGTATTGAATGAACCTCGTCATCGAGGTCTTTCAATATATATTGGCCCTGGCCTGTCCTGATACCATGTTGGCTTGGATTTACGGGTTCTACGGAGCTTGACGGAGGATCAGCCACCTCGCCGTTTGCTGTCGCTCCCGAATAGTCTAGCTGCTCTCCACTATCTTCATCCGCATAACCTTCAGCGCCCCATGTCCTTTTGGCTTTTGGCGCGCCTTTCCTAGGCTTTAACTTCCTTCGTGAGGCCTCATCCCCAGCCGAAGCATTCGTTGTGCCCGCAACTTTCTTCGCTCGTCTCGACAAGCCTTTGGGGCCGCTCTTCGCAGACAGCAAGTGATTGTTGAAAGGAGTTGTAGGTCGAGAGGTTTCAGGGGTATGTGTTGGTGTGACGTCAGTGGAGGTAGCACTGCCAGTCAGAGGTTTCTGCTTTCCTGCCGCAAGGCCTGGTATAGGAGGTGGTGCCTCATTTTGTCGACTATCAGAGCTTGAAGGCGGCGTGAGTTCGTCGATGGGTACATCTGGCGTTCTTTGAGGACTCTTCTCGGCCGAACCCTCTAATTCTCGCACTTGTTGATCGAAGTAGCTGTCGAATTCGCACTCAACCACGCTTGTATAAGGTTTCTTCAACTGGTCTCCGTATAGATCTACGAATATGACTTTGATGTTATCCAAGAGTTTATCGATCCAGGAAAGATGTAGTAGTGATTGGTATACGGCCTACGGCAGTGTCTCTCAGCCACGGCGGTTATCATAGAATGCACGGAGAAAACGTACGACGAAGATGAGACCCAAGTCCTTCACACTTGTCCATTTCAGCGTATATACTTCTTTCTTATAGCCTGGATTCCTCGCCGCCGACTCCTCATCCGCCACGTTCGCGCCTGTGAGGACTTTCTCTTCGATAAAGACGTCCTTGATCAAACCATTTATGATGCTTTGGCTGACTGGGACATACGACTTTGACCAGAGCACCACTCCTGACGTTGTCAGAATCTCGAAGCTGTCCAACATCCTTCGATCACTTGGCAGGCGCAATGGTGAAGGTGAAAAAAGGTTCGCCAATCGGCGGAGCGAGTTCGTACATGTAGCTCCAGCCCTACGAGAGCACGGACCATCGATCTTTTTGAGACAGCTTGCAACCTGCGAAACAACGTCGAACTCCCTCACATACCATCACGTACTACGGACTCGGACCAGCACAAGTATCACAGCGGCAGATCTACATCTCCAGTGTCTGGCTTCCAACGCCCTTGAATATGCAGCGTGGCTACGGCCCACCACCAGCGCACTCACCTCCTCTCCACCACCCCGTCCCCCAACATGTTTCTACCGTCCCTCAGCTCCGGTCTCCACCTCCTCAATCGCAGCAGAGCTACAACAGTAGCCCCTACGGTGGCGGAAATATGGCTCAACAGCAGCCTCAGCCCGGTGGTGGCGGATTTGCGCCTGCGTTCGGTGGCTTCATGAACGACCAAACCGCACAGATGGGCTTTCACATGGGCCAGAGTGCGCTGAAGGTCGGGCAGGAATATGTCGACCAGAATGTCTGTCTCTGCCCAATGCCCCATACATAGCAGACATAGTGCTGACGCCCGCCCACCCAGTTAAACCGCTACATCCCCCTCCCAGCTCTGAAGCACTATTTTAATGTCTCCACCTCCTACGTCCTGCGCAAACTCCTCCTCGTCCTCTTCCCATGGCGGCATAAACCCTGGTCTCGCTCACAAGCGCGGCCCTCCTCCTCTCCTGCTCCCGGCGTAAGTGATCCCTCCCTCCCTCTTGCATCTCCAATTGATTTCCCTTTCGACCCGGACTAAACCCCAACCAGCAGGACCCTCTCTACACCTTCTTGCCCCCTCGCGACGACCTCAACTCCCCCGACATGTACATCCCCGTCATGGCGTTCGTGACCTACATCCTGCTCTCCACCCTCCTCGCCGGCCTGCGCGGGGCCTTCCACCCCGAAGTCATGGGCCTCACCGCAACGGCCGCCTTCGCGATCGTAGTCGTCGAGATACTCGGCCTCAAGGGCGGGACATACATTCTCAGCATCAGCAACGAAAGCCAGCTTCTGGATCTGGTGGCGTACAGCGGGTATAAATTCGTCGGGGTGATTGTTACGCTAGTCGTAGCAGAAATTTTCAATAGGGGCCAAGGCACTGGCGGATGGGTGGGGTGGTTGATATTCCTTTACTGTTTCGGTGCTAATGCGCTGTTTCTTGTATGTATCCCATCTCTCTATCACCACAGATGCGGCACCGGAGGTAGGAGTGGCTAATGCGTGGGAACATGAGTAGATGCGTTCCCTCAAATACGTCCTCCTCCCCGACTCCTCCGTCTCAGCAGGCAGCGGCATGCAGACCCTCGCGCGCTCGCAGCGGAATCGAAGAACGCAGTTCCTGGCTTTCTACAGCATTGTGGTGCAGTTCGTATTTATGTGGGTATTAAGTCGGCAGGATAGTATTAGTGTGAAAGCGGTTGGGGGAAAGGCCTAGAGGTGAAGGGAGAGAACCTCGATTTCTCGTAGGCGAATTACTGTGTCCAAGCCAGGCTAGGCGGCGAAAAAGATCTGGTGCCTTCTAACCAGTGGAACCTAGGCTTGATAAACTTAAAAAGAATCTAAAGCTGCCAATGTCCAATGATGATATACCTTCCTTGCCTGAAAGCGGTACTTCTCGTCCGAATAGTCACAGCTCGAGTAAGGCGCAGGAAACATGAGGTGAGAACAAATCTATTTCTAGATGTATGTAGCTACCTATTCGGCCGCAGCACCAAGCTTGAAGCACACTGCAACAGTCTGTGCTCCAGCCGGCGCGGGCAAGCCTAGTATGTGAGTCTTACCACCTCTAGAGACCTTCCTTTCCACCTTATGTTGAAGCTTGTAGAGTGATCGCACAGGAATTCTATATCTCCGATACAGAGTACAGCTTCTGACATGAGTAAAAGCTGCTGATACCACATCCTATCCAGGCCCACCGTATGCCAATCCCAGCCATACCCATGGCACTGATTAGCCCTAAGCTAGCTTTTCCGATTATTATAGAGATTATATTGTATCGCGCCCCGAATTCCTCTCGCGAGGTCGAGACCGATACTGTAGAATGTACTTTTTGGAGGGATGTATCGCCGACGCCGACGCCGGCGGCTAACAATGTTGGTGATAAAGTCCTAACCGACAGATTGGTATATCGTGCTATTTGGGTAGCAAGTGATTAGGAGTAGCCGACATGATTTGGCAGTAGAAGGTCCGATCCGTTACACAAGTGGTCCATTAAAATCCATACAAGAACCAACGGTCCCATTACTGGCAATCAACCCCAACGGGTGTGTGAAACAGAGAAGCGGACACTTCAAGAGCCCGGCGCCTGCACCATCGGCGCGTTCTTCGACCACTCGCAGTAGCGCTGCCAGGTCTCGGTCCAGACCATGTACTTGATACTCTTCTCGGCGGCATCGAAGCAGGCGATGTCGAATGCGGCAGGGACTTTGAAGTCCGCGAGGGGGTCGTTCGGGTTGACCGCGTCATCGAGGGAGATGATGTGCTCTGTGCTGCCGTGGTCGAAGGAGTGGCGCGTGGGCAGGCTGGTCAGGCTGGTCATCTGGAACTCCTCGGTCCTGCCAGATTCGGAGGTTACGCTTGTGGGGTTCTCGAACGGATTGCTTGTCGTGCTGGGTGAATTTTCAAAAGGGTGGCTGACCGGTTCGTCCCACGGCGTCACAGCTGAGATGGGGGTGGTAGGCGTGGCAGGGCGGTTGCTTGCAACGAGGAGCGTGGCGGGGCCGAAGATCTTGAAGAGGCCGGTGTAGACGAAGGACTCGACGTTGATAGGGTAGGAGGAGGTGCCGTCATGGACAAGGCTGACATAGATGGATAGCGCGGCACGGAACATGGCCATACGAGCGCGTTCGGTATCGCTGCCTGCTTTAGCGAAGACGGCGGCCCACTGTTTCCGAAAGTTCAGGACTTTGACCAGAAAGATAATATTCTCGCCGTTGAGCTCGCAAGTGGAAGCGTAGATTTGCAACCCAGAATAGTTTCCACAAAGGCATTCATCGAGGGTTGCCATTGATGCCATACGGCCTCGGCTACCTTTAGTTGTGATTGAGCCATCGGTGGAGGTGGCGGCACGTTTGTTCACCTCCCATTGAGCGATAACCCTGGATGTCTCGCGGGCAGCGTGCTTGTGTCTCATGACTTGGTAGATAGGGAAGATCAAAGTGACCAATTCCATGGTAATTATGCCTGGTATGAACCTGTTAGGTGTTAGCTATAAGGTTGGTCTAATAACGCAATGGACGGGCTGCTGCTGTGCGGGAACAAGGCTTGGTGGTGAATGAACTTACCACATCGCGGGAACCCAGTACTTGGTCATTCTCATTATTGCTGGACTGTCAGAGTAAGACGAAAGAAGCCACAACGGAGATCCGGGAAGCCTGTAGTACATTTAGCAAACGATCGCGTTTCGAGTCAGATCCATGAACCCGGTACAACTTACCCAGCAACGACACAGAGGATAGTCTGGAGGCGCCAATGGTAGATGTCACGAATCATGCGAATCTTCCAAAGCAGGATTGGCCCAAAGAAGTAATTCCAGAGAAATTGCCAGCCGATGGAGGGTATCCTGCTTTTGATCAATGCTACGAATAGCAACAATAGTCAGATTGGCTTACCACTCCCAGCCTTGTCGGCACTGGTATTTGGTTGTGGCCAACGACACGACTCCGGCGCTGGTGAATTTACGCGAAATGCAAAAGATGATTGTCGAGAGCAGGAACTAGCATTGACGTCAGCTGTTCGTCCAGGTGCAATACCAGAGAGCCTGCCTACCTGGAAAACGATCCCGAATGCTACAAAGCCCTCGTATTTGCCTTGCTTGCTGAAGGAGTTCCACCACTGCTTGATGCAAAAGACCCAGGTCTGTGCTCCTCTGCCTTTTGGGGGCAAGGGCTTGAACAGCTCATCGGTGACAATCAGCTTGCTTTGTTCGCGGCTGACGAGGAGGAGTTGTTGATTCTGTGCTTGAAAGAGTCCAATGCCTATGGGTAGATAAATGGACATGATCCAGAATTCGACGTCGCAGGGATAGTTTCCATTGAGCGGGTACGCCAGCAACGCGAGGAAGAGATACACGTGGAGGATCAAGATCGATGAGAGTGCAAGGCCGATGTTGCGCATCCGAATAATAGGATGCTTGCGGTAATACCAGACGATCCCACACATGGCGTAGAAGACAAGAGAGTAAACCACAGCGAAGACGATGTAGCTGATACCGAGGCCATCGTAGTTGTAATTGTTGCTCCAATCATAGCCATTCGGGTTGGCATACACCATCCTGGCGGCGTGGGGTGAGCTTGTGGGCTTCCTGCACCGAACCGTTCAGCATTAGATGGCCCCATCCATGCTTGCACACCGATCGACTTACAAGCTAACAAATTCAGTGCCAAACAATCTTGCATGAATAACAGGTGTGCTTCAACGCGAGCGAGTGAAGGTCGAAAGATGGTAGGATGAAAAGGTAGGATGGGTTGGAAAGAAAGATTGTGAAGTGAGATTCTGAAACGAATGAGTGAAGATGAAGTCGTTGATCCTGTGGGGCCCTAAAAGGCGCGTCTTCGAAGCAAACAATGTAGCATATCCAGAATGACTTGGGCGATCGCCCGCTGTTGTCACTGCTCCAGAGTTGGGGGCCTTGTTTCGGAGGATTGCAGCCTCGACAACTTTACGACAATACTATATCGACCGGGAGGGAACGAGTCGGTTTTGTGGGAAATTCGACAGCGCCAACGAGGTTGAAGGGGTCCCCTTGCATGCCTGGGGATGAGTGCCTGCGCAAGGGTGGATGTTGGGAGCGATTAGATCACTAGCGGGAAGTTCTTGGCTTTGGCGCGAGTCATTCCATTTGGTGCGGCGGTGCGAGTGCGGGGATTTCCCAAGCGATAGGACTAGGGAATACATGTACTTCTACGAAGTTCTTTTAGCTGCATGCTTCCCACACCACCGCCACTCGCCCGTCGTCGAGATTCGGCAGCGCAGCCAGTCATCGCTGTGCAACATGGTTGACGAGGCTGGGATATCGTGGGAGGTGCATGCCTTCACCCGCATTGCGACGGCAGGCGTGCTGAAACAGCACGTTATCCTTATCGTAGCCTAGCGGCCGCATGATCGTTGCATCCAATCAGCTCCATGGTGATGGGGGTCAATTTGGGAGCCGTCACGCCACTCCCATCTACGGCCGATGCGAACAGCAAATTCCGAAGTGCCAGACGAGTAGACGGAGTAGTTCGCCATCCAGCTGCAGTCTGGACTCCTGGAGATCCTGGTGGCAGCTGTGGCTGGCTGTGCAAAGTCTGGGAGCTCGGACCGCCTCCGAAGAGAAGATCCTGTATGGTACCTCGCATGACAGGAATATGAGAATGGGATGCATCCCCTAATATCTATGTGACCCAACGAGCAGCTCCCGCTGCCAATGCCGCGTCTCCACCCCGAAACAACATGTTTGCCGCAAACAGGAACATGCGATACCGATTCAAGCGCAGCTTTACATTTGACGTTGATCTGCAAAATTTGGCGGTGTCAGATCCGGGATCCGAATTCCGATCTGCCGCTTTTGCCAAGCATCTTGCCGAGAGCATTTTGGCCGAAAGCAAGTTGGTCTCTCGGAAACGCTGGGGCTCAAGAAAGTTACATCGCAGGAGCTCGTACTTCGTCATGAAGCGGTGTACTTGGTAGATTGCCACGAGCCGGTGTCGATGAAGTATCTTGCGCGGGCGCCTGAGACCAATCACCAAGGCCAGATGCTCAGAGGCCCAGAGATCGGGGACCGTGCCCCTGACCATTGATGGCGCTTAAGGCTGTTCTAACTCTACGAGTATGTCGTCCGTCCACTTGAGTTTGGACTAGAAGTACGTACAATACGACTTCAGTTACCCTGTAAAGTAGTTTCCATCGTTTCCCTCGTTTCCCACTTTCCTTCTCCGGCGAGCCTCCATGCAGAGCTAGGCTAGCCTTCCCCCCCCGATCTCGACTGTTGGGAGTAGTGAACTTGGGAGAGGGATCGGGGTGCAGCGCCGGACGGTTCCTACGATGAACGCCTCCTGCAAGTCCTGTATTGTAGGTCGCAAGGTCTCTCTAGATTGCTTGGATAGGCAACTACCTTAGCCAACAGCAACCTTGTTGGTTGCTCAGACTTGAGAACTCTTCTATGTGGCAATGGTAAGATGAAGCCGATAGGTCCCCAAGCCGACATGGCGTGATGGTGGATCGCGATAGAGCATTGACCATGAGTGCTAAGGCACCCCGTGGTACCTACGCTTTCACGCGAGCTAGCCTAGAGCATCGTGATCGGCTTAGTGTACTTCATGCGATCGGAAGCGTTCCTGCCTAGAGGCACCGCGGAGCTTTGGATCGACAATGTTGCTGGTGTAGCTTCCCGAACCGACAAGAGTCCTCCGAGCCAAAAGGTCAAAATATCAACCCTGAGTGCATCAAGAGATTGAGCGGCCCTTTTAGGCTCAGCAGGACTTGATCTGGCCGTCGCTATCAATCGTGACTTCATTGATTAGTCCCAAGCCAAGCTCACTGACAGAACCCTGATCTGGGTCGTCCCGGAGAATGTATTCTCGGGCTAAAATTTCGTTTTTCATTGTTTAACAAGGGGAGGTGGTGGAGCCTCGCTTGCGAATTAGATACAAAACAACCAGCAGCCTATCTAAAGTATACTAGGTTTGAATTGAACCCCCCACTTAGGCGCCCTCGGGCTAGTTAGGCCTCTTTAACAAGGCAATCCCCTCGAGAGTGTCGCCCGAAACCACCCTCTTAATACATCCGGAGAATGTATTCTCGAGCTTCAAAAGCCGAAATTGCTGGCTGCTCCAGAGGGTGTAGCTGTCCAACCAGTCTTGCACGCTCCCTGCATCCGCCAATCTGGACAGCTGAAAAAGTTCGCTGTCTCCGACCACGACTGATCTCGGCTGTCGACAGCTCTGGCCGATAGCGATATGTCGAACCCAATGCCTTTAGCCGCTTCATCCAGGTACCAGTGTTTCGAAACCAGTCGTGCCCATGCTTCCTCCTCGATATCAGGTGGGCCTAATCCTTCGTCGGAGCGCAATGAGTGAAGCATCCAGCGATTGATGCGGTCACAGTTCGTGGACCAATCGTCGAGGAGTCTCGAATCCTGAATGTGTTTCCGTATGTTGAACGATGATTGACAGCTTTCATCGGTCGTGTGGTACGTTCATCGGTTTGCTCTTCGATGGCTATGACCGCCATTCGCGCATCCAGCTCATAGGTGGAATGGCCAGGCAGAATGCAATCTCTTCTTAATGCTCGTATTTCCTTCCCCAGCGACTCTAGGTATTCGAGCAAGTCCCGCTGCAGCTCTAGTATAATGCGTTAGTCGTTGGTCGGCTCGTCATTCGCCTTCAGCACTCCCTTCATAGCTCTTTGATCGCACAAAACGCTTAGCTCTCTGCGACATGACTCGCACAGTCAAAGGCTCTGCGTCAGTGAGATACATTCCAACAAGATTGGCGGGAAGAGACTCGCCGATAGGCGCTGTAGATTCTGTTGCCGGTCCTCATGTCTCATATCTGACCCATGTTCTCGGGAACAAGCAACTGGGATTCTCCGGGTCAATTCATCACTCATGCGAGTAATCTCTCTGCGAAAGTTGTACCGTACAAGTTGTTTTATTTCTGGAACGATGAGATTTTCATCTCTCTCGTGGGTTCCCAATCCCGTTGATAAGATTCTCCATGCCACATTCTCGAGCCGCCTACCTTGGTGCAAGAAATCTGAGCAGTGATGGTGGAGCCACCATTTTTAAGCCCAAGAAAGGTTTTCTGTCTCGCCGGCCGAGAGTAATACTTTCGTCAAGCCGGTCCAGGGCTCCCACGCGTGCTGGCTTGCTTGTTGCTCTGGTTTCTTCTCCTGTACCGCCCTCTCGAGCGAGACCTCTTTCTTCGTGTTCAGTAAGTTCCTGTTGAATCGCCTCCAGCGGTCTTCGGAGGACGAGATGTCGGAAGGAGCACTCATAGCTGAGGAGGGCCTTGTGCTGTCTCTCCTAGGAAGCGACCCAAAGACCCACTCATGGGCGAGGATTCTCGCGTAGGATAGTGAATCCTTCTCCGATGATCAGCTAGATCTCAGCTGTGTGAGAAGCCATTCCCCTGGTCGGGCGATCGCATTCGGGCACAAGTATGCTCTTTCTCCAAGCGAGTGACCATCCATTCCGTGAACAGGTGTCTTCAGCTTTGCTACCTGATTCACAAGTCACGAATCCCTGGAGACTCAGGCTGTAGATTCAATCATAATGTATCTGGGCTGTAAGCACTAGGAGTTATGTTGTAAGTAGCCGAACTTTGTCAGAGTCACCGTTGCTGGAAAACGTGGTGATAGCTGCGTGACGGCAAGCCTTCAGAAGTCTTTTATTTTTTTTTCTTGGTTCGCTGGATAACCGTTGAACTCACGGCGATTATGCAGATTCAGACAACAGCTTTGCGAAGTCCAAAAGCATTCGCGGCTCGCTTGACACCGGGCATAAGACTCCTGACAAAATAAACGCTCCCTTTATTACAGATCAACAATCCAGGAAATAACCAGTTTCAATAATTCCAGACAGCGGACCATCAACGGTCAAAGGAGCATGCCCACCAGCGAAGGCGATAATGCTTTACCCTTGGGCCAGAGCAAATGCTACTGGCTGATAGACTTCCAATTTCTCAACGTCCTTATACGCGCTTACGGAGAGAAGTCTCGGCTGCCTTCTAGTACCCATCTCTCCCAGTACTGCGAGTTCTCTCAAGGCACCCAGATTTTGAGGCGCATGTTGGAGACTATTCTCGGTTACGATATGAAGTCGGATCTCCAAGAAATGCAGACTGTGACCGCGCAAGATATCAAGACATTCATAGAAGCCAGGGATTGCCTCGTGCATCAAGCTGAACCCTTCAATCTTCGAGAACAGCTCGAAGCTGTCATCGAGCTTCTCAAGAAAATCCACGCAACAATGGAGGCACCGGAGGATGCTGGTATTGAGCCTATCACTAATTTAGAGGAGAGGCTCCAGGCTATAACTGTCGATGCCTCTGTCAACGGCAAAAGCCTTGTCGTTAACAATGGCGACGCGATGAGGAAGACGGATTGGGACAAGGAATTCCCAGCCACGAAACTCCAAGGGTTAGTAAACCAACGGTGGCCACATGGATAACGACATGTTCCAATACTCTCCATACACAAGCCAGATGAAGGCGGAAAATTGGGACGCCGACCTGGCATTCTTGGGGAAGAAGCTGCAATACAAGATTGACGAACCGTTACCGATGGAATCCCTTTACCTCTTCGGCTCACTGCCACGACCAGACCTTGAGACTGTCGGGATTGTATTGGTTCTCTTCAGCTACGATTTTGACGAGGTCCGCCACCACGACTCCGATCTCGAGAAGTTCTTGATCCTGAGAGAAAAGATCCGTAACACAGAAGATCTTCTTGAGAGAGCAAGCCTGGATACAACCATCAAGATCCTACAAGTCTCCCAGACCACCAACCCAAACACCCGCCGAGCTTCTTTGCGAAGTTTATACAGAAACAGCTGGATCATCAACATCTCGCGGCTGTGTTACTTCCTTACAGAGAGAGTGATGGAGCATGATGAGAATAATAAGCCCACCCTAACGTGTTGATGCCTATCTCGTACGTATGATAAAAGCAGCGCAGAGCTTCGACATCGAAGAGATGGACCAGGCGAGTCTGCCGATACGCCTCAAGACCTTGGAGAATCTAAGGATGGCGATCTCCGATTACCACATCGACTATCTATTAGATCCTTTAGATGATCTGGTGGATCAGGTGTGGAAGGCTATTCCGAAAGCAGTCCCAAGCACGTCGTTCTCCGGATGGGGCAACCACAAGCAGGGCTGGACGCACGACCTCTTTTACTTTATTGAGATTCTCAAGGAGCGAACCAGAGCTTCCGCGAACCACGAGCGCTGTATTCGTACTGTGGACGGAAGCCACAAGCTCACCGATTGCGCGATTCTGGACGACGACGTCTTGCTTGTGAGCAGAATGCTACTTTCTAATAATATCGAAGAGGCGGAGTTGGACAGCCTGGCTCCAAGCCTGACCGCTGTTAAGAACGCGAGGACACAAATCAAGCAAACGTCTCAACTCTGTTTGCTGAGGGATATCAAGCGTGTCATCCAACTCCTCGAGCAGACTCTGAGGACGAAGAGACTAGACGTTCCAGCGCCTGGACATGAGGAGGACGACTGGGTCGCGGACCATTCTAAGCTCCTCGTACTTCTGGGACACAGATATCGCATCTGGCGTGACGCCGCTTTGAGAGATCTGACGGACATGGCGGCCTTCAACAAGTCCTTGGACACTCAGATCGCGTTGGTTCGTGGCTACAACCCTGAGGAAATGGATACGACTAGCTTGATGCTTCGGCTGGAGGATACGAAAGAGTGTGTGAACAGGCTGGACGGAGTTCTGATGTGGTATCAGACGGAGGAGATTATGAGTCTTCTTGCGTCGATGCAAGGATCTGAGGGATATGAGGCTGAGGAAGAGTTTGATGTGTAAGTTAGGGGAGCCTATTGGAGGCGCCAAGCGTTTGTCTGCAATACCAACCAGGCTTTTCTTGATTATGCACATCTTGAGTGTCCGCCCACAATTGTGGGATATGAGTCTGGGGAAGAATTCGGTGTGTAAGTCAGGCTATAGGCCGTTAAGAGCTTGTCTGCAATATCAACAAAGCTGTTCTTGTGTGTGTGCATTGTATGAGTCTTCGCCCACAACACCTGCTCTTCCGAACACATCTCCCTTTCCTCATCACTCGCCTCTTCTTCATCTCGCCCCATCACTCTAGATACCCTCATACCCTCAACCACCCGCCCAATCCCCTCCTCTAGCACAATGCCTTTCCGAGGATTCTTTCGCCGCCGCCGCAACCCCAATCCGAGCCCCACCACCACCACACCTCCCACAAACGTAGCCGCATCTTCCTCGCGTGGAAACAGGTTCCTACGCTTTCACAGAGAGAATATGCTTCACCGAAACGCCATCGTCCCTCCCTCCCAGGAGCATCTTACACCGACCGCCCGTCGCCGCCAGCCCAATCTCTGGCTTCTAGAGGTCTCGCATCTTATCCAGATACTCAACATGACTGTTTCACGTCTTTCCGCAACACCGCCAGCACCTGCCTCAGCCTCCTCTCGCCGTCGCTCTAGCGTCGCCAGCGTCACCAAGGCCCTGAATGGTCTGTCCGCCCGTCGCTCCTCACAGCCGGCCGAGCCAGAGCGCAGCATCGTCACGGACATCTATGCGGACATCGAGGCTATCTTGCTATACCGCGTCGATGAGATCGAGCTCTCCCGCGTCTCTTACTTCTTGGAGAGGCTCGTCGTGGCTCGCGACCAGCTCGCTGAGTTGGCAGCTTGTGAATTCGTAGAGGCAGTGGATCGTGTTGTGGCGAGGATGAGGGAGTGGGTGAGGGCAGATGAGGTAGCGGAACAAGGGGCTGGGGCAGTGATATTTGGGGGCAAATGAGGGCGGAGAGGAAAAAGGAAAAGGGGAGAGGAGAACGTTTCTTGAAGAACGGAAAGGGCAGGGCGATAGAGGAGAGTATAGCTTACCGAGTGGAAATGGGTTTCTAGATTTGGCCTTGCGTGGCCGGAACAATGCCGATGTGACAAGCAAAGGACGGAGTTTGCGTGAATGTGATGAGCAGGCGATGGTGTAATTGCCCAAAGTGACAAGTTGGGAATGTGTGAATACGTATATTAACCAAGAGGGTAATGAAGGTAACGAGACTCATTCGTGACACTCATACAAGACTTGATACTTTCCCATGCGTCATGCCATCCAAGAGATACAAAGATTCCGCATCAGCATCTGACCTTTACATTTCCACACTTTGTCGACCAGAAATCTTACTACACGAAATGCCGCTCCATCTACCCCGAATCTTCCCCCACCCTCTTTCTCGCAGCAGAACAGATCTATGCAGCACCTACGAACATACCTATCGAGAGCGCCAAGCGCAAGGCTACGGAAGCCGCTCAGAGTGGAGCCAATCCATCGTCCTATTGCGTATGATGCTGCAAATCGCTGCTGAACAGCATGATCCACACATCGGCATCCCGGCTCTGAATAATGGCCCTGACATCGACTGGAACACCTGGTGTGTTGATACTGAAATGAAGGACGTGCGTCGCTTCCACTTCGAGGACTTGGATCAGACAGACCAGATGCTTTGTACTGCGCACTATGACTCGATAGCTCGATACGTGGCTCGGCTGGAATCGGTAGTAAACGCAGGAACCTTGAGGAAGTTGGAGGATGTGGTTGGGCAGCTTCAGGAATTCTCAGAGCAGGCGCAGCAGCTATATGGGAGTAGAGCGTGTGCGGCGAAGGCCGCACGGATTTGGACCATACCGGGGGCGCTAGTATGAACATGAAGAAGTGCATGTAAATATTGGGGCCAGGCAAACTGGTTTGAGATTGCGGGTTCTGACATTTGCGCGCACTATATCTCATCGCTTTCCGAGGATTAATACATCTGGTATATCTCGACGACTCTCTTGGATGGTGAGGGATGCTGTGGAGCTTCCATGGGCGGATTGGCTATACAAGATCTCCCGTATACATTCGGCTATCATGGTGAGCGTGCTCGCAGCAATAGTGGGAATGCAACGATATGATCAAGCCATACAGCGCCCAAGCTATTAAGGTCAGCTCCGAAAGCCCTGTGTCCTTCACAACCTTGAGGGCGAAGGAATGAAGGGGCAAAAGGGGACGTCTAGACATTGGCTCGCGTCGCCTGCCGAAAGCGGTTAGCTTGTCCCCACTCTTTTGTGAGCCTCCTTTCGCCATAACGAGCGAGATCCTGCGAAGAAATCTAAGATCCGCTCTTTCGTGTTTTCGGTTTGTAATACTCCGAGGTTGCTGAAACCGAGATCCGAAGGCTTAGATGATTCTCGTGCCGTTTGGTCAGCCCCCAAGCTCGGGATGGCGACGTTTATAAACTCAGTATTCGCCCTCTCATGTTCGATTTGCAAGCCTCCCACATCCCGAGATTTGCCATTCAGATTCCATTGTACCACCAGCGAGCTTCTCGTAGTAATCCTTGTGCCACGACGATGTCAACTCTAGCAGAACTCCCGGCACCACGCGTGGTCGTGTCAGGCCACACCGGTAACGGGACCTCAACCTTTGTCGCCGACGAGCAAGCCTCCCAGTTCCATCCTTTCGGCCCCAAGGGCAGCACCTTTTCGACATTCCACTCCCGACTTTCGGTCCCCGTATCCAACCAATACATACCACCAGATCTCTCAGGGCAAATTCCAAGAAACACAACCAACGGCGTCGTGTTTTGCACTACGGACATCAAACCCGGATCCCAGACGCCCATGCACCGGACCCTGAGCTTGGACTACTGTGCAGTCATAACAGGCGAGATTGTGCTTTTGTTGGACGGAGGAGAGGAGAAGACGGTGCGAGCTGGCGAGTATATCGTTCAGAGGGGAGTGAACCATGCGTGGGCCAATCGAACTCAGTATACATGTCGAATCATGGTGGTGATGGTGGCGGCCGAAAGAGTCCGCCTTGAGGACGGAAGAGAGCTTGGCGATGAGGACGCCGTCAAGAAGTGAGCCTGGAATTTAGGTTCTTGGAAAGAGGCTCTGGGTGCTGAGTTTGACGAAGAAGTAGTCATCAAATATTACTCAATCCTCCTGAAGTGGCCTTCATGTCGGTGCACTCTCTTATGCGTTCGAAAACAGCTTTTGCAGCATTTCTTTGCTCGAGTGTTACATGTTCCAGTGACTTGATGATTTTGATTGGCCATAGCAGGAAGTAGCCGCCGATGCCCTTCCTGACATGAGCGCCACTTGAATCCTCGAGTATCTTACCGTCATGATCGATATCGCCGAGTGATTGAGGGACTGTTGACAACACTTCATCTGCAAGGGTTTGTATTATATCTAGAGAAGCTCGCTTGAGGGAGAATACTTCTAAAGAGAAGGCAGCTTTGGTGTACCGATTCGAGCTCTGCAGTCGGTTGATAGATTCCAAAAGATGGCGATGTAGAATCATGCGCCCTGTTCGATGGTAGTTCCACTCGTAAGCAACCCATATATCCTGGTGTAGCTGAACAGATAGCGGAAACTGGCAGGCTTGGGGCTTGTCCTGAGAAATCTGAGAGCGATTTATCGTCTTGTACGCCCAATTTGGACCTCGCCGCCAGCTCGTTGAAGCTCGATCATGTTCGCATATCTCTCGTATGGAGCTTAAGGTCACCTCAGTGGGCGAATCGATGTCATCAATGCTATCGAGTAACGTTCTCGCTCGCTCACAAATCTTGTACATTTGCGATTTGTCTTTCTCCAGACCGACGAATGGAAGATTCTTTTCTAGGGAGTGAAGCCATGCATTTGTTTCCGTGAGCGATCCCTGCCGGGCTTGCCGGTACGTCATCTGTTGCTTGTGCTAAACAGCAAGCCCGATTAAACGTGCCAGCTTCCTACCGAACGAAGAGAGCTTACCAAACGATGATGCGAGAGGCGAAATAGACTCCACCCACGGGGTCCATGAAGTTGATCTGGCCCACGAAGACGAAGAATGTGGGCCATGCCTCCAGCATGGGACCCTAGTAGGTGCTGGTCTGGCAGATGAAGAGCCTAGGCGTCTCGTTACATACTTGCTGACTCATGATGGTATGGTGACATACTTCGAAGAGATCCAGGACCACCACGGTCATTAAAACGTAGTCATCAGGGCTACCATTGAAATCGGTGAGTGATCTTCCAAGGCCAGACAATGCTCGTCCATAGTATTTCAGGGCAAGACCACTGAAACGACTGTCGTCATACTCTTTCGAGAGGCAAGCATATCCAGCGGCAAGAACAGCCCAGCGTAAAGCGAACCGTCCTTCAATGCTTACCTCATTGAACAGGCCTGGCCGATGCTCGAGAAAACCAGGCGTCGAGCTATTGTTACAAGGAGATACGACGAAGTCATTGAAAAAGGAAGACACAGCGCGATCCTCAGTAGATGGCACAAACATTTGACAGACTACCGGCGGATTCGTACCAGAAGTGACACTGGGAGGAGGCTCAACGCCAGACATGTGCGTCTGTGCCTCAAAGTGAAAGGTGCGGTTGAGTGAGACGTTTGAACCGCCTGCTTTCCTTGCCACCTTGTCATTCTCGTCCCGAAACGCCAGCATCGAGACATCACGATAGCCGCTACAGATCTCACCGCGTAGCTTGCAACGACGGCATGCGGGACGTCCTTCATCGCACTGTGGCTGAATGAGTATTCGATGGTCTAAAACAGTAAAGTCAAGTCCCCGTTACCTTGACCTTGCTCCTCCGACACCGTTCGCAGCCGCCACTGATGCGCGACATGGTCCATGTGGTGGCAGCGCTTGTGCAAGCACACGTAGCCTTTGCTGGTGAGTTTTGACAATCACGCTTGCCGCATTGGCAGCTTGCCAATCAGGGGCTCTCCATTCTTCTGTTGCTGGATACGACTAAGTGTGTTGTTCGTGCCCACTGGCGCGCGCCTCCTCGGCCTTTCGTCGGTGTGGCTGTCCGAGCTAGTTGTCTTGGCATTTGGCCCCCTTTTTGCTAAATCCTTAAGGTACTGCCGAGTTGGAGTCTCAGCTCACCCGAGTCAAAGCCTACGATTGATCGACCTCGTCAACGTCACGAAACAATAGGGCAAATATATCGACAGCCAAAGGATTGATACTCGAGATTAATGCTGCATCTATGCCGATGTGCTACGATAGACCTCCGCCATTTGATGACGAGGGCTAAAGCAAGTATTCCATCCATCAGCAAGCAAGAACTACGGTCAGACCCCTCGGCGTGGCTAGACTCGCCAGGGCATGCTACATCACATCGGCTGATGGGATCTATCGCGGGAAGCACGTCACTCATATCATTTTGAGTCCAGGGAAGTCCACCATTGCGCCAGTCGAAGTCGAGAGGATCCTCGCCTGTTTAGCATAGGAATTAGATGGAAAGCTACTTCATTCCCATCAAGAAGGCGTAAGCTGGATACCAGGCGTCATGCATCAGCAAGCGATCGCCCTGTGCGGCGTCCGTGTGCCAAACGCCGCATATCCATCAAGGTCGAGCATTGTTGCCAATCTTGAATCTTGAATCTTTCGACTCCAGCCTACCTTTCAGCGGCCACCTATACTCAATCGTCTCTAGCCTGGGTCACGGACCTTCTCTCGTGAACCATGGTTGGTCAAATCCTGCTCGAGCTTTAACTCAGAGCACGCAAGTTGGCCCTCTCCAGCGGCCTATGCCAACGCCTAAGGAGGCTCTGGGTGTTTACACTTCGGAAGCCAATGAGAACTCCGACCGGATGAGAACCCTTGAACGCAACGCTCTCTGGCTTGCCCCGGTGGTTCTGCTGGCTGGATGTAAAGGCATGCATATCATTAATGAAAGAAAGGGCTTACTATAGCGAATTATCCAGGGTAACATAAGCTTTTGTCCGAAGCGGAATCTCTCTCTTTGTCCTTCAGCTGTTTAGACTCTTTCCTTCCGGCCAACACTGTCCATCTACCTAGATTGGAACTTGGCGCAGCTCTGATCAACGAGTACTGCATCGCTCTCTTACAGGTATTTTTTGTGCGATCCGGTACATCTAACCAGATTCTTCCTACGTTAACGGTGCTTTGCCACTACAACTCCTTACTCGGCCCTTGTGTTTCTTGCCACGATTGAGCGAGGCCTGAACGATCGGTGCCGATAATACCAGCGGCTGATCCTTCCCTCTTCAACCCAGATAGTCAGTAAGCATGCCTCGACGCTTTTCCAAAATCTATGTCGACCTTGTGACAGGAACCGCCGAATTTCTAGACGACCGCAAGTTCCACGTAAATTCAAACCCTTTGTCGAAGCATCCTTGGGTCGGAAGTACCGATTACGACCGTACTCCAGCTAACATGCTTGCCAAAGCACTGTTCATCAATATCTGGTACGAAGAAGCGCGATGATTTAGAAGGGCCCGATTGCAAGACCGAAGCATGGCCCGGCATTTGGGTGCCAGACCCTGCAACCGCGTGTAAGCTTACCGAGGTGGACAGGCTGTTCAGAACAGAGGTCACTGTGCCGGCAGAAGAGGCCAGGTCAGAGTATTTGACTGAGGTAAATAAAGAAGAGATTCCGGTTGCGGAGAGCCCTAGAGTGAGGGATAAGAGTTGTATGCTCGTGAAGAATAGCAAAAAGGCGATCACGTGGTCAGTCTGTTAGCAATGTATCTCCTCAGCTCCATATTTGCTTCCGCTGCTCCTCGGTTCGAGACCCAAAATATTGTATGGGATCCTTCTTCCTTCTCTCCCTGATCCGCAGCGGCAGTCACTCTAACTGTCGCTTCGCCTCCATACTCAGCTTTTTCGAGTCCTACGTTCAGGACTTCTCTTAATACAATCTCTTCGGTACCACATGCTGTGGCATCGTCGTCGTCAACGTTGGCGTTGACTTAGTCCGAGGATTTTCGGCTCTTCACTGTTCTACATTCGTGCGAGCACACGAGACCTGGAGAAATGGCATTTGATTCGAGTTATATGGTCCAGTAGCAATGTGCGTCTACAGAGGAGGGCGTAAAGGGCGACGTGCCGGGCACCCAGACCTCAGCCTGGATCTACTTTGTGCGGGCCTTCTCCTGCAGATTGAGTGTCTCTAATAGAACTGCTAAGTCATTCGTTGCATGGTGTTAATTCTCTGCTCATACGGTCGCTTATTTGCTGGCTAGCTCTTCGCAAATAGTGTCAAGGAATTGCCCCATCTTCTCGTCCTAGAGCCAAGACAGGGAAAATTTTGTTTGAAGCTTGAAGTTACTCCACAGCGAGATTACATATCAAGACTCGGGCAAGGGATGTAGCGAAATCCTAGGCTACTTTTTCAACGTTATGAGAGTCACTGCAATTCGACAAAGCTGCAGATGAGTCTTTTACACCTCAAACACCTATGAATCTAGTGCGAGCCATGCTGTTTCTGTTTTCTATCAAAGATGTCAGCAAACTTCCGAGCCCTACCCTTCGGTCGAGAATACAATCTCTTGGGTCAGAACCTGGAAGATATGTGAAGTGACAGGAACTGTTCACGTGGAGTCGAAGCTACGAAGCATCTTCGAAGGTGCTTTCCAATGAATCTGCTCATGCTAGTTGGGCATAGCCTCCTGCATCGTGGGTTCTATGGTGTTCGATCGCCTGTCGAAGGCCAGGATCAAGCATAAGTGAACATCTGAGTCTACAGCATCATCATAGGTCACGAGTCAATGATATTTGATTCACTACACCCGAGAAATGATTCCGAGTATTCGATCTGTTGCAGGATGAAATGACTTCGGAATTCATGTCGTGATACTGGTCGTTGTGGATCATTGCCCCTGAAGCACGCTGACTCAAGCTGATAATAGGCGCATTATATAATGTCCTTTCAAGTCTTCCAATTCTGTCCACACTTCTATTCCTCTTGTAGACTTTTTGCTTACCAACCCCCACTCCAACAACATTCAGTACAACATTTGCGAGGACACAGACTGTTATAATAAGATCTTTGACAACACGAACGTCAAATGTCAGCTTGTACCATGAGATGGCCAGCATCGTGGGATGATGTATTGGCCAGCGTCCCGTGGGAGTACCCCGACCCATCGCTCCAATCCTACGATGTCAATAAACCCCCTTATGTTCCTTATTGCCTGAGGGACCCTGTGGCACGTTCTCTACCAACGAGAATGACTGCCAGAGCCTAGCATCATCTCTCAGTGGCCTGGCAGATGATCTTGATCACAGAGTTGCCGGAACATATCCCCCAAACACATGGGGACTCAATCGCGTCATAGCCACTTCGTTATTCCGCAGCCATGTTCATCCAGCCCTCGACCATCCGGACAGGCCACCGTTCTTCGCGGATAGATACTTGCCGAGGCTGAAGAAAGCGAGAGAGGAGCTGTCCAACAGAGGGCAGAACGAGCGGGAGTGGGGTGACCAGCTTTGGCGGTTGAACGATATCATTCGAAGGTTGGAGAATGTCCCCACGGGTGGCGCTCCTAACCTTAGTCGCCTTCAAAAGAGGCTCAGTGGAGGCGTTTGCGTCACCTCTCATGTACTTGCTAATTCTGTCTGGCGAGGCCATGACCAAGTATGAAATATTAAGCGGACGATCTCCAGTACCTGCAAACAAATAAATCACAAGCCTCTTCGTCACCGTGATACTTCTCTCTAGGTCAGACCGCTGTGCGAGCAAGACTCGTCAAAGAGTCACCATCTCAGAACGTCTTGGAAGTGGTTTACTCAGCTTTTGCATGTTGAAATTCACAATATGCTGACTCATAGCATACGTTGACACTTCGAACAGCCATGTGAATCAGTCTTTAGCCTTGAGCAGCTGTACAATTAGTGCTGACTCCCTATGTACCTACCAAAGGTATAAGATGTGCCTTCTCAATATACATTCCTTCTCAATAAATACTATATGCTTCAAGAAGACACGCTTCAAATCATCAGCCACTTGCAAAACCTACAACAACATCGAGCAGCAGCCACTACCAGCAATCATCTGGCAAACAAAATGTCCACAACACTCACTCTGTCGAGCCCGGAGGCCGAGCTCAAAGGGCTGATCGATCTTCTCGAAACGAAATCGCGGGTCTCTGTCAGTGGCGAGTGCACCACCAAGATCGCTGCCGAGAACATGGAATTTCGATGGAAAATGGAAGGGAGATCAAGTCCTGATTATGTCTGGATAAAGATGGGGGTAATCGTTAAAGGGTGGTGCGAGATGAGTTGTGAGGAGAGAAACTGCGCCGAAGAACAGCTAAAAAGGCTTACGGAGGCTTGTGGAATCTTTCGAGATAGAGGGCGCTTGGATGTACGTTTCGCTGGGGCGCTACTGGAGATCAAAGGGGGCTACTATCTAGCAGTCTAGATCAATGTCCGCGCTCTATTTGCTTTAGGTTATGTAGTAATGACTCGTGGTTAATGTACTCAAAATACAATGGTCTGACTGTCTACCGTGATTCCTTGCATTCGTATGATTCGTACTCTTGTTCTTCAACAGCGGCTGACTCCCAAATGGCCATTCAGAACGTATATAAACCGTGACATTCCCTTATCTATTTGCAAAACACATATCCTTCATAAACCATCACTCTTCCACCACAACTTACCATATCAACACTTTACAAACGTTGTTCAAGAAACACCCGATCAGCAATCATGCCTTGGTCAGTCGAGCTCGCAAACGCCTTCAAGGACCTGCACGACCTTCTCGCCGACAAGCTCGACGCAACGACCGACGAAGAGCATCAGGATCTTGACAACAAAATCGAGTCTCAAAAGGCCCAAGTTAGAGAGAATGAACACATGCAACAACAGATAATGAAAGACCTCCAGCCCGATCGCCCAGATGGGGGCTTGAATCCGAATCTTGCTTCTCTCTGGTCGCATCTACTACTCATTGCGACCTTGAGGTTGAAGAATCCGTCTGTAGAGGAGAACGAGGCGGCGAAGTCCGAACTCGATAGGCTTCAACATACATTCCTATGCCTTGAGCGTGGGGGGCCGTTTCCCTGGGAAGAGGAGGATTCGAACAATGCTGGGGAAGTGTGTTGAGTGTACTGTTTAGACCAGTTGAGGCCTCTGTGGCAGTCGAATTTACTCTGGCGTGTCTTTGTGTATATGTTCAGCAGAGCTGTGATTTTTGCGAGAATATTCAATAGAGCTTGAGAGCCTACGCATGCGAAGCTGCATGTCTCATCCAATAAAATCGGGAATTGTGAAGTCTGTCCATTCCTTCCTCACTGCAGCCAGGGCCTGCCTGGTTCAGAGATGCCATGATTTTGTCGTACTATGTGGGCTCTTCGTTTTGGTATCAGACTTGAGCTGACAGGCGAGCCCGATGGCTGCCCCAGAAGACCTGCCGTCCCCCTTGGTCTTCTTCGAAAGTCCGGAAGTGGGCTCAGTCATCCAGCAGGATCAAGCAGTCCAAATGACGCATTACCTAGTGGTTGATGGCTCAGTCAAAGAAAGGCAGCAAGCGTAATACTTCGACAGTCACCCTGATATGCGTCAACCACTCTGCTCCAGGATCTATAAGAGATCATGTCTATCCACTTGTCTACCAACATGGCTGCCTCGAACAGGAATAATTGCAGCACTGTTTGAGACCGGAAAGCGAAAAAAACTTACGATTACGACTCCATCGGACACCAAAGCAGCCTACCCTAAACCATACGACGTTTGGCGCCCAAAATGGACCGCTCTTACCTACTATTCCACAGCAGTATGAGCATGGAAGACGCACTCATGATCCTCGTGGATCTCTTCGAAGCCAAGATTGATGGCGCCATTGACACCACTCTGTGCGAATTCGTCGACTCAACAATGGTGACACCGATAGATGACGCTATTCAACAAGGAATGGATATGATTCGAAATGATTGGGAGTTTCAAGAGCTTCGCGATCTGGACGGGCCATTCATTGAGAAGTGGCGAGACGTCGAACGGGCCTTCGACAATTGGGATGCTCAAGAAGTACCGCGGGAGAAAGACTGGATCCAGGAGATTGTGGACATCTATTACAGTGACGAGACAGTTACACGAGAGGCATATTGAGGCAGGCAATGGGGCATAGGGAACGTTATCTGGATTAAGATGTCAGAGTACTCTGAGGTAGTATTGTTTCTGTCCGACAAAGGAGCATTATTTCTGGTTTTTACCTCCAGGAGTTGATCATACCAAATTGAATAATTCTACATGATAGTACCTCGATATTCGAAATGAGCCTGGCCCCCCCTAAATTTCGAAAACCTTTTTTTCCATTTGCCACCTTTGCAAATGCACCTTTTCCTGCAAAATTTAACCACTACTACCATCGTCACCATTATCGTTGCCATTGCTTCTATTTAGGTAGATTTGATGCAATCTTATTGCTGAGACATCTATAATACGAGAATTATCGTTATCGTTGCAATCGTCGTTTCTTCTCTTTATTGTTGCAATAACATCGCATTACTCTCAAGCTAAAAAGAATTGTATTATTTAATATTTGCGTCTTAATCTAATCAATCGCACTATTCGTAAAATAAAAAAGATTAGTTAGCAATACATACAAAATATCAAACGAAAATTGAATATCTATAATTATTATTCTATCTTAAAAGAGCTTGTTCAACGTAAACAATCTATAGCAATTATTTTAACAACAATACTTAAATTAAGAGCTTATCTAGATTATCGATTGTAAGCATATTAAGACAAAATAAACCAATCAGAATTCTAGGTATTGTCATACAACCTAATTGGAAATTGCGAGCTAACCAAAAGATCTATGTCAGATCCTATTAGCCGGCAAAGCAAGTTGTATCATCATGCTTTTGCCATCTACCGGATTCCTGACCACTGTGATCTTTGTCTTGGAATTCGATTAATACGAACAATGTGACAGCTTCCGACAATAGTATGACGAATGCCAGACCGTCATATGCGGCGAGAGTGACTCAGCAAGTATTTTGAGAAGTATAAATACTCTCTCCTATCTTGAATAAGCACTGTCTCCTACCTACGACCAAACCTCTCTCGACCAAAACGACAGAACGAACAATCTCACCAGCTTTAGCATTAACACCATCTCCACAACAGTGCAAAGTCCCTATCAACTTCGAGCCTACGTCATGCCATCTCTCGCAGACGTAGTTAGCTACACCAAACCCTCCAAGTCCATGGAAGTATCCCTGGGGCTGCTAGCTGCCCTTTTCAACGCCAAAGTCGATGGTGGTGTGAACACGGACTCCGCCAAGGATATGGACATTGAACCAACAGTCCCCATCGATACCGGTATCCAGGAAATAATGAATTTGATTACAGCGAACACGAAATTCAAGTCTCTCGAGGACCTGAGCGGGCCCTTTATGGAGAAGTGGGGAGAACTTGAAGGAACCATGGAGAATTGGGACGACCAGGAGGTCAAGCCGGACAAGAAATGGATCTTCGAGCTCATCGCTGCTTACTACGACGATCTGAAGTTGATTCGCGGACATTGAGGGGGACTAGAGAGCTGGCAAGATGGCCTTGATAAGAGACGAGCTACAAGACTTGCGGAACTTGAAAGCTATCTACCTCTGATACTGTGCCACAATACGTGTGTATGTTGCCAGCTAGTCCATTCAATCGAAGGAACCTTCATAAATTTGGTCATGGAAATAGTAAGAGTGCGAATAACGATTGTCCAATTGTCATCATGTGTGTCGCCATGAATAAGAACTGTATTTACAATAGGTTCATATTATTCAGAATGTAGGAAGACCTGTCCAGACGCTGAAAACTATAGTACGGCGACTCCGGACAAACTATAAACGTATGCGGCCATACTCGCCGCCACATCCAGTAATTGCACAGTCATGAGGCAAAAGCTTATCCTGTATTAAGGTCTCCAACCCATACTCGCTCTCCATCTCCTTCTCTGCCCAAACAAATTCTATCCAAGGTTCGCAAGCGTTTGCAAACCGTTTCACACTATCGGTGCACTATCAGTTTAAACCGTTTAGTGCAGTTTAGTTTAGGGCATCTAGCAAACCGTGCAGTTTGGTTTGGAGAGTCTACACCACGATTTGCACTAATAGTTTATAGATATCTTGATGTTTAGGTTAGCTCTCGATGCAACCCTGAAATAAAGATAAAGGTCGCTTAAAAATCTTATTGACGAGTAAAAATTAGTATTGATTTTGTTATCACTAGATCGACCGACAAGCGACTCAACAATCCGATAGATTAGATAATCGAATCAAGGTTCTTCGATCGAGCCCCAATTAGATGGCACTATAAGGCCTAAACTAGCGTACACTATTAGTTTAAACCGTGCAGTTTGGTTTGGAGCAAAAAACGCACGGTTTAGGATCAGGGCCGGCAGTTCAGTTTGGTTTAAGGCCTAAAACGCACGGTTTGCACTGTTGCGAACCTTGATTCTATCACTACTCGCAACATCGTTATTGTCCTTGTTACACGAATCGTCTGCCAAAAACTTCTGCCTTCGCTACACGACCAGGAACATGCCACACTGGTGATGCTGCGTCTGTCCATCATACGGCCGTTACACGTTGAGTCGTCCTAGCCGCGAAATATGCGCTTCTTGACAGCATGGGAAATGCATAAATTGCACGAACTACCAGGCCTGGAGTGTGCTTTACGTCAACCAAATGGAGAGGGGAGAGAGGGCCGCGAACGAGCAGGATGGCGAATAGGCAGAGGAAGCACGAGGGAGGGTTCGAGACTGTGAGGTTTCATGGAAGGGGGCGGTGGGGACACTGAACAGGTTCATGTCTTGGCTTGGCCTTTCTTGAATTGTCTGTGGTGCGTTTGATGATCCTGGACTGGTTTGTCTCTCTCTTATGCTGCAAACACAACTGTAGACTGAACTCGCCGTCACCGGATTTCAAGTGTTTGTCCACACTTAAAATGGCTTTATACCAAGACTGACATAGAAAACAAGAACTTTGGGGGCGGCAACTAGCAGTGTGAGCGAATGAGAATGTTGAGATATCGCGGTTAGGGAGCCGTTTTGACTCGGCAATACAAAGGAGTTGGACACTTCACAAGCCCAAGATGAGTGGTCGAAGACGCGAAAATAACCACGGTATGCACGATGGATGAGATATGAAAATGCTTCTTTCTGTGATACATGATCACTCGTTGCTTGGGTTCAGTAATACCGAAGTGACTCTTCCACGTACTCGGACCGATTCCTTGATTCAATGACAATGTCTTCGCATTTCTGAGTGGGTCGAGAAGTTGAACGGTACTCTTTGATTATCCGGCGACGGAATTGGTTCTTCACGATCGCCGAGCATGAGTCAGGAAGCTGTCATGGATTCGTATAAGAAACCATTCCCTACGCAGCCTCTTTACCCTTCTGAACGTTTGAGATACCTTTCCACGTCACATCTGCAATTATTTTCACAAGGTCTAGCATACACGAAAACCACATCAAAGAAAACAATCATCTAACATTGAGCATAAATGATGCCGTCCCTTGCCGAAGCACTCGAATACGATGCCTCCACACCCATGTGTATGTTGGAGGAAACTCTCGAGGACCTCTTCGAGGCCAAAGTCAAAGGCATCAAGGACACGCTTTCTATAGAAATATTTACTGCTTGGAGGGAACCCTCACCGACAGTCTCGATCGACGACAGTATCCAGGAATTCATGGCCATGATCAGGAAGTGTAAAGAGTTCAAAGATCTTCGCGAGAAGGACGGAGCATTCATGCGCGAGTGGCGGGGACTTGAGAACGTTTTGGAGGAGTGGAACAATGGAGAAATGCAGCTTGACAGAACCCGGGTTCGCGAGATTTTCTTGGAGGTTTTTTTTGAGGCCGTCAACGAAGACTCGCGCAGTTAGCTTCATGGTACAATGGCCCCTACGTGTGGGTGGACGCGCATGTTTCGGATGCTCTTCTGGTTTGAAGCTGCTATAGTTTATGGTCGTGTGTGGTCGGATAGTTGAGAAAATAGTATTCGTCCACCAACCTTTTTTCTTGCGAACGTGAAAGGAAGGGATGGCCTTTCCGATCTCTGTGCGATGTCCGATCAAGTATTGACCATGTTGCCTGTTCATTTATCGTAGATACCTCCGTTTTCAGTGGTGAATCTAAGACCTTTCTAAAACCTATGGGTACTGTGGTCCGTGATTATAGACCACGTTCAGTGGGCAACTTGTGTGGGACGCTGGATTTATGACCGAATGAAGGAATCGTGACTGGAAGGTTGGTCGGCATATTGCGCAGAGGAAACTGCGACTGAAAACCACCATAGACACACAATAGTGGGAATGAGGAGGATGACCACCAAGCCTATGCTTGACGCATTCCAGGATGATTCATTCGTTTGAACCGTTTTATTATACTGAACGTTTGTTAGCTAATTAATTAGTCTACTCCTTCACTTACTAAATTCAAAGCGCTCTGAAGCGATGACACTGCCTTGGTGGTTCGATATGAGTCATTAATCTATACGCCAAAGCCTATAAGAACTGCCTCTGTCGCCGCTCTGATCTTTTCTCATTCTCCCCTGTTCACAGTATCTTTCTGAAGCAGCATTAATCCAGATCCATTCCGGGAGAATCCACAAATCAATATCGAATTGGACATCATCCAGCTCCTACGAATCCCAACTTCGCCAGTCGGCTTCGGCTTCGAAAGCCACTATCACAAAGCGAACCGCCAAGCAGCATCGGGCAAACGCCATGCCGTCCTTTGCAGACTTCTTTTACTATGACCAAGACCTTGACCCCATCGTGTCTCTGAGTTTGGCGCTCATGGTGCTCAGGAGTCTCTTCCAGGCCAAACTTGATGGTGTGATCGAAACGGGCTCCATGCCTCTGCTGAGGGGATTTGCCACTAAACCAACGACCTCGATTAATGACGACATAAAAGAGTATATGGACATGATCAGGGGTTGCCCCGTGTTCAGCGCTTTCAGTGATAAGAATGGAGCTTTTATTTACCAATGGCGAGGCCTTGAAATTATGTTCGAAGATTGGAGAACTCAGGATCGAATGGCGGTGAAAGACCGGCTCCGGGACTTGCTCGACGCATTCTGGAGCGAACAAGGCAGTTTCCCTCTTTGACCATAGAGTCATGGTTGGGCGTTCATTTGGCGACCGCTGTTCTACAATTAATTACCTTGCCTTGATATGCCATTGTGTATGTTTGTATTTTGTCAGCTGGTGTGGACTTACATTTTATTGTGCCACGAAACTCTCCACGTAATCGAGATTGAAATCTCGAATGGCCCCCATTTGGAGTCATGGGCCAAGGGACTACCCTCAAATATGCTGAACAGAAATTCTTGATGCCCCCGGCCAGAACATGTGCGGTGCGCGTATATTAGTGTCATATGCTGCATAGTGTAGGTCTCAAGAGTCCTCCAGAGACCAAGAATGATGTGACGAAGTAGTAGCTCCAGCGGACGATACCCGGAGATTCCAAGTATATGAGAGAGATTGGGAAACCAACGTCGGTATGAAATACGAGCAGAAAGCGAGAAGAGCCTTCTCGCAGACTTCGTGCAGGAAGACGAAACAAGCAATGACGCCAGCTGTATGCTTGATCAACCACGAGGTGGGAATGATTCACCTTGAATTACCCAATGACAGTAATGCCGGAAAATCTCTGTTTAGAGTAACACTGTCGTTGAAGTGAATCAGTTTCGAGAACACCGGTGCCTATAAGATCTCACTCCTAACACTCTTCCTACTCTGTTTCCTACCAAGTCGCACCAACCCTCTGAACTACTAGTCAGTCAAGATTACAAAGATCCACGAACCTATACCGACACACCATGTCTTCCCTTACACCTACACAATCAAAATTTCTACGGGATCTCGCAAATTTCATAGAACTCGTTGGCCGTAAACTCAAGGGTGCGTCCTCAACCGCCGATAACAACGATTGCAATGCCCGTTTCGAAGACGCATTCGCAACTATGGACAGATACCGTAAGGACGGCAAGTTCATTGACATCGATGAATTATACTGGAACAGCCTCAAGTGGATGCTGGAGAGGTGGAAACAGAGCGAAGACGTCGACGAGGAGGAGAGATTCGGACTTTGCGACTGGGTTACGACATTGAAGAGAGCCGGAGCTTTGCCGCCAGAACTTTTCCCAGCTTTGGCGAAGTAAGTTGGTCTAGCAAGAGCGGCAATGCAGTTAGCGTGTACATATTCAATTTTTAGAATACCATTTCCCAATGATTGAGGTATGCTTTGCAGTCAACGTATCTGAGCTGCTACGTTTAAGCGCCGGGGAAGGAGCATCTGCCAAAAAACGTGATCTGTGGATTCTACGGTGTAATCGTCTCCAAAAACTATGCTAAGAAAGCTTTCCGCGGATACGCTATTCCCTCATTAGCCATCAAAACATCAAAACTTGGTAGTGCCTACTCCATGGATAAATCCCGGTGGGTGTAGATCTAAAAAACCATGGATTACCAACCTTCTTGTCCGTCGATAGAGCTTCACCTAACAGGGAGGCCACTACCAGGTCGTTTCGGTAGAAGCATCGAGGTACTTTCCGTGGCGTAGGTATATCGGTCCTGTTCGTATTCAGTAAAGGTGCTTCAGCTTGCTTCAGGTGTCCGAGGCAAATCAAGGGCCTTTGCCATCTGTGGTCCTACCAAATTTTCCTCTAGAGCTGGCGAACTGTCGGGCCCGCAATGCTTTCAGTATGTCTGAGAGCCAATGCACTTTCACATCACAGCGCTGTGACTGTCTCTGTGACCGATGCTCACGGGAATCGTTCTGTAGCCTCTGGGCTAATGGTCTGACTCCGATATGTCTATCAAGAAAGATTCAGAAGAGCGACTCACCGACTCCGATATGTCTGTCATGAGAGATTCAGATGAGCGACTCATCCGTTCAGAGGACATGGCCAATGACTCCATATGCAATTTCCCTGCTCTCATGCCTATATAGAGACCTCTTTTACCCTCGAATTTACCATTCTTCCCATATCCCACACACATCCTCAACTATCACCGACCAACGTCCTCCAGGATCTACCACTACCACGAGAGCAAAACCAACTGCTTCCAAGACACACAAATCCAGATTCTTCAGCAACCGTCTATCCACTCGAAAGCCAATACCATGGCCGACAATGAAGCGCCCCAGTCCAGCGGCGAAGACAACTATTCTTGTGATGGCCTTGACCGCCTTGGAGCCACGCAATATCAGATCATGCAAGCTCTTGATGCGAGGAAGAAGCTCGCGGCCTCTCCTGGGCACAAGGAAATCGTTCCAAAGCTAAACAAGATCATAATCTCGATGGTGGACAGACTCAGTAAGGACTTGGCAAAGGAGGATTTCAAGAAGGAGAAATATGAGAACGGGGAAATTATCGACATGATTTATCGGTCCGCATCCTTAGTCGACAGTTTGTCGACAATACCAGAGTCTGAATCCTCGATAGAAGGCGTAAGCAAATATATCGATCGGCTTTTGGAGGAGCTGGCTAGTACTCACCTCGAGAAGGAGTACTAGGACGGCATAGGTGCCAAAGTGACAGCAGGTTTGAGGGTGCCTGTAACTGTCCTTGTGGTTTAGGATATCTGCTTTAGTGTTTGCTCAAACAAAGCGCTGTGCATGCTCAACTCCATTCTGTCAAAGCGACAAAGTGCTGCTCCACTCTCCGTAACACATGATCAAAGAGCGTGACCCGCAGTCGAGTGTTGCTTTCCTGTTGCTTTCCCAAACCCAAAACGTAGAATCAAAGGGAATAATTAGAGAGATATCTTCAATGATGTTGATTGTTGGTCGATCAATCAGACTCCTACACTCAATACTCTGCTTTATCATTGCAGGCGAGCTGCAGAACAATGCTATGGGCTTTCTGGCATGTAGATGTATATATCCCTAACAATTGGCAAGAGATACTAGACAGAGAGCCGCAGTCTTCATTTCCCGCAGTCTTGCAATTTTCGAAACTTCAAATCACCGCACCAACCTCTGACATTACACTTCTCCTTTTCAGATTCAGAGCGCGAATTCAAGCACGCTATTACAAGCAGTATTATGTAATGGCATCTTTCTAGACTGATAGTGTTCCTGTACGTACTAATTGTGCCTTTTCAGACCTCGCGGGATGGCACAGTTCGTACTTGGGCGTTTCGAGCATATCCTAGCCATTCTGGAGACCGCGTTAGATATACGCAAGGACATGGCAGCCGTTACGACCTCGAAAGAACACATCGTTAGCATCAAGACCATAATCCTTAAGCAAGTGCAAGAGCTGTGTGAGCTCATGGGTAGGATGGAGGTTTCGGAACTGGGCCCGATCAAGCTGGAATACATTGGCTGTTTGAGGCGGCTGGGAGCTGCCAAGTCTGGTCTTCACTCTATATCAGAAGTGTTCCATGAAGTCGACTGGGCTGCTTTCGATCAAGTCTTGACGAATGGATACAAAGCCATGGGCGGTTGAACCTTCACCTGCCCTGGCGCTGCTCTCCATATCGCGGCGGCGGTGGAAACGGGTGACTGGAAGGTCTTGGTCGGTTCAGGCATCATGGAGGAGGCACTTTATCGTAGCTGAAGGGATGGAGAGCTTCAGTACTGCCAGCGGGTTTTGGCGTCTTCCGCGCAGAACCGTCTTTCGGGTGGCGATGTCTCGGTTGGAATAGTCTGTAGTACCATGAGTCTCGAAAATTATCGGAATCTATTCTGCTTTGTCTTCTAGCTTCTGTAGACGTACATTTGAGTTCCTTCAAGGAGTGCCATACACAAAACGATCTTTGGTCTAGCGCGAGCTTCGGCCCGCCGCCTGTTGCGGCCCGAAAGCCGGAATCCCCAAGCGCCATGGATTACTTTAAAGAGTCATCCTCTACCGGCGGTCGTATTTTGACACCACTTTCATGCAGCGCGAGTCATGCATGGGAATGGCAAGCCCTTCAATACCGTCCTGAAACTTGGCTTCGACTCTGATATCAAGGCCACACACACTACGAATGATGATGCAGACCTGCTAGATCGCATAGCTTGATTAACGGCGACGCCGGCCTTAATTCTATGAATTTCACAGGCGATGGTTTTGAGCATAGGGGAGAATGTGGTCTTATCTCCCATGAATGTTGACAGGACTATCAGTCAAGGAACGAGGAACCATGACCAGAATCGGAGGATGTCCATGGCTCAGCTAGTGCTGTTACAATGTCGTCACGCAGGCTTGTGTCCAGCGCAGTCTTCTGGACACTTTGAAAGAGTCTGAACACCTCCTCCGTGATGCGTTTTTACGCTCCTTTACGGAGACATAGATAAACATCAAGTACTGAGTTCGCACCGTTCGCTTGAACAGAGCCCTTGACTAACAACATCGGTCGAGCCTTCAAATAGTGAGCACCCCTTGGCACCCTTCCTTTCATGAGGCAGCAACTGACGCCCCTTAAGAAGTATGCCAGACAACTACCGCGAACGCGTCGAGGCCCAATGGCAATTGGAGCTCAGCTCATTCAAGAGGTTGACGGACATGCGTGGAGAGTTACTGGACACGCAGGGAATGGAGTTCGACTTTACAAATGTCAACGAAGCTATTGCGACCAAGATTCGAGATCTCCACGGTGCTGGTGGAGGTAGAGAATGGAATGACATCGCCGAAGCTGATATACTGTCCGATATGGAGATATTGGTGGCTACTCGGAAGACGTTAGTCGGGTCCGATTTTCCTCACCTCTTTGAGCTACAGGATCTGGGAGAGTTGATCAATAACTTGGTCACCCATACTCACTGGGGATAGAGCTCCCCGATAAAGAATTCCCGAAGTGCAGGCTCTAAACCTGCGATTGTGCAAATGCACTAGGACTGGTAGCTCGGAAGCTGGTAGATCCAACATCTAAAACTTGATGATGCTCATGTGATTAAGAGTTCGCGCCCCCCATTGTCTTACGCGCCAGCTGGGATGTCTTTGCCATGCATCAACCCTAGCTTTTGTCTTTGTCGTGTTGGAGGACATATGCACAAACTTAAGCCAGCACCCGTGAAAGTACTTGCTTTGCTTCTTAATAAAAGACAGATCAGACACGAAGTTGCCACATCACAAATCATACATACCTCGCTCTGTTCCTTCAATTCCACTCTCTAAAGGCACATCAGACGCGACATTTCCTCGCCCCAAATCACTATCACGTCATCAACGCCTTAGATCTCTGCCAGGAAAGAAATGGTCCCAGATCCGTGGGCCAAGTGAGTCTTCGAGCGGCTGACGTGGTCCATTCACAAGGGCTAATGCGTCTGTCAGCTGCTCCACTAGTCCGGACTCTCTACTATCTCAGATAGACCCAGCAGCTCTTGAAGGCTTAATCCGCATGACCGACGTTAGGGTCAAGATTGGGGTGCCACCAGACACTGGATTTGATACGGACAACCTCGATGGCTTTATCCAGGACATGGCCAAGAGACTAGGCACGGTGGTCAAGGAGCACTGGATGTCGTACGTTGATGAGGCCAAGGCTCTATACAACGATATCGGTATGCCATCACATCTTTCCTTGGGTGCCATAAGTCCCTGTCATGGGCGACTGACCTTCTTGTTCAGAGCAGATGGTGGAAGTAAGGACCAAATTGCAGCAAACCTCCTTTCCGCACCTTCCTTTTCTTGACGAAGTTATTATGGCCTTGACCGGGAATCTCGGGACGGCACAGTCTTCTTAGCTGCGCTATGGCAATGGTCTCCGGCGTATGAAGGGGGCGTTTCGGAAATCAGTAGAATGTTTCAGGGAGCATCGCAGGAGTGAGATCCTGAGTGAGCCATATGTTGAGAGAGTCAAGGCTGTACTCGCTGCTAAGCAAAGGATGTACTCCTAATTTCATTGATACTCTCTATGTTCTGCTCTTTCTGAAACCTTCGGAGGACTCTGCGAATTCGTATACGACACATGTGCAGACCTACCAATGTACTATGTTTCATTACTTCGCATCTATCGTGCTCTCTCAAAAGACTACTCGGCATTTGTCTGTGTCAGAATCCTTGAATTCCCTACCCACATGCATCGACCTGGATCGCAAGTCAAGTGCGGCCGTTCTGAGCTCATTCGGTTCCAAAGCCGTGTCTGGTGAGTATCCCTAGAAAATCTCTCCCGTTCTTGTTTTCGGCTTACTGACATGGATAGTTCTACGGACGGCTATCTCAGAAAGTACTCCGACTACATGGAGGCTCTAGCCTTCCGAGCGCGACCTGGTTCTCTGAAGGCTCGAGTTATAATTCCCATGAAGATCGGCATCCCTTGGGTACTCAACAAAAGTGTCCTTGAAGCGCCCGAAGACTGCCCGTGTGCTAGATATTCAATGTGATGCTGGAAGGTTGGTGGCAGAAGCGCGAGAAAGATACGCGAATGACGTATCTATTGCTGACTCCTGCTACGAGATTCTCCTGTGATGGGCTCGTCTTTCAGGGATCAAAGCCATCGGCGGATTACTGGCTGTTCCAATCGTTTCTTATCTTTCCTTCCATGACCTAGAGTCACAGAGCAGGGTTTAACAACCGGGTCTTGCTCTATTCACTGTTCATTGTTGCCAAACGTCCTCTTTACTGCTTCCAGAACCATATATTATCGCTCACCATTTCCAACATGTTGTCCTCCTTTCACGGTGTTGGCCTCATAATCGAGCCTTTTCTCATCAAAGAGGCACGTACAGACAAACCAGAGGCTTAATCCTACTGAAAGCGTCGCTTCCCTTTCCACTAATCCTCCACCTTTGATCAGCTCCAACCATGCCGGGCTGGAATTTCTGTCCAGTCCCGCAGCTACTTCTTATACTTCCTCACAAGTCAGTCGGAGAGATCGAGGCGAGAACCGTGAATTTGCAGGCTCTCACACTTAGCTTGAGGGACGTAATAGAAGGTCTTATAAACGCTCAACAACCTTCGCCAGCCGCAGAACGGCTACATGGTTTGTTCACACGGAAGTCACCCCCCTAGACAGCAGCCTGACCTTGGACTTCCTGAAGGTAAATCTCGAAGATCGGGTGATGGAAGTGCTCGTCAGATATGATTACGTACTGAGTAGGCGCTGCTCGGAATGAATGAAGCCTATCGATACACCATTATCTTTGGACGACTACTCGAGTGTGGATTGTCGAAGCGGATATTCTTGAGTACTGGCTCGGACTTTGCAGTACGATAATTCATGGACTATTGTTGTGATGGGGGGTTCTGCATCTGCCGGTGAAAAGTGTTGTACCACTTCCTAGGTTTGTATTCACTTCATGGTGATGGATAGGAGATACACCTTTTGGAAGACGTGTAAGATTTAACTTTTCAAAAACCGTAGCAGCCTGGAGGCTTTCAACACACCACACAACATTGTCCATCAACACGATAGGTGAAAAGCCATGACAAGCACATCCAAGAAGCATTCCAGTTACCCAGCAGATACCTGCCAACCATCTTTCAAGTCTGAACCCTCGCAACGAGGCCAAACCATCAATAAGTTTTCCTTCTGTTGCACAAACAAGAGGAGCTGACCATGTATCCGATAGATCACAGAAACAATGTCCGTCATCCGTAATATCTTCGACTCCATCGGTAAATTTTTCCAGACCGAGGACGAACCGGATGCATCCTGGGAGTTTGAAATTTCTCATGAAGCTATGGTCATGGGATACGCTCATGCGATCAACGACCAAGCGATTGCTATGAAGGGCACGGCTGGCGACAACGAGGCTCTCGGAATCATTGACCGGGTTCTGGACATGCTGAAAACGGCCAACGATGCTGGCATTGATTCTATAGAGATCTACGTAGCCATTTTGAAGATCCGGGAATGCTATTAGGCTTGCGAATGTTGGGGGGGTGTGGCCGACGTGGTCACAGCCGAGAGATGGAATGAAAGCGGGAGTGCTTAAGGACTTGAGAACACCTAGCTCTAGTGAACATGTGCATGTAATACAAACTCCCACAAAACCATGTCATCCCCGCCACAACAGATTCCTCTCATATACTCCCTCACCAAGTCCATCCAAGGCCATATTCGCTCGCTCATCCCCTATTTCCCTTTGTCGTAGCCCATCGTGCAAGTATGCGTCTTATAACCAATGAACCGATGCGTCTTGTACTCATACTTGCACCTCGTCGTCTCCGCTTGACCCGCATTAATCGCCTTCCCAATACAATCACTACAGGCATTGTAGCAGTTCACGCCTCCACTGAAATCGTCCTCGCCCTTCCAGAAGCTATACGTCACACCACCCAGGACAGTCCCATTGCCGTTGTTAGGCAGGCACTCGCCACCATTCCATTGGTCGTTGTTCATGGTTCCCAGACAGGCAGTCATCGAGGGAGCCCATGCAGGGTCAGCTGCGTAGAAAGGTACGTCGGCGGGGTGGTTGCTGTCGTAGGTGCACGTTGTGCCGGCACCGTAGCCGTTGTCGGGGACAGACCGTAGGTTGCCGGAGTTGGCAATGGAAATGGCGGCTAGGCCTAGGATTGCGAGACTTCCCCTAGGCTCTGGGTTGGGTGCTGGGTTCGGTGCGGCGAGGCCGAGAGACAAGAAGGCGACTGATGGTAGGAGGATGATAAGATGGGAATGCATGGCTGTGGTTGTACTCAGGTAACAGGTTGGGACGCGTTGGGGTTTGCTGGAGGTTGATGAGGCACAGAGATATATGTGCGGGCGTTGAAGTCTGTGAGCTAATGAATGCCGAGGGCGGTGGCTATAGATGTTTCCGATGAGGCTTCTTCCTTTTTTGTTGCACGGGTGCTGGTCTTAGTGATTCTCGAATCGCTGATGGGTGAGCCTCCTTCTTATACAAAGATCTTAACTTAAGCTAAGGCGCGATGGGCTGGCTGGTCTAGTATGCGATGTACAATCCCGCGACATGAGAAACATCCAAATATAACTTGTGAGCGAGAGTTCGTTACACGGAATCGTCTTTTCGTATGCGGGCCGAGTACCAGACCTCGAGACAGAGTTTATTCGGAACGTTTGAGAGCGACGAGGCGATGCCGGCATAATTACGTATATGCGACAAGCGTATTACGCATATGCGACAAGCGTAGCCTGGTCCAATTTGGACAACGTTTTTACGGACGGGAAGCCAAATTCTTTGGTCAATTTACCGCGAAACGCTCTAAGCGACACAATATACGCGATGTGCCGCTCACGGACACGAATAACATGGGCTGTGCGACGTGCGTATCCACCGACACTGACTTCTGACTATCTTTTGCATGGCTTTGCTACTGTTTGTAAGTTGCGGGATCAACATGGAAGACACATGGAGTGGAGGCACATGACACGGCTCGGTTGTAGGGAAAGGCCCAAAGAGACGAAATCGAAAGGAAGTGTAACTTGCTGTAGCGACTAGTAAAAGAATAGGACGGCTTAGCACCTGGTGTGGAAAATCGAAGCAGAGAGTAGTGAGCTAGAATCCCCCAAGATGATGGCCTGAATACCTTTCTCCACTGCTTGTTTAGTTCCTGCCTTTGATCCTACATTGAACAGCAAACACTGCTCCGCTGCGATCGGGCTTCGCAATCTGCCGAATGTGAGCCGGATCGCTATTCATGATATGTGGGACCACTCTCTCTTTTAGAATCTTATTCCTCCGTACGGTAGCAGGGAGCTGAATTGAAGGGCTGGCTGAACCAAGAGAATACCTGATTTGCCCCTTGAACAACATGTTAGCGATGGACAGGTTCACGACCCATTGACAAACGTATCGCTGCAGCGTCGGAGGATCCCAAGGAAGCAAGAATACGATTTGACACCTACGAGTGTCAGCGCATGGGATAAACAGTAGAATTCTTCAGCTTCCCAAAGAATAGCGCCTCGTCGCCGCCGCATTGTATCGAGGCCTCCATATTCGACTCCCCCATCATGAAATTCAAAGCCACAATTGTAGGACGTGCTTGACAGATAGAGTTCTGAGTCTGGCGTTGCTGAAAGGCCGTTCGCCCGCCGATCTCCCCAAGGTGTAGCTACCTTCGTATGTGCAGCTGAATTTTGGCTTCGTCACAGTCAGGAGAGATCGCCAGGTCTTAATATTGATAAGGTCGCCACAAGCTCCCGGCAAAAGCGTGGAGAGATCAATGGAAGACAATGGAGTATCGCTTCGCATTTGAGGGTATCGCGGAGCCAGAGCGTATCTTCTAGGAAAACCAACAACTCGTCTTCCATGTGAACAACCCAAGAGATCTCTCAGAGCTTCTGTGATTCATGGCTTTGCTAGCCAAGGAAATGAGCAAGAAGGGTCATCCAATAACTGTTGACCATGTTGTTGAGAACACATGGTGATAGACAGAAGTTTCTGGAGCCCGCACGACTGCCTACATGAGTCCTGAACAAAGTGACATGGTCAAGAGTGATCGATCTCAAACCTTGTGACACTTGTCAGTGAGTCTCGGCTGTAAGTGATGGGAGAGACTGAGTCAGACACATGCCTCGAAACCTATAAGTACTGGCCATCCTTGCGAAATCCTAGAAATCAAAACATCATTATTCCAAAAAAGCCAACAAGAGCCTCCGAGCCTCCGAGCCTCATCGATTCATTCTCCATCACAATGCCAAACACGCAATCTAGCCACAATGAAAATGGTAGCAAGGATCGCAAAGACTTCAAGCAGGCGAAGCCAGATCAGGAAGGACGTGATACATCGATCAACGCCGAGGATAGCAATGCCACCAAGAAAGACGCTGCAAAAGATATACATGCAAATACCGAAGACCTAGCTAAAGTGATGTATGGAACGCAGAGCTTTGGGGTGTGAAATCATAGTTGCGCGGCGAAGGAAGGCTGTTGTGGGGTGGACATATATTGATGAATTTTTTGACGGAGAGCTGCGGGTAATTGAGCTATTATTGAGGAGGGGAAACCTACTGTTTGCTATATTACTTCAATCATGCCAATAAAAGAGCCAATACAGAATTCGCTCGATCTTTGAAGTTTGAGCTCAGCGGTGACGCTCCACCTCAACTGTGAATCTCGTTCCTGATGATAACAACTGATATCACCAGTATACCGCAGACTTCGATGGTTTATGTGATTCTACTGGTTACAGGTTGGAGAAGAAAGGCAAGTAAGCCTCCAGGTGCATAAGGTCGCTACCAGTAGATTATAGTAGAGAGAGGTCGCCGAATTTCTCCTTCGTGGATATCAGTACGTTAACAAGACTTGAATTATGCCGCAGACGACTAACCTTGTATCCTGGAACACCCCATCTTCCTTTGGACACAAGTTGGGTTGTACGCTCGTCGATATCAGGTCTGGCAGCCACGACTTCATCCTATGGGATGGTCAGCCAGCGTCAGTGCATCGTACACCCAACACGAAGGACTCCAGCACATACCACCGTCAAGTCCTCGAACGGCCGCGCTGTCTCAATGTTCTCTAGTGTCTTGTCCAAGTCCCTCAACTCAGCATCAACCCTGCCCTTAGTCTCCCCTGCGCTCTTCACAGCCTGCGCCTCAAAAGCCTCAATCGCCTTGAGCTGCCTGTTGACATCATACGTAGCTGGCTTAAATTGCTTGAAATGCTGTTCGATCTCGTCTATGACTGCAGTGTTCTTAAGGGTATTGCGAAAGTGCTGGAAGTCGACGGTCTGAGGCATGTTGCTGAGCTGGTTGACCCTTCTTCGCGCGTCATCGTTACGTTTCTTGAAGGCGGACAAAGAAGCGGCGGTCTGGCCTCGTAGGCCGAGAGAGCTGCCAATGGTGGCCCAATCGATCTTGGAAGCTGCGGAGCGCTGCGATCGTCTGTTAGCACCGTGGCCCACTCAATGGCCTTGCTGGTGGCCAATGTGTTGCATGACTTACCCCGACAGCCATCTTTGCAGTCTCGGTAGCAGTGTCCAATTATCTCCGTGCTAAATATCAATGGAGAATGATGTCGAGGTTGAGGTTGGTACAAGCGCACTACGCCGGCTGCTGGTCCTGGCACGTGACTTAGAAGACTCGGCCAATCACAACAGGTCATCTAGAGGTTCTCTACAATGTTCACGAAATACGAATTCTACGCAACTGGAACCAGATGTCGTCTTGCTTTTTCTCTAAGAAGCGATTGCAGCTAATGATGGGTATGTAGCTCGATATCCCACAAACTTGCTAAGCTAATCGTCCAGCGCCATCACGTTAGTACTTGGCCATCGCCAGAAGCCAAGGCTTATATGCTCAGAGCCATGATGCTGTTGACTATGTCGTTGTCGTTTTCCTGTATTGTATACTATTCTCAGTGCCTGTTCAGCTTGAATTTCAATGTAATGTGGACAGACCTTAAGTGCTTTCACCGCCTTCTTTCGTGACACGCTCGCCTGGGCCATAACCAACTCGATATCCTTGGCCTCCAGTCCAGTATCGTCCACTTCTTCACCATCATCTTCATCCTCATCCTTCTTGGCATCCACCCCTTCAATGGCTTTGCCCTTGCCATTGCCGTGGTCATGGCCAGCATTGGGGTCACCATTGCCTGCGTTCGGGTCCGAGGGTGCAATGTTCTTGAGGGCGTTGTCGCTGAGTTGGGAGCTTAGATCCTCGATCTTGGCTTCGCCAAAGATACTGCCGTCGAATGTCAGTAGCCATTCCAGCCACAGCTGGAACATCGCGTACATGTAGGTATTGCTCGATGGTGACTTATACACATCAGGCTGGTTGATGACGAAGAGGATCTGCAGTACAAGGTCCAGCCAGTATTCCAACAAAGTGCCACAGCCTGGGGCTCCCAGGCTGTCCTGGAGGCTGACCTACGTTTTTTGGTCTCCTCAAAGTGACTCTTGTAATACCCGGGACATGCTTTAGCCCAAGTTTGCCGATTGACTTCCTAGCCTTCTTCTCGTTGCGGGAGTGCACAGTCACTGAGGATCCTGCTGGGATGCTCGAGTCTTCTCCACCAGCAGCTTCTCCTTCCTCAGAGTCGGAGCTGCTAGACGCATCGTCCACCTCTGCGCCCTTCTTGGAAGGCGGATCGTCGGGTAGTTCTTCTATGCGAGGGTTTGACATCGTGAATGGAGAGTCTGGGAGGTCGAGGAATGTTAGCAACTCCGACGTTGGGAAACTCGCTGCTAAAGTAGCGTCGATATCCAGCAGACAGCGGCTATCATAGAATCGAGGACGGATCACGCTAGGGAAAAGGAAGCGGGATTATACCTATAAATTAGGGAGACTGGGACTTTCTACTGTAAGATACTTGAGGAAATGTTGCGTCCCAGGAAAGAAACTCAGGCTTGGCGCTGTCCTTGCCGAGCTTGTGGGAAAGTCGCGCTAAGGTAGTGAATGGTTCAGTCCCTGTCAAGTTGTGTTGCTTACGGTGAATACGAGTGGCATTGACAGGTACATCATTAAAGCACCATCCAATAGTTCGGAGTCAAGGCAATAATACATTATGCAGGGCTAGCATTGCTCTTGAGCACATCGACAATCCGTGAGTTTTACACGTATCACAGCTCTTTGCAACCTTTCAAGGTGATAATTGCTATTTGAAGAAGTCCCTGTAGCCCAGAGATATCCACGAAAGCGCAGAGCCCTCTGCGTGAGCAACCCTTGACCTACCGCCGAATCAACCAGCCCCCTATCCCTCATGATGCCTTCGCTGATGATCGAACCTTTGCCAATGCTTTGCGGACCTCGAAACGTTTCTAAGAAGCTTCGAGTCAGCATGTGTCTGCACATAAATAACTGTACGCTCTTCATGGTCTTGCTGGGTGAGGCTTCGAATGCCGCCGTAATCGCAAGCCCGCTCCACGTGTTTCCATGGGCATCTTCGCTCACCTGCTTGTTCAGTTTCAGTACCCTGAAGCGATCAAAATCCGTAAGATTACGGCGCTTTTCCCTAACAGCCCGTCTCTTCGCCCATGCGCTCTCCTCCCACTTTTGCTCCACCTCATCCTTCTCCCAAGCCCTTGCGACAGCACCTCGTCCAGCCGCGCGGGGTAATTTAGGCATGACGATGTGCGTGAGAATGACGTTGCCGAGGGCTGTGGCATGGCGGGGAACAGCCATGTTGGGTGTCTTCGAAGGTCCATCGACAAGAGCCTGGTGGTGCATTAGATCTGCAAACACGCTTCTGCGTTCCTACACGTACGCGCTTGTGGTCGATGATCTCAACGATAGTTGCCAGGCGGTTGATGAATTTACCGTGGGTGAAGAGCACAATGCGGCCGACCTCGACCAACCGCCATTGCGAGGCGCTGATCTGCACTTCTGCCATCGCGGTGGGAAACCTTGCAGAGTATCCTGTCAGCAATGCCAAATCTTTGACTTGGAGGGCAGGATGACACACAGGTTGCAATGGTATGTGATGAAGGTTCGCCGGTATGGACCAAAGAAGTTGGGGTTCATGACTTCGGCTACATTATTCGTGGGCTCGCTTAGCCCTTCGCTAGTCAATATGGGGTATCTTCGGCGGACAGCAACAAATATGCCCGGCAATCTCCAAGAAATTTTCTCCTTTCGCATTGTCATCGAACTCATCGACGCTTAAGCAATCTTGCTACGTAAATTTCCGACACAGATCAGCTCATTCGGAGTACTCGATACTCGAGGAAATCTCGGGTCTGAGCGCGAGGGACTGCTTGAGAGCGCATTGCCGAAGGGATATGGCGGCCTGGGAAAGAGCTGCCATATCCCTTACCCATGACCATTGTAAGTTTTGTCTTATGTCCCGGTATGTACGATGCTATGATGCTATAATTTGCGATTGAGGCTTCGTCGGTGACATTCACGCCTGAGTGTCGATACTGGCGCTGTCGGATGATAGCCAATCTTACATATTCTGATTGCACGTTATTGTCGTTCCTTCGAAGACAGTGAGATCCAGGGTGCAGTTTGCTGACACTGCTTTTACCATAGGTCTGCCTGTATATCTTACACTGTGACTTTGATAGCTTCGGCACAAGCTGAAAAGCAACCGAATGTCTACCATCGAATGACTACATCCCATACCGCATCCGCAACTATCAATTTCCCTATCCTTACAGTCACAAAAGTGAGCGCCGCTGACTCACGTACACTTCTGGTTGCAAGAAATGAATGACATCCTGGATCAGCGGCGCAGTCTTGCAGAATCTCGACACCTAAGGTTTGGTAGAAATTTGTAGTCACGTTGAGGATCAGAGAATAGGAATGGTTTCCAGCGTTGATCATGGGGATCAATCTGAGTCAGCGGTAAGGCCCTCACATATCCAAATTGTCCCTACTGCTTCTTCCTTTACCCGATGATTACAAAACACAAGCACTAGATAGTAACTGACTCCTTTGGGAGATGATCGTACTTTGTTATACCAAGATCTCTGAGGGATTTCAAGCCATCTACTCCTTTTGCATCGCTGCCCAAGAAGCAAAGAAAGACTGACAAAGCTGATAGGTAGACGTTTGATCCGCATTCCAAACTGGATGTAGAATATTGCCAGATCATGGGTGTGATTTGCTCCGCCCGACATTCCGCGGGGCCAGAAAACTATAGGATATCGACCGTACCTGCACAGCCATACTTCAAGATCGCAAAGTTCATGATGAACTATGCTGACTGACAACGTTAACTTGCCGTCTTCGATAGCTAACTATACTAGTAGATATCTGGTTGTAGCTGATGTAGCCGTGGAGTTATCTGCGGATCAACGCTTTTCTAAAACTACATGTGGGCTCTCAGGAAGATCCAGCATAAGTAGACAAGGCGGACTTGCAGGACTCAGTGACCAGGAGATGTGTCGCAAGTCTAGCGGCCGCTTAGTCTCCTAACCTGGCCAGGAATGGATTTATACGCCTCGCTTTAACATAAGCCGGATTCTCTCCTCCGCGAAACATCATGGCAATGTATTGAACCTACCTGCCTGAGGCACTCGAAAAAGCTTCGATTTCGTTCATGTCACTCCGAGGTCGCCGTGTCACTACTAAAGCTTCGCTGACTGCTTGACCAAAGCCATCCAATCACTTTGTCCGGACTACACATAAATATCACCTCTCGGTGGCAGCCAAAGCACCCTATCTTCGTTCCCATTCACAACCTCCGTGCCGTTCTCGGTCCTCAGTGGTCCTTTGGTGGGCTTGTGATTATGGCTTGCTTTTTCACCAATTATTCCTTCCGCAAGTCTCATTCGAATTCTTGATGCTCCAGTCCCGTGGGACTTTGGCTGTCAGACGCATCGAAGATCAATGCCTTACTCCCTTACATTAAGAGTGTAGAATGTTCATTTCAGCTACCAGGCATGCTCTAAATGGGCTTTGCCCCGATCCGTCATGTGAAAGATCACGAACGGTGGCACAAAAGGCGAGACAGCTTGTCTTGGCCTTGGTACGACGTGAGTGATCAAGAGCCATTTTCACCTCTTGATCTACTTGACGTTATCCATTTGCTATCTTCTTCGTTCACGGATCGCCGATTGTTGGTTTGTCGACTGGGTTTTTGACTATAGCTTCTGAAGAGCGAAGAGGAGCTCATGGCTCCTCTACCATCGGTGACGGAAGTGAACATAACGAGAAGGGAGGAAGTGTTGGCCGTTATGGCGCCGCGGCTGATGCCGTTCCTTGCGACATGCTCAATGCGATGTTCTAGAAGATCCCCGCGGTGGGACTTCTAGAAAACAGTTCTTTACAGACGTGGACAACTCTGCGCTGATCTCAATCTTGTCGAGTACAACGCCGCCTTCCGCAAGGGAGCGCTCGTTGCCCAGAAGCCGCAGGCGGTGCTCGAATAACAGCACATATAGCTGGCGCCATCCCGGTTAGCTTTGCAATTTGGTCATCATGTGCTCGCGAGGCTCTCCCACTGCAGTTCCGTGAAGAAGATATGTCATTCGGCACCGCGAAAGTGCGGACCGTTAACTTCCTTCTGTCCTCCACCTGGCCAATGTTGCGCACAGCCTTCAGAGACCAAGGTGACTTTGCTTGGTACGCCTCATGGTGTCTTATTGGCTGGGTTCATGTCCGGCTGTTTCTTCCAGGAGCAAAGACTTCCACAATAGAGATACTTGACCCTTCCCTGTGCCGACGTGGAAGCATAAATCTCATGCAAAGCTTCGAAGTGTAGGTGCCCCGCAAGAAATTTCCATCAAGGCAAAAATTCTGGGAAGGCGTCAAGAATATTTGGGAATCATTCATCGAATAATCCGGGATTTGCTGGGAAACGCAGATATTTTGTATTTGCGAAGTGGGAATTCCTCATGGCGCATACCCCTTGACTACTATCCGCTTTTCCAATGTGATTTTTGACTGCCGGACAATTCCTCATTTACTTCGAAGGTGCTTACCTCTGGTGGTGCTGAAAACAAAGTCCAGCAACAACTACATTGGCTCTTATGTATATATCTATCATGCACTGTTGTGATTCCAAAAAGCTCAAATTCAGAATTCCTATATTATCTCGATCCTCGGAAAAACATATATGCAACCCCTTGGGACGCTTTCAGCATCACCAATTTTATGTCTGATGCTCAATGAGCGTCTCGAATCTGGCAAGCTTCCTGCCTTGAGTCACGCTTCTGCAGTCGCCTGTGTGTCAACCCCATTAACCACCACACCCGTCCTTTTGTCTCGAGGATGCCCCAACCTCCACTGCCACAGCCAGCCACGGCGATCCATGGACATGAGCCAGCTTGCCTCCGTTCCACCTAGCTGAATCCCCCTCCAACAGATCTCTCTGGCCGGCAGGGCCTGACCCCTCTGACTGTCCCCCCTATCATGGCATCCTAACACATCCATTGTCTCTCCACTCCCAACATACTTTTCCACCTCACAAACGCTCAACACCGCCATGAGCGTCATCCGCTCTCTGTATCGCGTCCAACAATTGCCGCTGCCCAAGAATCCTCACCCCCTTCCATTCCCCCTTCCTGCCTCCTCACTCATCCTCACCACCCTCCCCACCACCCTCCCCGCCTCCCTCTGCACCTCCCCCCCCGACGCCTTCACAATCGGCGCTAGCGTCATGATCCTTACAAAGCCCCTCAGATCCTTCGTCCGATCGTCTTTCGCGCGCCCATCCCGTCCCCATCCTCTCGTATGTAGTTCTTGGAAGAGGGCGTCCCGCATCCGGCGCTTGGCCCAGCTGCGGACGACGCTTTTGCCGGGCATGGTGTTGGCTGTGAGGGTGAGGTGGAAGCTGGGGCGAGAGGGACGAGGGTTGTTGGAGGAGGGGGAGGAGGATTGGTAGAGGTTTTTGAGTGATGGGGGGGCTTTGAGAGTTGAGGGGAGGGTGCGGGTGTAGTGAATGGCGGTTAATTGGGGGGTCCGAGGGAGGGGGGGCGGCATTCTTGGGCGATGGCAAGGGGGATGGTTAAAATGTGTCGATGGGTTGGCTGTGCGAAGGGTGAGCTACAGTGAGACGCTGTCCAGGCATGGTGAGCTTAACAACAATCTCAATGAATTCGAAGTGACGGCTTCTCTTCGGCACTAGCCTAACGCTCGCTTGTGACTGCTGTCCGCAGCGGGCAAGCCCCACTGGAGACACACCCCACCAACACTCTTCCTATTTCACCTACTTCAGACACCACGACTTCAGAGGTACCGCCAAATTTAATACCAAGACATATTGCGCACGTTTATCGCGACATCTCAGGATCCACATCAAAGCGCAACCACCGCTATGCCTAAGAATAAGGGGAAAGTACGTCTCCCCAAACCCACACCAGATCCCGGCCGCCACCGCATACACTCCGAGCACACAAAAAGACATTGAGGCTCTAGCATTCAGGATGTACCTCTCGATTGAAGAGGCCAAAGCTGATAGACCCGACCTCTAGGGTGGCAAAAACCGACGCCGCGGCAAGAACGAGAACGACAACGAGAAGCGCGAGTTGACCTTCAAAGAAGAAGGCCAAGGTACGCTCGCACTCCCACCACCTTCCACCCCCACCTCCTCCTCACCCCCTTCTTCCCACCCCCAACCCCCCCTTAACTAAATCCCTCCCAGAATACGCGCAAGTCCTCAAAATGCTCGGCAACGGCCGCCTCGAAGCCCTCTGCTTCGACGGCTCCCGCCGCCTCGCGCACATCCGCGGCAAGCTCCGCAAGAAAGTCTGGATCAACCAGGGCGACATCATCCTCCTCTCGCTGCGCGACTACCAGGACGAGAAGGGCGATGTGATACTGAAGTATTCGGCCGACGAGGCGAGGAGTCTGAAGGCGTACAACGAGCTGCCCGAGAGCGCGAAGATCAACGAGACGGATACGTATGCGAATGAGGAGGGGGAGGGGTATGTGGAGTTTGATGAGGACAGGAGCGGGGAGAGTGAGGGTGGGGGGGTGGTGGATGTGGATGACATCTAGAGGGGGAGCGTCGGGAATTGGGATGGGGGGTTTCACTTGTAGATGGCATAATAGCATGCTCTATGAATCACGATGGGGTTGCTGCGGGCCGGATGCCATAGAGGTCAAATGGGCGTATGAAAACAAGTTGGTAAACTACCTTAGCGGGCCCCTTAGGTTTCGGACTAGGGTTGCCCAACGCTATTCTGTTTAAGGATCGTTTTAAATCTATCTTTGTCGAAGGACCGTTGCATAAGCCTTGTTCAAAGAGGATCGATTTTTTCGAAGAGCGATGAGCATGTTTCAATCATCGTTCGATGAAAAGCGTCGTGAAATCGTAGTTAAATCCCAATATATTAAGCATTACTAATCGTATTTGTTCTAGAGCGATGATGGTTTAATTATCGTTGTAAGACTATCGTTTTTTGCTAATGTTTATTAACTAAAGCTCTTATGTTTCGCAAAAAGAAATTAAATGTAGAAACTCATTTTCTAATAGCTATAGTTTTTGCAATTATCTCCAAACTATTGCTAGACAAATATCGTTCTCTAGTTAAGACTATAATAAACGTCACATGCTTTTTAAATCAAATGCGTTTGCCAACGATATGTCAACAATAATTTAATCGTAGTGCAAATATCTTCGTTAATCGATTCGATCAAAGAGCTCGCATGTATGAGGCATTTATAAATTGATTTTGAGAGATATTTTGAGTGTAGATAGCAATTCGAATTATTCAACTAGTAGATTAAGATAGTTAGAAAATTTAAGAAAGCAAATGCCAAATCAAGTCATAAAAATATATTCGAAGCAATCAAATGCAAACCTCTTATAAGAGATCATTCTAAAGACATTAATCTAGAGACTTATAGCTAGACGTCATGCTAAAGAACGAGCAAAGAAGAAGCAAAAAAATCAAGTTTTCAATCATCTTACTTCCCCCCAATTTAGTGAAGCAAAATTAGCGTCGTTTGAAGGCAAACCGCAAGAATTTGGGATCGTCGTCAAAGAGAACACGCTTCGTATTGCGCTTTTTAGCGCCTCTTAACGAGATCTTCTTTGCTCGAGCAAAGCTATCGACGATGAGATTTTCGAAATCCTTAATCGACGACATGACATCGTAAAAAATCAATACGCTCTCATAATTATACTTTCGCCCTAGCACTTGTTCGTCATTCTCGTAGAAAAGACATTGTTTTATTCGTACGCAAAAGTTAACTTATACAACTAAGAAATATCGTTAATTAAAAACCAAAATTGAGCTTGAAGATTAAACACACCAAAAAGAAGCTTCACAATTCGATCATTACATTTGTCTCAATTAACTAAGCTCTTGTAGAATGCCTAATTTAATTCAACGTTTGTTGTAGAGAATGTTTTTTCGAAATAGTGCTAAAGAATGTTAAAGTTAGTTTTGTTTCATATAATTTCTTTTGTCTTCTTGTTGTGATTCATTCTCTCACAAACGTAGATTTGACAAATTTTAGTTTAGCGTTCGAATTCCTTTTTGGAGAAGTTAAACTTACTCTCATTTGCGCAATCGTAGTAGCCTTTCAATTTCGAGAGTTAATCAAGTACTTTTTCTTCGCTTCTTAATAATGCTTGTGATTGAATTTTAAGACTTCAAAGATCTTTTTGATCAACTTATTCAAATTGTCGTTATTGAATCATCGTAGCTAATTATATCGCGCCTCTCTTTTAAACTTTGCGAGAAAGTTTTTGTAAACAATTACTTTAAAAGAGTCTTAAGAAAGCTAAATGGTTTTGCGTCGACGTTTAAGCTTAGAAAGAATTTCGATAAATGATGAACTTTTGTCAAAATTGATCTAGGGAGTGCTTCGAGACTATATAGTGTTAGTCTCACTAGCGAGAGACTAGAGTAATTAGGGATGTATATTTTATCTCGTTCTCTCCCTCATCGAACGCAAAATCACTCATGATAGCACACACGAATAAAGAATAGAATACGCTACAACAAAAGAAATCTAAATATAACAAAAAATTTATTAGATCACATAGCTAATTTATAGAACCTTGAAATTGTGATAATAAATGTTATTTGAATTTAATCTTAAGATCAATGCGAGACATTTTCGATATCAATTTCGCACTTTATTAAAACATTCCTTTTATTTGTTGCCCAAATCATCGCATCATAATCTCCACTTAAAAGCATTCGAATTACAATTGATATCTCGTTCAAGATATTTGCAAAGCTTTATTCGATGACGCATCTATTAAAAATGCTAAAGCATTTTGCAAATCAACGATATTCGAACAATTAAGCACTTTTTTTATTTTCTTCGTCGAACGCATTACATTCAAATCTCTTTAATCTATATACTATTCATTGCCCAACAACTTTACGACGACATATCGATCTATTCTATATTCTTAATCTAGCGCCCTAGCACGCGAGTGAATGGTATTGGAGACGACTTGAAGGCGAAAAGGTGATAATCAAACGACGTTAGACATAATTAAGAGGACTCTATAAGAAGGCTTTTTTGAAATACAAAGTGATTGGGAAGACAACTACGTTGCACATGCGACAAGTCTAAAGAGCGCTACTTAAAAAGCGAAAAGATTAGTGTAATAGACGAAAGACGACAAGGGACTCTACAAAACAAAGAACGATTTTTGAGACTTTAACTACGACAAGTACTCTTTCTTTTGCGCTATTTAAATATGTCATAGCTAATTTGTAGCAATAGACATGATTCGTAATGTGAACGCAAACGAGATGTTCGTCTTCTCAAGATCGCGACAAAATGCTCTCTCTCAATTGTCTTCTAGAAGACGACGAAATTTCTCAACAACTTTATCACGTTTGTCTACATCTTTTATAGCTTTAGACTCGACTTCTATTGCGACTCTTAAAACGCAAATCATGACTAATAACGATGACGATGCGCTTCTTTTAACGTTAGAAGGTAGCGTTCGAAATGCGTTTAAAAGATTGCGAAATGAGAACAAAATAGCTCTTAATAAAGTAAATGATTGTGTCGTAACTTATGTTTTTTTCACAACTAATAATTCTAGAACGCGAATAAAATTCTTCGCGTTTTAGAGATTGACGCGAAGAAATTTAATAATTTTGCAAAGAAAATTGATCTCGCGCCTATTGTCAAGAACGATTTCGATTCACTCCCTAAGTTTAGAGTCGAAAATTTTTTAGATATGTAGATCGATGACGACGTTAACGATATTTTTGTGAACTCTATGCTACTCTCTTTAGCGCTAGTTCGTCTCGCAATTAATGATTCTTTCGAAAATATTTTTCATTGACGTCTTTCTTCTATTAGCGATTTCGCATTGGCGTTTGATCTTTGATGTGAGACAATAAACATTATTCGTTTTATATACAAATTTGCGTTCGAAGTTCTAAGGCTTCTAAAGTTTGTTAACTCTATAAGCGCGCTATCGAAGACTTTGAATGCACTCAAAGATCAATATTGAGAACAATTTTCTTTACTATCTTTTAAGATTAATCGCATTCGAGTTAAGCGAAATTAGCAATCTACAATGATAGAAGATAGGAAACGAAAGCAAAGATCTCGCGAAAAGATATAAAAAATGCTTTATTTTAATTTCATTGCGCTCTTCTTAACAATGCATGCATCTTCGTTCTTTCTTAAGAAGCAATATTATGGCATGGCATTAATCGTAAATGCATCATCGAAGCTCTTTTATTTAAATAGTTGGGAATCTTTAATTTGATCAACATTTGAAGAGTTTGCTTTCTATTTTAATACTTTTTCAATATTTTCTTTCAATATTTTATGATTTAAGTGGTTCGCGAAGTGCGAGAATGCCAAACATGATATCAATTTTAAACATATGAGAAGAGTAATCTTTGTAAGAAAGAATATAAGACGCGACTCTTTGTTTCTTAGTCGAAAAATGCTAAAGATTTAAGAAGTTATTAGAAGAATCAAGCTTTTAAACTTTTAAAAAAAGCTACTACGAATATTATCTTAAGCAAGTGAGCTCTTTATACTTCAAAATCAATGTTACGAGATCTACGAAAGTAAGACAATGCTACGAATGATGCATGTGATTTTGAATTAACGATATAATGAGAACAAATTAGAAATCTACGAGTCAAAGAAAAAGAGATTCGACTTTTTTATTCGACAAATGTATAACAAAGTTAAAGGCAAATGAGTTTCTCTTAGTCTTTTCGCATCTTTACGTGTTGATTTGAAGCTTTCAACATATGAATGCGAATATCTTATTATAGCATTTGTTTACAAAAGAAACAATATGACGAAGACTACAATTAATTTAGAATTCATAAAATGCTACTTAATGTCTCTTATGATTTTTATAGATAACTTTGATTTGTTTCGCAACGCTTATTGATTCTTAATAAACATTTACGCTATTCTAGTTTCAATGACTTTAATAGAGTGGAATCGAAGAGCAAATGTCTTTCTTATTACATTAGGATCGTACGAATTAGAGCTCTTTGATGTTATCATTGCAATTAATTTCTCTCTTGCTCAATTAGATTGAGGAATCTTTACTTAAATTGAAGATAACGAAGATTTAACGATTCTTCTTTGCGTCTATATCTTGGCTTTTATTAACAATTTATCGCAACAATCTAACAATAAAGAGTTATTTCAATCAAACGCGAATTATGAATGCAATCAATGTTACATTCATAAATAGTAGCGAGATAATCTTTAATTCGACATTAAGACTCGCGATCGTTTTCATTATCGCACTTTAGAAGTTCGCATATAGAGAGAGCTAATGCTTGTCTTCAATCGCAAGAAGCTTTTTATTATCATTGAGCTAAAGATAAATTAGATCTCGCTTATCAAGTTTGCTCTTACACTTGATATTATTAATTCTAGATTTAGAAATATGGCGCATTCGAAGTTCAAAAGACTAAATGTTCTTACATAAGAATTGCTTTTTAAAATCGTTCTTATTACTTAAAAACAATTCAAGTACATCGCAACACTTTAAATCTTCAAATTTTTAAATAACTAGCCTCACATTAGATCGTTAATGACGCATCTTAAGTTCTAATTTATGCAAGAAGTCGTTCGCGATATCATTGTGACACTAGTTTTGCTTCATGTGTTTCTCAATTAATATCACATAATTTTTCGATTCTATATCGCAACATTCTTAATTTTTCAATTAAAAGATATTGTCGCATCTATTGTTAAATGCTATGTTAACTTAGTTGTTAATAACAATTTTATGAGTCAAAGCTTCATGCATGAAGCGAATAAAGAAAAGATGAAATTTGTACTTCTAAAAACTTGTTAAGAGATTCAACAATTATTCGAATGCGCCAAACTAATTAGATTAAATAATGATCGATCAAAAGACGTTACTTTAACGCGCCATTTTCAAAACTTATTTCTAACTATTTTTATGACGAAGAAGAATAAAGATATCAACTCACAACACTTCTAAGAGTTCGAAGTATTTGAAACTTCGAAATAGACAAAGAATGCGATCATTGCATTGAGCTTTTAACAAATGAAGAAACGATCAAACTTGTACGTAGAACTTCATTATTAGAATGTAGCTTAAGAGTATACTATTCCTAGAAACTACGATACTTGAATCGACAAAAATAAGCATCGTTTTTTTAAAAACTATGTTCGCCATATCAATGTTATCAATGTGAAGAAGACACTTGTATTAAGAGAGAATGTTTAGTTTACTTTAAAAATGCTACTAAACAACGCCTTTTGTGAGAGAGAGTTAGAAATTATTCGTCAAATATAGCTAATTAATTTCAAGTGCTTCAATCTTTTTAATAGCATTTTTTCTCGATTAGAGCAACAAATCTACGAATTTAATGAGTTGAAACGCAATGTTTTTTCGATTTAACATCAAGTTAACGTTGCGATGTCGTCGCGAGTCAAGAATTTATACATTGTCGTTATCACTTCTTTGTTTTGCTCTATTCGCAATCTCGACATTATCGCTATTAACTCGTTTCTTCGCAAGCTTCGCTTAACGTATAAGCACGAATATGGGGAGCTTAAGCTTGCGCGATTTAATATCTTCTCTCTTAAGTGATATCTTAAGATTAACTTCTACGATTAAGCTTTAAAGCGACGCATCACTTTTAAGCAAGAGGATTTTCTTTACGTTTGAGATCAATTTCATCATGTGCGCTATCTCTTTACTCACTTGATATTGTTAAAAAAAAGAAGGGCTTTTTTGCTCATATCTAGAGTGAAGGAGGGAGTGAACTACGATTTTGTGTTGGAGTTTAGCATTGAGCGACTTACGAACAAGACGATGATCGTAGATTTGTTAGCTATTCGATTAGAAAAATAAATAATACTTGTGAGAAAAGATACAAATGAGGGAAAGCTAGCGTTGTTGAGCGATGTTGTCGTGAACTTCTTGCTTCTACATTGTATATGAAATGTTTAAGCTATCTAAATACTTGTATACATAAAGATAGCGAGTTAAGACTAGTTCTTCGTACAAAGCTTCATATTATAATTATAACACTAGAAATTCCTAGTTATAGAATTCAAAATCACGTAATTTTTGTCAAGATTTTTGCGACTCGCACATTCATCTTTTAATCATTATGCTTTTAGAATTACTTAAGTTTTAATTCATTTTTTAGACACTTTTTAGACACTTTTTAGACACTTTTCACGTTACGCAAAACCATTTTTTCATGCTTAAATTATGAGAAGATTCGAGCTAGCATTGGCGATCTTCTTGTAGAGGCTCGCCACCTTATACATGCGCCTCTTTATTTTGGCATACTAACATTTTCATAAATTTGAAATACATGATTTTTCATTTCGCAATTTAACGATATTCGAGTATTTGAGTACTTCTTTCTATCTTTTATAGTAAAGGCTAATCATCATGCATTACGTATAGATTTTATTCGCTTTTAATACTATTTACTATTTATTGCTTTACAAATCTACGACATCATTTGCATTCTTGCCAATTTGCATATTTAGTACATTAGTAGTTCTTCGATCGTCTTAAGATTTCTATTGAACGATTTAAAGAAATGATTGAATCTCGTTGAAATTAATGATGAAAGAACTATGAAAAACTATACTAAGTGATTGAAGAAATTGATGCAAATGTTAGAATAACGAATTTGAAATATAATGATGAGGAGTTTGCAAGCTTGACGACAAGAGCAAGAAATAAAATACAAGAAAAGAGACTATTAAGATTTTTTTATCAACGAGGCGAGAAAACTTAGAAAAAATCATCTTTCGAGCTATATCAAGCATGCCAAATACTCTTTTTTCCAAATCTTGCGCTCAAAATGCTAATTAAGTCTTTCTTTTTAATGAAATAAAATGTCGTTACTCATTTAGAATTTTACATGTGATTCGAACTCTTAAGAATTAAACAAGATTGCGTCTTCTAACATTCTTTCAAGCATTAACTTTCGAACATAGAAAGCCCTTTTTTATCTCGCTTAAAATCGTCAACTATTGCCTTTTTCTAGTAGACAAGCTTGCGATCAATGGTATCTTCTACAATAAGTCTCATTCCAATTCGATAATTCTATCAAATTCATTGTTGTTTCCCAAAACAAGAAGAGATACATATTAGACTCTCGAAAGATGATAGAATAGATACGAAAAATGCTAATTTTAAATTCGAGAGATTAGATATTAAGTATAAGGAATTAATGAAAATGTCGTAAGTCTTGTCTTGCTTTTAGTCGCATTCATTGATAAGACTATACTAATTAACACTATTTTAGATTCTAGCAAAGCATTAGATAATCGCGTAAATTTGTTCACAACTTTATTTTTTCAAGATTTAAACACTAACTCGAGTAACATTAGGCGCCTCATTTCTTAAACAATACCTTGATTTACTTTGAGTTGCGTCTTTCGATATCTAATTTAATGTTTCTTCTTCAATTGAATCTTCTAATTAATAGCTTCGCAATTCTAGCATTTGATAACATTTTTAAGACAACGCTATCCTTACAAGCTAGGCCTCAAGCACAACGAGATTAAAATTGCATCGACGATTAACTTGGAGTATAACGATATTTTTGCAAGCTTAACGAAGATCAAATTGCTTCAACACTTTAATATGAAATCAAAAATAAACAAATTATGTATTTTTCATAAAGATAGATTTTCGTTTGCTAAGATTAGAAACTCTATTATTTTATCGCCTTTTTAGTGCGCATTTTAATAAACTTTGTAGACATCAAACTCTATTTTGTTTTGAAACACTACATAATATGGCTTTCTTCTATTTTTCGAATCTTCTTCGTTAATGTTTTTAAGTTTAGACTCTTTATAGTCTTCATTCTTTCGAGATTACGATTCGAGAAAAAAGTAGATAAAGAGAAGAGCATTTTCTTAGAAGATCAAGACTTATTTGGAATAAAACGTGATTAAGATTCTTGATTAATAGGATTTGATACAAATTAAAGTAGCTTAAAATAAATCGCTCGATCATGTGATATGAATCTTGAATTAGGAATTTTGAAGAGAAAGGATTCGCCTCAAAATTTAACGTTTGTCAACGACGATTTTAACATGGTTTTGATATTGTTTTCGTAAGATCATAATAGTCTTTTAAATATAGTGTTGCATTTCTAGTACACCAAGAATTATATTTTCTTGAAAATAGATTTGAAATCGTAATTATGCTACTAATAGATTTCGTAAACACCTTGATTGCATTCATATTTGACGAAATCGACTATTCTTCGAAATATGGCTTCACAATAGTCGTTGATTGATTGCAATAATCGATTGACAACTATCACATATTAGACGTTTTTCGATTATAGTATTTATTTTATAGATATAGTTTCTAGGAAAACAATGATTTTACGACTATATATTAAACGCACGATCGCGGCAACTGGATTGTTCGATAAAGATTGTCCTCTTCAAAAGTTTGCTACCAAACCCTTTCGGAACCCTATTCTGGTGTGGCCAAGACCCGCTAAGGTACTCTAGTACGTACCGGATGCGAACCCGCAGTCACGCATCAGCATCCATGTTGTTGTTCGACGGTCGAAATCTGGTCCCCGTCAATTTATCTTGATATCATTGTTCTACATTATGCCCCCTCATCAAAGACACTCTTGTTGAAAAACCTGTAAATCTGCCTCCCAGCTTCTTTCCCCACCAATGGATCCAACTCCTCCTCCTCCATATTACTAACCTCCAGCACGCTCCCCACCTCCAGCGTCAACCTCTGGTAATTCTTCCCCGTCACCCCAGGCACCGCTCTCAGCATCTCCTGCGGCGTCTGATTGAAGCTCTGGTCCCCTGGCTCCTCGCCCGCCACCAAACCCAACTGCACCGCTCGGAGGGGATCCGGCTCCTCTTGATGCTTCTTTAGCTCCTCGAAGATTTCCGCCGTCTGGTACGGTGAGGATGACCAGATGACTTTCAGGCGTGGGAATGCCAGCGTCAGGAGCACGAGCTTCGACTGCAGGTCTGCCGGGTTGGCGGCGGTGGAGAGCGAGGAAGCGGCGCTGTGGGCATCGGCGAAGGGGTCGAGAGTGAATGATTTGTTCTGGTCGAATTCGATGAGGAGCATGGGGTTCTTGTAATGCTGGAGCATCGTCTCGGCTTGATTGAAGAGACGGCCGTTTTTGAACGAGGAGATAAGGTCGCGAACGGATTTGCGCTCGATGCAGATGTGGGGTGTGATCACGTAGTCGCCTACTGTGAGCATACAGGGGATGACCTGCATGGTGCGGCCGTGGAGGAGAGAGGGCAGGGAAGAACGGAATTCGCGGACATCGACGACGATGCGAGGGGGTTCGGCGGTTGCGGCTAGGCGACCACCGCCAGCGATACGAGTATTAACTGTGCGAAGAAACTGCTCTTGAGGATCGTCAGGGCCTTTGCCGTCGAGGGTTATCGTGATTGTCATGTTCTAAACAAGTCAGCGAGGGATGCTTCTATGGTGGAATGCAAGTGCTTACGCCTTTCTCTTTGATAAGTCGAGTAAAGGCATCCTTCTCCTTTCGAACTGCGCTGAGGTACCGCTGCTCTTCGACAGAACCGCCGTAGTACATGAAATAGACACGAATATTACGGTTATCGTGCGAACTTCGGTACACTTCAATCCGTCGAATGAAGGCTGCGTCCGGTTCGTACATCACAACATATCGTGGTCGAACTTCTTCGAGCACATGCTCGTCCATATCGCCATCGTACGGGTGGATGACCAACAGATCCTTCATTTCGTAAAGTTCGAAGTAGTCCTCCATACCTTCCAGCGAATCCACTGCAATCTCATCCTTCTGAGCCGCGTCCACATCGGTTGGATGAATATCGGCCATCAAACTTGCTACTTGGGAAGCCTTCTCTTCAGCGATCTGCAAACCGCTATTGACAGCTCTGCCTCCACCAGCTGCAGCCGCCGACCCGCCGCGTACTCGTCGCCGCTTGTTCGGTGGTCCTTTGGTTTTCGCCGCGGATTGGTCTTTGTAGCCATTGAGTGCCTTTTGATTCTCGTTGAATAGAGAAGCGCTGACCCGAGCGAAGTTCTTCTTCCAATCTAAGTAATCCCGAAGCTTCCTGCGCATCATGAAAGTCGCCGATGGTTTGGTGTCGATCTCATCGTCCTCTTCACCTTCGCCTTCAATGAGCGGTCCAGGTCGTACATGCATGGTCTGCAAGTATTCTCGAAGCTGCCGGCAGGTGCTTTGATCGGAGCACATGACCAGAATTGTACCATTAGAGTCATCCTGTATAAGAGGATTGAAATAGGTGTCCCGCTCAATCTCGTCGAGCATCTCAGCGAGAAGGCTCCATTTTGGTTGCTCCTCAAGAACGGGTCGGAGTGATTCTGGTAGAACTTCAGATTCTGTCAGGCTTTCGCCTTCTGCCGCTTTTCCTGTGTAGACTCTCCGCTTCGCAGACTCGAAGATTGTGTTTGCTGAGTCGAGGAACAACCATGGAGATTGGTTCTGACGGTTCGAACCTGGTGGTGGCTGGTGTGCGGCTAGTATAGTATCTAAATACTTATTGAATGATACCGCATCGTACGTAAGAAGTGCGCTGAGATTATCAGTCAGCCATCCGGGCATAGTCGGAACGGGCTTCCGTACTGCAGGATACTTCGAAGGACTGTAAGGTCATTGACAATTTGCCGCGTCCTGTAGCTCACACGATGCCATATGGGATCCAACTGTCTGCGAACAATAGCATCAAAGCTCTTATGCAATGCACTATCGAGAGTCCAGTCCTCCAGCTCTATGCCAGTCCCTGCCTTCCGCAATTCGCTGATGCTGACTTCCACGCATTCCAGCACGGCGACCTGGATGTCCTTCATACTATCCGTCATAGGAACCTCTAATTCGATCACTTCGGCTTTCTTTCGCCCCTCAAGCGACTTTGCTACTGTGACATGGAACCTAGGCCACAACGACGGTTTTCGTAGGAAAAGGTTGCGCATCATAGAAGACAGGGGGGCGAAGCCGGTCGTGAAGGGTTCCGGATTGTCTGAGAAGGCTTTGAGGAAGCCAACCTTATTCATTTGACGGAATATACGTATGATAAAAGCTTCGGTAGAGGTTGCGACAATCCTGGTAGTCCATTAGAAGCTGCGTGATAAGTCCATGGAAATGCACGGACCTCTCAGCATGCAGAACGACAAGGCCGGTAATAGTCTCCGGATTCAGCAATTCTGGCTTGTCAGCCTCCTGCTCGCTCAAAGTAGGTACACCCATACTAGAAAGTAGATCGACGACCAGAATCCTAGACGTTATACTGAATATGCCCCCTTGAGAGTACATCTTTTCCCTAAGGCTACTCAGTAATAGCTTTCAACTTCGCAATTCCCAATGTCACCTTGTTGCCACGCTCATGGCGTCCGTGTTGACCTGGCTGAGCCCTCTGGCCTTAGACGACCTGCTGACAGCAGCGTGCTCCGCCAGCGCTGCAACCTGTCATCCCATGTATGCCCGCTGCTATCTAGCAGACGCACCTTCTCCGATCCAGCCATTTTCTCGATCGTCGGCTCCAACCAAGACAATTAGGTTATTCCCAATGGCATCGTAGGCGTGTAGGAGGTTGGTGACAACACGGATCAGCCCCAGTCCGCGGGCGAGCACGACGAGCTCATCTTCGGATCTGAGCTCGGAGAAAAGGTCTTCTCGATCAGTTACTTGTTGTTCGAAGAATGCATTCCGGTTGTCCTACCCTGTTGATACTCCTGGGAGAAGTGTTAGTCATTGTTACCCACCCATATGGACGAAGGTCCTTACTAAAGGCAGTGAAAGCTTTACAGGAGGCTTGTCGCTCTCCGATGGCATTTGGCTGCCCTTCAAAGGACTTTGAGCCAAGGCACTTTGACTGCTTCTCTTGGCTCTACGTACTATCTGGGATGATCGATTTGCACCTTGGCTTGGCGCTAGCGAATGACCCGCATTGGTCGGCAACGGGATGACGTGCGGGGGAAGGGGGGGCTTCAAGAACCGATGTCGTTCAATTCCTCTTCTTTCAACAATTCGACACAAACAGCATCCGACACAAGAAGTCACGCATCTACTCATGATGCCCGTCCACCCAAGCGAAGAAGAAGCCCCGACCGGTCTCACCGAGAAGATAGCCAAGGATCCCTCCTCGACCACCGAATCCACCGCCAGCGACCATGAGTCCCACCAGAATGAGCACACCCCCGGGGACAGCTTGAAGGCCTCTGCGCAGGACTTTCAGTCCAAGGGCCCGCAGATCCCTCTGAGCATGGACGGTACGTCCTTTCGGGAGAAGTAATCCACAACGGGTGCTGACCCAGGCGACGCAGCTATGCCGCCAAAGGCCTCGAAGGAGGAGCTGAGGGCTCGAGCAGAGGAGTTGAACAAATGATACCAGTGCGAGGTCGGTACGATGTTGGGGTTTGGGGAGGAGCCAAGTGTGCTCACGGTTGACAAAAGGGTTGACGGGAATGGCAAGATCAAATGGAGGACGATACAATTACGAGATATGGCTTTAGGATTGATTGGAGGATTGAACGGGAGGGAGCAGGGTATCGCAAAGTCACCATAGGCTCCAATTCCAATAACGTAAAATTTCAACGTGATGTGTGTATGAGCGAGGTTTTCAGTTGCTAGCAGGTCAGGGATGTAAGGAATATCTTAGTAAGGTGTCAGTGCATCTAGAAGGGCATAGTGTACATTGAAAGTAGCATCTAGAGTGAGTTACACTCGGCTACTCCGGGCTATCATAGTGTTTCCTGAAGCTGCCCCAATGACCCCCCAGCTTCGACACCGAATAACAAGAGCCAGGCCCTACCTTATTGTCATAATCGGGCTTTTTTATAGTCTTGCTGGCAAAGTTCTTGCAGTTTTCGTCCGTAAAGACATCAAAGCTGTCAAAGGACCATGGCCACGAACCCCAGCTGACACCTACGAAATCAGTTTCCGGTGTGAACTTTTGACAGTCGCCGTTGACCTCTGGACGGTTGTTGTGAGGCTTGCCGGTGCAGTCTCCCTTGTCGAAGGATCCAATCCACCCCCAGTGACTGCCGAGTTTGGAAGAGGTTGTAGAGGAGGTAGTGTTCGCAGCTGAAGTAAGGTTACTCTTCGGTAGATTGAGACCGTCGGTGGGAGCGGCGGGAGCAGGGTAATTGGTGAAAGCGTCGAGGGTGGTAGTCGTGGTTGGCTCCGTGCTGGAGTAAGGCAGAGCGAGTGTAAGAGCGCCGGCGCTCAGAAGAGAGAGAAGAAAGCTGGAAAGCATTTCGGGAATTGTGATGTGTAAGAAAGTTCCTCGAATTTACTATGATCAGGTTGTTTGATTGACGACACAGAATTTGAGAATGCGGATTATATAGGTGCAAAACGAACAATGAATGCACAACATAATACAACCACAGAGACAAAGACCGGTGAAAAATCCATTGATCGAGGGCTGGAAGTCCTTTGTTTCGGGCATTGAGCTTTTCTGAGTTGGCCAACGTCGGCATTTTGTATAACACCTCCAAGGCTAGTACTGCTGCAAGTTACGACATTGGAGGGCTTCAAGATGGGCTACGTCGAAGCCTTCAGGTCAGTCCGAACTGTAACCTCGAACGCGTTATACGGCCGGGAACTCTGAATAAATCCTCAGCCTTCACATGCTGACCAATGTTACTCCAATGATATTTTAAGGAATGCACGCATGCATTTTGTTGCTTACCTGGATGGAATGATGAGTGATCGTCACCTACTTCATGTCCCATGTCCTGCGGTAGACACCTCCAGAATGCGATCTTGCAACCCTTCAACAATATGAACCCTGATGCCCGCCTCTTCGAGTCGCTTCATGCCCGTATTCTCCCCAACGAATACCTCGGGCTCTTTGATGCCAACATACACAACTTTGATCGCGCCGTTTAACCTTATAATTCGCTCGACACAGGTTCGGTTCCCACTCAACCTCTTGTTGCATGGCTCCATGGTAGTGTAGAGGACGGTGTTCTTCGGCAACACGTCTTTTATCCGTTCTTCTTCAGTCAGCTTATGCTGCCGAGCCACCTTGATGAAACAACACTGCTCTGCATGGGTACTTCCAGGATCCCCGAGCGAGTCCCGGGGCAATTCTAGGGAATAGCCCGTAGACAGAATTTTATTCTCGTCAGCATCGACGAGGACTGCTCCTACGCAGAATTTGGTAGACGTAGGGGGCGAGAGGCGAGCTCGATCCATCGCGAATTCCATGTATCGACGGTGATCGCCGGCCGCGATGGTCGGTTCGGACCCCATCGTGGGTGATAGGCTACCAGAGGGCTCTCGAGTGATTGGCCGGACCTGGTGCCTTCAGCGTTCACAACGCGCTCGAGTGCCAAATACGAAACCAAAGGTCTCCTTGATCGCGCCGAAGTTAGGAATGTTTTACAGTAAGTCAACAGTAAGTAGATGTCTTTTGTAATAACCAGCGCAAGCACTGTCATTCGTGTTTTTCACTGCTATTCGTCCTGGTGAGAAAAGATCGCCGGCGATTGCAGATCACACCTAGAACAGATTTGGGTGCAGCAGTAGTCGTTGGAAGTATTGCAGCTTGCGCTCTCTGTTCATACTTTAGGCAGGCTCCAATTGCCCCTGGCCGCCCGCTCTCGGGCCTTCGCGAATGTGCAGCATTGTGGATTCATCAAGATCTTGATTGGCTTACAATGAGCAAATGAAGGGTTCCTTCGGGTGACATTAAAGCACTGATCTTGTTCAGAAGCTTTTCGATTGACGGAGGCCCAAGCTGTCCCTAGGGTACCGGACTGATCTGAGACAAAATGCCCAGACAATATGGTAACCCATGCACAACGCAACTTGAAGCCTGAGAAGCAAAACGCTCCCTGGTCTCGACTGAGTCTCGCATAGTCTATTTGGAGCTTCCGGCGCAAAGAAAGCGACCGTTCTTCTGCCACCACGCTGGTGACAACTACCACTATCAAGAACGACGTGGATGACCCAAGAGGGTCTCTCGGCCTGAATCTTCTCTATGCTCCCACTGAGCCCCGTGTCGACTTCATCTTTGTGCATGGCCTGGGCGGCGGCTCGAGGAAGACATGGAGCAAGACGAGCTCAATCGCACATTGTTGGCCGCAGCAATGGCTGCCCAAAGATGCTGCGTTCAAGAGTATACGGGTTCACAGTTTTAGATATGACTCGGACTAGGTCAAAGGCAAAGAGAATTATTTAAACATCCATCACATCGGAAAGTCTTTGCTAGGCGGGTTGAGCACGTCGCCTTCGCTGAGCAATGCGAACACGTCAATAGTACTTATAGGGCATAGTATGGGAGGCCTGTTTATCAAAAAGGCCCACATGCTTGCAAGGCAAACCTCTGGATACGAAATACTTTCTGAACGCCTTCATACAATCTTCTTTCTTGCAACGCCCCACAGAGGTTCTGACTCGGCCAAGTTATTGAACAACATTCTTCAGATAACATACTCCTCTCGTGCTTACGTGGCAGATCTTGAGCGAGTTTCTGGGGCTATACAATCCATCAATGATGAGTTCCGCAATTACTCGGCTGACGTAGTCCTCTGGTCGTTCTATGAAACGCAGGTGCTCAAAATGGGCCTTCTCAGCAGCCTCATTGTTGATCCTGACTCGGCTACGTTGGGTCATCCGGACGAAAAGCAGATGCCAATGAACGCTGATCACCGATCAATTTGCAAATTCGATACAATAAGAGATCCGAATTACATGATCCTTCGCAACGCACTTGCATCTACCGTGGATAGTATAATCAAGGGATGTATGGCTCACCAAACCTCGTTGTAGACGTCACTAAACATCTTTCTAGTGGTCAAGTCGAAGGCGAGATCGCGGCGTAAGCAGCTTGAGGACCTGAGATGCTACTTGGAAGTACCGGAACAACTAGAAGATTACCTTGTGGCCGTCGAAGAGGCCCGTATGTCCGGGACCTGTGGGTGGTTCTCCGCAAAGGAGAATTACATTAAATGGAGTGGCACCTCCCCAGAAGCTCCACACATTTTATGGGTCAATGGTCGACCGGCAGCTGGCAAATCTGTCCTGGCAGGCTACGTCATCCGTCAGTTACAGGAGCGCAATGCAGACTGTAGCTATTTCTTCTTCGAACACGGGGACAAATCCAAATCGCGACTTGGTGCCTGTTTCCGGTCTTTGGCTTTCCAGATGGCTTGCTCAAATAGTCAGATACGTGAGGTGCTGCTGGAGATGCTCAACGATGGTATAAGTCTTGAGATCGACATTGAACGCACTCTATGGCAGAGACTATTCTCAAGTCGTATCTTGCAAACCTCCTTGCATAGGTATTATTGGATCATCGATGCCTTGGATGAGTGTATAAATTTTGCTTCATTTTTCGCTTCGACACTGGCTAAACTTAATGGATCCTCACCCCTACGTATACTGATCAAGAGCCGAAGCATCGCTGAGCTGGAAAAGCGCTTTTCGACCCTTGACCCTCGCTGGATGCTTTCCGAAACGATCGCGACACAAGATACCCTACCAGACATCGAACGTCTCGTCAAGGCAAGCGCAGAGTCTGTACTGGTCAAAGACGACAGGGATCGCGCTGTGTTAGTAGAGAAGATCCTAAGGAAGGCTGAAGGATGTTTCTTGTGGCCGGTTCTGGTACTCAGGAAACTATCAGCCTCCTACGGCCAGGAAGATATCAATCAAGCACTCGAGGACATGCCTCGTGACATGGAACCCCTGTATCGGCGGACACTGGAATCGATGACTCTCGCCGCTGGCGGGAGAAAGCTGACCAAAGCGATTCTTACTTGGGCAACTTGTGCAACGAGACCGCTGACAACGAAGGAGCTGGAAGGGGCATTGCGACTGGACATAAAGGACAACTTCCCCAGGATTGAGGAGTGTACCTTGGCAGTCTGTGGTCATCTCGTAACGGTTGACAGGTTCGGGAGGGTACAGATGGTGCACGAAACCGCCAGGGAGTTTCTACTGAGCGATCTTCTGGACTCCGAATTTGCCATCAAAAAGAAAGAGGCGCATACGCGTATTGCTAGGGCATGTCTGACTTACCTCGCTGGAGAGGAATTGAAGCCTCCTCGGACTGGTAGACGTTTTCCTACCTTGAGCGCCGTAGGCAAAAGGGCCGAATCCTCAACCTACGCCTGCTCGGAGTTTTTCTACCATCTAGCTAAGGTCGATCCTCTTGCGAACGATATATGGGTCCTGGTCAATAAGTTCCTTCAATCAAACGTTGTATCATGGATCGAAATTGTAGCTCAAACACGAAATTTCAACCCCTTGATCCGTGCCGCGAAGCACCTCAGGGTCTACCTTGAGTCATGCTCCGCGGAAATATCACCACTTGGCCGATCAATGCAGACGGTCAGAGGATGGACAACTGATTTTGTTCGCATTGTGGCGAAACTTGCCGATGCTCTAACGACGTCGCCCTCAGCTATTCACTCGCTCATCCTACCATTTTTCCCCACAGAATCTAGCGCTTACAAGATCACGAGGCCAGGGCGGAGGTTGTCGGTATTAGGCCTGTCAAATGTACAATGGGATGATCGATTGTCTTGCATCGACTTCCATGGAGGTCAAGCGAGTGCTGTCTGCCATGGAGACGACTTCCTTGCAGTGGGTCTGACTACAGGGACCGTTGCGTTGTACCATGCGATGTCCGGCCAAGAACACAAGATCCTGAATCACGGCGAGCCTGTCAGGCTCCTGCAATGCAAAGAGAAGTCTGCATTGATCGCGTCTTGCGGGATGAGAACGATTAAGGTCTGGGACACCTACAGTGGCCAAGAGATTCATGTTTTCAAAGCCCCGTCAAGGATCATGAGTTTGGTGTTCGAGGGGAGCTTACTAACAGTTGCATCAGTCAGGAATTACCTGGCATCGTAGGACTTAGGAAAACAAGGGGCCGAGCAAACCAATAGGCTTTGGAGTGACACCAGTGAACCTATGGAAACACGATCAGGCTGTATGCCATGTGCCATTTCAATGGCTGAGGGCCAGAGAATGTTGGCGGTCGCTTACAGCGGGCGGCCAATAACGCTCGGGGACCTTGACGAAAACGCATATTATGGCAACTGTGGTAAGAAACTAGCAAATGGCGAGACGAGCACCCATGTGGTTACGGCACTTGTTCTCAATCCCAATCCAGATATAGGTCTTCTGGCGGTTTCCTACCTCGACGGCGATCTTGCAGTCCTTGATCCGTTCCATGACGAGGAACTGGAGAGTCTCCGCGCGGATTGCCATACGCTCACGGCTAGTCCAGACGGACGTCTGCTTGCTGGGGGCGCCGGGGCCGGAACAATCCAAATATACGAATTCGACACGTTGAGGTTGCTTTATCGAGTGAAGGGTTCCAACTTCTACATCAAGCAGTTGGCCTTCAGCAGAGACGGCCTCCATCTTGCCGATGTAAGAGGATCTCATTGTAATGTCTGGGAGCCCGTGGCCCTCCTTCGCGGCTCTGTGGGCGACGATAGCAGTGAAGGTACCTCATCATCCTTTACCGACGTTGTCGCCCCAGACAGAAAAGTCAGAATTAGCGCTATGATCCTGCATCCTGGAGGAGGGATTGTCTTCTCTGGCAAGGATGACGGATCAGTCAGTTCATTCGACATGAAAACTGGGGTAGAGATTCGAACGCTCTATCGTTATAAGTCCTTGGTTCGTATCCCTACCTGGTGGGCCCAAAGCGACACTATCATCAGCATCGACGTGTCTAACGGGATCTGCGCATGGACCCTCAAAAGGTCACAGAAAGAGGGATGGGTGGCTGAGAAATCACTGTTCCAGTCTCGATTGGATTGTGGGGATTCTATCATTCATGTCCTGCCTGGCGAGACGGCTGGCAAATTCATTGTTTCGACTAGGAAGACCACCTCTGGACCATTGCCGGCAAGCAAGAGGATGCCCGAGTCTACTCGAAGAGACCAGGAATGCGCAGATGGATCCAGCATCAACAGTCACCGCTCCACGTGATCTGCATCGAAGGTGTATCAGCTCGCGTATACACCTGGACTGATCGGTCAGAGGTCGCATCGATCACTTTCAGTGCGGATATGATGGGACTGCAGCTCAAGAGCGTCATTCCTCGCTCTGGTTCTTCAGACAGCCGACTGCGGGTGCTCCTCGAATTCTCCAAGCTTGATGGCTCACTGGAGACACGCGCTCTGCACCTTCTTGATGGAGCGACGTTCGACATCGGCAAGCTACCAGTCGGTGAGGCGTTATGGGAAATCCCGCAGGTGGACACGCACGCTGGCAGTGTCTCCATCACGAGAGAAGCCACAGCAGCAGCAGTAATTCAAACGCCGCTTCTCGGACCACAGCTTGCAGCGCTCGCACACTAAGTCGCCTATGTCGTGGGCTTTGGTAACGACAACGATCTTGTCTTCTTAGACACACAGTCTTGGTTATGCTCAGCAGATCTCGAGTCCCTCTGCAACAATCAAGTCACGTACATGAGGCATTTCTTTCTATCGAGCTGTGAGGGGATTGGGTGAGTCGTAGTGCTCTCAGCTCTTCTCTATATCCTCGACAGCATTCTCTTATACGTGTTTAATGCTGGTAGCATTGCTTCGGAATTTAGAACAGTTTGTGCTGAAAATATCTTCCAGGCTGAACAGTAGTGTTGAAGCTCCGGGAATCAGCACTAGAGTTCGCAACACACCCAAGATCACATTTATCGTCACGGGTTCACTAAAAAACCATGGGGCGGAACAATGCCGCGCGTGATAGATAGGTAGTTTTTGTTCGCACCATGTTCCAAACTAGAGATGTTCTATAACAAGTTTGTTTGCAGCTTTTAAGGATGGGAACGTTTGCTGACCTGCCTCCAGAGCTGGTTGTGATTGTATCACAATATCTCTTCCCCAGCGATTTTAACAACCTAAGGCTAGTGTCCAGAAGCATTAAACACAAAGCTGAGGCATTCGTAGACGAATGTCGAGAGCTCCAGGTTAGATACTCATCTCATACCAACCATGGGATCTGGAACGCCGACCACTACGGTTGTGGATCTTTAGCTGGACTCCTCAGGGACCTCATTCGCTCGCCTTGCCATGCTCCATATGTTCAGAGGCTCTCCCTCTATCGCTGGTACACAACTTGGAGCCGCAACTGCTACCGTGGAGGTCATATTGTTGAGAGAGCACAAAAGGAATGCGAAAGGAGGAAGGATACGCAAGAACTTCTAGACAGTCCACTGACTGAGGCTGCAAAGGGATGCCTAGGTTCTCTGGATCCGAGGCAATTTGACCACTTGACAAAGGAAGTTCGCCTTGGAAATCAAACTGCCATACTCGCGATGCTTGTCATGAAGCTTCCGTGTCTTTCAACTCTGCACCTCACGAGGATAGATCACTTTGACAATTTATTCAACAACGCCATCCTCTGCGTTGCCAAAGCCCCTGAGTCCGGCTTGTTGTCACGGCTCACCATGGTGAGCGTTTCTCTAAAAGACGATAGAGCAGGCATTTGCCTGATCACCGCGTTCGCAACTCTGCCTTCGATGAGGGCTATACATGCTGAGGGCCTCGGCACTGGCGACGATTACAACAACCGTCAAGCAAGAGAGCTGATGCCAATGCGATCCAGAGTTACTGAGTTGAGCCTGAGATATACAGGAGCCCAGAACTCACTACTCCTTAACCTCTTGAACTGCTGTCATGATCTCAAGGGTTTCGAATTTTTGGTTGACCCTTCCAATCGCAGATGTCAGCTCTACCAATACCACGCCTTGTCAACACAATGCCCGCCATACAACGGCTTCGGAAAATCAACATGGGCAACGTCAGTAGAGAGAATCCTTCTTCGAGACTACAACCCCGTTGTTCACCACTACAAGGACTTCTTCAGGTTTTTTCACTCCTTGAGAGAAGTCGACGTCGAGTTCCGGATCATCTACGCCAGCCACAACGCTGAGGTCCTTTTTTACTACGAAGTCCTTTCGACATGCATGATGGCGGTCCTTCCCATAACGGTCGAGAAGGTTATCCTAAGGTACGCGGACGAGCAACACGAGGAAGATTTCGGCGCGGTTGTAGACGAAGTGTGCTGGGCGGATGGTTTTCACAAGCGGGAGCGTCTTCCGTACCTACAGCATATACATTTTCAGGCAATCGAGGCACCCATTCCCAGTGTGCCCGCGCACGAGGAACCGCAGGAGTATCGGGGCAATCGTTTTCCTATCGTGGAGAAAAATCCATGCTTCCTATACTGGGGGGTCCAGAGGTGTTTGAGAATAGGTGTCATTTTAACATCTGATATCAGATTGAAGACTGGGGATAGTTTGTCGATGTCCGATCGATAGCTGAAAACAGATAGCGCAGATCCTTGAACACCTTTGCCTTCAGTAAGGTCCAATGGGCAAGTCTTAATGCCTCAAAATTGCCATACTCTTGCTATCGCCGTGATCCTGATACCTTGTCAACGAACTTTGGCCCCTGACGCACCAATCCTTCGTACTCTCTAGAAAGATATGTTGGCGAGTTCCGGATGGGATGCACGACCAAAATATATATATGCCACCACTAAGCGAATTTGGATAACAGGTTTCCGGACCTCATGACGGCTAAAAGACGGAGTGACTGTTAGACGATGGGCCTACCTTGGTCATAGCATCCAATGCAAATTCGCGTCACCGTTGAACCAATCATGACATCATCGTCATCCAAAATACCCACGATCACTGTCCATCAACATATGGATTCTCGAACATCGGCCTGAGTCCGCCTTAGTCGATCAGTGTATCCAGCAAGAGCATTAGCTTCGAGTTTGGGAGCTCACTGGGACATTCGCTGCGTCACTGGCCCTCATCCCATTAGCAACATGATTCCCGAACTTATAATCTCCAGTGGCTACCGAAAGGCACGAATCCAATAGCAGTTGTCGAGAAAGTACCCTGTAAGCACAGCAAGACGCACCCCATTTCTTGCGTCTCGAGCTACGCCACTCACGCTTCCTCGTTTCCCGTATGTCGTGTGCCGCAATCCTTCTCTCCAAACCCCCAAATGACGCTCTGTGCATCAACCCTGCTCCCCCCGTTGAATATCCCTTGACTCTGCCGCGTACCATGCTGATCTATGATCTCCCGCGTCGACGACGCAGCCCAACCCCCGGCCCAGGGGTTACTGTCCATTCACTTACATCAACAAACATGCTCATGGAACCAGAAAGTCCAGAACGAGCCCTCTGGCATCTGCTCCTCTCGATCCTTCCCCATCAGTCCAGCCTTCTGCACGCCCCGCACTGTTCACATAAAAACAACCGCATCTTGCAGGTCGCACACCCCTTACACGACTACTTACTCAGATCCAGCAATGCTCAAATACTTCATCATCAGCGGATCCACCTCCGTAGGCCCCAGGCCGCTTTTCCTCGCTACATGTACGCATTCTGTAGTACTTGAAATTTGTAGCTTATAGCAAAGACTGCTCTATGGTGATATAGCACCAGCATGATGAAGAGCAAGAAATTGAGAAAATTATAAAAATCTTGACCGGGACACCCAAGCGCATCGGTACTGGGCTTGCGGCGGTGAAACACCCCGAGACGTATGAATGTATGATTGACGAGATGCTTTCCAGGCACTAGACAACCAAGGGCGGAGAGTGCGACTTGTTTGGAACAACCAGTGATGAGGCTTGATTGGGACTACTTCACAAACAACCTGCCCACCGACAGTACCCTCGTATTTGAACACGCAAATGAGATGTTTTCTAGAGAGTACACACGACCCACGAATATACGCACAAGATGGCATTCGTACACAGGAACAAAGTTGCAAATCGCCGCGGCTATAGTTGCGAAAGACTTGCCTACGTATGAAGGCCGGGAGAGTAACCTGCCGCAAATGATACAGGCTGACACACAGCTCTTCGAGACGAAGGAGGTGCTTTTGCGGTATCAGCAGGTTTAAGGGCGGGAGCTCGGTCCTATGCTGAGGCTCGAGCATGAGGTTCTTGGACGTGGGATGCAGTATGTATTGTGGTCGATGATCACGACGAGTGATATGTGGTTACTAGATACAGCAATAAGATGCTCGAAAGCAGAAGCAGAGGAGTCAAGGCTGTGGTTGTAGCCAATGATGAAAATATCACTCGGTGTCCTTTTCGGACTAGGACGCCGACTCTGTCGAATCATCGAAGCGCAGTCATTAGCTTTCAGGCGCTGACGTGCGCAGAACGTTTTCCTCGTAGACGTTGGTCCTTCAGACATTGACGTTTACCGCTATGTCAATCATCTCTGGTAAATCATTCCGTGTGGCATATTGGTTTGTCTGCGAAAACCTCAGAGAACAAGCTAAGCCTAATCGAGGTTTCACAATCTTTCTGTCGGAGCTCCGGCTCAACCTCATGGACCCTTCGCAGGCTTCAGAGGAGCATGTGACCCCGGACTTAGGTCGGAGATGTCCGTTTCGAGCTAGATCAATCTGGGTTTTGATATTTTTCGCAGTCCTGCAACCATTCGACGGATCGAAGGCATTACTGCTTTACGTGATTCCGTTGGCTTGTAGTTTTGTCGTCGCAAGCGTGTGGCAAGAGTCAATGCGCGAGATAGAGTTGCTTGTCATACGGATGAGCCACCGAACCACGAATTACTGAGGGCTTGTACACTGCTGCTCGAAGATCGTTCAACCAAACCCAACTATGGGAGCATCGAGCGCAGAACCAATGTCATCATAGTTAAACCGATTATACAGAAACAAATTTCGCTCCTTCGCGTCGATTGTTTCAAACGTGAGAATGACGGGATTCGAGGCCTCTGTACTAGTACATCTATTATATGAGGCATCCGATACTCGCTTTTATGGGAATATCTAAGAAGTTTGTGCCTTCATCTCTTGACTGAATGCCAAGCTAGGATCATCATACATGCCTGATTAGTCGATGAACCCCCCCCAAGTCTCCAAGAGATGCAGGTATGAGAAGAGGAAGTTGTTCGTCACCATGGGACGGGAATGGGTTTCCCATGCTTTCCGTACCCCAATAGACCTACAGTACATCAACGAGATGTACGACTAGGGCTTGGAAGCCTAGAAGAAAATCAACGAGCTCCATCCTTGAGGTAAGCTGCTGCTGCGGTGAGACGGAAAACCCAACGGGATACGAAAACAGGGGACGAAGAGGACCTTTCTACAGGTATGTATGTCCGTCCTGATCTAAATACAAGTCTCCGTTATGCTCCATCATATCACACTTTCCTCCTCAAACACCAATCTTTCGCAGAGGTGTTTTCAACCTGGCCTGTGGAATCCCTAGCTGTAGGCATGGTGCATCATCGCTGTCAGCCTGCGGGCAGTGTCACAAGTAATGAGACTTGTGAGCCATCGTTCACAGCTTCACTGATAATGCGAGCTGCCGTTTGGCTCGTTTCCAAGTAATAGCAAAGGAATCGTGCAAGGTTTTCTATCGCCCCTTAGGCTCTGGACATGAATGAACAGCTTTCCAAGATATTCAACAACCCTTAAAGACCTACAGCTGAAAAGGCAAGCCACCAAAGCACGGTCTCGCGCGATCAAACATCCAACAAATGGGTGCGGAGAAAGCATTATCAATACAACCAAGTCGATGAAGCCCCGAGAAGCACAGCCTGCCCTCAGACAAGATAGAGTCAGCGGAGGGCAGTCGTCAATCCCTCAAGTCCCTCAAGAACCCCTTGTGAATTCGAAAGAGCGGCTTTGGATTTCAGACCTCCATCATGAAGTACTGATCGTGGGGACAACTTTGAGGAACCCCAATCTCCTGTGCCGAGGGGCTTACATACTCCATGAGATTAGAGCTCCATGACGGCAGTGGGGAAAATCCTTTCAGTGACAGGTATACATAGAGTTCCGCCCTGGCCATCGTCGCCGTTTAAAAGACAATATAATAGTTGTGACTGATTTCCATCTGTTCATTGTTGGACAATTCTATCTTCTTTAGTCAAAATCTTGGCATACGATTTCCTACAAACCGAGTCGTCAGTCCCTCTCGGACCTACTCTCTCGGCCGAACGCGTTTTCCTCCGCGGAATCTATTTTACTACCAACAATTGTACTGTGCCTGCTTATCCATAATTGTTCTCGGGTGGATATCCGAATGATGACTAAAGTGTCCAGGTCCGAGCATGGCGCAGCTACTTTACGAGCCAGAGCCAGAGCCAGACGTATATAGCGATGAGTATAAGATGCACTGTGGCATCCCACCCTCTTCCCCCACGAATACGACTCAATCACTCACTCCAAGTCATTCGCGCGTTGGAACAGCGCAGACTCGTCTTTGTTACTTTCCGTTAAAGCCATAGCAGAAAGCCGTTCACCCCAGCAGAACAACCCTCTTCAAAACGGACTGCTTCCCGCGTCCACGCCCGAGAATGCATATCCTCTTCATCGGCGGCAGCGGCCTTACCGGCACGCTCACAATTGACGACGCTCTGGCTCGTGGGCACACCGCCACCGCCCTCGTCCGCACGCCCTCGACAATCGAGCCTCGTGCGGGCGTGAACCTGATAGAAGGCTCCCCGTTGAACATCGCAGATATCAAAACCGCATTCTCCTCCTCCTCAACACCAGTCTCCGCCGTCATAGTCACCCTCAACGCCTCCCACGTCTCCACGTCTCCCTTTTCCCAAATCACCTCGCCACCCGGACTAATGACCGACTCGACGACTAACGTCGTTCAGGCAATGCGTGCACACGGCGTGCGCAAGATTGCATTCCTAAGCGCTTTCGGGGTGGGATCGAGTTTCCGCAACTTACCCTGGATGATGCAACTGTTGGTGCGCCGCAGCAGCAGTATGGCGGCGCATTTCGGGGATCACGAGACGGTGGAATCCAGACTCAGGACGGAGAAGGGGATCGATTGGGTACTTGTGAGAGCCACGCGGCTGACGGAGGGAGAGCAGAAGGCGGTGAAGGAACTTGGTGATGATGGGGCGAGCGCGGGTTTCTTTGCGAGTGTGAGTCGATCGAGCGTTGCGAGGTTTCTCGTGGATGTGGTGGAAGGGGAGAAATGGAATGGGAGCACGCCCGTGATCGGGAATTGAGGATTCATAGAGAAGTTGGAGGAGGGTGGGGTGTCACTTAGAGCTGTTCTTCCGTCTTCGAATTTTCGGGGTCTGCTGTTGGCCGTTTGATTCCTGGTGGATTGCGATTCCCGTCCTTTGAAATTACCGTTCTCACGAGAGCCATCATGGGGTCCTGGGAAGTTGCTTTATGAAACCAGGTTGCCTTATGTCGTTTGGAACGAATCATTGTCTTCTACCGCGATATGAATTTCATATCGAAGCTAATCATCCAAGTGTGGTTCTGTACAATCGTCGCCGACAACAGTGGGACGTCAAACCTCAGTCCCCGCGACTATGCGCGTCTCGGTCATTATACATTAGAAGAGTGAATTGCCATATATTGCTTGAATGGCTACCGAACCTCAGCGCTTCCTTTTGGAGCTCGAATCTTATATCTGCACCGGTCTATTTTCGTTTTGGCGTGTCATCCCAGTCGCCATCGTCGTCTTCGTCGTCTGTCACGAGTACCAGGGTCAGCAACAATTCGATATAGTGAAATTCAAATCTGACGTACCACTGGCGCTGACTTTCTTGTTCCTTTGACTCAACGCTGCCGCCAACGCATCAGCTAAACCACCACCGCCTCCTCCGCCTCCGGCGGCCCCTCCTCCTGCGACAGGTGGACTGGTTGCAGCACCAGGGACTGCAAATGCGCTACGATCACGTCTCTCGGCGCTGCTAACTCGTTTCAGACGTCCGCCACCGACTCCACCTGACCCACGAATCGACGCTAAGAGGTCATTCCTCTCACCAGCGGGCTCTGGCAGAGACGGAGCAGGCGCAGAATCCCGACCGGGTGGGAGAGGCGGTGCAGGGGGTGCAGCTGCTGTGCCGCGCACGGGTGGTAGGGGTGGAGGCGGTGGCCCACTGCTCGAAGGCATGGGGGGTGGCGGCGGGACCCGTGAGGTCGATGGCAAGGGTGGAGGTGGAGGCGGCGGAGGCGGTCCCGCAGAGGGAGCTGGAGCACTAGGCACAGGTCGAATTTGAGTCGGTGGTGGTGGAAGGGGATTGATTGTAGAGGAATTCCGTTGGCTAGGCAGAGGAGGTGGTGGCGCGGGGCCGAAAGATGGCGGTGGAGCACTTGGGGTCTTAGGGGGAAGTGGGGGCGGTGCCGCACTACTTAGAGGTACAGCATGCCCATGAGGGGTCTCTCGCGGTATACGTGGTGAGGATGGGAGAGGAGATCGGCTAGGAGGAGGAGGAGGTGCCGACGACTGATGTCGCTCGCCTTGGAATGGCGGCGGCACTCGGAACTTTGGCGCAGCTTCGACGCCTTCATCCATAGGAGTCTTTGGCGGCCTGGGTGGCGGAGGAGGCCCTGGATTGCCGACATTCGAGCTTGACCGCGGCCTTCCAGGAAGTGGTGGTGCCGCAGTTTGTGCGTATTTCCCAGCATCAGCCAAGGGGGGTGGTGCCCTGAACTTCGGCCGAGGAGGTGATGGCGTTCGTTCTGGCGATGCTGGAGGTGACTCTCTGCGACTAAAGGTGGACGGTATTTGTTGTGCCTCAGGCCGTGGCCTTCTGGCTGGAGGTAGAGCGGGAGGAGGGCCTCTCTTCGAGGCGGTCGTACTGCCAGTATTTTGAGGACTGATTGATAGCATTCTTCCAGGCGGTGCAGATGGCGGAGGCGGAGGTGGCACTTTAGTACGGCGATCATCGATTGTATCATCAGGAACTCCATCGGCACTCAACTCTGGCATTGAGTTTGCCTTCTTTGACTCGATGTACTGCTTGATAAAGTCGGAATTTTGCTCGATCTGATCTTCCGTGATGCCCATTTCCAGGAGCTCGCCCAATAACCCACGCCACGAGGGATCGACACTGTCAAGGGAAGAGCCCCTATCTCGTTTAGGACTTGGTGGTGCCAGGGCCGCAGGTTCCCTGGGTGGAGGAATGGACTGTGCCTGTAATGGTGGCTGTGGTACGTTCGGCGCAGAAGACGACCGCTGTCCATGTAACAAGCTCCCTAGACCTCCGAACCGGCTATGATGTGACTTTCCATTCGTGAAGCCTCCTCCAGAAGGCTGAGAGCCTCCTGCACCTTGGAACGGTGTAACTCTGGTGCTCTTGCTCGCATTTTTCTCCCTATCATCCATCTTCTGCTTGAATTTCTTGGCCTCCTTCTCGTCCACGAATGAGAAACCGGCGAGGCACTCTTCAAGTTCAAAGGAATGAAAAAAGGTTCTGTCCTGGTTGTAGTACAATGGATCATATACCTCCTGGTCCCATATGACACCACGGTGGCCGCCCTGGATCCGTAAGCTGGGTGAGCATCGAGCTTCGCGGACGGAGTACCCACAGATATGTCGACAAGTTTGATCCAAAAGGTGTTTCCCACAAGATCATTTGCCAGTACCGCAGCACCCTGTAGTCCAGTATACACCCATCGCTGCCTGTTCGGGTAAGCTATGTACAGTCGGGCGACGGCGACAGCTTGTATCTTGTTGGCAGACTTCGGGACGGCCCTTTTGACAGTCTCTTTGTCGCTTTCGGACAGCATCTTGTTAACGATCCTTCCTTGTCGGCCAGCTCTCCCAGAATAGGGCTATCAGCCTCTGGCGGCGGACCTGGTAGGCGATTGTGGTCCCTACACCACGACAACGTTATGGAGGAGACAGTTACAAAGTACTGACGTGATGAGGTGCTCAGACGACTTGTCTGGACCTGAACGCTACGGCAATTGAAAAGTATTGATCCTGGAAAGACGATTTGGTGGTTTCGCTCTTAACCTAGAAGTGCCTTCAATTCGGAAAGGCGGGCCGGCACAGATCCCTGTCACTGGAATCTTGTAGAGACTGCAACCGCGAATTTCGTGACTGCGACCTGCATATCTCGACTCCGACCAGAGTTGTTCACAATACGAGGTATAGACATGAGATGTGCACTTGGGTTTCATGTGCCTGCGCCGTCGTCCTCGTTATTGCGATTCTTGAGATCGCAAACAGAGGACCTCTGCTTCTTCACCTCGAATTCCCGAGCCAATGCTCGTCACTGTGCTCACTACCGGTCTGGAGCGTCGTTGAATCTCACTTCGACCCCCAGAAGACACTTGAATACCACCCCACCCCGCCAAGCAGTTGTTCAGCCTTCCCTGCTGAACCCCGACAACCCAAGGCCCTCACGAAGAAGGGACGTACTGGCCAGTCTTCCACCACCTCCATCCATAAACAGACTTTGGCCTTGTTTTCCCAGTGATAACAGCTTCAATCAATCGACGTCACGGAATGCATCTACAGATGCTCGACCATTGTTGAAAAGGATCTTGGGACGGCGCAAGGCAGTTGCTGATCTTCCACTGAACGACCTTCCGCCGCTCCCGAGCTTCTTGGACGATGTGAATGGGCCTACACTTGGCCGCAGCAAGGCGGCGAAAAATACCAATGAGCTGAAGTTGCGTTGCACGGAGTTCAACGAGGATGGCAAGGTTACGTTGGTCAACGCCGAATTCAAGAAGACAGAGCTCATTGCCAAGGTATTTCACGTACCAATTGAACGTAGATATTTACTCATACGTAAATAGTACGGATTGCTGCCCCGCGACCTCAGAAAGATAGACTCCTCGCTCTTACCGCATATCCTCGTCCGCCCCTCGGCCATTCTCATCAATCTCCTTCATTTGCGGGTTTTGATCAAGCATGACCGAGTCCTCGTGCTAGACGCCTATGGTACAACGGACTCCTATACCCAGTCCGTGTTTATGTATGACTTGTCTGGAAAACTGGCGCAAAAGGACAGCTCACGGCAGGCGGGAGGATTACCGTATGAGTTTCGTGCACTGGAGGCTGTTCTCATAAGTATCACTACTGGCTTGGAATCGGAGTTTGAAGGAGTGTCGGACCCCGTCGTCAGAGTATTGAGGGAATTAGAAGAAGACATTGACAGGGACAAACTACGTCATCTCCTTATCTACTCGAAAAAGTTGGGGACGTTCGAACAAAAAGCAAGGCTTGTAAGAGATGCCATCGACGACTTATTAGATGCAGACGATGACTTGGTGTCGATGTATTTAACCGAGAGGGCACAAGGCAAGATTCGTGACGAAGATGATCACACCGAAGTTGAGATGCTCCTGGAATCCTATCACAAGGTCTGCGACGAAATCGTCCAGGTCAGTGGTAACCTTGTCAGCAACATTCGCAACACGGAAGAGATGTAGGTGCATGCTGTTTGCAATGCCTGTGGGCCATCACTGACGGGAAACAGAGTAAAGGCAATTCTCGACGCCAATCGCAACTCGCTCATGCTGTTGGACCTTAAGTTCAGCATCGGTACGCTAGGTATCGGGTCCGGCGCCTTTATCGCCAGCTTGTACGGCATGAATCTGAAGAACTTTTTCGAGGAATCCACTTTGGGGTTCATCGGCGTCACAACATGGTCATTCGTCTTTGCGGCTATGGTGTGCGCTTATGGCCTGACCAAATTACGAAAAGTACAGAGGGTGAGCATGTGGGGCGAACGTGGCGGCAAGAGTCGGGGTAGTTGGCGAGACGCAAGCTCTATGCCTCCCCTGCCAGGAGAGTCCAGAGAGGACAGGTTGAGACGGGCCAGGGAAGCTAAGCACTCAGCTTGGCGTGACTACAAGGAACGAGCAGCATTCACAGAGGGAGCCGAATTGTCTCCACCTGTTGTGAGAAGAGAGAAGTTATGATATGACGATAAGGTTTATCCCGGAATCCGGAGGCGGCGTGAAGCATAGCGAGCATTGGAGAAATAGCGTTCTTCTCTGCACTGTAAGATTTTGGGAAGATCCTCTCCTGGGTAGCTAATATGATATTCGCCTCACGTCCCGAGCTGCGGCATTTGCGTTGCGGAGACTGAAACTTTTGAACCTTATAAATTGTATAGCAGGTCTCGAAGGCCATATTTCAGACTACAAGCCTGTCCTACCATCGAAATTCATAGATGTACCATGTAGTGGCAAGATTTGATGCACCAATACCTAACACTCCTGTAAGAACGTGTTGACAGGATTACTAACAGACCGGACTGACAGTCGGAAATAAAGGTAAGGGAGGAGGGCTACAAAACATCTGCACCATATGAAGCCGTATCTCCATGAGTAGAATTGCCTGGAAGACCCCGGAGAATGTTCTCTACGCATTGGCATTGTTGTACGAATAGCTTATGGTCAGATCCCTGATGTTTTCGTTAACTTCTTTGCGTGTCAAAGGACGGTACCTTCCATTACCAAAGAAGGAAGAAAGCCACGTGAGCGACGTGGACCGAGCTTTAGGGTTGGTCGAGCCCTGATGCCATAAAGTACATGCCCGATATTGTCTCCACCAAATCCCATCCTTAATATATTCTTGCACGACCAGTATGCCTACTTTTGAGCTTCTTCCGTTGCGCTATTACGAGGGCATGCGGTATCATTACGTCCATCATCCTTGACACGCCATAGGACCTAAATCATGCCCAAGCCATGGATCTGTAAGTTCTCATTTCCCAGCATCCTTGCCCCAATCTGGGCGTATCGAGATGCCTAAGACATGTCAAAGCAGCGTCCGCTCCAAAGACATGTTGCATAACTCAACTGGTTTATTGAAGGGAGGAATGCTGAATCTAAGAACATACAGTGGCTTCCCCAGCTTCGCGCGGCATCGGCCTCGCACTCGCCAGACGTCTCCTACAGACAACTGATCTACCAATTGTGGCCACAGCTCGAGCTGATGTCCCGGCAACGAGGGGGCATATTTTGAACGGTCTCGATGTTGACGGAGACAGGCTCACAGTGCTCGAAGCCGATGTAACTGGTACTTCGACATGCCTTACCCTCAAACAATTCATATCTCGGACGGATCAATTGACGGCCATTTAGATGAAAAGTCGATCTCTGCTGCTGCCGCTTATTGCAAAGAACGATTTCCATCAACGCATCTGCATCTCGCCTTCCTTGTCCCTGGTATTCTTTATCCTGAAAGATCCCCGATTCAAATCTCCGCCCAACATGCACTTGAGACCTTCCAGATCAATGCTCTGGGACCACTATTACTTGCAAAGCATTTCTCACCATTTTTACCTGCCCGGTCTACGCCCTTGCCTCTTCTCAAGGGTCAAAACGATACTTTACCCACATCCGCCATCATGGCTTTGATGTCTGCTCGCGTTGGCTCTATCTCCGACAACCAACTGGGAGGGTGGTACTCATATCGTGCATCAAAGGCGGCTGTGAATTCCATAGCGAAGAGCATGGATATATACCTACAGCAGAAAGCCGCGACTAAGGCTATGTGTATCAGCATGCACCCGGGGACTGTCAAGACGGGCCTGAGTAAGGAATTCTGGGGCAATGTGAAGCAAGAAAAGCTGTTCAGCCCCGAGTTCGCGGCGGAGCGGTTGATGAGTGTCGTGAAGAATCTTGAAACCGACGGCAGAGGCAAGTGCTGGGACTGGGATGGGAAGGAAATTCCGCCATGAAGATGACATACAGGGCCTTTTCGCATCGTTTACATGGACTGCTTGTCCGAACAGATCAAGTGCCTTGAAGCGTACATATATTCCACGTGGGGGGCCAACCTTCGAACGTGTCAATTGCTCTTCGATGAGTTTCTCTTGAGCCCTGACCAAGCGGCATTACATTACCTCGACAACAGTACCTGACCTGTTCATAACTCTACCCACCGCTGCGAATGAATTCCAGATGTAGACATCAGTGAACGTGGGCGGCAGACTGTAAGACTAGTGGCGCCAATTACAAGAAAGAGCTCGCGAAATGCAGAATCGAGAGACTCTGATAACAAGCGCATACAGTTCCAAGCCTTGTTTCCACTATCCCTGAACGATGACAGATGGTCTGCAATTTCCATGGGCTATGGGTCAACTTTTTCCCAGGTCCACCATTAAGGTAAACAAAATCAACAATCACCTTGTCCATTCGTCTTGCCGATCTCAAATCCGCTCTCTGTTCTCTCGCCCAACGGCGCATACATCTCGCTGATTCCGCTTAAATGGATATCCCTGTGACCACTTTGATTGCTCGACCTTTGGCCACTGACTCCGCTAGAAGTCCGCCCACTCATGCCGCTCAACCTTTCTTCATTGATCAGTGGGCTTGGAGCATATCCAGCCGAAGTGTTGATGACAGCAACAAAAGCGTTGAGAAGCAACGCGTTCTTTCTCTCGAGCTCAGCGATCCGGGCCTCGAGCCTCGCTTCAAGATCCTGGACTAGAACCGAAGACCGGTGCGTGCTGGCAGTCTGCGCGTGGGAATGGCGTTGAGGCTCGCAGATACGACTTCGCTGCGGGCGGTAGGTAGACTCGTCATCGGAAGAGGGAAAGGAGGGTGAATGAGCTGTGGATTGTGTGAAGGAATCCTTACAGCAGGGATGTTTCTTGCTTGATCGTTTGCTGTTTCCGTTTGGTTTACTGGAAGCTCTGATCGGCGGTATGATGCCTGTCGGCTCCTGCTCAGCTACCACAACAATAGGTGAGAGCGCACTGAGCGGTCGAGGGATAGCTTTCCGCTGAATCTCTGGCGGGATTGACCCATGGCTAGGCTGGACTTCAGGCTGACTTGGGTCTGAGAGGGCAGGCGAGCTGTACGACTCTTTGAAGTCTGGTACCGGCGTTGTTCTAGCCTGGCCTGCTTCATCCGCTACAGCTCTTCCTGCCGTAGCTTGAGCCATCTCACCAAGGCCATTCTGTGAGCGAAGGCGGTTCAGGTCACGTTGTTTCAGCTCTCTCCTTGACTCTGCTCTCTTTTCTTGCCAGTCCATTCTGGTCGTCTTCTGCTGCAGCGAACTGGTGATTGGAGGTGTTGTGATACTTTCCCTGGGTTTGTCAAGACTCGGTCTGCGTGGTTGCTCCACATTTAGAGGCTCGACGACGTGGGCTTTCGGACATGACTTTGTTTGCGTCCTTAGCAACTTCGCAGTATCTTCGGATACTACATCGTCCAAAGGCCTGTAGCGATACTTCTTCGCCGGCGAAGCACGCTTTGGTGAAGGTTCAGGGCTTGGTAATGGCGTTGCCGGCGCCGGGCCTACAGACGGTAGCATTACCACCGAATCGAGTCCCTCGGGCAAGGATGGTAGTGCTCCAGTAGGCGCAGGCCCAGGCTTAGGAAACCTGTGGATATCCCCATTAGAATATGCTGGACGGACCACCTCAGCACTGCGCGCCATCATTGGGATTCCCACCGAAGCTTCGGACCGCCCGTCTTCCACGATGGATTCATTGGCTGATTGCAAAGACGGTGCTTGAGCACGGCTGTTGATTTTGGGAGAGACTGCAGTGCCCCTTCTGGCTTCTTCAATCGAGCTCCTTGGAGTTTGTGGTGAATACGCTTGGAGCGTCCTGGTGGTCGATCGAGGAAATCTGGCTCCAGCTTCCGGACTCAGTGGGCGCGAACGAGCTGTCGGAGGTCTCTTAACGACACGAAGGGATGACCTCTTGACCTGCGACCCATCTCCCCTGTCATTCAGAGCCTTGGAGTTGGCACTTGCTTCAGCTTGACCTTGGGCAGCGTGACTCCTGAAAACGAGTCTAGGGAACGTGTTTGACCTAGGATCATCCGTCTTCACCACCCCCTCAATTCCCAAAGCCGGTGGTAGCGGCAAAAGCGACTCCGGACGATCATGGCCCTGCTCCTCAGCCTCAACAGGGAGTAAATAATCGTCCGTAATGCCTAGGTAGTACGACTCATTCCCATCCACCGTCTCAATCGGCGCCAGGAACGGTTCCGTCAACCCTCCCTCATCCCCCTTCCTCACCTCCCCACCCATCTCCCCACCATCTCCCTTGCCCGCACTCACCGCCTCTCGCCTCTTCTTCCTCCCCCCCTCCCCAATCTCCACACACTCATTCACCCGAAACACGGACGGATTCCCGCATCCCGGCCCCGCCCCTGCAATCTGCGCATAACGCTTGCCCCCACTACTCACCCTCATAGCCACCACCCCCCCTGCCAGCTGCTGCGGCCTCCCCGAAAGCATCCGTCTCAGCTTCCCCGTCCTCCTGAAACCTTTCCGTGGTTTGTCGCCCTCACAATTACTACTGCTGATGGGAGGAGGAGGAGGCGAGTGCGAGAGCACGTCCCGCAGCGCCCGCAGATACCGGCTGTCCTCGTGCAGCTCACAGATCTTTTTCAGGTTGCGACTGTCCTTGTCGGTGACCGCGTGGCCCCAGGTGGCCCAGTTGCCGGGGACGCCGGAGGAGCGGGGGGTGGGTTTTGGGTTGGCGGCTGGCTTGGGTTTGGGTTTGGCGTTGGGGTTGGCTTTGGAGTTGGCGTTGGAGTTGGGGGAGGGA